>Ga0335073_10003842_pt1 | contig 20972 bp, 16 predicted proteins | sample Lox_Sample_22_FD_207093 | JGI IMG/M metagenome (GOLD analysis project Ga0335073, IMG submission 207093) | Soil microbial communities from Loxahatchee National Wildlife Refuge, Florida, United States - Lox_Sample_2.2 | ecosystem: Environmental > Terrestrial > Soil > Wetlands | place: USA...
TGATTCCGTCCAAGCAGACTTTGACGGTTCGCCAATGGTGACCGACACAATGTGTGACGAGGACATTTTCAATCTCGCGCGTGTTCTGCGCGATCGCGACGAAGGCTTCATGGAGATCACGCAAGCGACTGACCCGGCAGATAATCGGGCTGATCTGGCTTTTGTGCAAAAGCTTGCTGGCGTTGCGAAGCGGCCGATTCTCTTCCAGGCAGTGGTGCCAACGCGCAAGAATCCTGAAATCCATCGGCGCATCCTGCGTTGGATCGAAGAGTGCCGCGCGGAAGGACTTCCCATTTTTGGCCAAGGAGCATCGGTGCGCAGCGGATTTGCGTTCACCCTCGAACACTGGAACCTCTACGATATGAGTCCAGCGTGGCGCGCCATGACCACGGGCACGTTTGACGAGAAGGTCACTAAGATGAAGGATCCGCAAATGCGCGCGGCGGTCATCAAGGAGACCGATGAGGCCGATGCGCGGCTTCGTTCGCTGCAAGCCGGAGTCGGTGGCAGCCCGCGAAATCTCATCGTCCAGTGGGTCGAAAATCATGAGGAACTGGAGAAGTACGTCGGCAAGTCACTTATGCAGATCGGGATGGAAGAGAACAAACATCCTCTTGAAGTGATGTTTGACTTGTCAGTTGCGACGAATTTGAAAGCAGAATTTCTGGGTCCCAATAAGGGTTTCAATGCCGACTTTATGGCAGAAATCTTTACTGCGTCGCCATATACTTTCCCCGGCGTGTCGGACGGAGGCGCACATACTAAGTTCTTCACGGGCGGCGCTTTCACCACCGATTTTCTCCGCTGGCTAGTGCGGGACGAACAAAAGATTACATTGGAGGAAGCGCACTATCGTATGTCGGCGTTACCTGCGCATGCGGCAGGTTTTCGCGACCGTGGGATGTTGCGCGAGGGTTTGGCGGCCGACATCGTTGTATACGACCTGAACAGCCTCGACGTCGAACCAGACTGGGTCGGCGAAATCGCGCATGACTTCCCTGGCAACGAGTGGCGGCGGGTGCAACGTGCCAAAGGCTACCGTTCGATTATCGTCAATGGCGAGGAGACGTTCGCTGAAGGTAAATGCACCGGCGCGACGCCGGGTAAGCTACTCCGCCACGGTCACGCCTGAGATGTGCACTTGAAAAGCATGAGGGCCTCGTGTTCAAGGACGCGCGGCCCATTTATGCGTTTTGAACGATGCTCCCCGCTATTCTCACGCGCGGGCTCTTTTGGAATCGTGACATGGATACGCGAGGTGTCTGGAGTGTTGCAGATGAAGACTCGCGCACTCGGCTATAGTTAGGGTATCTGTCCTACGAGTGCACGACGATGGGCAAGCGAGGGAGCGGGCCGTTGGAATGCCACGCTCCCCAGTATTTTGCTTGATTGTACTATCAGCCTGCGTTTAGAGCAGGGCAGCGCACTCGACCAGAGGTGCGAAGCGTTGCAGCTGTTCCGGCGCTTTGCCTGCCGCAGAATCGGAACCCATCTTCTGCGAGAAGGGGATGAAGCGGCTCACACCCGCATCGCGGTACCGCTTCAAGTCGTCCCCCGAAGGCATGCCTTTGTCCGAATCTACCAGCACCGTGACCTGGATTGAGTCGGGCTTGCGGCCGTGATCAGCTGCGAGCTTGTGGATCGTCGCAACGTCGCGCTTCATCTGTTCGGGACTCGCCGCGAGCGGCATCCAGCCGTCATAAGTGCGCGCGACGCGTTCGAGAGCCTTGGGCCCATGCGCACCGAGGAGGATTGGCGGATAGGGTTTCTGCACCGGCTTGGGATCACAACGCACGGCCGGGAAATGTATGATTTCGCCGTGGTAGGCAGCTTCGCTTTCGGTCCACAGCACGCGCATCGCCTCGACCATCTCGCGGGTTTGCCGCCAGCGAAAGCCAAATTTTATTCCAAGCGCTTCGCTCTCTTCCCTGAGCCATCCTGCGCCTGCGCCTATGACCACTCGCCCGTTCGAGTAGTAGTCAAGACTGGCGATGATCTTGGCGGTAACCAGTGGCTCGCGTTCCGGCAGCAAACAAATACCGGTACCGAGCTTGATCTTTTTTGTAACGGTCGCCGCTACGGTCAATGCCACGAATGGATCAACCCACCGGGTGTAGTGCTCGGGGAGCTTGCCGTCAGCCGCAGCAGGAAACGGCGTTGTCATCACGACGGGTATCACCGGATGCTCTGGAATCCAGAGTGATTCGTAGCCTAGAGCTTCGGCGGACCGCGCGATTTCCGCTAAGTTGCCGCTTTGGATCGTCGCAGCCATCAAAAATCCTATGTCCAATCTTCGATCCTCCTAATCTCGTGGAGTGTTGCAGAATAACAGCGTCGGAGGGGGGCTCAAGAGCGGCGAAGATTCTTAACATAAGGATGGGTAGGCGGGATCGTGTCAGGGTTGGCTCTTACAGGGAATCCAAACTGTCCCTGCCCCAATTATCCAAGCTAATTCAAAACAAATCTGTGATCAGGATGGTGGAGGCGGGGGGAATTGAACCCCCGTCCGAAGACCGTCCGACTACGGCCACTACACGCTTATTCCGCGATTTGATCTCGCCGGCGAGCCGTCCACGGACCGACTGCTCGATAGCCAGCCGATTGTAATCTCGGGCGCGCAGCCAATCGGCGAACGCCGCTACCCCAGCCCACTAAATGACGTTCCGGCCCACTGTCATGGGCGAACAGTGGCGGAACGCTAGCGGCCGTTAGGCCGCCAGAGCGTAACCGTTATTGTCTGCGGATAAATTTCGCAGTGCTGTTTGTTTAACGGGCCAACAGTACCCCGGCGTGCGACCATAACCCTCTTGCCTCCGTCGAACCCAGTTCGCCCCCGGAGAAACTACAAGATTTGAGGTGAAGACCGTCACAGTTACGCCTACAATCTAGGGCCTCTCCCGATTGATAGCAACTAGCCTTGCCGAGGGGAGAGCGCGAACGAGCGCTGCGTTTATGTTAGAGTTGGCTCGTTTCAATGAGGATTTTAGGCCTTTCAGCGTTTTACCACGACAGCGCAGCTGCGCTGATCGAGGATGGCGCCATCATCGCGGCTGCCCAGGAAGAACGCTTCACACGCCATAAGCACGATCCTGCGTTTCCGGTCGGAGCGATCTCGTTCTGTCTGAGGCAACCGGGACTGAGCCTGGATCAGGTTGACGAGATCGTTTTCTACGACAAGCCGTGGCTCAAGTTCGAGCGGATGCTGGAGACCTACCTCGGGTTTGCGCCCCGAGGCTTGGGTTCGTTTTTGGCCTCCATGCCCCTCTGGCTGAAGGAAAAACTCAATCTCAAATCGGTTCTCCGACGCGAACTCGCTGCCATCGGTAACTGCGCCGCCAAAGCAGTCCCGCCGTTGCTGTTCACCGAGCATCATCAGGCGCACGCCGCGTCGGCGTTTTTCCCAAGCCCGTTCGAGCGCGCTGCCGTCCTATGCCTCGACGGAGTCGGCGAATGGGCGACCAGTTCGCTATGGCTCGGCGAAGAAAATCGGCTCGAGCCGCAGTGGCAAATTGATTTTCCTCATTCGCTGGGACTGCTCTATTCGGCGTTTACCTATTACACTGGTTTCAAGGTCAATTCGGGCGAATACAAACTGATGGGTCTCGCGCCGTACGGCGAACCGCGTTATGCAAACCTGATTCTTGACCATCTGATTGACGTCAAACCTGACGGCACGTTTCGCCTCGACTCGTCGTACTTCAATTATGCGACGGGCTTGACGATGACCAACGGGAAGTTTGACCAGCTTTTTGGCGGTCCTCCGCGCCAGCCGGAAGCCGAATTGACGCAGCGCGAAATGGACTTGGCAAGCTCGATTCAACAAGTCACGGAAGAGGTGGTGATGCGTCTCGCGCGCACGGCTCGCAAGGAGTTGAATGCCGAATACCTCTGCCTTGCTGGGGGTGTCGCTCTGAACTGCGTCGCTAATGGCAAGGTGCTGCGCGAGTCCGGCCTGCGCGATATCTGGGTGCAACCGGCCGCGGGTGACGCGGGAGGGGCGCTAGGCGCAGCGCTGGCGGTGTGGCATCTGCGGCACGGCGGCATGCGGGGGGCGATTGAAGGTGATCGGATGCATGGCGCCTACTTGGGGCCATCGTTCACCGACGGCGAGATTCTGCGCCAGCTTGAGCGTCTGAGCGCTGTTTATCAACATTACGATGAAGAAGGGTTGGTCGAGCGGGTTGCGGAGGTGTTAGCCGAAGGTGCCGTTGTTGGGTGGTTCCAGGGGCGGATGGAGTTTGGCCCGCGCGCCTTAGGGAGCCGTTCGATCTTAGGCGACGCCCGTAATCGACAGATGCAGTCGGTGATGAACCTTAAAATCAAGTATCGTGAGTCCTTTCGTCCGTTTGCCCCATCGGTAATGGCCGAACGGGTCACCGATTATTTCGAGTTGGATCGGCCCAGCCCGTATATGGCGCTGGTCGCTCCGGTGGGTCAGGATTTGCGCATCACGCCTGACCCCGGGGACGAGCAGCTATTCGGCATTGCGAAGCTCAATCGACCGCGCTCAACGATTCCGGCGGTGACGCATGTCGATTATTCGGCGCGAATTCAGACGGTCCATCGCGAGACCAATCCGTGCTTTCATTCGCTTCTGAGCCGCTTCGAGACTCTGACCGGATGCGGCTTGCTGGTGAACACGTCGTTCAACGTCCGCGGCGAACCGATTGTTTGCACTCCTGAAGATGCCTATCGATGTTTCGTCAATACCGAGATGGACTATCTGGCGATTGGCAACTACCTCTTGGCGAGGGTGGACCAGCCGATTGGAGCGCGCGACGAGTCTTGGCGGCGTCAATTCGCGATGGATTAGTGGAGGCCTCCGGCGTTCATACGGGCCGATCTGAACTGCGCAACTTTGGACTCGTACTCGGCGGGCTGTTCGCGGCCTTTTTTGGTCTGCTGCCCTTAATCCGCCACCACACGTTGCACACGTGGCCATGGTGTCTCGCTTGTGTGCTGTGGATTCTTGCTTTGGCCCGACCGTCCATGCTGAGCTATCTTCATGTTGCTTGGACGCGCTTAGGCTGGGCCTTGGGGTGGATAAACACGCGCATCGTACTAACTATCATCTACACCGTGCTGGTCGTGCCGATCGGAACGGTGATGCGGTTTTGGGGACGCGACCGGATGGGACAGCGATTCGATCGCGAAATTGCCTCGTACCGAGTCAGTTCGCGCAAACGGTCGGCCCAGGATCTGGAGCATCCGTTCTGAAGCTGTGAAACGTAGCCTCTGATGTTAGATTTGCTTAAGGATCTGTGGGGCTTCGCCCGCGATCGCAAGAAGTACTGGCTGGTGCCGCTAATCGGCACGCTAGTTTTGATCAGCGTGCTCTTGGCGCTGGCTCAATTTTCAGCCGTTGCGCCCTTCATCTATACGCTCTTTTGAGCGGTCGCCGAACGGCGAGCGGGCATCCTCTGAAGCGCTACCGGCGCGACGAGTTAAGCATTCGGCGTTCAACTATCGATGGAACCGCCGTGCGATCATACGGCGGCTGTCCTCAGTCGGCGTAGGTATTCTAGCCGCCTTGGCGATCGCGGAAATTGTCATACGCTTCGCTGGTCTCGCCCCAACGAGCTTCTATACCTACGATCCTGATTGTGGCTGGACGACGAAGCCTGATACCGCAGGTTGGCAGACCCAGGAGGGGCGCGCCTTCGTTCGAATCAACTATGCCGGCTTTCGCGGCCCCGATTATCCGCTGGCCAAGCCAGCTGGGACGCTGCGTGTCGCCGTGCTCGGCGATTCCTTCACTGAGGCACAACAGGTTGCAGAGCAGGATACATTTTGTGCGGTCGCCCAACGCCGGATCCAGTCCGCGATGCCGCTGGAGGCTGCGGGAAGCGGCGCTACCGTTCCCTTCAGCAGGGTCGAGGTAATGAACTTCGGCTGCGATGGTTACGGCACGGCGCAGGAGTTGGTCACCCTGCGCGAGCGGGTCTGGCGCTACGAACCCGATGTGGTCGTGCTAGCCGTCTTTACCGGCAACGACATCCGCAACAATTCGGTCGTACTCGAGGGTGATAAGTGTCGGCCTTTTTACGTTTTCGACGGTCCCAAGTTGGTACTAGGCGGTCCGTTCGAGGGTTCGTTCTGGTTCCGCACGAACTGCATGCTGCGTTTCGAGTCGCGCCACTTCCAGGTACTGAACATGCTCGGTGACGCGAACAGTGTCTTGCGTCATCGGATAAGGGCCGTCTGGGCGAGCGGCCACCCGACGCCATCGCAACCAGCGCTGTCCGAGCCCGGCCTCGACGATGCGATCTATCAACCCGCGCGGGACAAGGTGTGGCGCGAGGCCTGGCGTGTGACCGATGCTGAAATCGAGATGGTCCAGCGCAACGTAGCAGATCATCATGCGCGGCTGCTGGTGGTGACGCTGGCCAACGGGATCCAGGATGGTCCCGATCCCATTGCGCGTCGGCACTATATGCAATTTGTAGGCGCCAAGGATCTTTTTCGGCCCGACGATCATATCCGGAACTTGGGGGCACGAGACGGCTTCGAGGTCTTGAATCTGGCGCCGCCAATGCAACGTTATGCGGAAGCGCATCACCTATATCTGCATGGGTTTCGGAACACCCGGCTTGGGCTCGGCCATTGGAACGCCGACGGCCATCGCGAAGCCGGCGAACTGATCGCACAGCGCCTGATCGAATTACTCCAAAATCGTCAAGGTTTGCGCCTGCCCATGCTCGATGGGCTTGCCTCGCGGACAGTCCATTAAAGCTGGGAACTAGCTGGTTTCGAATAGGAGACACACGCGTATAGCCGCCTGCGTCCTTTGAAGTTGCAGGGCGAAAGGGGAAATGTCAGCCTCAGATCAGGGTGATCGTCGGCGTGAGTCGCAGTTCCGAACAAGCCGCGTCCGTGCGCGAATGGCGGGACGCATCGAGGCTGATATTCTATTTTGCAGCTCTAATGGCGCTAGTGATTGGCGCGTGCGCGTCCGTTACCGGCACTCCATATGGTCTCACTCAAACCCCCGAACAGAAGGCGGAGCAGGTAGTGCCGCTGCTACAATCGGCTGGCTTCGATCCAGTGACGCCGACGACACCGAACCAGATTGCACAACTCAAGTCCCTGCCACCGCTCAAGCTCGGCTATTACATCGACAAAGATGGCAATGCCAATTACTGGATGGCCGATCCCGACTATTGCAAGTGCATAATGCACGGCAACGAGGCCGCCTATCAGCGCTACGAGAATCTGAAACTTGAGAAGGAAACCGCAGAGCAAGATCGGCGCGCGATGGAAGCGCAACAACAGCAGATGAACATGGGACCACCGGGCATCGGGATGGGTTTCGGTAATGGCTTCGGGGGCTTCGGTGGTGGCGGTTTTGGTTTTGGCGGCGGTGGCTTCGGGATGTCCTTCTGACAACCGCTATCAAGTCAGCCGCAGTTTAGAGAGGAGGTGGGGCGCAGATGCGCGCTTTGGTCACAGGCGGCGCGGGCTTTATTGGATCGCATCTCGTTGACGCGCTGGTACGCGAAGGCAACGAGGTACGTTTGCTTGATAATTTCGCGACCGGCCGCCGTGAATATCTGAACCCATCAGCGGAGTTGTACGAGGGCGATATCCGGGAGATCGAGGCGATACGGCCTGCGTTTGAGGACGTCGGTTGCGTATTCCATACCGCTGCACTGCCGCGCGTGATGCTTTCGATTAAGCATCCGGTGGAAACTCACATGGTTAACGTCGTCGGCACGCTTAATACCCTGATTGCGGCGCGCGACGCCGGCGTGAAACGTGTTGTCTATTCCGGCTCGTCGTCAGTCTACGGCGATCAGACCGAGTTGCCGCTGCGTGAAACGATGACGCCAAATCCGCTCAATCCTTACGCCTTGCAGAAGCTAGCTGGTGAGCAATACACGCGAATGTTCCATCGGCTATTCGGAATCGAGACTCTAACTCTGCGCTACTTCAACGTTTATGGTCCGCGGATGGCGACGGAGGGAGCGTATGTCACTGTGATTGGGCTCTTCATTCGCGAACGGTTGGCTGGACGTCCGCTGACGATTCATGGCGATGGCACGCAGACGCGCGACTTCACTCATGTCAGTGATGTGGTGCAGGCGAATCTGGCGGCGATGAAATCGACCATCGCGGATGGTCGTGCTTTGAATGTTGGCCGAGGCAGCGCGCTGAGCGTCAACGATATTGCCGCATTAGTCGGTGGTCCGAAAATCTTCGGGGAGCGGCGTCCCGGCGATGCGCGGGCTACGCTGGCCGATCTGACTGAGACGCGCAAAGTGCTCGGCTGGGAGCCCCAAGTGGATACAGCGGAAGCGGTTGACGACCTCGTCCGCTCCTCCGGTATCCAAGCTTGAGCGAAAACCGCCAGCGGCGAAGCCATAGGTGGACAGCGCGAATCTCTGTGAGCGGGTCAAACACCGCCGCAAATTCTCAAGCGCTAGTCGGCGACGTTGACGCGCACAATCATGAAGGTCGGATATCCTTCATTTGCTGCCTTTTCGAGCTTCTTCGCGCTGGCGGAGTTCGACGCGGCGGATCTTGCCGCTAACCGTCTTTGGCAGATCGTCCACGAATTCGATCTCGCGTGGATATTTGTACGGCGCCGTTACACGTTTGACATGTTCCTGCAGCTCGGTGACGAGAGCGTCGCTGCGTTCGACTTCCGGCTTGAGGCGCACGAACGCTTTCACGATCGCCCCCCGATCAGGATCGGGACTCGCGACCACCGCCGATTCGATCACTGCCGGATGTTCAAGCAGAGCGCTCTCTACCTCGAATGGCCCGATTCGATACCCGGCCGAACTGATGACATCGTCAGCGCGCCCGACGAACCACAAGTAGCCATCCTCGTCGCGCCGCGCCTGATCGCCGGTTAGATAGTAGTCGCCGCGAAAGACGTCGGCGTTCTCCTCCGAATTCTTCCAATATTCGAGCATGATCGGCGGTGGCTTGAGCGGCTTGACGCGCACGCCGATTTGCCCGACTCCGCCGATCTGGCACTCGTTCAAGTCCTCATCGAGGACGCGAGCATCGATGCCGGGAAATGGCAGGCCCATCGCGCCAGGTTTGATCTTCGTCCCAGGCAGATTGGCGGCAATCAACTGCGTTTCGGTTTGGCCGTAACCATCATGAATCGCGAGCTTGAAATGCTCCATCCAAATCTCGATTACTTCAGGATTTAGCGGTTCACCGGCGCTGGCGCAATGTCGCAAGGCTGGTAGGTGGACGCTGTCGAGATTGGCCTTCACCAACATCCGGTACTCGGTCGGCGGTGCGCAGAAGTTAGTGATGCGGTAACGGCTCAGCAACTCGAATTCCTGCTTTGGATCGAAGTGGCCGTTGTACATGAAGACAGTGTTGCCGTTCATCCACGGGCCGAACAGAACACCGTAAGCAGCTTTGGCCCACCCCGTGTCTGAAGTGGTCCAATGCAGGTCTCCGGGTTTAAGATCGAGCCATAGCGAACCGGTGAAGCGATGCGCGTAGGTATAGCCGTGGCCGTGGAGGACGGACTTAGGATTTTTCGTCGTACCGGAGGTGTAGTAGCAAATCGCAGGATCAGTGGCGCGAGTGTTGACAGTCTTAAAGACCGGCGCCGCTTGTAGCATCGCTTCCTGCAGTGACGTCCAGCCGGTGTGCAGGCTGCCGGCGACGATAAAATGCTGGAGCGAAGGACATTGGTTACGGAGATCGGACGCCATTTCGATGCCTTCGGCAGTCGTGATGATCGCGCGGGCCTCCGAATGATTGGCGCGATAGACGAGATCTTTTTCGCGGAGCATCGAGACGCATGGGATTACAATCGCACCGACCTTGAGCGCTCCGATATAGGCAGACTGCCATAGCGTGATGCGGGGCAGCACCAGCATCACCGGATCGCCCCGTTTGATACCTAACCCCGTCAGGACATTCGCGATGCGATTGGATTGAGCGCTGATGTCGGCGAAGGTCAGCCGCGCGCGATTGCCGTCCTGATTCTCCCATAGCAAGGCGACACGGCCTGGATCGGTAGCGAAAGAATCAATCGTCGCGCCGAAGTTAAAATGCTCGGGAGTTTCCCACTTGAAGTTGCGATGCAGTTTGTGGCTGATGTTCGTCCCTCGTGCGGTCTTGGCATCGTGATATTTTGGTTAGCCCTTGCGGCCAAGTTTAAGTGTTCATTCGGAATCACACCCGTCCGAATTGCCGAAGCCAGAGCCCCGTTCGTCAGGGGGTTGAGAGCGCTTCGCAGCCGCCTGAATATACTTGATCGTTACTGGTGAAAGATCATCTCGTCCGACCTGAACGTCGATAATCGAAAATGTCTGACATCGATGAGCCGCGTTCAAGGCCGCACGCAGTTCAGCGCCAGTCTTGGCCTCGAAGCCCGAGCCGCCCCAATCACGCGCGAGCTGAGCGTACGGCCATGAAGGAATTTCGAGCAGATCGCGCCGATCGGCGATCGGGCGGAAAATCGCCCATCCGCCATTATTGATCAAGATGATGATCGGGTTCATGCCAAAGCGCGGTGCATGCGAGACTTCCGGGCCAGTCATCTGGAAGCCGCCATCACCGCACAGGACGATTGGCCGCAGGCCGCAGCCGACTTGGGCGCCGAGAGCCGAGGGGACAGCGAAGCCCATCGAGGCGTAAAACCCCTGCGCCAGATAAGTGCCTTGATGAGGCACCCGCACGTCGAGTCCGCCGAACAGCATATCGCCCGATTCGGCGACCACCATATGCTTCGGGTGCCCGGCCAGGAAATCGTTGACGATTCGCAGGATATCGGCGACCTTGACCGGCGAGGCATCGAGATCAGCCTCATGACCAGTGGTCAGGTTGCTGACGTAGGTGACGGTCTCCTCGTGTTTACGCAATTCCTGACGCAGCAGCGCTTCGACAAAATCCTGCACGCCGACGTTCTCATAGGTGTGGTACTTGATATCCACCCGGCGATCGACCGCCCATACTGACTTGGCCTGAATGATGTGCGGGGGCTGATTGCCGAAATTCATATCCGTCTTGAGGGCACCGAGATTGAGCACGAAATCCGCCTCATCGACGCGAGCGACAATCGGCGCCGGACTGATCGGGCCGACATGTACGCCCAGATGCAGCGGATGGTCCATCGGAAAAGCGCCTTTGCCGAGGACTGTAGTGAGGACCGGTGCGCACATCCGATTAGCAAGATCGACCAACGCCTGTGAAGCCTTGTAGCGGTGGATTTCGATACCCGCAATGACCACCGGTTTGCGGCTCGCGTTGAACATCGCGGCGGTCTCGCGCGCGGCTTCATCGACTCGGCGCATGTCCGATTCGGGGAATTGCAAGTGCCCGTCCCATTCGATCAATTCTTCTGGTATCGCGATTTCGCGATCGACCATATCACGATGGATTTCGATATAGCCGGGGCGCTGTTCGGCCCAGACTGCGCGGACGACTTCGTGGAGGCTTTCTGCCGCGGTATGCGGGTCGGTCAGCACGCGAGACGCACAGGTTACTTCTTTGTAGATGCGATGCTGGGATTCGATTTCTCGCGCCTGATGATGGATAAGAGTGCCGAGCTTACGCTCCTCTTCACCCGGCCCGCCGGAGAAAATGAGCAGCGGTACACGCTCGGAGAATGATCCAGCGACTGGATTGACCATGTTGTGGCCACCGGCGCCGTAAGTGACGCATATGACTCCGATGTGCCCAGTTGCGCGCGCATAACCGTCGGCGGCGAAGCCGACACCCGGTTCATGCGACAACGTCAGAACTTCGAGATCGTGCTGACGCCCGAGAGCGAAGAACAGCTTCAGCGCGAGATCACCGGGGATGCCAAAGACGTGCCGTACCCCGATTTTGCGCAGGTAAGCTACCAGGAAGTCTCCGAGTTTCATCTTCCGATTCACTGCACGTGCCTCCCCCAATGCCCCTATCGTACCTCAATCCTGAGCGCGGTTATCAAGCTTTGTCGACAGATTTCGAACCGTGTGACCGTAATGCCGCCACCCTTCGGATGTGGTAGCGTAGCCGTCAGGAGAGGTCGTCGTGTGGCGCGAGTTGCTAAGGGCGCGGCTGTTCAGCCCGTTGAAGCTGCAGAAAATGTTGATGCATGCGCCCCGGTTTATACGGGTCTTCTATCGGCTGATGAAAGACGGCCGGGTCTCGGGGCTGGCCAAGATGGTGCCTCTGCTCGGAATAATGATGCTGATTACGCCGCCTGCGCTCGAGTTGGATTTTGTTCCAATCATCGGCGAGCTGGATTGGCTGTTGGTGGGTTACCTTACGCTTAAACTCTTCCTCTGGATGTGCCCGCCCGACGTGGTCCGCGAACATGTGGCCCAAGTCGCGCGAGGTGCCTGACCCCCGGATACGATGCGCCCTAGAATTCTGCTCCTGATCCTCGCCGCCGTTCTAATCGCTGCATTCCTCGTCCTAAGTTTCGCCGACGGCCTGATCGTCGATTTGATGTGGTTTACAGCGCTCGGCTACCGCTCAATCTACACCATCACGTTTTTTGCCGGGCTTGTGATCTTTGCCGTGGTTTTCACCGTCTCCTTCATCGCATTGGCGGTGAGCGGCTTGATCGCGCTGGGATCGAGCCGGGAACGCGAACGGTTGCGGGTGGTGCGCCGTCCGGAGCAGATGGCCGAGGTCAATCTTCCCGAGATAATCCGGGCGCTAGGGGATCGGGTACCTTGGAAATGGCTGGTCCTGGCAGCGGCTTTGGGCCTGTCATTATTCGTTGGGTACGGCGAGGCTTCAAACTGGCCCGTTTATCTGAAAGCGTTTTACGCCGTCCCATTTGGGATCAAGGAACCGGCCTTCGACCGTGACGTTGGCTTTTACGTCTTCACAATGCCGTTGCTCGAAGAGTTGCGGGACCTTTTCCTGATCATATTGATCCTGGCTACTGTGGTGGCAGGCGCCGTCTATTGGATTCGCGGGTCGCTCGACTTCCGTGAGTCACCGCCACAGGTGAGTCCACCGTGTGCCGCGCATCTGTCGGCGTTGCTCGGTTTCTTTTTTGTTCAGCGAGCATTCAGCTACTGGATCGCCCGTTACGCTCTCACGTTGCATTCCGACGGGGTAGTGTTCGGACTGCGCTATGTCGATCACATCCTGTGGCAGCCGGGTCTTTGGCTGCTGGTGGTACTGGCGCTCTTCGCAGCAGCCGTTTGCTTTGCGAATGTGCGCGAGCGCGGCCTTAGGCTGCCGGTCGCGGCGGCTGCGCTGCTATTCGCGCCAGCGATCGTGCTCAGCCTGCTGCAGCCCGTGATTGAGCGGCTGTGGGTCAAGCCCGATGAACTGCGGGTCGAACAGCCCTACTTGGAGCGCAATATCGAGATGACTCGGCGCGCCTATCAGCTTGACGGAGTCGACGTTAAGCCGTTCGCTGGCTTGGGCCAGCTTACGCCTGCTTCGCTCACCGAGGATTCAGCCACGATAAAGAATATCCGTCTCTGGGATCCCCGCCCGCTGATCGCGACCTACAAGCAGTTGCAGGAAATCCGCCTCTACTACGACTTCCACGGCGTCGATATCGACCGCTATTGGATTAACGGCGAGTACACCGAGATGATGCTGTCCGGGCGCGAACTCGATCCTGATTTGCTGCCCGCCGAAGCACAAACCTGGGTTAACCGCCATTTAAAATTCACGCATGGTTACGGCCTCGTGATGAGTCCGGTGAATGTCAAAGACCGCGAAGGACTACCGATCCTTGCGATCAAGAATATCCCTCCGGCATCCACCACTGGTTTTGATGTGACGCAACCGCGCATTTACTATGGCGAGGAAACGAATTCCTATGTGGTCGTTAAGGGCGAAACACCCGAATTCGATTATCCACGCGGCAATGACAACGTTTACGATTTTTACAAAGGCAGCGGCGGCGTGCCAATCAGCGGCCTGCTGCACCGTATTCTCTTAAGTTTCTATTTTCGCGACATCAACTTGCTGGTGACTGGTAATATTGGTCCGGGCAGCGAAATCATGCTGCGCCGCAATATCAGCGAGCGCGTGGCCTATGTCGCGCCCTTTCTCAATCAGGACAGCGATCCATACTTGGTCGTGCATGACGGCGGCCTTTACTGGATTCTCGATTGTTACACCACGAGCGATCACTACCCGTACTCGCAAACCAATGGCAACCAGATCAACTATATTCGCAATTCCGTCAAGGCAGTTATCAATGCCTATGACGGCGCCACTGATTTTTATGTCTCCAATCCTGAAGATCCGATAATCCGGACCTGGGAACGAATCTATCCCGGGACCTTCAAGGCAATGAGCGACATGCCGCCGGACTTGCACGCACACATTCGCTATCCTGAAGATTTCTTCCTCATTCAGGCCGATATCTACCGAACTTATCATATGACTGATCCCACAGTCTTCTATAACAAAGAGGACTTGTGGAGTTTCCCGCGCGAAAATTACTCCGATGAGACCATGCAGATGCAGCCTTATTATGTGATTATGCGGTTGCCCGGCGAGGCTACTGACGAATATGTCCTGATGTTGCCGATGGTGCCTCAGGGCCGCGACAATATGATTTCGTGGCTTGCCGCGCGCTGTGATGGCGCAGACTATGGACATCTATTTGAGTTCGCCTTTTCCAAAGATCGGCTCTTTTACGGTCCCTATCAGATCCAGGCACTGATCAACCAGAACCCCGAGATCTCGCAACAATACTCACTCTGGAATCAGATGGGTTCCAAGGTGATACTGGGTAATCTCCTGGTTTTCCCGATTGAAGATTCACTACTGTATGTAGAGCCGCTATACATCCGTGCAGCCGACGGGCAACTCCCGGAATTGAAGCGGGTGATCGCCGCATATGGCGGCCGCACTGTGATGGGCGTCGATCTCCCCAGCACCCTGGCGTCGCTATTTAAGGGGTATGAGGGAGTTACCGCACCGGCTGCTGCAGCGGCGGAAGCGTCAGCGCATGCGAATCCATCAAGCTCGGTGCCGGCTACACTGGCGCCTGGAGCCGCCGCTGCGGATTATCGCGCCGCGTTAGAGGCGCTCCGAAGCGGGGACTGGACTGGTTTTGGTGGCGCTATGCAGAAGCTTGGGCAGGCGCTGGGCCAGCCCGGCGGTAGTCCATCGCCGTAGAAAAGAGGACTATCAAGGAAGGGGGGTGAGGAAAGCAACGTCAAAGGGGGCGACGGCAATCGGGCCGGGACGCGAAGGTACGTCGGAAGATCGTCTTCGGGTTGAAGCCGCTCATATCGCACAGACGGCGCTGGAAGGCTGTGCGGGCGTTGGATGTCTCGTCGGGTGGCAGCATCCCACCGATTCCGGCGAGGTTAGGCTTCCCGCGGAAGGCCCTCGCGATACCCTGATTGATCGGCTACTCGCGATCAGCCACCGCATGAATCTTCCTGCGAATGCGGAGGCGCTCACCGGCTCAGGTGCCCTGTCAATCTCAATCCTGGGACCCGACGACCTCTTGCCCCTCATTCACGCTTACCGAAATGATGACCGACCGAACGATTCAGCTATAGCCATCGGCCGAACCGCTGACGCTCGCGCGCATGTGCTGTTGACAGCCCCGGCTCGCGGGTCGGGGTCAACCGTGACATGGTTAGCCAGTCTGGCTTTGCGCGCGATGCTCAACCGGCTCGAAGCCGACATCGAGCATGACTTGGGCGATTTTTGGCGCGATCGCGCCACCGCCAACGGTGCGAAGCTGGCAGCGATGGTGCGTACGTCAAAGACTTCCGCCGCTCATGCACAAGCGCTCGAGTCGGGGATTGCCACCTTGCCGAGACTGCGGACCGCGGACCGTTTCAATGGCCTCGGCTCGGTCATCGCGGGCGAGGGGCCCTTTGCGGCTTGGATCGTTGGAGTAAGCGATCAAGAGCAGTGGAAGGTCGCCGCAGCGTCGGGCGTGCTTGTGCCATCCGCGCCATTCAAGAAAGAGAGCGCGATGGCGGCTTGTTGCGTGCAGCGCATGACGATTGTTCGGACTCGCGAGAATGAGGGCGCGGTCGTTTATGCGGAAGATCGGCTTTTCGCGCGGTTTGCTGCTTATCTTTGTGCGCCTTTTGATGGAGGCGCGATCGCCCTCGCGTCCCGCGAGCTGATTGATCAGTCAACGATCGGACGTGTGGAGAGTCTCGTCGCCCGGGTCAATCCCATGATCCGAAGCTGGTTGCTGGAAGCTGAGACCCAGCGGTTGCGTACTTTGGTGCAGAATCTGGGGCTCCGGATGTTCGCGGCAGCTGACACCGAACGTGCCCGAATCGCGCGCGACTTACACGACCATCAGGCGCAACTAATGGCGGCAGCGCGTGTCGCAATTGAAGCAGGTCCTGACGAAGCTCGCTCCGTCTTCAAGCAGGTCGAAGAGGCTTTGCGCTTGCGCGTCCGCGAACTCAGGCCGGCGACGCTCGGACGGACGCCGCTCGCTGAAGCGTTGAAGTATGAGCTGCGCCGGCTGGCCGAAGCTGGCATTAAAGGCCGCCTGCTCCATCCGGATCAAATGAATAAGCTGACCCGGACGTTGCAGCAGTTATGTTATCAGGTCGCGCGCGAAGCACTGGCCAATGTCATTCGCCATGCGGGCGCGAGCCGCGTCACGATTGATGTGGTCAAACGGGGCAGCCAGGTGCGACTTTCAATTCGTGACAACGGTCGCGGTATTCCGGCCACCTCTGGCACTGGTGGTATCGGCCTTAAGGGTTTACGCGAGCGAATCGAGTTGATGGGTGGCAAACTCCGAGTCGAATCAGAACCGGGCTCGACCCGGCTGATCGCGGAACTCTCGGAACCGGCGTGAGCAGTCAGCCGATTCGCGTGTTGCTGGCGGATGACCATCCGATCTTCCTGGCGTCACTGCGTGCCCTGCTGGAACGCCATGGTTACTTGATCGTCGGCGAGGCAACTAGCGGCGAGGAGGCGATTCCACTCGCTGCCCGGTTCCATCCCCAGGTTGTCATTATGGATCTTGAAATGCCGGGGCTCGGTGGCCTCGCCTCAATCCCTCGGATTCGCGCGGCTGCGCCCGCCTCGAGCATCCTGATTCTCAGCGCGCATGACGAGCCGTTCGACGTCATCGAAGCGCTATCGGAGTCCGGCGCCGATGGCTATCTGGTGAAAGGTGATGCGCCCGAGGAGCTACTTAATGCGATGCGGGCGGCGACCAATGGCAAGCGCTATCTGAGTTCGTCGGTCGCTCCTATCCTGCTGAGCCGCCTCAAACGTCTGCCTAAAGGCACGAACGCGTCCAATGCTCCGGGTCTGACACGGCGCGAGCGCGAAGTGCTGAGGCTGATCGGTCAAGGGGTTCCTACCAAAGAGATCGCACAACGGCTGGGTATCAGCCCCAAGACCACACAAGTTCATAGTGAGAATATCCGCATGAAGCTTAATCTCCATTCGATTGCGGAAATGGTCCGGTATGCGATTAAGCATCGGATTGTGAAGCTGGAATGACCCAGCGGGTAAATGCGTCAACAGGTTCAGTCTGCGGTTTCAATTACCGGGTGCGCGATGCTAGTTAGAAGCAGGCACCCATCAGTCGCGGGTCAGACCATCGGAGGTTTTAGGCTATGCAAGGCAAAGGCGTGCATCATCTGGGACTGGCGACACTTGATATCGATCGCACCATTGATTTCTACACCAGCAATCTCGGCTGGAAGGTGGCGTGGTGCGACGTGCTTGAACCGCCCGGCGGCGGACGAATCAAACATGCGTTCCTCGACACTGGCGACGGTACGCTGGTGGCCTTCATGTGCCCAGAAAAAGTCACGGGCATACCGCAGGAGTTCAAGACCGATATAAACAGTGCCCAGAACCTGCCACCGGCCTTCTATCATTTTGCGTTTGAGGCAGATTCGGTTGAAGACCTCGAGCATCGGCGCGCCGAATTATTGGCCAAAGGCGTCGACGTGACACCGGTGGTCGACCATGAATGGTGCCGCTCCATCTATTTCAACGACCCGAATGGCCTGCTGCTCGAATACTGCTTCACCGTCCGTGAGTTCAACGACGACGACAAGATCATGAAGCATCGTGATCAGCCGGGTCCGATGGTGAGCAATCCAGAGGATGCGAAGAAGGTTCGCGCCAAACTACTCGGAACCAGTCCGCGAGTTTGAGCCTCGGCTCGGCGATGCAATTATTAGATAAAGCGGTCGCCGGTTCGTTGCAGGGCGTCCATGAGGTTTTGAGCGTGAAACTCTGCGGGACTGCCGCAGTCAAGGGAATCCGATGGCCGAGTTTAGCCTCTTCGATATAATGTACAGTGCCGGATCAATTCGGCGGCTGAAGTCCGATCCGGTGCCCGACGAGATCATCACCAAGGTGCTCGACGCAGCGATTCGCGCGCCCTCCGGTAGCAACGCGCAGGCGTGGGTATTCGTGGTCGTTAAGGATGCCGAAAAGCGGCGCAAGCTTGGCGCTATCTACAAGAAGGCCTCGTCGATTCTGGAAGTCCTCTATGCGGATGCGAAACCTCCGCCGCATATGGACCAATCTAAGTTCGAACGCTTCTGGAAGGCGGTCGTCTATCTCTTCGATCATATGGGCGATGCGCCAGTCTTACTGCTCCCATGCCTCAAGACCTCGATGTGGACCAATGCGGCAAGTCTGCCACCGGATATCAAGGCGCGGATGGCAGCCGCGTCGCGCCTTGCCGGGTCGAGCATCTACCCTGCCGTTCAAAACATTATTCTCGCCTGCCGTGCATTCGGCCTCGGGACGACGCTGACGACGATTCATGCGTTCTTCGAGGATGAAGTACGGGAGGTCATCAACCTGCCGCCTGAAGTCCAGACCTACGCCTTGATGCCGATCGGCTATCCGCAGGGGAAGCATGGGCCGGTGAACCGCAAGCCCGTCCGCGAAGTCGCCTGCCTGGATAGTTTCGGTAATCCCTGGCCCGGCTAACATCGCATTCAGGTTCCGCTGATAAGAGCGGATAGAGCCCCAGAGCGCGCCCACGATTTGTTCGCCAGTGAGCGCGCTCTTTGTACTCTGAGTGCGCGGACCCTCTATTGCCTGCGTGTAAGCGATCGTGATCCCGTTGCGCGATAGCGAGGCTACGCGGCGTCTGACACCAGCTAATACACTGCTGATCGTCGTTAACCTCGCCGTATTCGCGCTCGAACTGACTTATCTGGGACGCGAGTTGGTGCGCTATGCGATGATCCCGGCTCTGATTGCGCATCCAGGATGGCTTCATCCAGTGCATGCCGCTTTGGTTATCGCGACCGTTATAACATCAACCTTTCTGCACGCCAGCCTGTTGCATATCGGCGGCAACATGCTCTATCTCCTGATCTTCGGCCCCGCGGTCGAAGGGCGGATGGGTCCGCGGCGCTATTTGTTCTTCTACCTTGTCAGCGGAACTGCTGCGGGTCTTGCGATGGTCGCGATGGGGCCGGACTCTCGAGTGCCGATAATCGGCTCGAGCGGGGCTATTGCGGGCGTCCTCGGCGGCTATTTTGTGCTTTATCCGCGCGGACGCATCACCACGATCTTGCCTTTGTTCATCTTCATCCGTTTCGTCGAAGTTCCCGCGGTTTTTTACCTCTTGGCGTGGTTCGCTGTGCAACTCTTCGCAGGAATCAGCGCAGGCGCGCAAGGCCCGATGATGGGCGGCGTGGCCTGGTGGGCGCACGTCGGCGGGTTTCTGTTTGGCATAGCGTTCGCCCCGCTACTTGTCCACAGGGCTAAGCCAAAGCGCCGGACTCAGCGGAGGTAATGTGGATAGCTTATTTGCAGTAGCTGTCGATAGCCTCGAATCAGCAAGTAAAATGCAGCTATCCGGGTGTGCATGATCACCATGATAACCTGTGGCTGAGATGTTGAGTGACGGGAGGGAAACGGTTCGAAAGGCGGACTCACAAAAGGTGTTGACGGAGGTCTTGATAAGATCGGAACCAGCCCCTCATTGCCCACGCTTAGTCCGCTGATTGTAATGGTTCGTACCTGACAGATTGGGTGGTGGCAGCGGTGGCGGACGATTTTCTGGCTCGTGTTCCTCCCCATAGCATCGATGCTGAGATGGGGTTGCTCGGCGGTATTTTGCTCGACAACGACGCGATCAATCATGCCCTCGAAATTCTGATCGCCGACGATTTCTATCACGAGCACCATCGCATCATCTTTGGCGCAATGGCGCATCTCTCCGACCGTGGCGTCCCAGTCGACGTCATCACGTTGACCGATGCGTTAGGCGGCAAGGATCAGCTCGAAAGAATCGGCGGTGCACGCTACCTTGCAGAATTGGCGGCCTACGTACCGACCGCGGCGCATACGGTGCATTACGCGCGGATGATTCGCGAAAAAGCGGTGCTGCGTAGCGTCGCTTCCATCGCCACCGAAATCGCGCAGAACAGCTATGACGTGCCGGGCGAGAACGCTGATCAGTATCTCGACGAGGCTGAGAGCAAAATCTTCGAAATCGCTGAGCGGCGGGTAAAGCAGTCGTTCACTTCGATGCGCGACTTGAGCCAGCATGCGATTGCGTTGCTCGAGCATCTCTACGAGCGGAAGGAGTTGGTCACCGGCGTGCCGTCGGGTTTTCTCGACCTCGATCGCATCACGTCGGGGTTCCAGCGCGGCGATCTGATCATTATCGCGGCGCGGCCCAGCGTCGGCAAAACTGCGCTCGCGTTGAATATCGCGGCCTACGCGGCGCTCGAAGCAGATCCGAAAGTCGGTGTCGCGATCTTTTCGCTCGAAATGTCGAAGGAACAACTCGCCTTGCGCCTGCTCTGTTCGGAGGCGAAAGTTGACAGCGCCAAGGCCCGTTCCGGCTATCTCGGTGAGCGCGATTTTCCCAAGCTGGCGCAAGCCGCGGCGCGCTTGTCTGAGGCTCCGATATATATCGACGACAATTCTGACACTTCGCCGCTCGTATTAAAGGCCAAATGTCGCCGGCTGGCCCGTGACCCGCGCGCCAACCTCGGCTTGATTATCGTTGACTACATGCAACTCATGCGATCCTCGCGGCCGGGCGAATCGCGCGAAAAAGAGATCGCCGAAATCTCGCGCTCGATGAAGGC
>Ga0335073_10003843_pt1 | contig 20972 bp, 26 predicted proteins | sample Lox_Sample_22_FD_207093 | JGI IMG/M metagenome (GOLD analysis project Ga0335073, IMG submission 207093) | Soil microbial communities from Loxahatchee National Wildlife Refuge, Florida, United States - Lox_Sample_2.2 | ecosystem: Environmental > Terrestrial > Soil > Wetlands | place: USA...
GTGCTGGAGCGTCTCCGCGTCGGCGCCGCCGGTGGCGGCCAGCGGATTGCGCACGGCGGTCAGCCCCACCGCCAGCGTCTGCCCGCTGTCGATCCGCACGATCGTCGCGGCGGCAACGTTGCCGGCGCCGCCGGCGCCGACACGGTAGGTGACGCCGAACGCGGTGCCGTCGGCCGGGATCAGCCCGAAATCGCCATCGCCGAAGCGCAGCGTGTCACCATTGTCGCCGTCATAGTCGAATTGCGCGGCGCCGCTCGAACTGGTCTGCAGAAGACGCCACAGGCCGGGATCGATGGTGTAGGCTTGCTCGAACGGCCCGGCATCGAGCAATCGGCGGAACCACGTCCACACCTGCCCGCCGGCGTCCTGCAGCACGATCTCCGGCTGCGGATAGTTCTCGTCCAGAGCCGTGTTCGGCGGCGCCGGCAGCCATGCCAAGGTGCCGGCGGCCAGCGTGTGCAGGTACTGCGGCACCGCCTCGCCGACGCTGCCATCCGGATTGGTGTGGCGCGGACCGATGCGAACGATCGCCGGGGTTGCGAGGGCGCCCGCCGCGGGCATAACGGTGAAGGCCTCATCGGTGACCGTCAGACCCTGGCTCGCGGCAACCAGATTGCCCGAGACCGTCGTGTTCGCCTGGTCGCGCGCCACCAGCAGGGCGCCCGTGCTCGCCCACATGATCTGGGTCACCGCCGTCGGCGGGTGCTGGCTGGGCGGCGACGTGACGCAGGCGAACCACGGCGGCGGGGAGCCCGGCGCATCCGGCGCGGCACGCGTCACCACCAGGTCGCACAGCTCGGTCGCCCATGGCCCCTGGGGCGCGCCGCGGTCGAGCAATTGCACGACCTGGCGTTGCGGTGGCTGCCCCGGCCCGACATTCGTCTCGATCAGCAGCAGTTGGTTGGGTTGGAAATTGTAGCCGCGCCCGAGCACGTACATGCTGGTGGCGCCGGCGGGCAGGCACTGCGTGCTGTCGTCGAACCAGTAGGGCTTGATGCCTTCTCTCGCCTGCACTCCGTTCCATAGCGCGCTGGCGGGTGGCGGCGGCGGGGTGGGCGGATTGGAAAGACGGCCCAGCAGGCTTGGGCCGGTTTCAAACACGATCGGTGAGCCGTCTGCCGCCTGTGCCACCGCGCGGACGCCGAAGGGGATGACGGTCATCGCCGACCCCGGCCGGACATCGAATTGCAGGACGGTCTGGGCGGACAGCGCCGGCGCCGGCTCGTAATCGACCAGCCGCGCGTGGCGGACGACGGAGCGGCGCTGTGTCGCCGTGGTCAGCGTTGCCTCCGCCGCCACGCGGTCCTGCGTGTAGCTCAGGTCGTCGGCGACCGCGGCCATCGCTTCCAGCAGCACGATGCCGAGATCGGCCTCGGAACGTTCCTGCCAACCGGGGTACTGCACCGAGGAGAAGTCCAGCAGCGCCTGCCGGAAGCTCAGGAAGTCCTTTGACAGGTAGTCGATCGGCGGCAGCGTGGCGGGAGACGGCGGACACACCGGCGGCGGCGTTTCACAATCGATGTCCGATGGGCACAGCGCCTTGAACGAGAACTGAACGGTGGCAAAGAACGTATCGAGCGCGGGGCAGGGCAGCGACGGCGTGGCGAGGGTCAGCGTGTAGGTGGAAAAATCGCCGGGCGCATTGACATGCAATGTCAGCGTGACATGCGTACCGTCGATGCCCCAGTCGTGTGGCTGGATCGGCAATACGGCGACGCTGGGGATCGTGTCGCCGCCGGTGATGGTGGGGGGCGCGGGCAGCGTGCCGGCCACCGGCACGGCGTTCAGGAAATGCACGACCAATATCGTCTGCGCGCTGTTGGCGATCTCGACGAAGTCGATGCCGTTCAGCGTCGGCGACACAATCACCAGGTTGCGGCGATTGATCGAGGCCATCTCAGGTCACCTGGATCTGCGTGAGCTGGGGCGACTGCGTCTCCAACAGAGTGTAGGCGATCTGCACATTCAGCGTGGAGTAATCACCGCCGTCGCCGCTGGTTACCGTCACCGACTGCACCGTGATCTGATTGCCGAGCCAGCGATTCAGATTCTGCATGATGAGGAGCTGCGTGGTGGCCTGCAGGGCATCGGAATTCGGCGAGAACAGTACCCGGCGCAGGCCGCAGCCGAAGCCGGGCAGACAGACACGCTCGCCAGGCGCGGTCATCAGCACCTGCCAGATCATTTGCTCGACATGCGCGGCATAGGTTGCCTGCCCGGCCTGGCCGGAGGCGGGGTCGATGCGGAACGGAAAAGCGTAGTCGGTGCGTGCGACCATCGGCGTTACTGCCCGTTGACCTGCGGTTGCGCGACGACGATCGTCACCGGTCCTTGCGGTGCCTGGGTGGCTGCGACGCAGAGCCCGACACTTGCTTCGGTCAGCGTGAAATTGCCGCCGACCTTGCTGCGCGCCGCCGGCTGCACCCAGTTCACCTGCACACAGGGGCTCGGCACTGTGCCCATCATGAACGGGCAGCCGGCGATCACGAACGTGTCTGACGCCAGCGCTGCGTAGGCGCCGCCGACCTGGGTTTGGGTGTTGCTGGAAATGATCTGCACCGTGCCGCCATGCGGGCACATCAGCGTGCTGGAGGTATTCAGCAATGCCGGCATGTCACATTACCTCCAGCGCGCCGTTGTTGACGTTCACTTCGGAGTCGCCGATCGCGACGGTGCTGCTGCCGCGCGTCAGGGTGACGCCGCTGTTGTCGAGGGTCACCGAATTGTTGTTGCTGTCGCTGATGGTGATGGTCTTGGCATGGTCGTCGATCAGCAGCTTGCTGCCGCCGGCGGTCACGATTGCCTTCACCGTCGGCGTTGCATCCGCTGGCGGCTCGCCGTCACGCCAATAGCAGCCGCTCCAGATCGGATAGGACACATCGCCGCCCTCAAATTCGATCCAGACGCCGGCGCCGACTTCCGGCAGGAAGGCGATGCCGACGTTAGGGCCGGCATAGGGCACGCAGGCCATGCACCAACCCGTCGGCACGCTGCCCAGCACCGCCGGTACTTCGGCCTTGATGCGCAGCGTCGAGGCGTCGACATCGGTGACGGTGCCGCGATACTTGCCGAAGAAGCGGTTGCGCAGCCGGTTCAGCAGGTCGGTGACGGCGGGATCGTTCATCGCCATCCCCTACAGCGCGCCCGCGAGCGCACCGAGCGCGCCGCTCGAAGTGCCGGAGGCAGCGGCGCCGACCGCGTTGCGCACCAGCACGAAGCGCATCGTGTGGACGTCCGGCGTGATCTTGTGGCGCACGCTCCAGACCAGGTAGTTGCCCGAGTGCAGCGAGCCGATGCCGCTGACCGCGACCACGGTGCCGGCGCGCAGCACGGCGCCCAGGCGTTCAACGTCGGCCTCGCCCTCGCAGCGCACGAACCAGCCGCTCTCGCGCAACACGCCCTGCGCGCGCAGCGTCAGCTCGCCGGCATCGTCCACCGGGGCGGTCAGCATCACCGCCATCGGGTTGCCGGTGAACGTTGCCAGGTCGCGATCGCCCAGACTTGCCAGGCCGCTGCTGGTGAGATTGGCGGAGACCCCGTCGGCGCTGCTGTCGGTGAACAATGCCTGCGACGCTTTGACACTGGTCGCTGCGGTGGCGTCCCAGGTGACGTCGAGCGCATTGACCGTCCAGGCCTGCGGGTCGTTCAGCGTCAGTGTCGCCGCCGGACTGACACTCAGGTCGGGGGCGGCGAAATAGCCGGTGCGGACGCCCGGCGTATCGGCGCAGGCGACGCGGCAGAACTTGCCGTTGCGCTGCGCCAACATGCGCAGGAACTGGATGTCGGTGGCACGCTGCATCAGGCTGTGGCCGGCCTCGGTATGCGAAGGACTGTCCTCGGTCGTGTTGTCGTCGGCGGGGGTAATGCCGTAGTTGCCGAAGATCGACGCAGCCACGGCATCGTCGGTGACATCGACCCACTCGCGGGCTTGTTCGGTGAGGTTCATCATCCAGGTCGCGTCCTGTGCCCAGACCGCGAGGGTGGAGGCGGTGGTGCCGCGTTCCAGATGCAGCTTCTGCGACAATACGTAGCCGTCGAAGATGCATTGCGCGGCGGGCGTTGAGCCGCCGCCGAGCAGGCTGGCGCCCGGCACAGGAATGGCACTCTGCGGGGCCGGCGGCGTGGCTACCACGGCGATGTTGGCTAGCGGCGCGAAACGCGGGTCGTCGACGTAGCCCAGATCGCCGTCGGAGGTGACCGATACCGGGACCTGCAATTGCAGCGCGCCCGGCAGGTCCATGCTCTCTTCCACCTCGATCGAAACGAGTTGCGTATACAGCGTGCTGTCCGCCGCCTGGCCGTTCAGCATCAACTGGTAGGAGACCGGCATTCACGCCCCCGCCGGCGCGTTGAGCGGAATGCCGATCAGGTCCTGGCTGGCCAGCGCATCCGGCACCACCGCGTTGTTGGCGTCGCACAGCCGCCAGGATGCCGTCGGGTCGGCGAGGAAGCTCGCGGCGATCAGATCGAGGCGCTGGCCGGTCTGCTTGCGGTACCAGCCCTTGACCACCGCCTGGCCCGGCAGAGGCGGGCGTACCAGTATGACGACCCGTCCATCCGCCAGTGTGCGAACATCCGTCATTTGTTTTGCGTAACGACTGTTCTGTGCGAACATGTTCGCTCCTTCAGAACGGTGTCGGCAGCATGCCGATGATCTGCGCGGCGGCGTCGCCAAGATTGGCTGCCGCCTGCACCTGGCGCAGACCCTGGGTGTAGACGTAGGCGATGTTGGCGAGCTGCTGCATCGGGCCGTCGACCGACACGATCTCGTCCGGCGTCAGCACGCGCAGAGTGATCTGTGCCTCGGCATGGCTAGGGTTGAGCATGCTGTCATAGATGCGTTCGGTGATGGTGAGCGCGGTGACACGCACCGGCACGATGCGCTGCGGTCCCCAGATGAACAATACGGTTGGCACCTGCGACTGCGGCACTGTCTGGCTGGCACTACTGGCGGTGGACAGGCCAAGGCCGGAACTGCTGATCGACGCCGAGACGCCGCCGATCAGCCCGCCGCCGGAAGAGCCGGTCGGGTATTGCAGCATCTCCAGCGCCGCCAGCCGCGTATAGACGCCGCTGAGCTTGGCCAGCCCGGCGGCAATCGGATTGGAGCTGCCGTCGGCGATCGAGTCGTTGGAATCCATCGCCAGCGTGAAGGCGAACGACTCGCCCGGTACGCCCTTCACGGCCAGTGGATTCGGCTTGGCGTCCTTGTCGGTCGAATCGGCCGCCTGGGCGGCGGTCCAGGTGTGCGTGATCGTTTCTGGATTGAACTGGAACACGATCACGTTCGGCATCAGGCCGATGAAGCTTGGCGTGAAGGCCACCAGGGCGCCGCGCATCGAGTTGGACATGGCTAGGGCGTGCCAGTGGCGGCATGGTCGATCGCGCGCAGCGTCGCGGCGACGATCTGCCGGGCAAGGCCAGGGACATCCGGCGCGCCCGCGGTCTGGGCGCCATGCGGCAGGTCCAGGCGGATCGCCGGGATATTGGCCGCATCCGGCAGCCCGGTTGCGCCCGCAAGCCCCGTGGCGACGAGGTGGGCGAGGTCGCGCGCCTGAGGCTCGGATAGCCCGGGCACATCGAGTTGCATGGTGTCGATTGCCAGCGCCGCCATGGCAGTCAGCTTTGTGCAAAGCCGAAGGTCGGGAACCCGCGGGCAAGCCGGCCACTCGCGGCTGGGGGCGCGGCGCGGCGGACCGGTGGCAGGGCCGGCGTTGGCGGGGTGATTCGCACATCCAGCCGGCCGATGGTCACGCCGGCGGAGGGCGCTCCAGAGGCCGTCGGGTCGAGCCGCAGCGGCCGCCGCCCGGTCATCGGCTCGATCGCCGCAACAGCAGGCGGCAGTGTCGGCCTGGGGCTGGGCCCGAGTTGGGCCGCGAGCATACGCGGCTGTGTTGGAGGTCCTTGTGACGCATCGGTCTTGTGCGCCACGGCCGGCGCGATCGCGGATGGCGTCGCATCGATGCTTGCCAATGACGGCACGTCCGTTCGTGCCGGTGCGGCGACGCCAAGCTCCGCCGTGGTTGGGGCGACTGGGATGCGCCGGAATCGCATCGGCTGCGATGCCGCTCGCGATATCTGTGTCGACGCGATATCGGCTTCCGTCGACGCGGTGGAGGATGCCACAGGCCGGACCTGCACGGGCGGTCGCGACAGTTCCTGGGTCGACCGGTCTGGGATCATGGCGGCGAATTGATCCTGCCTCACGGCGGTTGTCCGACCCGACTCCGTTGTGGCCCGCCGATCGGGCTGGTCTGCACCCCGCACCGCCGGAATTGCATCGATCGGCTTACCTGGCTCCGCCGCATGACGCGCGGGCTCGGCGATGGCAGGGGGTGCATTGCTGGAACCGCTCAGCTCCGTTATCCCAGCGGACAACGGCCCGGCCGACGTCGACCGCGCACGTTGCGGCTGCGAACCGGCGGGTAGCGCCGATAACGCGACCGCGGACGACGGGGGCGCGGTCGTCTCACGCGGGTTTGGTAACGGCGTGCCCGGCCCGTGCGTGACTGCGAGCGGCTGGGTCGTCGCGCGCTGTGGTGGCGGCGCCGGGAAACGTTCGGTGGGCGTGGCGGGCGACAGCGACGCGAAGCCTGGCGGTGGCGCTTCGGTACGGAACAGCATTGGCACCGGCGCGATGGCCGGCATCGCGGCTCGGGCAACAACGCGGCCGAGGTAGGATCGATTGCTCCTCATGCCGCGCTCCGAGCCATCTCGGCATAGGCGATGCGGCGCGGACCCGGCAGGCTGAGGATGGCACGCTCGGTCCAATGATAGCGGACCGCCAGCGTATCGACCTCTTCGGCAATGAACGCGGCGCGAGCGCGCAGTTCGGCCAGCACATAGCGGCGCGGGTCGAAGCCAACCGGCACTTCCGCGTCACAGTGGGGGCAGGTGCCGGCCAACGGGCCGGCGAGCAGGGGGGCCATTGCCGCCATCGCGGCCTGCACCGCGTGGCGGGCGGCAGGCGGCGCGGGCAGCGAGCCTAGACAGCGCTGCATCAGAGCTGCGGCCGCATCCGCGTGGCCCGCGACGTCCCGTTCATCGCCGGCGGTCGGCAGTCGGAACCGCACCGCGGCGGCCGCGTCACCCGCGGCGCGCAGGGTGAACCAGCCGGCTTGCTCCGCGCATGGGGTCACCTGCCAGGCACGCAGCCGTGGGCGCTGTGGACGATGATGGGCCAGGAAGCTCTCGATGCCGAAGGCCACGTCCACCCGGGCGCCACAGCCCGGTGCATGACAGGAGGTCTCGGCCAGCATCCGATCGCCGACCAATGCCTGGCGCAAGCGCAGCAGCAGCGTGTCGAGGTCGGACACCGGCAGCGTCGCTGCATCCATGTCGTCGCAGGCGAGGCGGTTGGCGAACGCGATCGCCTGTGCCGGCTCGCTGCCATGCAACTCCAGCAACAGCATCTCGTCGAGCCCGGTCGGCTGGCGCAACGTCACGCGTCTGCGGCTTACCGGCAAATCCCACATGAAGGCCGCCGCGGCCGCCATGTCAGATTTCCGTTTGCTCGGTCACGGAGGGATCGAACTCCCAGCCCTCGTTCTCGATCTTGATATGCTCGATGGCCACAGCCGAGGCGCCGGCATCGAGATCGCCGAGTGCCTGGAACTCCGACACCCAGCAGCGATGCACGAGGTACTGATGGACCGGCTGGCCGGCTTCGTTCAGCAGCGTGATGCGCATCTCGCGGCGCAGGTTCGCCAATGAGGCGCTGGGGCTGCCGTTATCCAACACTTGCGCCGCGTTGGCCCAGTCCATGAAGTCGGTATCCTGTGTCACGCCACGTTCGAGCGTGATCGGCTCGTACTTTGTACGCCCCAACCCCTTGCGCACGATCAGGTCGCCGCCGGCCTTGTACTCGATCACGTCGGAGGTGCGTTTGAGCGCGGTGACCTTGCTGACGCCGGCGACCGCGGCGGTGCTGGTGCCGAAATAGACCAGGAAACGGTACGACTTGTACGGGTCGAGACGATTGAGGTTGACGCTGAACGGCTTGCTCATGACGGGTTCTCGCGGGACGGGGGCGGCCGAGGCGGGCCGGCGCGTTTCAGCTCGTCGACTGGCCGGCGAGCTGGGCGATCGAAATGACGACGAACTCCGCTGGTAGCAGCGGTGCGAAGCCGACGATGATGTTGACGATGCCGTTTTCGATGTCGGCCTGCGTCGTGGTCTGGCTGTCGCACTGCACCATGAACGCCTGGCTTGGCGTGGTGCCCTGGAAGGCACCCTGGTTGAACAAGCCGAGCATGAAGGCGTTGATGCTGATGCGGATCGCCGACCACAGCGGATCGGCGTTCGGCTCGAAGATCACCCATTTCAGACTGGCGCGCAGGCTTTGTTCCAGGAACAGCGCCATGCGGCGGACCGGCACGTAGCGCCATTGCTGGTTGGTCAAGGTTACCAGCGTGCGGGCGCCGAACACCGCCGTGCCGATATTGGCGAAGTCGCGCAGGCAGTTGATGCCGAGCGGGTTCAGCACGCCCTGCCGTTGGTCGGTCATCACGCCGCGGGCGACCACGCCGGTGGTGTTGTTGGTGGTCGCCTGGAAGCCGGCGGGCGCCTTCCAGACGCCACGCGCGACGTCGGTCGCGGCATAGATGCCGGCTACCGTAGCGGCGGGCGGAATCTCATTCACCGCGCCGGTGACCGGGTTAGTTGCTGATCCGGTCAGCGGGTCGGGCGACTGCAGATAGGGGAAATACAGCGCGCCATTGGCACTTTTCGGAACCAGCGTGATCAGGTTCGCGATCGGATTTGCCGGGTTCCAGTTGGCATCGGCGGTGGCGGTCTGCGGCGGATCCATGACCAGGAACGCCAGCTTGTTCTCGCAGAAGCTGAGGGCGGTGCTCAGCACCGCGGTATTGGTCACGCCCGGCAGCACCATCAGGTTGAACACGTCGAGCTTGTCCAGTGCCGTGTCCTGCGCCATGACCGAATCATAGTCGCTGGCAGTGAAGATGTTGGTGATCGCACTCGAGAACAGCGAGGCAAAATATTCCGGCTGCGCCGGGAAGGTGGCCGGCCACGCGGGAGCGGCACCGGCGGTGACCGTTACCAGGGCGGAAACCGGATTGGTTGTCGTGCCGATGCGGCGCTCGATGAAGTTGGGATCGGGCGTGCCGTCCGCCGCGTTCGGCGTGAGGCTCACCCGCCGATAGGTTTCCGTCACCGTGCCGGGCAGCAGCGCGCCGCCGGCATTTGCCTGCAGGCTGGGCCCGTAGGTTATCACTACGTCGGCAGTGATCGAGGACGCCGGCGGCGACGCCACGGTGGACGGATTCGGTGTTACCGAGATCGAGAGTTGGAACGTAGCATCGGTGACCTCGGTGGCGGTGAACACGACGGTGCCATAGGTCAACGTCGGCGCCGTGAAAGGGGCATCTGACGGCAACAGGCCAACCACGTAGGCCTCGGTGCCCCCGTTCAGGAAGAACTGGTTGACCGCGACGGCCATATCGCCGAAGTAGCCGGAGTTACTGCTGTACAAGGTGCTGCGCAGGAAGCCACCGAAGGCGCGCTGGTAATCGGTAAAGCCGAAGATTTGCTGGGGTATCCCGGCAATCGACCGGCTGGTCTTCAGTGGGTGGGTGTAGCCTACGAACACCGCTATATTGGTCGGCGCCGCGGCAATGCTATGCGCCGAACTGGGCAATTCCTGAATATAGATTCCCGGATAGCTGGTGGTCACTGGCATGGCAGTCCCCCCTGCGATTCGCGAGTGTACCAGACGACGGCCACCCGGCGGAACCGCGCCAAGTGACATTACGTTACATTTGTTCTGAGGAAGGTGGACGATCATTAAGAATTTTGCAAGAGGGAAAATTGATGAAAACTGTGCTTCCGCGACCGTCGCGGGCGAAAGGATTCGAGCACGGCGATTCCGGTCCGCGGCGGCGACGTTCGGTTGCGCGCGAGGCGCCTTTGGCATGGGCGCGGGCCTGCGCAGCCGCGCTGCGTGCGCATCTGGCAGCCACCAGCGGTTATCCACCCCGGTCAACCCTCGGATCCGTACCGAGGCGTCACCGCCAGGTTGAGCAGGACAGCGGGCCTTCGTGTCGCCACGCTACGTTCGCGGTTCCTCACAGTGACATCGCGAGGCCAGCCGGGACAGTCCGCGATTGATCGCGTCGGCGGGGCGTGTTTTGGTTATCGCGCCATGGCGAAGCGAAAGACTACAACGGGGGGTACGGCCAAGACCGGGGATCGGCTGAGCATCCGGCTCGATCTGGCCTCCGGCGCGCGCATAGGTCCGGGGAAGGTCGCTGTTCTCGAGGAAATTGGCCGGTCGGGATCGATCTCCGCGGCCGGCCGGGCTTTGCGCATGTCCTATCGGCGCACCTGGGAACTGGTGGAGGACCTGAACCAGAGCCTCGGCACGCCCGTGGTGGAAACCGCGGCCGGCGGCAGTGGCGGCGGCGGCGCCGTGCTCACCGCGGCGGGCAAGGCAGTCATCGAACGCTATCGCGCGATCGAAATGGATACCGCCCTGGCGGCGCGCAAGCACTTGCAGGCGATCAATCGCGCCTGTGGCGGGCGGTAACACGCTCGCATTGCTCCGCCCGGCCGGTCAACATGGCGCAGAGTGCCAGCGACGCCACTTGGCAAGATGACGCGCTTCACTTTGACGACGGCTTGCCTTTGATGACGCGTTTCCCTTTGAAGACGTGCTTCCTTTTGCACGTCGATGGATCAAGAACGCGTCTGCTGTGATAGCTGACGCTGGCGGGACGCGGCTTCGGCATTCTCGAGCGCACCGCGAATCGCCTCGGCGATCCAATGGAAGGCCCAGCCGACAAAAGCACCAAGGATGACCTCGCTGCCGCGGCGCAGGGCAACGACGACGATTGGCGCCTCCGGTTGTGCTGTCAGCAGGATGATCGGGCAGGTCCACATCGCGACGCGGAGCGACGGGATCCAGTGCACGACACAAGCGCAGATCGCCACGGCAACCGCCATCTGCGCCACGATGGGGGTCCCTGTTCCGGATGTCGCCTCATTCACGGCGACGGTGACGGCGATGCCCAGCATCGTGCCCAGGATGCGGCCGATGAACGACGATCGGGTCTCCGCCAGGCGTTCCTGTGAGACGATCAACGCCGACATCGCCGCCCACAGCGGTTCGGGCAACCCCAGCAACGACGCCGTTTCGTACGCGCCCGTCGCGCCGCCGGCGCAGCGAATGACGAAGGTGACGGCGTTTATGCGCTTGATGTCCATGGCGGCCCTCGCCTGGTCAGCGCCACAGGTTGCTGCGCGCGAGATCGATGACCTCGTCGGCACGTCCGTTCAGGATCGCCTTCATCAGGTAAAGTGTGAAGCCCTTGGCCACCTCGGTGGTGACGGATGGCGGCATGGCAATTTCCGACCGGTTGACCACGGCATCGATCTCCACCGGACCCTCATGCGCCGCACGTCGCCGACGACGCCAAGATCCACATTGGTGCGGCGCCCGATATTTTCGCCTTGCTCATCGATCTGTGCGATGCGGGTTGCCGGGGCCGCAGCTTCCGGCGCAGAGCGCCAGGCTGCCCGTCAGATGCGCCTCGGCGCCGGCGGCGAAGGCTGCGACTTCCTCATGCCACACATGGAGCCATTTGATCTTGCCCTGCCGCCGGATTGCGTCCGTGAGACCGTTCAGGCTGTCGTCGACGATGCCGTAAATCCGCTTGACGCCCGCTGCCGCAAGGGTCCCGGCGAACTGATCCGCGACGGTCGGCATGATTTGGCCCCTCCGCGAGTGAATACGTCAGTTTCGTCGGCTGCAAGTGAAGACGTCTGGCTTGTTTGCCGCGGCCGGTGATCACGATCCCGGGCCGGTGATCACGATCCCGCTTCCGCCGTCCGCCTCGCGGCCATCGCCTCCTCCCAGTGCTGGCCATCGAAGAACCGTGACGCATGCAGCGCGGCAGGCTCGATGCCGTCGATGCAGCGGGCGTTGACGCTCACCTTGTCGGGGTCGGAGCGGGGCACATAGAACGCATGGATGCCACAATGACCGCAGAACGTGTGTTTCGCGACATGCGTGCCGAACTGGTAGGTGGTCAGCGCGTCCTCGCCTTGCAGCACGGTGAAGCGGTCGAGCGGCACGACCAGGTGGATGATGCCCTTCTTGGTACAGATCGAGCAATTGCACTCGGAGATGGTTGCCAGATCGGCGTGCGCGCGGAACCGCACGCGCCCGCAATGGCAGCCGCCCTCATAGGTCTGCAGCATCGGCGCCTCCTGTTTACGAACCGTTGAAGGCAACCATGGCTCGCCGGCGGCGACAAGCGCGCCATCCTGATCGAGGTGCCGCGGTCGGTCGCGTCGACGCCAAAGACGGCGGCGCCGGCGATCCGATAAAGGGTCCCGCGAGCCATGCCGAGCTCGCGCGGCTCAAGCACGCTCAACCGCGCCGCGAAACGACGGCTGCTGCCGCCTCATCCGTCCGTCGGGCGCCGCGTGCGGAATTCGACGCGCAACTTGCCGCGTCGTGCCGCCGTCCGCCGACCATTCGCCGCGCCAGCGGAAGGCGGTCGCCTCGATCTCGTCGAAACCCCAGCGCACCGACTGCCCCGCTGCGTCGTGCCCGAGCTGTACGATGGCATCGCACTGCCGGCGCCCGGTCATTTTCGGCACCGCCCGGATGGCAGGATCGATATACAAAACGCGCCGGTCGTCGCTGCGTGGATTGTAGATGGGTAGCGTGGTGCCATAATATTCCGGCACTCCGGTTGCATCGTGCCCGCGCCGGCCGCGCGGCGGGACGATCCAGACATCCTGGATCGCCCGCCCCTCCAGCACCCAGCCGAAATGCCAGTCGCCGGATCGTGAGCGTTGCGTGCCGTCGTCGAGAAACCCGGTCACGTCGAGTTCCGAAATGCCGATCGGCCAGTCGTACAGCGCCGTTCAGCCCGCGCGGTCGACGGCCGGAGCGTCGGCATGCGGTGCCTGAAGGAACGCGTTCAAGTCGCTGCCCCTCCCTCAGCTCATTGCTGCGCTTCTGTCAGCTCAGGCACACGGCTTCGACATTGTTGCCGTCGGGATCGAGCAGGAACGCGGCGTAGTATGTGGGACTGTAGTCGGAGCGCAGGCCGGGCGAGCCGTTGTCCCGTCCACCGGCCGCAATGCCTGCGGCGTGGCAGCGGTCCACCGACTTCCGGTCGGCGGCGTGGAATGCCACGTGCACGCCAGGGCCGCGCGGCTTGCCGTCGGCATAGAGCCACAACGCTGGCGCATCCGGCGGCCCGAACCCGGCGCTCGTGGCATCGACGGAACCCGCGACGTGGCCAAGCGGTGCCAGCAACGCAGTGTAGAAGCGGACGCTGGCGTCGATGTCGGTTACGTGCAGCCCAATGTGATCGAACATGATGACCTCCTTGTCACGGTGGTCATCCTTGGCAGAGTGCGGCGCGCGGTTCTTGGAAGAACTTGCGATTGCCCCGTGCGGCCTGGCGAAATCGTCGTGGCGACACGCCGGCGGCGCGATGAAACGTGCGCACGAAATTCGACAGGTCCGCGAAGCCCACGTCGAACGCGATATCGGTGATGGCGCGGCTGCTTTCGGCAAGCAATCGTGCTGCGCGGCGCAGGCGGGTGCGCAGCAGATATTGGTGCGGCGTCACGCGCAGCACTGCCGAGAATAGGCGCAGGAAGTGGAATGGGCTGAGCCCCGCCGCATGCGCCGCTGTCTCCAGCCCGATTTGCTCTTGCGACTGCGAATCGAGCCAGAGCGCTGCCTCCACCATGCGATGGCGATCGCGCCGGCTGACACTGCATTGCCGAGGCGGCTGCGCGGTCGTGACCGAGGCGCAACGTGCGGCGAGCAGCAGTCCCGCTTCGTCGAGCGCAATTCCGATAGTGCCGGCCGCTGCCGCCTGCGCCAGCTCGCCGAACACCATCGCGGCGGGCGCGGGAGGCAGGGCGCCCGCCTGCCAGAACGGGGCGGCGCCGAGCGTGTCGGCAATCTCGGGGGAGAAGGAGAACACCAGGCACTCGTCGCCGCAGACGTGGTCGTGCGTGCAGACATATTCGTCGCCCGGTCGGCCGAGCAATACCGCCCCCGTGACCAGCTCGTGGGCATGGCCCATAGCGCGATACCCGAAGCTGCCGCGACGTACGTAGGCGACAAGGAAACTGTCGTGGCATTCGGGATAGGGGGCGTCATGCGGCCCCCGGCTGCACCGGTAGTCGACAGCCGAGACCGCCCCGCCCGCCAGCAGTGTGGTGGCCGTCATTGCTTGCTCCTCGCATGCTTGCCTAACCTGCTGCGAGGTTATAATCAGACAGGCACGGCGGTTGTCAACCGTCTGGGAGGTTAGGATCTCGCGCATGTCGACGAACCAGCATCGGACGGCCGTGATCGGAGCCCCGGCCGAGGACCTTTGCCTCGACTTCGCCAACACGCTGTCGTGGCGCGGCAGCGCCACGCCGAGCGAATCGCTGGCCACGCTGCCGGACCTGCTGTCGTGGCTGGCACGACAGGCGCAGGCAGAAGCGCTCGCCGCAACCGTGACGGCGGCATGGGCGGAGCGCCACCCGAAGCGCGCAGTCCGGTTGTTCGCCGAGGCGATCGCTCTGCGCGAGGCCGTGTTCCGCTGTGGCATGGCCTTGGCGTCGGGTGACATTGTCGCCGAAACGGATTTCGCCGCACTGAACCAGGCGCTCGCGGGCGCGTCGCCGCGTCGCGGACTGGTGCGGGATGCCGCGGGATTTGCCTGGGCCGTGGAGCATGAGGCCCATTCCGCCGCAGCCTTGCTCGCCCCGGTGCTCTGGTCCGCGGCGGATTTGCTCGCCGGCGCCGATCGGCTACGCGTTCGCCGCTGCGCCAATGACGAATGCCTGTGGTTATTCGTCGATCGCAGCAAGACCGGCAGCCGGCGTTGGTGCGACATGGCCGCCTGTGGCAACCGCGCCAAGGCACAGCGGCATTATCGCCGGACCCATGTGAGTTGACGCAGCCTTTCACCCCAGGGCTGCCGCGGCTTCAACGCCGGGCTGACACAGCATCAACGCCGCGACAGGTCGTGCAGACCGCCACGCAGCGACTCGCATTCCCGCGTCATAGCGCAAAGACCTTGTCTACTGCTTCTGCTGCTGCATGACAGCCGCCGCGGGAGTTATGCCCGGCCGCGGCGTTCTTTGGATCGCGCCCGTCATTGGGATGAAGAACACACCCATGTCGCGGCGCGAGTGGATCTTGCCTTCGGCGTCCTTGGTGTAGACGTACAGCACCTGGCCGCGCTTGAACGGCTGGCCGATCGGAATCACCATCCGCCCACCCGGCTTCATCTGCTTGAACAAATCGGGTGGCGCGTATTCGGCGGCACAGGTGACGATGATGACGTCAAACCCGCCTGACACCTCCGGCCAGCCGTAATAGCCGTCGCCAACCTTGGTGTGCACATTGTCGTAGCCGAGCGGCGTGAAGATGTGGCTGACTGCCTTGCCGAGCGGTTCAATGATTTCGATCGTGTAGGCCTGCGCCACGATGCGAGACAGCAGGGCGCTCTGGAATCCGCTGCCGGTGCCGACTTCCAGGGTGGTCTGACCGGACTTTGGCTGGCACACCTGGGTCATATAGGCCTGGCCGAGATAATCCGACAGCGCCGAGCCCCAGCCGATGCCCCAGGGCTTCGGATCCTTCTCATAGGCATCGCCGGGCGTGGCGCGATGCTCGGAATAGATGTAGTGGAAATATTCACGCGGCACCGCCTCGAATGCGGCCAGTACCGCGGGATCGGCGCTGCCGAGGTGTTGCTTGAGATAGGTCTCGATTAATAGCATGGCCGCGGGTTTGCGCTTCTGGATCGCGTCGAACTGCGCGTCGGTCAGGCTGACCGGACGGCCGGATGCGCGCATGGCGGTTTCGTAGGCCTGGCGGGTCCACGCGGTTTCGGCCCGCACGGCGGGAGCGAGGCATAATCCACCGGCCGTCGCCAATATGGCGCGCCGCGACACGTGTTTGGCCAAACCACTCACCTCCACGATTGCCCCTTCCCGGCGGATTGGAGCGGCAATGATACACTAAGTCGTCTTGCGAAACAGGGTTGCCGTGCGGCTTGCCGTTGAGCAAGATTGACAGCTGTGCGACAGCAAGGTTACGCCCCCGGGTCAGCGTCCAGGGGAGCTATATCATATGCCAGTCCACGCCTTCATCTTCCCCGGCCAGGGCAGCCAGGGGGTCGGCATGGGCCGCGACCTCGCCGCCGCCTTCACTGTCGCGCGCGAAGTGTTCCAGGAAGTGGACGAAACCCTGCGCCAAAACCTCTCGCGCCTGATGTTCGAGGGGCCGGCGGAGGAGCTGATCCTGACCGAGAACACCCAGCCCGCGCTGATGGCGCATTCTCTGGCGGTGCTGCGCGTGCTGGAGAAGGAAGGCGGGATCGTGCTGAAGCAGAAATCGGCCGTCGTCGCTGGGCATTCGCTGGGCGAATACACCGCGCTGGCCGCGGCGGGCGGATTCAGTCTGGGCGATGCCGCACGGCTGTTGAAGCTGCGCGGCCAGGTGATGCAGAAGGCGGTGCCCGCCGGCGAAGGCGCGATGGCCGCTTTGCTCGGCGCCGAGTTGGAGCAAGCGCGCGAGCTTTGCCAGGCGGCGGCGCCGGTGCCGCAAAGCGAGCCACCGGAAACTCAGGTCATTCAACCGGCCAACGACAACGGCGCGGGCCAGGTGGTGGTGTCGGGCCACCGTGAGGCGGTAGAGCGCGCCGTGGCGCTCGCCCCGGGGATGGGCATTCGCCGTGCCATGTTGCTGCCCGTATCGGCACCGTTCCATTCTGCGCTGATGGCGCCGGCGGCCGATGCCATGGGCGAGGCGTTGGAAAAGACGCCGCCCGGCGCGCCGGTGGTGCCGCTGATCGCGAATGTTTCGGCGGCGAAGGAGACCGATCCCGTGCGCATCCGTGAGCTGCTTGTGCAGCAGGTCACTGCGACGGTGCGCTGGCGGGAGTGCGTGCAGGCAATGACCGCGCTGGGCGTCGACAGTTTCATCGAACTCGGCAGCGGCAAGGTGCTGTCCGGCCTGGTCCGCCGCATTGCGCCGGACGCTGCGACAGCTTCGGCGGGAACGCCGGCGGACGTGGAGGCACTGCTGAAAATGCTCTGACTGAGAGCGGCGTGCGATTGGCTTCTCGCATGTCACCGTCCCACGCCGATCAGCGCGACCACGCGTTGCGGATCATCCAGCAGTGGGCCCGACGCGTCGTCATAGACAACCTTGCCGCGGTCCAGGATCACGGCCCGCGCCGAAAATTCCAGTGCCAGCCGCACATGCTGCTCCACCAGCACCATGGCCAAACCCGCCTCGGAACGCAGCCGGTTCAAAGCCTCCAATAGCCGGTCCACCATGACTGGGGCCAATCCCTCCAGAGGCTCATCCAGCAACAGCAGAGATGGGTTAAGCATCAGCGCTCGTCCTACGGCCAGCATCTGTTGCTCGCCGCCGGAAAGCTGGTTGCCCATGCTGCGCCGGCGTTCCGCCAGGCGAGGGAACAGCGCATAGACTCGATCGACGTTCCAACCGCCCGTGCGCGGCCCGCGTGCTGCCACTGTCAGATTTTCCTCAACATCCAGGGAGGGAAAAATCTCGCGTTCCTGCGGCACGTAGCCTATGCCAAGCCGGGCCCGGCGGAATGAACGCAGGCCGTTGAGCGTTTGGCCGGCAAACATGATGTCTCCCGCATGCAGCGTGGTGTGGCCCAGCACCGATGCCAGCAGCGTGGTCTTGCCAACTCCGTTGCGACCCAGGATCGACACCGTCCCGAGCTCCGGCAGCCGCAGCGAAATGCCATCGAGCACGACGGTTTCTCCGTAGCCCGCGGAAACGTTGCGCAGCACAAGGGAGTCAGGCATGGCACCGGCTCCGACCCCTGCCTGCGGAACCAGTCCCGTGATACGTCCGGCAAACCGCTTCAGCCATGTTCCCGCTCGCCCAGATAGACCTCCCGGACGCGCGCATCGGCGGCGATCTCTGCCGCGGTGCCTGCCACCAATACGGCACCCTGCACCAGCACGGTGATGCGCTCGGCGAAACGAAATACCAGATCCATGTCATGCTCTATGATCAACACCGCAACTGATGCCGGCAATTGCGCAATCACCTCGAGGATGATGCGGCTTTCGGACGACGGAACCCCCGCCGCCGGCTCGTCCAGCAACAATACGCTCGGCCGCAGTCCCAGCGCGATCGCGATTTCGACCAGGCGCTGCTTGCCATAAGGGAGATGTTTGACCTGCAGCCCGGCGACATCGGCAATGCCGAGGCGTTCCAGCAACCCGAACGCCCGCTCCAACATGTCGCGTCGCGCACCCATGCGGCGAAACATCCGACCACCGAGCCCGGCATGCTCGGTCACCGCCAGAGACACGTTCTCCAACACCGACAGGCCTTTGAACAAGCTGTTGATCTGAAACGTGCGTCCGAGGCCGCGTTTGACCCGCTCCGCTTGTGGCAACACAGTGACGTCCGAGCCGTTCAGTAGGATGCGTCCCGCCGACGGCATGAGGCGGCCGGTGATCAGGTTGACGAACGTGGTCTTGCCGGCACCATTCGGGCCGATCAGTGCGTGGCGCGCGCCGGGCTCGAGCCGGAAGTCGATGTTGTTGGCGACCACCAGCGCGCCAAATCGCTTGGCAAGTCCGACCGTCTGCAGGGCCGCGGTCATCGCCGGCGGAACCGAAGCACCAGACGGTCACCCAGGCCGAGGATACCGCCGCGGGCGAACAATACGATCAGGACCAGGAGCAGGCCAATCCAGAAATCCCAGAACACCGGATCCGCTTCCGCGAGTTGGTCCTGTGCGATCATGTACACCGTGGCGCCGACGAACGCGCCATAGAGTCGGCCGGTGCCACCCAGCACCAGCATGATGAGAATTTCGCCGGAGCGTTCAAAGCTGAGCACGGTCAGGCCGACGAACTGCGTCGTCTGCGTGAGCAAGGCGCCGGCGATACCGGCGAGCGCGGCGGAGATCGTGTAGCTGGTCAGCAAGCGGCGGCGTACCGGCACGCCGATCGAATGCATGCGGACCACATTCTCTCGAATGCCAACCAATGTCTGGCCGAACGGTGAATGTACCAGGCCGCGGACGAACAACCAGGCCAGGAACAGGATGGACAGACAGTATAGATAGGCGGTGCGGCCGTACAGGTCGAAATCGAAGCGACCCAGGATCGGATTGATGGCGACGCCTTGCAGGCCGTCATTGCCGCCGGTGATGGAGGTCGCATCGTTTGCGGCAGCCTCCAGCAGCGAGGTCACGGCCAGAGTGAGCATCAGCAATGTGAGCCCGCTGGTGCGCAGAATGATCGCGCCGGAAACCAGTCCGACCACGGCTGCCGCGGCAGCGCCAACCAGAAGGCCGGATATCGGCTCGCCCGTCACGTGCACCGAGTAGATGCCCGCCGCATAAGCGCCAACGCCGAAGAATGCAGCCTGACCCAGTGTGACGATGCCCGCGTAACCGAGGACGAGGTCGAGTGACAGCGCGAACAGGATCATGATCAGAATTTGGCTGCCCAGCGGCAGGTAGCTGGCGAAGACGAAATAAGCCACGACGGCAGCCAGCCACGGCAACAGTTCGGTCGGCCGCAGCCGGTGGGCGCGAATGAGCTGCGCGACCGGGGAATCAGCCGCCATTCAGGTGCGACCGAACAAACCGGCGGGGCGCCACAGCAGCAGGGCGATCATGGCGAGATAGATGAAGAAGGCACCGAGCTGCGGCACCAGATATTTGCAGGCGGTGTCGCCGACTCCCAACAGCAACGCTGCAAAGAACGGGCCTCGGATCGAGCCCAGGCCGCCGACCGCGACGACCATCAGGAAATAGACCAGATACTCCATTGCGTAGCCGGGATAGATCGCCAGTATGTCGGCACCGAGGCCGCCGCCCAAGGCGGCAAGGCCGGAGCCAAGCGCGAAACTCAGCGTGAATAGTTGCCCGGTGTTGATGCCGAGCGACTCAGCCATGCGCCGGTTGTCCACCGCGGCGCGCAGCCGGGCGCCGAAATTGGTGCGCTCGATGCCAAGCCACAGCGCGAGTGTCAGCGCCAGGCTGACCACGATCAGGAAGCTGCGGTAGGCGGGAAATGAACGGAAGCCAAGATCGATCTGGCCATTCAGCATTGCCGGCACGGTGATCGGCTGCGGCAGCGGCCCCCATATTTTGCGCACGATGGCGACCGACATGAACACCAGGCCGATCGTGAACAATACTTGCTCGAGCTCGCCGGCACCGTAGAGGCGGACATAAAGCGACCGCTCCAGCACCACGCTTAGCAACGCGACGCCGACGAACGCCGCGAGCAAGGCCGCGCCGAATGGGACGCCGTAGCGGTTCATCAGCGTTACGGTGATATAGCCGCCCGCCATGGCGAACACGCCATGCGCGAGGTTGACAAAACCCATCAGCCCCATGGTCACGGACAGGCCTACCGAGACGATGTAAAGGATCATCCCGTAGGCCAGTCCGAGAAACACAATGCTGACGACGGCTTCCATCACGCCTGCCCGGGCAAGCCGTGACGGCCGGGCCTGTCCCGGCCATCTACGCAGGGACGCGGCAATCGCGACCCGCTCGGTCGTGCGAAGCTGCACGCGACGAGCCCGGCCGTGACGCGATTGAGACACAGCGGCGCCACGGCGGGATAGAGGCGTCGCGCGGCCATGACGGAGTAGAGGCGCGGCGGGGCCATGACAGGATAGAGGCGCGGCTGGGCCGCGACGGGATCGAGGCGCGGCGGGGCCGCGACGGGATCGAGGCGCGGCTGAGCCGCGACGGGATGGGTGTGCCGCGCCGCACTCTCGCAAGCGGTGGGTCGGCCGCTCCGTCCGATCGACAACGCGCGTTGACGGAACGGGAACACTGTACCGCCGACGCCGGTGCTAATTCTGATGGTTCAGCACCTTCCACGGATCCTTCACCATCGGAATGGTCTCAAGCTCGACGTTTTCAAGCTGCCCATTCACCTTTTCCACGCGCCTCAGG
>Ga0335073_10003844_pt1 | contig 20968 bp, 19 predicted proteins | sample Lox_Sample_22_FD_207093 | JGI IMG/M metagenome (GOLD analysis project Ga0335073, IMG submission 207093) | Soil microbial communities from Loxahatchee National Wildlife Refuge, Florida, United States - Lox_Sample_2.2 | ecosystem: Environmental > Terrestrial > Soil > Wetlands | place: USA...
AGCGTCTTGGTCGGGATGCAACCGGTATTGACGCAAGTTCCGCCGAACAGCTTGCGCTCGATCACCGCGACCGACATTCCGGCGGCGGTCAGCCGCCCGGCCAAAGGTGGCCCCGCTTGGCCGGCGCCGATGATGAGCGCGTCATAGGTCGACGTCATGAGAGGGCTCCTTCGATCATCGCCGCGCCTCAGCTTACCGCCCGGTCCGGAGCGGAGATACGACGTCCTCGGCAAACGTCGCGATCGCTCGATCGCTCATTGCCGCGTCGGAGCGACTCGCGGCTCCACGCCTCGCTAGTGATGAATTTGCAACGTTCGCGGAAAAAATGGCGGACCTGCGGCATTTGCTACGCGAAATCCGGCTGCAGCTTCCGCATAGCATGGCGCGCAACGCCTTTGGATTGGAATACCGGATGAAACGACTGACCACGAGCGAGCTGACGCAGCGGCTGACCCCGCGCTTGCGCGAGCATTTCCACGGGCGCGGCGTGATCGATCTTCGGGTGTTTCCGAACAAACCAGAGACCCTGTTCGTCTATGTTCATCTGTTTTGCGAACTCGGCGATCTCGTCGACCTCAAGGTGCTCCAGGCCCTGGCAGCCGAGCTCGGGGTCGAGGTCGAGCGCGGCTGCTGCTACGGGCACACCGTCTGGATCGAAGTGCCGGCAGCATCGCCGGAATGCGTCATCCTGCCGTTTCCGCGAGCGAACCGGCGGGTCGCTCACCTCCGCACCGGTCAGCTCTGATCGCGCCGATCAACCGTTCTGCACGCGTCACGCGGCGCTCTTCTACTCCAGGTCTCGCCCAGATCAATCTCCGCCCTGCTACGCCGGCCGCAGCGCGGCGGGTCGGGCGGATGGCAGCGGCGGGAAGGCGAGCGCAATCGCGGCCGCGCCCATGCCGATTGCGAACGAGCCGATATAAAGCCAGCCATAGCTCCCGAAAGTGTCGAAGATCCAGCCACCGACCAGCGGGCCGAATGCCATGCCGAGGCTCGAGACCATCGCCGCCGCGCCAAACACCGTGCCCATGATGCGCGGCCCGAAATACTCCCGCGCCAGCACGGCGTAGAGCGGCATCACCCCGCCATAGGCAAGGCCGAAGACCACAGCGACCGAATAGAACGCGCCGAGACGGCTGACGAAGTAGTAGGTCCCCGCCGCCAGTGCCTGGACCATGAGCCCGGCGACGAGCACCGGCTTGACGCCGAGGCGATCGGCCAGGACGCCGAGCAGCAGGCGGCCACCCAGTCCCGACAGCCCCTCGACGCTGTAGATCGTAACCGCCGCCATCACCGGCAGGCCACAGCTGATGGCATAGCTCACCGTGTGGAAGATCGGTCCGGAATGCGCCGCGCAGCAGGTGAAGAAGGTGAGCGCGAGCACGATGAATTGCGGCGAGCGCAGCGCCTCGCCCACTTTCATTCCGGGATCATTCCCGGCGCCGGCACGCAACGCCGCGGCCGCGGCGACGGGCGGCCGACGCACCAGCAACGCAGCGGGCACCAACAGCAACCAGGCGGCGATGCCGATCGTGAGCTGCGCCGTGCGCCAATCATAGGTCGTGATCAGCCAGCGCGCGAAGGGCGAGACCGTCATCGGCGCCACGCCCATGCCCGCCGATACGAGCGAGACGGCGAGGCCGCGATGATCCTCGAACCAGGACGCGGCCGCCGCGATCATCGGCGCGTAAAAGCTGCCGGCGGCAAGGCCGACGAGCACGCCGTAGGCGAGCTGGAACTCGATGAGGTGCGTGGCATGGCTCGCCAAGACCAGCCCAAGCCCGAGCAGCACGGCGCCTGTCAGCACCACGATGCGCGTGCCGAAGCGGTCGCTGAGCGCGCCCCAGCCAAAGGCCGCGACGCCCATGGTCAGGAAATCGAGCGTCATCGCGCTCGCCACGCCGGCACGCGTCCAGCCCGTCGCCGCCGTGATCGGCTGCAGGAAGACCGCCAGCGAGAACATCGAGCCGATGCCGACGCAGGTCATCAAGGCGCCGACCGCGACGATGACCCACCTGTAGTGCCGCGTCATGACCATTCCCTCCGGCAAGCTGCGTTATGCGGCATGCGGGAACGGCTCGCGCCACGCGGGCAGCTCGTTCATCCGCTCGTGCCAGCGAACAATCTCGGCGAAGCCCTCCAGCGGCAGGCGCGCCTTCTCGGCGTAGGGCAGCGTGGCGGCCAAGGCGAAATCGGCGACGCTCAAGCGATCTTCGACGACGTAGCGGCGGCCGCGGAGATGATCGTTCAGCACCGCGCCATAGCTCCGGAAAGCTCCCTTCGGCTCCTCGAGCGCGGCCGGGTCCGGCGCGCGTCCGACCTTGGGCTTGACGATGTTTTGAAAATAGAACGCCGCGCCGTGCCGGCTGAAATGCTGCGCGTCCCACATCAGCCAACGCAAGACTTCGATCTGGCGCGCGTCATGCGGCCAGAGATCGGCCCCGGCCTTGTCCGAGAGGTAGCACATGATGGCATTCGATTCCGTCAGCAGCCGCGCGCCATCTTGCAGCACCGGAACCTGGCCATTGGGATTGAGCGCGAGGAAGTCCGGCGTCCGGCTCTCGCCGCGGAAGACATCGATGCGGACGAAGTCGACGGGCAGATCGAGATAGCGGGCCACCGCGCAGGTTTTTCGGGGGTTCAGCGCCTCGCCATAGAAAAGCTTCATCGTCGTTTCCTCCCTCGAACGAAACGCCGCTAGGTTCAGCCCGCGCGCCGCCGCCGCGAGGCGCCATCCTCGCTTGGCGGGCGCAGCGATTCCAGGTAGCGCGCCAGCGTTTTCCCGCCGGCTTTGAGGCTGTCCGCGCTTTGAAAGCACTTTGCCAGGGATATGTAGCCTTCATAGGCGGCGATCAGGGATGTCGCCGTCTCATCGGCGTCGACGTCCTGCCGCACTGTCCCGCGGCTCTTCCCCTCTCGCAACGCGCTCGCAACCGCGACGTGCCACTCCTCGAACAGTTTGGCCGTTCGCTTTCGGAAGCCCTCGTCGAGCGGCGACATTTCCTGCGCCAGGTTGTTCAGCGGGCAGCCGCACCGGACATGCTCGGGCTTGAGCGATGTGCCCGCGACGATGTCGATCAGCGCATCGATCGGACTCGCGGCGGCGCGCAAAGGCGCTTGCCATTTCTCCCGCATGATCGCCGCGATCACTTCGTCGACGACGGCGTAACCCAATGCCTCTTTGTTGTCGAAGTGATGGTACATCGCGCCCTTGGTCACGCCGACCTTGAGCAAGATCGTCTCGAGATCGGAGCCGCGGAAGCCCGACCGGTGCATTTCCTCGAACGCCGCCTGCAGCAGCGCGCCGCGGGTCCGCGCCGGATCGCGCGCCGTCGCCTTGCTGCCGCGCTTCTTTGCCTGCGCGTCTAACATACCGACCAGTATGTATGTACGATGGACGAAGTCAAGCGGGGCTTGCCCTGGTGTTTCGCTCCGCCGAGCCAACCATCTTGCTTGACAAGCTCCGGGGCGGCATGTTCCCTTTATGTTCCTATCCAGTGAGCAGGATGGAAGCGACAATTCTCCATGCCGACCTGGACGCCTTTTATGCCTCGGTCGAGCAGCTGCTGGACCCGTCGCTGCGCGGCAAGCCGATCGCCGTCGGTGGCGGGGTCGTGCTCGCCGCCTCCTACGAAGCCAAAGCCTTCGGGGTATCCAGCGGCATGTCGGGACGGCGGGCCCGCGCCCTCTGCCCGCACCTCATTTTTGTCAGCGGCCATTTCAGCGAGTACCAGCGGCTGGGCGATGCCGCGATCGGGATCGTCGGCGATTTCACGCCGCTGGTTGAGCGGATGTCGATCGACGAGGCTTTTGCCGATGTGGCGGGCTGCACGCATCTGTTTGGGCCGCCCGCCGACATTGCGCGGGCAATCCGCCGTCGCGTTCGGTCGGAGCTGGGGCTGCCGATTTCCGTCGGCGTCGCGCGCACGAAGCACCTCGCGAAAATCGCCTCGCAAGTGGCCAAACCCGATGGCCTCGTGGTCGTCGATCCCGGCGCCGAGCTCGCGTTCCTGCACGATCTGCCGGTCGAGCTGATGTGGGGCGTCGGCCCCGTCGCCAAGGCGCGGCTGGCCGAGATTGGCGTGCAGACCATCGGCCAGCTGGCGCAGACCCCGGGATGGTCGCTCGACCGGCTGCTCGGTCGCGCGGCCGGAGAGAAGCTCGCGGCGCTCGCCTGGAATCGCGACCCGCGGGACATTGAGACGCGCCACCGGGCACGGTCGGCCGGAGCACAATCGGCCCTCGGCAAGAAGCCCGCGGATGAGCGGGTCTTTCGACCCGCGCTCTGCCATCTCGCGGATCGAATCGCTGCCCGGCTCCGAGCCAAGTCTTTGTCGGGTCGAACGGTGACCGTGCGCGTTCGCTTCGCCGATCTCCGCTCGGTCACGCGCTCCCTGACGCTGGACGCGCCCGTCTCGGCAACCGCGATCCTCGCCGAGGTCGCGGCGGAGCTGGTCGGCAAAGCCCTCGCCGATCACCCCGGCGAAAGCACCATCTCGCTCTTAGGCATCTCCGTATCGCATCTCATCAATCATCGGGAGCTGCAGCTGGAACTGCCGCTCAGGCTTGGCGATGAAGGCCGTCGCCCCGGCAGCAAGAAAGGCATCGCGCGCTCCGCCGCCGATCGCGCTGTCGACAAGATCCGCGAGCGGTTCGGATGGGGAGCGGTCGGATATGGGGCGGTCGCGTTGGGGCTCACCGGTTCCGTCCCCGATGCGTTTCGCACGCTGGCCGAACGGGAGCTGTAGCCAGCGCTGGAGCTGGGAGCGCCTAGATATAGGCAGATAAACTGCACAGGACAACTTTACAGTTAGACTGCATATATGCCATGCTTATGGCAATGGACGATCTTAATGAGCCCCGATCCCTGCGCGCCGCCGCGCTTGCGACCGAGCTCCGAGCCACGTTCGGCAAGCTGAAGCGGCGTCTGCGCGAGCAGGCGGATGTGGGCGATCTGACACCCTCGCAAGTGTCCGTGCTTCTGCGCCTCGAAAAGGACGGCGCCGCCACGGCGTCGAGCCTCGCGCGGGCCGAGGGCATGCGCCCGCAATCGATGGCCGCGGTCGTCGCCGCACTGGAGACCGCTGGTCTCGTGAGCGGCGCGCCGGACCCGACGGACGGACGCCAGACCCTCCTCTCGCTGACCGACGCCTGCCGCACATGGGTCCAGGAGGGCCGTGCGGCGCGACAGGACTGGCTTTCCCGGACCATCGCGGCGCGGCTCACCCCGGAGGAACAAGACCACCTCGCCGCAGCCGTCGAGCTGCTGGCGCGGCTGATCGATGACTGACGAACGTCGCGCCGGCCGATCGCCGGTCGAACCCGAAACGCTCTCGAGGATATTCATGGCGCTGACCACGCTCGACCCGAACACCGACCTTCCAGCCAAGCGGAGCACCTGAATGGCCTGGCCCGATCTGCTGTCCTATGTCTTCGGCGGCGCCGTCCTGGCGAACGCCGTCCCCCACCTCGTCGCCGGCATGATGGGCCGCCCGTTCCAGAGCCCGTTCGCCAAGCCGCCCGGACAGGGCCTCTCCTCCTCGACCGTCAACGTGCTCTGGGGCTTCTTCAATCTCGTGGTCGGCTACCTCCTGGTCTGCCGGGTCGGAGATTTCGACCTGAAAGACACGCCCGACATCGCCGCGCTCGGCCTCGGCGTGTTGCTGCTGAGCCTGTTCCTGGCGCGGCAGTTCGGCCGCTTCAACGGCGGCAACGCGCCAGGGCGTTCATGAGGCTTGCGGGGGCAGTCGTTTTCCGTTCGCTGCGGAACGCCAATTACCGGCTCTGGGCCGCGGGCGCGCTGGTCTCCAACATCGGCACATGGATGCAGCGCACGGCCCAGGATTGGCTCGTGCTGACCCAGCTCACCCACCGCAGCGCCTCGGCCGTGGGCGTGGTCATGGCGCTCCAGTTCGCGCCGCAGCTCCTGCTCCTGCCCTGGACGGGCTCCGCCGCCGACCACTTCAACCAGCGCCGTCTGCTGATGGCGACCCAGGCGACGATGGGCGTGCTCGGCCTGGGGCTCGGCACCCTGACGGTCTCGGGCGCCGTCGCGCTCTGGCACGTCTATGTCTTCAGCTTTCTCTCAGGCTGCGCGGCGGCGTTCGATGCTCCCGTGCGCCAGACCTTCGTCGCGGAGCTGGTCGGCGACGAGGACCTGCCCAACGCGGTCGCGCTCAATGCGACCCTGATCAACGCTGCGCAGATTTTCGGCCCCGCGGTCGCGGGCCTGACGATTGCGGCGATCGGCACAGGCTGGGCCTTCGTCATCGACGGGGTCTCGTTCGGGGCGGTGCTCGTCTCCCTCTGCCGGCTGCGGGTCGGCGCGCTCGGTCACAACGCCCGGGCCCGCCGCGCCAAGGGGGGCTTCGTCGAAGGGCTCCGCTACGTGTGGGGCCGACCGGACCTCAAGACGATCCTGCTGATGCTGTTCCTGATCGGGACCTTCGGCATGAACTTCCCGATCTTCACCTCGACCATGGCGGTCAAGGTCTTCCACGCCGACGCACGCGGCTTCGGCCTGCTGTCGTCGATCATGGCCGCCGGCGCGCTGTCCGGCTCCCTGGCGGCGGCCGCCCGCCGCAGGATCGGGTTCGGCACGCTGCTGAGCGGGGCCGGCGTCTTCGGGCTGGGCTGCGCGCTCGCCGCCCTGGCGCCCGGCTACTGGCTGTTCGCCGCGGCGCTGGCGCTGATCGGTGCGGCCGTCCTGACCTTCGCCACCGCGACCAACGGCCTGATGCAGCTCACCACCGAGCCGTCGATGCGCGGGCGGGTCATGGCGCTGCGCATCGCCATCGCCCTGGGCTGCACGCCGATCGGGGCGCCCATCGTCGGATGGGTGGCCGACGCCTGCGGCCCGCGCTGGGCGCTCGGCGTGGGCGCGGGGTCCGGCTTCGCCGCGGCCGCGGCGGCCGCTGTCTTCCTGATCCGCTCCTATCGCCTCAAGGCCGCGCGCGATGTCGCCGAGAGCTCCGGAAGCGTTTAGGCCACCCCCTCTGCCGGCGCGCCGATTCCAGTAAGATGCCGTCGCGAGCGGCCGCTGTCGGGCGCGGCGCGCAACGCCCCTTCTGATGAGGTTTCTCGTCATGACCCACGCAGACAGCATCGCTCTCGACAACGGTGTCTCGATCCCCCGCCTCGGGCTCGGCGTCTATCAATCGGGTCGCGGCCGCGCCACCGAGAACGCCGTGAGCTGGGCGCTCGATGCCGGCTACCGGCATATCGACACCGCGGCGATGTATGGCAACGAGACCGAGGTCGGCGCGGCGCTGAAGCGTGCAATCGCCAACGGATCGGTGCGGCGCGAAGAGGTCTTCGTCACGACGAAGCTGTGGAACAGCGATCACGGCTATGACGAGGCCTTGCGCGCCTTTGATGCGAGCCAGCGCCGGCTCGGATTGGATCAGGTCGACCTTTTCCTTCTCCACTGGCCCGTACCGCAACGCCGCCTGCATTCCTGGCGCGCGCTGGAGCGCATCCTCGGCGAAGGCCGCTGCCGCGCGATCGGCGTCAGCAACTTCATGGTCGACCATCTCGAAGAGCTCCTCAGCCACGCTAAGGTTCCGCCGGCGGTCAATCAGATCGAGCTTCACCCGTGGTGCCAGCAACGCGACGTCGTTGCCTTCTGCAACGCGCATGAGATCGCCGTCGTCGCGTACAGTCCGCTGACCAAGGGCATGAAACTCGGCGATCCCGGTCTTGCCGCCATCGCGCGGGAGGCGCGGCGCACCCCGGCGCAGATCCTTTTGCGCTGGTCCGTGCAAAAAGGGTTCGTGACGATCCCGAAATCGGTGAAGCAAGAGCGGATCATCGAGAACGCCGCGATTTTCGATTTCTCGCTCGGCGCCGAGCAGATGGCGCGGCTCGACCGCCTCAACCAAGAGCATCACGTCACCTGGGACCCGCGCTCGGAGCCTTGACCACATCGGCCGATGAAAGGACGAGATCGCATGAACGGGGCTGAACTGCTCGTATCGGCGCTGGAAAACGAGGGCGTCAAACAGATCTTCGGGGTCCCCGGCGAGGAAAATCTCGACGTCGTCGAAGCGCTGCGTCGCTCGACCATCAAGTTGGTGGTGACGCGCCACGAGCAGGCGGCGGCTTTTATCGCCGCGACGCATGGCCGGCTGACCGGCGAGGCCGGCGTCTGCTTGTCGACGCTCGGACCGGGCGCGCTCAATCTGACGACCGGTGCCGCTTATGCCCAGCTCGGCGCCATGCCGATGGTCATGATCACGGGCCAGAAAGGCGTCCTCAGCCGCAAGCAGGCGCGCTTTCAAGTCGTGGATGTGGTCTCGACCATGACGCCGCTGACCAAGATGGCACATCAGATTGTCAGCCCGGCCACGATCCCGTCCATCGTGCGCGATGCTTTCCGGATGGCGCAGCAGGAAAGACCAGGGCCGGTCCATCTCGAACTGCCGGAGGACATTGCAGCAGAGGCCGCTCCCGAGATTTCGCCCGTGCCGCTACACCCCGTCGCGCTGCCGGTCGCGCCTCCGGCGGCGCTCGATCGCGCGGCCGAGCTGATCCGCAAGGCCGAGCGCCCGCTGATGATGCTCGGTGCGGCCGCGAGCCGTCCGCGTCTGGCGGATGCCTTGTCCGAATTCGTAAGGCGGCTGCAAATCCCGTTCTTCAACACGCAGATGGGCAAGGGCGCCGTCACCGGTGGCTCCGGGCTCTACATGGGCACGGCAGCGCTGTCGGAGCGGGACTATGTCCATCAGGCCATCGACCGCGCCGATCTGATCATCTCGATCGGCCACGACACCGTCGAGAAGCCACCCTTCCTGATGGGCCCGGGCGGGCCCAAGGTCCTGCATGTCGGTTATCTTCCGGCCACGGTCGAGGAAGTGTACTTCCCGCATGCGGAGCTCATCGGCGATGTGGGTCCCAGTCTCGCGCTCCTCGCCGATCGTCTCGACGGCAAGCTGCCGCGAGCGGGCGCGCTCTTGCCGCTGCGCGAGCCGATTCTCGCGCGCATCGGCGACCGGGCGGACGAGAGCCGCTATCCCTTGACGCCGCAGCGCATTGTCCACGATGTGCGGCAGGTGATGCCGGAGGACGGTATCGTCTGCCTGGATAACGGCATGTACAAGATCTGGTTCGCCCGCAATTACCGCACCCGGATCGCCAATACGCTTCTCCTCGACAACGCCCTCGCGACGATGGGCGCCGGTCTGCCCTCGGCGATGATGGCGACGATGCTCTATCCCAAGCGCCGCGTGCTCGCGGTGTGCGGCGATGGCGGGTTCATGATGAATGCGCAGGAGCTGGAAACCGCGGTGCGTCTTGGGCTCAATCTCGTCGTGCTGATCGTGCAGGACAATGCCTATGGGATGATCCGCTGGAAGCAGGCGGCGGACGGCTTTCCCGATTTCGGCATGACCTTCGGCAACCCCGACTTCGTCGCCTTCGCCGAAGCTCACGGCGCCAGGGGCAGCCGGGTGGAGAGCGCCGATGGCTTGGCGCCGACGCTCGAAGCCGCCTTTGCCGGCGGCGGGGTGCATCTCGTCGCCGTGCCGATCGACTATTCGGAGAACACGCGCGTCCTGATCGACGAGTTGCGGGCGCACGCGGCAAAGTACGCAACGCAACCGTGATCGAGATCGCCGCGATTTGGGCCGGGTGCTTGCCGGTTATTCGGCCGCGGCAGCGAGGCGAAGTTCTGAGTGAGATCGAGCGGCGGGCGACGGCTCATTCTCGACCCGCGCCAGTGGCCAGTCGTCGATTTGATAAATATAGGCGCCGGGTTCTTCCTGGACGAAAGAACCGCCGGTGCTCGCTTCTCCGCGGGGCGGCGTCCAGCGCAAGCAAAAACCCGTCTTGTGCTCGATGCCGAGAAAGTCGCGGAACCGGACAAACCCATAGACCCACATCTTGTTCAGCCCGCTCTGAAGCCCGTGAACTTGGCTCTCGGTGAGATCGCCGAGCCGGCGGTGCGCCTCGAGACCAACCGATTTGCCGCTGTCCACCGCCTCGACGACTGCCAGCGCCTCCACGCAATCATAGGTCGGATCGGGTGGAAGGGTCTGACCCAACCTCACTTCAACGCATCGCTCAAGAACGAGCGCCGCCGTCCGGCCGTAGTTGGTGAAGCGAAGATCGATGGACGGGGCCTTCAGCGCCTGCCTCACGCTTTGATCTGAATAGGCCAAATGCACATGGCCGAGCTCAAACCTGGGCAATTCGGCGCCTACCGTTGCCCGACACTGCAAAGCGACCGCATCCGCCGATCGCTTGGCAGCATCGGCAGCGTCGCGTGCGACAGCGATCATTTCTTTCAGATCGCGTGACTGCTCTCCGGCGACGCCGACGAGATTGGACGTGGATCGCCACAGCCGGTACGCAAAAAGCGCCAACAACCCGTTGAACAGCGTGAGCAGCGGCGGGACCCAGTCCCATTGCCCGAGCAAGGCCCCGATCTCATCCAGCTGGCGTCCCGCAGTGGCAAGCGAACGGTCAAGGACCTCGATCCATAGGGTCCCCTGGGCCGAGTTGGCACGGGGCGAGCTTTCCTCTCCGCCCGTAGCCCCGCCGATGCCCGCTACGCCGCCGTCCGTGGAACCCGCCCCCGACGGATGATCACGCGATTGATCAACGACAGCGCCGACGGGCTGTGTGCCTTGACTCGAGGGGGCCTCACTTGATTGGGCATGCGCTTGACCGGCCAGCAACGCAATCACCAGCATGGCCCGCAATGGAACACGCATCGCTTGGATTCCCTATCGTGACTATGGGAACATCGACCGGTGAGCATGGGGGGCGGCGCAATATCCACGCCAATGGCTTCTTCGTGTTCTTTTTTGCGCAACACGAACGCTTGTTGCGCGGCGGCCTCGCGGGATTAGAGCGGCGTTAATCACCGCGGCCGCATGAAGTAGCGTTCAGTCGCTTATCCGGCCGCGTGCCGCGCAGCTTCGAAGGTCCGCAACAAGGGAGAGGCATCCGGCGAGCCTGCGCCGTCCTCAGCGCGCCGCGCCGAGCGTCGCGAACACGTCCGGCCCGGGGGGCAGGCGCTCGATATGCTGGCGGTGCCAGAGCGCGTAGAAAAGCAGCGTCCAAGCGGCAAAGCCGGCATGCCTCGCATCGGCTTCGCGAAACAGCTTCTCCACCGCTTGCGGCAGGCAGATCTCGCGCACCCCCGCCTGGTGCGCCACCAGCGGCCCGAGCTGCGCGCCGCGGCGCGCGATCCAGGCGCCGACCGGCACGGTGAAGCCGCGCTTCTTCGCCAACGGCGCCGCCGCCGGCACATGCTCGCCGAGCCAGCGCCGCAGCAACCATTTGCCCGTGTTGCGCCGCACTTTGAGATCGTCCGGCAGGCGAAACGCGAAGGCCGCGACGAGCGGGTCGAGAAACGGCGTCCGCCCTTCGACGCTGTGCGCCATCAGGCAGCGATCGAGCTTGCCCAAGAGGTCGTTCGGCAGCCAGTCGGCGCAATCCGTCGCCTGCGCCGTTTGCAACCGCGTCCGCCCGCGCCCGGCGCCGCGCAGCTCGGCGGCGGCGACGCCGTCGCGCCAGCCGGCGAGATCGCCGCGCAGCACGCCAAGCTTGTCGAGATTGCCGCGCCCGCGCAGCAGCTTGCCGCCCATCCACCACGGCCGCATGACGCTGCGATAGCGGCCATACCCGGCGAAGAGTTCATCGCCGCCCTCGCCCGACAAGATCACCTTGAGCCCGGCGGCGCGCGCGGCGCCGGCAAGCTTGTAGGTCGGCAGGATCGCGTAATCCGCGGCGGGATCGTCCATGGTGCGCGCGATCTCCGGCAGCAGCCGCCAGAAATCGGCTTCGCGGAACTCGATCTCGACATGCTCGGCGCCGAGCGACTGCGCGACCGCACGCGCGAGATCGCGCTCATCGGCGACCTTGCCGCTGGTGAAGCCGACGGTGAACGCCTTCACCGGGCGCTCGTTGAGCCGCGCCATCATGGCGAGCACGGCCGAGGAATCGATCCCGCCCGAGAGGAACATGCCGTAGGGCACGTCGGAGCGCTGATGCAGCAGCACGGAATCGGCAAACACACGGTCGAATTCGCGCAGCGCCTGCGACTCTTCGATCGGCAGCGGCGGCTCGGCCGGCAGCGGCTCGCGCCGACGCCGCTCGACGACGCGACCGCGCGCCACCACCACGGTCTCGCCCGGCAGCACGCGCTGAATGCCGGCGAAGATCGTTTCGCGGCCGGTGGTGAATTGCAGCTGCAGCAACTCGTTGCGCACCTGCCGCACGAGCTGCGCCGGCACCAGCCCGCCCGCGATCAGCGCCTGCGGCTCCGAGGCGAAAGCAAATCCCAGCGCCGTCTCGACGTAGTAGAGCGGCTTGATGCCGAAGGGATCGCGCGCCAGCACCAGGCGGCCCGCCGCCGGGTCGTGCAGCGCCAGCGCATACATGCCGCGCAGGCGCTGGGTGAAATCGAGCCCGTGCTTGCGATAGAGATGAAGCGGCGGCTCGCAATCCGATCCCGTCGAGAAGGCGGCGCCGGCCAGCTCGGCGCGCAGCTCGATGTAGTTGTAGATCTCGCCATTCGCCATCAGCGCCGCGCCGCCGGGCTCGTAGAGCGGCTGATCGCCGGTGGCGAGGTCGATGATCGCGAGCCGCGTCTGCACCATGCCGACATTGCCGGATCGGTAATGGCCGTTGCCGTCGGGGCCGCGATGCGCGAGCGCCGCCGACATCGCCTGGAGCGCCGCGGCCGGCGGCATCTCGCCATCGGCGGTCATGATGCCGGCAATGCCGCACATCAGCGCGCCACCCGCTCGAGAAAGTCGCGGTAAAGCGCCACCACCCGCGTCTCGGAGTATTCCGCGTCATAAGCGGCGCGGCCCGCGGCGGCGAGGCGCGCCGCCAGCGCCTTGTCCTCGGCGAGACGGCGCATGGCGGCGGCGAGCGCGCGCGCATCGTCGACGGGAGCCAGAAGGCCCGTCTGGTCATCGGTGATGAGTGCGCCTGGGCCCTCGCTCGCTGCCGCCACGACCGCCACGCCCGCCGCCCAGGCCTCGATCACGACATTGCCGAGCGGCTCGCGCCGCGACGGCACGACGACGAAATCCGCTGCCGCCATCAGCGCCGCCGTGTCCTCGCGCCAGCCGAGAAAGCGCACGCGCTCGGTGATGCCGAGCGCACGCGCCTGGCGTTCCAAGCTCGCGCGCAGATCGCCTTCGCCGGCCAGCCAGAGATGGATCGCCGGCGCCAGCGCCAGCGCGGCGAGCAGCATGTCGAAGCCTTTGTTGGGATGGAGCCGGCCGAGCGCCAGCGCCAGCGGAACGCCTTCCGGTGTCGCAAGGCTCGCCCGCGCCACCGCCGCCGACGGCGTCGCGCCGACGAAATTCGGGAGATACTGGACGCGGTCCCGGGGCCATCCCCCGGCCGAGAGATAGTCTGCGATATCGCGCGTATTCGCGATCAGGTGGTCGCAACGACGATAGTATTTCAAATCGTAATAGCCCCCGAGCCGGGCAACATGCACGAAATCGCCGCGCGGGCAAAGCATGGTCGCACGATTCATCCAGCTCAGCACGACATCGGGCCGGTAGCCCCTGACGGCGCGGCGAAAGCCCAGCCTGGTGGCAAAATCGAGGCGCCCGGCGAAGGGCAATGGCAGCACCTCGACGCCGCCGCGCCGCAAGGCCGCTTCGCGCTCGGCATCGCGGCGGATGAGCACGCGCTGCTCCTGCCCGGCGCGCTGCAGCGCGATCGCGAGCCGCACGAAGAAGGCTTCGGCGCCGCCATGTTGCGCGCCGGCCATGGCCTGCAGCAGGCGCATCAGGCCGCCTCGCCCTCGATGCTCGCCCAGAGCCGCCGCGCCGCCGCTTCGGCGGCATCGACGCTCAGCGATTCCATATGCGTCCGGCTGCTGCGGTAGTCGTAATCCGGCGCGCCGACGATCTCGGCGAAGGATTTCGCCGTGCGCACGACCGCGCTGCGCGGCCCCCAGGGTGCGTAATGCTGCTCGAGGCTCGGACCGAAGAGCCCGAGCGTCGGCGTCCCCATCGCGGCCGCGATATGCATGATGCCGGTATCGTTGCCGATGAACAGCGAAGCGCGCCGCAGCGCCGCGGCAGCGGTCAGCAAATCGGTCCGGCCGACGAGGTCGAGGCGGCGCTCGGGCGGCAAGGCGTCGAGCACCGGCTGCGCCTGCACCCGCTCATGCGCCGCCGCGAACACCGCGACGCGTGCGCCGGGCAGCGTTCCGCCGGCGCCGGTGAGACGCTCGGCGAGCGCGGCGAAGCGCTCGGCCGGCCATTGCTTGCCGCCCCAATTCGCGGCTGGGCCGATCGCCACGACCGGCCCGCCGGACGGGATCAGCGACGCGGCCCGTCGCTCATGATCGGGCGTCGTCCACAGCAGCGGCGCCGGCGGCGGATCGAGATCGAAGAGCCGCGCGAGCTGTTGCACGCGATGCTCATGCGGCTCGCCCTTGGCGATGATGCGGCGCTCGCGCGCCGCCAGCAGAAAGGCCAGCGCGGAGCCGCGCAGATCCACTACCAGATCCCAGGCGCGCGCCACGACATGGCCATAAAGCGTCAGCCAATGCAGCGCGAAGCGCCGCTTCTCGACGGTCAGCAGCAACTCCAATCCCGGCACCGCATCGAAGAGCGGCGCTGCGGCGGGACCGGCAGCGATGGTAAAACGGGCGCCGCGATGGCGCTCGACGAGATGGCCGAGGAGCCCCGTGGAGAGCACGGCATCGCCAATTCGCGTGCCGGTGATGAACAAAATCCTCATGGGCTCGCGGGCTTACCTCCGGCGCGAAGCGTTCGCGCCTTATAGGCCGGCCCCCACCGCTTGCCAAGCTCCGGGCCCTCGCCTACTTCTAATTGGGTCGTTCGGCATTGGTGCAGGAGGCTGGAGATGGCAGAGCGGTTCTGCGCCGTGCTCGCGGACCGCGCCGCGCTGGAGGTGGCCGGCGGCGAGCGCCGTGCCTTCCTGCAGGGGCTCGTCTCCAACGATGTCGAGAAGGTCGCCGCCGATCGCGCGGTTTATGCCGCGCTGCTGACGGCGCAAGGCAAGTACCTCCACGATTTCTTCATCGCCGAGATCGGCGGCGCCTTCCTGCTCGACGCCGAGGCGGCGCGACTCGCCGATTTGAAGCGCCGCCTCGGGCTCTATCGTCTCCGCGCCAAGGTGACGCTGGGCGAGAACGGCGATCGCTATATCGTCGCCGTCGCCTGCGGCGACGATGCGCTGAGCCTCCTCGACCTGCCGGAAGAGCCCGGCGCCGCCGTGCCTTTCGCCGGCGGCATCGCCTATGTCGACCCGAGACTCCCCGCGCTCGGCGCGCGGCTGCTGCTGCGCCGGGGTGCCGGCCTGACGCCGCTCGAGAGCCTCGGTTTTTCCGTCGATGATGGCGCGGCCTATGACCGGCTGCGGCTCTCGCTCGGCATCCCCGATGGCAGCCGCGATCTGCCGGTCGAGAAGGCGATCCTGCTCGAATCGGGCTTCGACGAGCTCAACGGCATCGACTGGCAGAAGGGCTGCTATGTCGGGCAGGAGCTCACCGCGCGCACGAAATATCGCGCCCTCATCAAGAAGCGGCTGATGCCCGTCGCGATCGACGGTCCGCCGCCGCCGCCGGGAACGCCGGTGATGCTCGGCGACCGGGAGGCCGGCGAGATGCGCTCGGCGCGCGACGGGCTCGGCCTCGCGCTCATCCGCCTCGACGCGCTGGGCGAGGCGGCGGGCCAACCGCTCACCGCCGGCGCCGCGCGCCTCGTTCCGAAAAAGCCCGACTGGGCGAATTTCTGAGCGCATGGCGCAGCCGGCCGATCTCGCATGGCGCGTCGAAGAAGCGTGCCTCAATGGCTGGCCGGCCTTGCGCCAAGTCTGGCTCGACGGCTGGTTGCTGCGCTTCTCCCAAGGCCATACGCGGCGCAGCAACTCGGTGACGCCGGTGGCGCCGAGCCGCCGTGACCTCAGGGACAAGATCGCGTATTGCGAAGCGCTCTATGCCTGGGCCGGTCTGCCACCGATCTTTCGGGTGCCGACGATCGCGGAGACCGGCGTCGACGCGACGCTCGCGGCGTGCGGCTACGCGGCCGAGGACGAGACCTGCGTCATCTACCGCGATCTCGACGGAAGCCTTCCCGAGCGCGGTGAGGCCGAGCTTTCGGAAGGAATGCCGAGCACGGCATGGCTCGATGCGCATGCGCATTTCACCGGCAGCGCCGCGTCAGGACACGGCGTGCAGCGGAAGATTCTCGCAGCGCTGGCGGTGCCGGCCGTCTTCGCCGCCACGCGCACCGCCGGTGGCCGCATCGCCTCGGTTGCTTTCGGCGCGGTGCATGACCGCATCCTTTGCCTGAACCTCGTCGCGACCCATCCCGCTTCCCGCCGATCGGGCCTGTCGCGCCGCACCGTTTCGGCGGTTCTCGCCTGGGCGCAGGCGGCCGGCGCGGCGGCCGCCTGCCTCCCGGTCGTGGCCAGCAACACCCCGGCCGTCGCGCTCTATCGCACGCTCGGTTTCGACGCCGAGCTCTATCGCTATCACTATCGGCGCCGCCGCGAGCCGCGGCCGCAGCGTTAACCCGCCGGGGTGATCGCCGGCAGGCGGTAGCGGCCGTCGAGCAAATCCGCTTGCGGCAGATAGGCGCGCAGGACCAGCGCGAACGGGCCCCGCGCCGGCGCCGGAAGCCAGTTGGGCCGCTTTGCGCCGCCGGGGTCCTGCCGCCCGATCCAGATGTCGAGGCTGCCATCGGCATTTCGCGCGAGACCCTTCGTCCGATCGCCGATCGCGTAGCGGTTCAGCGCGTTCCAGGTGAAGAAGAACTGACCGTCCGACGTCGCCTCGTACATCGTCAGCGACCAGAAGCCCTTGACCGGAACCGGCTGGCTGAGGCGCAGGCGATAGAGACCGTCGCCGTGAAACAAGCCCGTGCCGTCATCGCCCGCCGCCCGCATGTACATCGCCTCTTCGCGCGGCAAGGCGCCGAGTCCGACGAGGGCGACCGCCGCGCGAAACAGGAAGTTGTCGCCAAAGCGGCCTAGATCGGGGCGCGGATAGTTCCAGCCATCGATGAAGTTCCCGCGCTTGCCGGCGGACTCGACCCAGGCGCGGGCTCTGGCGACGCCGGCCTCCATGGCGCGCGCGTCATCCGCGTGGTAGCCCCCGCGCTCGAAATTGCCGCTGCTCCCGGCGCGCCGCACCCGGTCGAACGCATCGTACCCCGCCTTGAAGGTCGGCGGATCGCTCTCGAGCAGCGCTTGAGCCGAACCAAAGTACTCCGTCCAAACGGCATCGCGCGCGGCGTAAACCGGCGGCGGCGGCGTTTCGGGACCCGACACTTTGAGACCGTCCTGCACCCGATGCGCTTCGGCCAGATCCGCCTCGCCATCGACGAGGACGCGCGCCATCAGCCAGCCATGCGGCGTCGCCAGAGGCAGATCGCGGTCGCTGCCCGGGCGCGCATGCGGGCCGATCAAACGATAGGTGCCGGCCGCGCCACCGGTGGTACGCGTTCCCAGCACGATGTCGACATTCGTGTACATGTCGAGAACCGCTACCGAGAAATAGCGCGCACCCGTCTCCGGCAGGACCACGGTCACCGGCCCCCGGGTCAAATCGACGAAGGCGCTCGAGTAGAGCGTGTCGGCGTTGGGCGCGGTGATGGCATGCTCTTCTGGCCCGGCGAGCTGTCGCGCATGGACAATCGTGTTGATGCGCACAACCTGCCCGTTGCGCCGCGGCCCGGTCAGAAGGCTGCGAGCGCGCGCCATTTCGATGAGGGGCAGCACATAGAGCCAGGCGACGAAGGCGTCCTTTTCCAAGCCACCGAGTTGCGCCGACGCCTCCGCCGCGCCCAGCGCGCCCAATGCGCCGAGCGCCGCCACAACCGATCGCCGCGCGATGCGTCGTCTCATGGCGTGCCTCCTCCGACGGTTGCTTCCTCGATCTAACGCTGCGCGTTGTGGATGAGGTAATCGGCGAAATCCGCCGGCTTCAGCTTGAGCTCGACGCGGTCGCTTTGGCCGGCCATGGTCCGGGCGACGATGATGTGGTTCTCGACATGCTCGGGCAGCACTTTGAAAACGCCGATGGCGCCACGCAGGCGGGGATAGTAGTTGGGATCGATCATCTTTTCCTTGCGCTGCAGGCGCTCGATCACCGCCTCCTCGCTGAGCCCTTCCGCCTCGCGCTTGCGCAGGAGCGTCCAGTCGGTCTCGCCGCCCCAGCCCTGCTCGACGACCGCTTTCGGATCATCCTCGCTGTAGCCGACCTTGAAGACATGCTTGCTGAGCCCGACATCGCTCGCCCATTTGCCGAATTTGACGCTGCGCGCCACATAGATCACGCCCATCCGCTCCTCCCCCGCTCGGCTTGTCGTCAACTCATATCAAAGCGCGCCACGGTTCATACACAACTGAAAAACCCATGACTCCAATTTCTCTTTCCGCCTTTCCCGCGCAAGCGGGAAACCGGAGCCAAGGGCTCCGCTCACCGGGCCTGAAACTCCTGGATGCCCGCTTTCGCGGGCAAGGCGATGATTGGTGGGTGAGACGTCGCGAGAAGTTCGCATACATAATCTAACTCTGGCGCAGCTCCTGCCCAAAGCGCAGCAGCGCGCGGAACGGCGATTCGCCCGCCACCAGGACCGGCTCGCCGATACGCCGGAGCCCTTCGCGGCCCCACGCCTCGCGCACGCCCTCGACGAGCCAATGTTGCGCTTGCGCCGCGCGCTCGGCGGCGAGCCGCGTTTCGAGCGAGCGCCAGTGTTGCTTCAGCGCCGACGCCAGCGCCTCGATGCCTTCCGCGCGCAGCGCCGAGAGGGTCAGCACCGGAACTTCCCAGCCGCCGGCCGGGCGCTCGGCGAGGCCGAGCACGGCGATCGCATCGCTCTGGGCGCGCTCGGCGGCAGCGCCGAGATCGCTCTTGGTGACGACGACGACATGCGGGATCTCGACGATGCCGGCCTTCATGAATTGCAAGCTGTCGCCGGAACCCGGCTGGACGCAGAGCACCACCGTATCGGCCGCGCCGGCGACATCGGTCTCGGATTGGCCGACGCCGACGGTTTCGATCAGCACGATGTCGAACAGCGCGCGCATCAGCACCATGGCCGAAACCGTGAGCGCGGCGAGGCCGCCCAGCCGGTCGCGCGCCGCCATCGAGCGGACGAAGACGCCGCTATCCCCGGGATCGGTGCGCAGCCGCGTCCGGTCGCCGAGCAGCGCGCCGCCCGAAGCGCGCGACGAGGGATCGACGGCGATGACGCCGACGCTGCGGCGCTCGCGGCGCCAGAGCGCGATGAGCGCGCCGGTGAGCGTCGATTTGCCGACGCCGGGCGGGCCGGTCATGCCCACCACCTGCGCCTTGGGCGCGGCATAGGCGGCATCGAGCAGCGCCAGGGTCGCGGCATCCTCCGGCGCACGCTCGAGCTGCGCCAGCGCCGCGGCCAGCGCCGGTTTCCCTCCCGCCGCCACGGACGAGAGGGAAAGCGTCAAGCGGTGGTCTCGATCGGCTGGCGCGAGAGCGCCGCTTGCGCCGCGGCGAGGCGGGCGATCGGCACGCGGTAGGGCGAGCACGAGACATAGTCGAGCCCGACCTCCTGGCAGAAGCGGATCGAGGCGGGATCGCCGCCATGCTCGCCGCAGATGCCGAGCTTCAATCCCTTGCGCGTCCGGCGCCCGCGCTCGGCGCCGATCTTCATCAGCTCGCCGACCCCGTCGCGGTCGATGGTGATGAAGGGATCATGCTCGAGGATGCCCGCCTTCTGATAGGCGCCGAGGAAGCTGCCGGAGTCATCGCGCGACAGCCCGAAGCAGGTCTGCGTCAGATCATTGGTGCCGAAGCTGAAGAACTCGGCGGTCTCGGCGATCTCGCCGGCGCGCAGCACGGCGCGCGGCAGCTCGATCATGGTGCCGACGAGATAGGGCACCTTGATCCCGGTCTCCGTCATCACCTCGACGCCGATGCGGTCGATCATCTCCTTCAAGATGTCGAGCTCTTTCTTGATGGCGACGAGCGGGATCATGATCTCGGCCTCGACCCCGTCGCCGGTCTCCTTCATCACCGCCGCGGCCGCTTCGAAGATGGCGCGCGCCTGCATCTCGTAGATCTCGGGCCCGGTGATGGCAAGGCGGCAGCCGCGATGACCCAGCATCGGATTGGCCTCGTGCAGCGCCTGGGCGCGGTGGCGGATCGCGCCGATATCCTTGCCCGTGGCGCCGACCAGCTGCGCCATCTCCGCCTCGGTCTTCGGCAGGAATTCGTGCAGCGGCGGATCGAGCAGCCGGATCGTCACCGGCAGCCCCTTCATGATGCGGAAGATCTCGACGAAATCCTGGCGCTGCATCGGCAGCAGCTTGGCGAGCGCCTTGCGCCGGCCTTCGGCATCGTCGGCGAGGATCATCTCGCGCACGGCGATGATGCGGTCCTCGTCGAAGAACATATGCTCGGTGCGGCAGAGCCCGATCCCCTCGGCGCCGAAGCGGCGCGCGGTCTTGGCGTCGGTCGGCGTGTCGGCATTGGCGCGCACGCCCATGCTGCGCGTCTCGTCGGCCCAGGCCATCAGCGTGGCGAAATCGCCCGAGAGCTCCGGCTGGATCGTCGGCACCTCGCCGAGCATGACCTCGCCGGTCGAGCCGTTGATGGTGATGCGCTCGCCCACCTTCACCGTGTGCTCGCGCACGGTCATCGTGCCGGCGCGGTAGTCGATGCGCAGATCGCCCGCGCCGGCGACGCAGGCGCGGCCCATGCCGCGCGCCACCACCGCGGCATGGCTGGTCATGCCGCCGCGCGCGGTGAGGATGCCTTTCGCCGCATGCATGCCGTGAATGTCCTCGGGGCTGGTCTCGATCCGCACCAGGATGACCGCCTCGCCCCGCCCCGCGCGCGTCTCGGCCTCGTCTGCGGAGAAGACGACCACCCCCGAGGCGGCGCCCGGCGATGCCGGCAGGCCGCGCGCCAGCACCGTCTTGGGCGCTTTGGGATCGAGCGTCGGATGGAGCAGCTGATCCAGCGATTCGGGCTCGATGC
>Ga0335073_10003845_pt1 | contig 20963 bp, 15 predicted proteins | sample Lox_Sample_22_FD_207093 | JGI IMG/M metagenome (GOLD analysis project Ga0335073, IMG submission 207093) | Soil microbial communities from Loxahatchee National Wildlife Refuge, Florida, United States - Lox_Sample_2.2 | ecosystem: Environmental > Terrestrial > Soil > Wetlands | place: USA...
AGAGTACTTCAATGTATGTTTTTCCTCGTATACACCGGCTCGGATGCTAACACGTTGGCTATCAGTTCGGAGCCTTTCTCGAGAGCATATCCCCTTACGCATGGGCATCCACAGGTGTTGGCTTGTGTATAGGCTTGTCAGTCGTTGGAGCAGCATGGTACGGCCTACGAACACAATCAGGATATTTCAAAACTCATCATTGATTAGGGGTATCTTCATTACGGGTGTCTCGATATTAGGAGGTGGTATCAAGGCACCGCGCATCGCAACCAAGAATCTAATCTCCATCATCTTCTGCGAAGTAGTTGCAATCTACGGCGTGATCATGTCCATTGTCTTCCAGACAAAGCTTGAGTCTGTCAGCGCAGACGCCATACACTCACCAAGCAACTATTACACCGGTTACGCTCTTTTCTGGTCAGGAATAACAGTCGGACTTTGCAATCTGATTTGTGGCGTTTCTGTTGGTATCAACGGCAGTTCCGCCGCATTAGCCGATGCGGCTGATTCCACCTTGTATGTTGTTCCACTCACAAGTCACTTTGCTTTTCAGTGTATTAACGACTTTGTAGGTTCGTGAAGATTCTTGTCGTGGAGATTTTTAGCTCTGTGCTTGGGCTTTTCGGTTTGATCATCGGCCTGCTGGTTTCATCAAAGGCAAAAGATCTGAAGTGAATGGCAGAAAGGTGTGGCAATTTCGTGACGCTTGAGAAAGAGCAAATCTCAAGCATGGATTGAATAATTGTCTCTTCAGCTAAAGGCACGTATGGCGTTTGACGGATCAATGTAGACAACTGGTGGTGCTGGGATTGTAAGACTGCATTAACCATTTGGATGGAATATGTAAATATCGGTTTTCTGACCGAGCGTGGTCAATGAATCAAATCCCCAAATATTATTAACTTATCGTGTTTATACCGTGAATATCGATATTCCAGACTTTAGTAGTTACTTCTAATTCGCGATGCAAATGTGAGAACAAAAGTAGCCTCGTACAAAGTCTGCTCTAATCGTGTCACGTACCGTTATCGAACACCAACCCTACCTTAAGAAAGAGGTCGTCGGCCATTGCAAAGCATCGACAAATTCATCCTCACTTGCATATTCTCCATCATCGGGGCCTGATAATTCGGATTGGATACGCTCTTCAATCCGATATCGTGCCCGAACCTCTGAAAGAAGATGGCAGAAAGCCGGCACAAAGCCATCGATGAGGTCTTCAGCCCTATTCACGTAGTCCTCTGCCCTCAACCCTGCCTTATCAACTACCTCGGGATCTAGTCCCGTTAGTCTTGCCGCGATAAGAACTTGAATTATCTTTATGCTAGGGTTCAGCGCGGCATAATGGAGTATTGTTCGCCCATCCAAGTCTGTTGCGACATCTCCGATATATGCAGCACCACGACTCAAGAGAAACTCCGCGGATCGACTTGCAGACCACGCAATTGATCGAATCAGCGGCGTTTGACGGAACTGGTTTTGTTGATTAATGTTAACCCCTTGGCTGAGAATGAGCTCCATAATCTCTACAATCTCTGTCCGGGCAGCTCGAGTCAGACACAGTGTCTGGTTTGCGTTCTGGGGATACAGATCAACCCCATGTGCAATCAGCAGCTTCGCAGCTTCTATAATCTCTGTTATCGGCTGGGGGTTGCGGTCCTCATCGCAGAGATACATGAAAGCATTCAAACCGGAAGCATTGCAAGCGTTAATTTCAGCGCCGTGATCTAACAGTAATTCAATGCAATCGAGCGAGACACACGAGCATGCGGCCATCAAAGGGGTTCTGCCGACACTTTGATCGGGGATATTTGGATCAGCGCCTCTCAGCAGAAGCCACTGCACAGCTTTTGCATCCCCTCGAGCACATGCCCAATGGAGAGCGGTATTTCCATCCGAGTCTTGGACGTTAACGTCAAAACCATTTTGTTCCACTTCAGATTCGAGGTTTCCAGATTCAAGTTCAAGCATTAACTGGTGCAGGCGGGGGAATTTGAACGATGCGTAGACATTTGGAAAGAGGTTCTCCATTTGCTTGCGCTGTTTCGGAGGAATAATATTCGAAAGTATTAAAGCCCAAGCAAAACTATGAGGAGTGCTATGAAGCAATCACGCATTAGCCTGTTTTCATATGAAAGAATGTACTAACTAATACTTCTTGCGTCTTGTGTCCCATTGGTGCGGATCAGCACCGTAACATAGAAGCAGTCGGCATGCTTCTACAAAGCCGTGATCTGCTGCTATCTGTAGGCAAGTGAGAATCACGGAATAGAAGGCAGGCGTTTCATCGTACGTGAAGAGGTTGATCCCCTGTCTGCGCGGAAACATCACAAGGTGAGGCCAGCCCGTGGTCAAAAGCATACTTCAGCCCAGTTATATTTCCGGACTCCGCCAAAGCGAAAACTTCAGAGCTGTGAGGGCGTATTCGAGTTATTGAGAGCCCTGCTGTTGGTTTCCCGTAGTGAGAGTAGGCTGAGACAGTTACGGCATAGGATAGCAGCCAAAAAGGGAATTGGAAATGAAGTCGTATAGCATAAGTGGCTCTAAACTTACAACTCTCTTTCGTGCACTTCTTTGTCATTAAAGGCACTCCGGTGTAACCTAAAAGCAAAGATCCTATTAGTCCATCGAAAATTTTGGGAGAGCTGAATTCTTGCCACTTGTGACAGAGACATGCGCAGGATGGTACGCACATGCTTTGCTGATGCTTTGAGAGATGAACCGCAGCCGCAGTCGGGGGTAACAAACTGTGGAGCTGTCCAGATATGAACATGTTAAGACCGCATTCTTCTGCCTGGGCTCCCAGTTTGTCAATTTTAGCCCCTAGTCGTTTATACACATCGTCTTGTGATCGCCGAACGTCATCAATGACAAGAGCGCTATTTTTCTGGTGCGCTTCAAAGGCCTTGGTAGCTTGTTTAAAGTTATCGTCAAGCATTCGCACCTCGCCGCCTACTCTTGTGAGAATTTTGCCGACCCGACGAGTTGAATCACTGTTTCGAATTCAGCAAGCCAGAGACACTAAGAATGAATAGAGTATGACATCTTACAGGGAGAGTGAGCCTAAACAGGTGCTGATCGGCCACTTCAAAGAAGTTATATCGTCTCGGATCCTTTTCGCTTTATCCTTCCCACGGAGTGCCCAGTCTAGATTCTTGAAACGTTTTGACTTGTTTTGCGGCGAGTCACAAAAGCCTAGAATGAGCTGCTCTAGCTCACGAAGCTTGTCCTCCATGCGCCTTAGCACTGTTGGAAGAACGTTTAGTAGCTGATCATCTTCCTCGAAGCCACTTGTACACTTGATTGCTGACTCTGTTGATGCGAGAATTCCACGAAGGTCTTGAACTTCCCCGGATATCACAGTTAGGTCTTCCGGGGCATTTTTAATTGACTTGATCAACGAGCATATTCCTCTAGTCACGGCGATAACAGAGCCGAGCAGAGTGACGGTGCTGGCAAATGGTGATAACGGATCCATGAAGAACTGTTCATACTCTGTAGAAACGATGTAGAAGTGACCGGGCAGCGGTGAATATAGGGCAAAACATGCGCGATTTATCTATTACAGTCAGCCTATTTTCCGTCCTATAGTTGACTGTGGAGTAGACGCCTTGCAGGAGGTCATACGGTGTCTTCCATCTACTGGATTTGCCGGTATGGGGCACCTGACAGAATTGTGATACCATAGAGGCCGACTAGAAGTCCGACCGGTGAGGGACTCAGCTGGGCTCGGCTCTCACCGCAGCGAATAACGCCAACGGACACTTCTGGTTTACGCCCGCACATACATCTGGTTCGCAAAGGCTACAATATTTCCCAAGCTTCTGTATGGTGTGCTATTGCTCAATTCTCAAACCTCTGCTCCGTGCCTTGTTGTCATGAGCCCAACTTCTAGCGAGCCATAGCTTTGCAACTTACGAGTTGGATTCATGCTATGAAATTAAAGTAGATAATCACCATCAACTCGGTTTGGGTTTGTTCAGTGATCCATAATGATCCATAAGCTTGAAAGTCCCTAGCGGAGATACTTACATGCCTGAAATGGGCCTGCTCATTGCGCTTCTTCCTTCCCACGACGCTATTACACCACTTAGATATGCTCTAAAACCCTATGTTGGGCTATCTTCGTGATCTTGTCGTCATTTGGGCAAGGTACTCAATGGCCGTGCGGACACTGGGGGACCATGAGCGAGACGGAGCGAGACGGAGCAGGACGTGAGCAGTAGGTGATGCAAGACTGAGCTGTATTTTATTGAGTCGAAGTTGAATCGTGCGTTTTGTCAATGCACGTGTATCTTCGAACCAAGTTGGGACGTTGGTGTGGTTCGTTCGTTGCAATTAGAGCACTCTAACTAATTGCGGTACAAATTGCGGAGCTTTTAGGTTATCGTAATCTCGATTTAATCCCTAACCTCCCACCTGCAACTCAAGCAATCCGCATAATATGTCAGAACGTGAACTGAAAGCAGCCCTTTTGATCGTATCAGATACAGCCGCAAACGATAGCTCTACGGACAAGGCTATTCCGGTATTGGAACAGGTTTTCAAAGATGCGGAGAAGTGGGATGTGGTGAAGAGCGAGATCATTCCGGATGACATCCTTCAAATCCAAACCTTTGTTCAATATTGGTCGGACTCGTCAGATGCGGTTAATTTGATCGTTACAAGTGGTGGAACTGGCTTCGCAGTCAAAGACAAAACTCCAGAAGCTGTCGCACCGCTCATCCATCGCCATGCCCCTGGTCTTGTTCATGGCATGCTGACAGCATCGTTGTCAGTCACACCATTCGCGGTAATGTCCAGACCAATAGCAGGAGTGCGAAACAAGACGCTCATTGTCACGCTACCCGGTTCTCCGAAAGGAGCAAAGGAGAATTTAGAGGCTATCATCAAATTATTGCCTCACGCATGCCTCCAAGCGGCAGGTGCGGACTCAAGAGCAATCCATGCAGGAGGGCTGAAGAAGCTGGAGAAAGAAGCTGGTATCCAGTCGACATCTCTCAATGGAGCTTCCTCACATTCACACTCTCACGATCATTCTCACTCTCACTCCCATTCTCCCGGCAAATCTCATGGAGGCCATCAAATACCCATTGCGCACACCAGACCAGAAGACCGACCACAATCAAATGATCCAAATGCTGGACCTACGAGGAGGTATCGCAAGTCTCCATATCCGATGCTCTCCGTTGATGAAGCACTCAAGATTATCGCTGAAAAGACGCCTGCACCAAAGGTAATCCAAATGCCACTGGTCGCCGAAGCGGTTGGTTATGTTCTCGCGGAAGATGTTACTGCACCTGAGTCTGTTCCTGCCTTTCGAGCTAGCATTGTCGATGGTTATGCCGTGCGATTTCCATCTTCTGGAACGTTTGAGAAAGGTGTCTATCCTGTCGCCTTTGTTTCGCATGCGCAGGCTGCAGATATTCCGGAGCTGAAGGAAGGCCAGATTGCACGAATCACTACAGGAGCTCCACTGCCACCCGGCGCTAATGCCGTCATTATGGTCGAAGATACGGTGCTGAAGTCTTTGACTGACGATGGCGAAGAGGAGAAAGAGGTTGACATTCTTACGTCCGAAATCAAAGACGGAGAGAATGTTCGCGAGATCGGCAGTGATGTCAAGAAATCTAGCATTATCATGCGAAAGGGAGAGGGTATCTCAGCAACGGGAGGTGAATTTGGCCTCCTGGCTTCCGTTGGCGTCCAACGCATAGCTGTTTACAAGAAGCCCGTCGTAGGCGTTCTCAGTACGGGTGATGAGATTGTTAATCATGATCAACCAGGAGAGCTCCGCCTGGGAGAAGTCAGGGATACTAATAGACCAACTCTTCTGACTGCGGCGAAGAACTCCGGTTTTCAGACCGTGGATCTTGGAATTGCCTCCGATAAGCCTGGTGCGCTCGAAGAAACTCTCCGCAGTGCTTTCCGCAAAGTTGACGTTGTCATTACGAGTGGTGGTGTGTCCATGGGAGAGAAGGATTTACTAAAACCAACGATAGAACGGTCGTTAGGAGGAACCATCCAATTCGGACGTGTTTCGATGAAGCCTGGCAAGCCAACCACATTTGCAACGGTGCCGCTGAAAAACAATGACGGTGACAGGGCGGATAAACTGATATTCTCTCTACCTGGCAACCCAGCTTCGGCGATGGTGACCTTCAGTCTCTTTGTTCTACCATCCTTACACAAAATGTCTGGTATTTCACCAGTGGGATTGCCAAAAGTGAAGGTTGTCCTGGATGCTGACATCAAGATGGATCCTGAGAGGAATGAATACCACCGCGTGATTGTTGCGGCGCAAGAAGATGGAAGTCTTCATGCAACAAGTACTGGTGGTCAAAGAAGCTCAAGGATTGGTAGTTTCAAGGGCGCAAATGCGTTGTTGTGCATGCCAGCGAAGCCTGGGGTTGCTCCAAAAGGTGTGATGGTAGATGCGTTGATTATGGGCGGTCTGCATACTTCGTAACTCTTAATATAGCCAACCAATGTTTTGTGGCTAGCTAGTTTATCGTTATACGTCTATATCTGCAGATATTAATCTAGTACGCACAGTCATATGCCTAGACAATGACAAAATCGGATTTCTCGTGAGAAGAGTCTCTTAGCACTTCGCCGTGCATTATTCCTTCAACGTAGCAGTCTCCAATGAGGCAATACTCGTTTGAATCTCCAATCCTTCTGAGGATGAATGGTGTCCGAGAAGCCACGAATATCACAATTTCGTCTCCGGCTTCTGCATCCGGCGGAGCTGCGCCAACTAATCCATCGCTGGTGCGAATGCAAACTCGATCAAGACTCAGATCCAAATAGGACGGATCATCAAATGAATCCTTGACATAAGCCTTCCAGTCCGATTCAGAGGCTGGAAAAGTTTTGCCCACTGAATCAACGGTAGATATCTGCCATCCTTTGATTTCAAGCTTCACTTCCGTGATAGTGATAAGGATCGAATCTCTTTTCTTGTATCCGCCAGAATCGAATACGGTCGCTCTCATCAAAGGTTTATAGAGAGTTTTGAGTCGCCAGTCCGGAACCCAAGAAGGCAAACTGGTTTCTTGTACTAGTATACGACCAGGTCTCAATCGCCGAATAGCCCCAGCACAATGTAGAATATCGAAAGGAAAAGCACATTGCAGTGCTGCTTTAGCAAAATTGATATATGTATGATCTGTTGAAATCGAGTAGTCCGGGGAGAATTTTATTGCACTTCGATAGTGTGCCAGGACAAGTTTATCGTGTGAAGTGGTCGCAGTATTCTCAGGTGGTTTGTTTTCAGGAGGCAGTACATCGCTTGCAATACCGATGAAGGCAAATATACGATCGCGATCATCATCGCAGTCTGCATATTGGAACTTCAACAAAATTGTCAAGATGTTAAAATATTTCAGGCCTCTGCCTTTAAGCCTACGAAACTCAGTTATCGAGTCCCTAACGTTAGGGTTGAGACGAGTGAGCTCCGAAATGATTGGCTCCTTTTGGAGTTCGTCCATAAGCCAGTTCCAGCTGACTTCAGCAATTTGTTGTCTTTTCGGCTTATCTGACGCTTGAGGCAGATGGGCATGCACTTTGGAAGCCGACAAAAGCTCTTGGACCACCCACCGTCTGGTGAACCAATTGCTCTCAAGCCAGCTTGTGGTACCTTTTCTGTCGCTTAAGAAAACGTGCACTACCATTGCTCGTCGATATATCTTGGCCATTTGTTGGATTTGCTGACTTCGTTCAATGGGATCGTTTTGATTAATACAGATAGCGTCAATCCACACGCGCATGATCATGTTAGTACCGAAGCCTGCTGTAGATGACTCCGCGTATAACAAATTCGTATAACTTCTCTTTCTCAGCCGGATGAGTATATCATGCAGTCGTGGTGTGATCCTCAAGTGCGAGGTGCAGTCGTCACAAATCAATAATTCAGAGAACTCGGGCGGACCCCACACGTACGAAACCGCATGATAGGTTTGCTGGTCTGTTGAGTCGAAGCCGTAATGTCGTATTGAGCATTCCAGTGGTGCGTCGATACTACGTGACTCCCTAATCTCCAAAAGGCGCAGATAGAAAATATCTCCTGAGGGAGGAGGCAGGGGCCGATATTTGTATGGAGTTTGAGCAGCTGCTCTATATTCTGCTGCACTTCGTGGTTTCGGTATTCTGTCCTGTGAATTGTCGATAGTGCCATGTTCTCCGATTCGAGCGTCTAGAGCCTCCAATTTATCTCCGCAATCGTTCTCGAGTGGAAATATTGGAAGTGAGCCTTCTTGCGCTTGTTTCCCCGGCTTCTTTGACCAGATCTTCCACAAAGACATGTCGGGTGCAATAGTATGTGTGGAATCATATAGAGCGTAACGAAGGTACGGAACTTGAAGTGAAGAGTTATTGGAAAGGCCTTAGGGATCGCGGCCTCCTATTTCAATGTCTCCGATGTCTGCTCAGCCTCGTCAGGTGACGATCGTATAAGGTACCGTATCGCGTGAATCGGATTCTCTGCTGGTAGTTTTAACTCCGCGACGCGCCATCTTCAACATTCCATCTTCTACAAGATCCATCACTTAAACTTCCCGAGTTATATGAATGGCAGGGAGTTAAAATGGTGCGGATTAAACACCGCTATCTTCTCATCAACATTTTATATCCTGTCGGTCAAGCTACGCAGCTGAAAGTGTCCGCAGCTGGTTTGCCCGACTTGGTACATTTTCACCAACCCACATCGACAAATTTCAGCCATGACATGCTTCGACGCCTCATACGTGATGGTGTCACTGAGCTTTTTGGTGACTATGGTGCCGGTATGATAGCAGGCAGTCTTAAAGGTACGTGTGCTATAATTTCTCTCGTCACCGGTGGCTCGCTCAGCCACGAACCGTTTGCACTATACGCTCTCGCAACAAACACTAACCGATCTTGTACGCCAAAGTCATGTATCTTTCTACAGCCACATCGACCGCAATCATTCGCGTATCTCGCGAGAGCTATCGGCTTGTTTGGGCTGCGTTGTCATTTGCGACAAAGCTTCCCAACCCTTTGAGTGTGCCGTGCGTTATCCAAGTATTGAGGGTATCTGGTACTATCAAGAAGAGCGAGGAGGCAACTATTCAGTATGCCACTGAAACTCTGCGCCGAACGGGCGCGATTTCCGGTAGTGCAGTTGGTGCAACAGGAATATCGCAAACTGGAACTCATCATGAGGCACTCTCCGAAGTCTATACTGATGCCATGGATGTAGATGACATCGGTGACAGCTCAGCCGAAAGTGACACGTCCGATGCATGATGGTGTTCGTTAATCTTTTGAGATGAAAGCTCACTGTTTGTCCATTGCCGAATAGTCATGGAAATCTTTTGCAGCAACTACATCTCTGATGTGGGTCGTTTGAGGCCGTATTGAACGACAAGCGCTTCTACATCTCCCTCTGGCAGAAGCTCCAGAATGAAAGTACGCTTGTTTAGCTATAAAAGGGCTTATGCGCGCTCTCAGTACGACAAGTCTAAGTTCTAAGGTCCTACTCCCACCCAAATCCTCCAAATTACTTCCGTCTTCCGTCAACAGATTTGTAGCTTCGATCTCAACGTCAAACATTTAAGACTATCACTCTTCACGCAAAGTCAGCTACCATGCTACCGCAAGCTTCATCAAAAATTGCATTGAATATCGAATGGCCTCGCCTTCGCGGTTGGATCAATAATTTCTCGGACAAAAGCATCAATGAGGCCAAAATCAGCCGCAACGCGCTGATCATCGGCTACAAATATGTTTCTGATCGCATCTCTCTTCTTGAGGAAAGAGTTTCCATCGCCAAACGGGAACGCGGTGGTGCTGAAGCCGCGCTGGTGAACCAGAAGCTCATGGAATGGCGCAGCAGGCAGCTTAACTTCACCGCGGCATGGAAGGAGTACGAAAGAAATCTGACTGGCTATGTGGGTTATTTCCAGCAGATACATACCGATATCAGTCACGGCCCGCTGGATGCGCTGCGGGAAATTCTCGAGATCCGCGTACGCGACTTGAAACGAATCATGACTTCCCAAGAGCAGCCGAGTCAACAGCAATACCCAGCTCGGGAAACGGGTGTCATGGATGCTGGACTACTTGAGCGTGTGGCCGCATTGGCAGTTGATGATGCACCAGACCGGGAAACAGACCATGCCAGGCAACTTGCGCAAGTTCTTGCACTGAATGATCTAGCAGATCTCACCAAATGAAAACAGCGGTTGTTCCTGTACAAACCGAACCTTCTCAGATACTGGGAAAACCGGCTTCTTAAACTAGCCGTAGCATCAAATAGCGAAGGAAATGAGGGAAAGGTGACAATTGAGTTGAATCAGATATTGATAAGAGCAAGCTTGTCTGATATTTAAGATTTGTCTTCTTTCACGCTGTTCACGTCATTGTTGTAGCTCAATTCTTGCATGCCTCCAAAACCATTCGTCCTCATCAGTCACTTGGAAATTCACCGTATACAGCGTAGCCGGCGGGAGACCATAACTGATTCAGTGAAATTGCACTCATCTGTGAATCCCAGCCGCAAGCTAGAGGCATTCTGCTCACCTGTTCATGCTGATGTTGCAAGAGCTCAAAAGCTTTAGAACTTCAAGCTGAGAATCGGATCTCATCATGATATCCGGCCTTCCGCCTTGGCCAATGTCTTGTTGATACAATGCAGGTTCATCAGAAGTCTAGGCTTACTTCGCACCTTTGCCCTTCGCTTCACCGTCGGCAATCTCTCGGATGAGTACCTTCACGTCATCTGGCTGAACATCGAAATCTTTTCCATCTTCAAGTTCCGGGCTTACACCAACCGCCAGGTACTTCCCGTCATTCGAGAATGTCAGCGCCGCAACGCTCTCTGAGAATTTCTGAAACATTTTGATTCTTCGCTTGCCTGAGCCATCCCACAAGCTGACGGTGCCGTCCCCTCCTCCGCTTGCAAAGGTTAGCTGGTGAACTGGATGGAAAGCCAGCGCGTGCACTGGATACACGACATCGATATCGTTCTCCGTTTGCCGATGGCATTTGAATGCGTATTTCTTCTTCTGTGCTTCTTCTGACTCGTCGAACCAGTCAACTGCAATGCGCCCTTCGATGGATGACGTCGCATAACCCATGTCGTTGGGCATGCACGCGACGCAGCGGATCTGGAATTTGAGCGATGACTCGCGTTCTTGGATCGGCCGTGCTTTGACCAGAATCTCGTCGCCTCCTGATCCACCTTGTGCCTGTTTGTAGACCTGGAGGAGGTCGTTGAGATCGTATATGTAGACGTTTCGGCTTGCCATTGCAACGACAAGCTTTGTAGGTGATATGGAGATGGAGTACGGCTTGCTGGGTAGCTTGACCGTACACGGCGCAAGCGACGGATCGGCCGGGGAATGGATGTGCAGAGTAGAGTCCCAGGAAGCGGAGATTAGGAGTTGAGTATCGCGAGAGTAGGCAAGGGACGCGGCAGGCGCAGAGTGAGAGGATAGGATGGTTTGACCTCCAGTCAACAGGTCAATTCTGAATGGTCGTCAGTAATTTCATTATTTGCAGGAGAAAAGCATACCTTCGGACATCCCAGTCCAAGCCGCAGCTGTATGCTACATTGTCATTTTCGCCAAAGCAAACGTCGAGCACTGGAGCTCTGTGTTCGAATTTGCGAAGTAGTTGACCAGCGCCACCAGTGCTGTAGAGATAGACGTTCTTATCCCATGACGAGACGAGGAGGTTCTTTGATGATTGATGCGAAAATTGTACGGCCGATATGAGGTCGGACGGAGCTTCAGGAAGCTCGTATTGATCTATAATAGCTGTTAGTCACTTTATGAGGTGCGATTGCAGGTTGCGCTAACTTGAGCTCATTGTTTTTGCGAATGTTGTTGTGAATTTGTTGGAATCGTCAACGACGCGACGATCTCATCAAGCCCACTTTCAGCCTTGTTCTTAGCCACGTGACCATTCGAGACATCAACCTTACTACTTAGTACGCAGCTTTACCAACAATGCCCATCGATCCTAATTAAGAAGCACATTGGATTTCACCTCTCTTCCTTCCTCTTAACTGTAATTTCCAACATGTCTGATCTCGACGCAGGAACGCCACGTGTATTTATCGCGCGGCATGGTGCGTCAACACTGTCATATCTCCTCTGATTTCCCCAGAAGGTGCGCAGATACTGATAGGTATGTCCTTAGGCGAGACTGAATGGGCCAAGAATGGGCGATATACAGGCCTCACTGAACTTGAGCTCACGCAGAACGGGATCGAGCAAGTGATTGGCACGGGCAAGTATCTTGTCGGCCCAGGCAAGCTCATTGATCCAGCCCGCATCGCGAAAGTCTTTGTCAGTCCTCGCAAAAGGGCTCAAATGACATTCGAGTTACTATTCAAGGATGCTAATGGAAGTCTCTCCATTGATGATGACAAGGTGGACGTCACGGAGGAAATTGCGGAATGGGACTACGGTGATTACGAAGGGCTCTTGACCAGCGAGATTCGGGCACGTAGGCAAGAACGCGGTCTAGATAAGGAGATCTCCTGGGATATTTGGAGAGATGGCTGCGAAGGCGGCGAGTGAGTAAACTGATGTATCGAGGTATTTCAGGTCTACAGTTGGCTCACGCTTCAGCTTAGAAACCCGCGGCAAGTGACTGAACGCCTCGACGGGCTAATTCAAAAGATCTACAATATTCAACGCAAGTACATGCACGGAGAAAAGCCAGTCGACATTGTGTTGGTGAGCAGATTCCGTTGTGAATGAATGGGATGATCCCGTAGAAGCTTGGAAGCACGACATTCCTAATTTATTCAACCGTTAGGTTGCACATGGCCTCATCCTGCGTGCATTTACAAAACGATGGCTCAAATATTCAATGGCGATGCCGCTTGCCATGATGCTGCCGTCAGGTGCCGTTGGAGTCCTAAGGTGTTTAAGAACTCATCTTCTTCAAAAAAAGATTAAACGACTGAAGCACTCCTAGTTACAAAAACCACACGATTGAAGAGCCAGCATTCTGGATTGGACTAGCGCTTCCGTGAGACATCTTTCAAGACACCGATCTTGAGCTCCAAGAGCTTTAATTCAGTTGCTACAGGCTCATGGGAGCTATCTTACCGCTGCGGATTCCATTTTGGGGGAGCGAAAACTTGTTCGTCGTCTTTCAAGTGCATTATGAGGATGATTCATCTTGAATCCACGTTTAATGTTGTCTGTAGTTAAAGGCTGGCGAGGTCAGATCGGCTCTAAGCAGGTGAGTAGCAGTACCTTACTATCAAGCTAAGGTTGGCACGTGGTTGCTTGCTTCGAGGTTTGTTAAGAAGCCATTGAAAGGCCTAACGGCGCACATTTACACTCTCCTTTTCTCTCGGTTTAGGCGTTTAAGCTTCAAATGGACCAATTGAAGTAGGTTCGCGTTGAGTGATGAATGTCTTATACAGCCTCTGTGTCTACTCCTACAGAAAATAGCTTCGCCGAGGCTCACGAAAGCAAATTCAGCCTAATGAGAATTTTTATCCTTCGTGAAGACATCCTATGAATAGTACTTAGAGATTATAGCGTATATCCAGAACCAAGTGCGCTACCTAAGCCATTCAGTGAGTATCTCATCCATCCATAAGGATGCATCAGAATTTGACCGCCAATAGAAACATCCTGACCCATCATCCATTCCGATCCCACGGCCTGAGAATTATATCACGCTCCAGAGGAACCTACATGATGCCTCTCAATCCCCTGAATCCACCGGTTTTGGTAATTTTGTCCTTCTTATCCTTGGCATCCTTTTCCAGTTTCTTGGCATTCTGCGCACCTCCTACAGAGCCGTTAGTAAATCCATCCGTTCAAGCGCTATCTGTACCAGAATGAATGGGGTCCTACCTCTCCCATAAATCCTTGCCTGGGAGCCAACAACGGCCCTATCCTTCGGCGTCAGCCCCGCGTCCGCGCCCACCGCACTCCTCGCATCCAACGGCTGCGCCGCTTGAAAGTCATGCGTCTTGACGTTAACGGGCGGCGGCCCGCCCGACCGATCCAGGCTCGCGCTGAGCACGCCCTTGCTCAGCGGCGTCTGCACAACCTCCTCGTTGGCGGGCAGCAAGTTCTCCTCGAAGAACGCGGGGTCGGAGAACGCGTGGGGCCGGCGCACCGCGCCGCCGGACGGGCCCCCCGCCGCCGCCACCGGCCCGCCCGCGCTGGTGGTCGCGCGTGTGCTGTTGCGGCGCAGCAGCGCGGCGGCGGGCGCGGCGCCCGCGCCCAGCGCAATGTCGTCGGCGAAGCGCGTCAGGCTGAGCACGCTGTTGGGGCGGGGCGGCAGCGGCGAGCCGGAGCCGGCGCCGGCGGAAGCGGACGGGCGCGGCGGCAGTGCCGCCGCTGCTCGAGCCTCCGGCGCCTCCAGCTCCAGGTTGCGCAGCTCCAATTCCGTGTAGCGCTGCAGCAGCCGTGCGTGCGCGCGCTTCAGCTGCTGCAGCTTCGCGTTGCTGGCCGCTAGCGCCGAGTCCAGCATCTGCTGCACTGACGGCGGCAGCGGCCCGCCCGCTGGCACCGTGCTCTGCGCTGTGCGCAGCCGCGCTTCCAGAACGGCGATTTTCTGCTCGTAGGTGCGCTTGGCGCGCTCGTGGCCGGCGTCGCGCGACGTCAGCTCCATTTTCAGCGTCTCGAGTTCGTTGCGGAGAAGTTCGTGGTCCTCTTGCGCGCGTTGAAAGTCAAGGTCTCGCAACTCGTACTTCGAGAGCTTGGCCTCGGCATCGGCGAGGGTTGTGCGCAGGGTGCCGAGGTCGTCGAAGTCCCGCTGTAGAGTGATGAGCTTGTTACGCGTGTGCTGCTCGCGGAGCTCGCTCTCCACAATCAGGTTCTTCAGGTGTTCGGCTTCGCGCTGCGCTTTGTCGAGGTGGTGACGAAGCTGTTCGGCTTCTGCCTGCCAGCGCTTTTCTTCTTCGCGATAGCTCTTTAGCTTTGAGCTCAGCTGCTCTTCGTACTTCTTCGCTTGACTCCTGGAGGTGGTCGTCTCTCGTTTCAGTTGTGAATACAAGTCATTGGCTTTGATGACCTTTGCTTTCAGCGCTTTATTCGAATTGATCAGGTTCTCAGTTTCGGATGCAGCCGTAGCTTCAGACACCGACTTCCGTTGTAAGTTTGCAATATGGGAAATGTGTTGTTGCTTGAGATAGCGTTCGAAGTTCAAATCGTTCTTGAGAAGCATGACCTCTCTTTGTAGTGCGGCATTGGTATCATGTCCACCCACCGGCAGTGGTGAACGGGGTTGAGGGCTCCGAGACACGGTGTGTGCGAACCCTTGAAGGCGATGAAGGTCGTTCGAGTGCGAGGATGGGCGACTCGTTTGGATCGGGATTGGAATGTGTATTGACGTTGGAGACTTATCCGCTCCGTCATTGCCATCAGTTTTACCTGGACTGTTGTTTCGCGACAGTGCCAACTGATCTCGCAAGCTTGTTCTGGATGACTCGTGGATGGTGGCTTGAGAGAAATTGACGCTGGTACCAGTACTGGGCACGGTTATTGCGGTTGATTGAGTGTTTCGCCAGCTGGCTGATTTCGCTTCTGCAGAAGCGGTACCATTTGTTTGAGCATCCTCGTCAGAGGCCAGCAAGGCATCAGTCTTGCTACTATGCTTGGTAGTAGGTGTCTTGGGAAGGTCTGGTAGTTTTGAGGTCGGAGGTGGGCCAGGGTCGCTCAGAGTGTGAGAAACTGCGATGCATAGACTCATGCACTCCGTAACAAGATCTGCGGGATCGGTTTTCAACCAACGATTGTCTGTGAGCTCATCTTCGACGGTTGTTGTAAAGAAATTTGAGTGGAGAAGGTGTACGGTGCGATGAGATTCGGTTCGAGTCCTAATAAGACCCTGTCGAAGATCCAAGTCATCTGCTCTCGGATAGTTCTTTGCTTTCAGATATCTTCTCGGTTTCCGAACAAAGTTCATGAAGTTGATAGGGAAGAGACCATATAGAAACGTAAACAGATAGTTTGCTTGTGGAGATAGCGCATCAACCGTATCCACACATGACTGCAACTGTTCCCAGTCCTCGTCGATGTCGTAGACTGAAGATCCGCCGTCTGCAGGTAAAATGTCATCTGAAGTTTCTGCGGCTTCAGCATCCTCTGGTGACTTTTTGTAATATTGATCCCAGCAGAGAACTCGTGAATATACTAGAAACAATTTCGGAAGTATGCTCACTAAACAACTCGTGATATGTGGGATGAACATGATGAAGTTGGTGAGAGCTAAATCGACCACAGTAGACGAAGTATCTATTAAGAGACAGTCGAGTAAGTGCTGAATCAAGGGAGTATCTAAGACAAGGTGAAGATGCGGCGGTTGGAGGCGCACAAAGCTGCTTAGCAACGAGAGTGTTTGCAAGCGATAGTCCTTCTTCACGAGATATTCATCGATAGCAAGGAGTAGCTCTCTAGAACGTTTCTTTCCGAAGGTGACCAGGACATTCTCCCATTCATGAGCGATGAATTCATCTTCGGGAGACACCACTTCACCCTCTCGGGAAGGTATCTTCGTTCGCGTAAAGTATGCGTCGAGCGTGTGGCGTATGAAGTGTGGTGACAATCCGCTGTCGTCCGTACCGTCTCGTATACCGTCAAGGACTAGAACACTTAGTAGCAATTCCTTGGTGGATTCGATAGCGTCTCTTTTGTTTCCAATTGTGTCAAGCGTAGGCTTAATGAGAATATTCCACCATTCTTGCAGACTGTCTTTGTTTGCAATGGCGGGTAGCAGCAGTGTGAGAAGGTTGGCAAACGCATGTTGTTTCTCAGTTCCGACTCCTGCGTACTTGTTGTAGGAAAGTAGCAGCTCTTCCTGTAGCTTCTGGGAATCGGCATCCTGTCGGCGTTCGAGGAAGTCTTCGATGGTTCTTTGGAGCTCTTCGGGAAGCTGGGCAGGGATAGTCTCCGCAGAGAAGGTCGCATTGATCGCCTTGACGGCGTCCTTAAGAGAACTGTCGTTGGTATTGTCAGTCATGATGCAGCATGTCTAAGTCAGGCTCTTTCCGACAACTGCGTCGGAACTTGGGCGGAGTCACCTACCTCGACGACATTTGGCTGGGGAGCTCAACCGTGGATGTGCGACTTTAATTCTCCAACGGCTAGGAAGAATCGGCGAAAGTTGAAAACCGACAACCGATTGCTTGCCACGCAAGAAGCAACGGGCCGACACAATATATTGATCATTCAAAGGATCCGCAATGACATTCTCGCGGGAAAAGAGGTGCGTGGGGGGCCTTGCCGCGAAAGTCACGCATACGGTGTATTTTGGCTTTGTAGCTAATTACAGAACCAACGAAGGTCAAAGAATTGGGCAATTCTTCGGATGCGCAAGAAAGAAGAAGAAGGAGAAGAAGAAGAGGAAGACTAGTACAGCAGAGCGTTGTAGTTTAAGCTGAGGGTGAGTTATTTTGTAGTTCAGAGTACAGAAGAGCGTTACTCTTCGAGTTGGCGTGACTTTGCTTTTGGTGCAACAGAGGAGTGAAGGTGGGGATGACCAAAATGCGCTTGCATGCTCAACCAGCAGCCGTTGCCACCAAGCTGTGCCCTGCTTGCAGAAGGTTGTCACCGTGCTTCCTCCCTAGACCTTGCGGCCGCGGTGCTCGGCAAAGGATTGGGAAGGATGATGGCATCCAGTCAGAATAGGTTGTCCGGTCCTTCTATGGCTTCGCCGCTGAGACTGCTTTTCGCCCTTTCGTCGTTCAATGCAGCTGGCAATGTCCCGTCGTCACACGGAGCTAATTGAAGCAGCTTGAAGATTGCAGCCAACTCCTCATCAGCCAGCGAAGCAATTCGTGGACACTGTGCTCGTCCTCATATTCGGTGGCGGATACGCAACGGCTTCCAAGACCCGTTTTCAGCGAAGCTTCTTTATGCAGGTCCGGCTCAACTTTTGGGCCGTCTTATCGCGCGTCGAATCCGCGCTGGCGGCACCCGACATTCGACGCCACTTTCTCGCTCTCAAAAGTGACCCAGTAAAAGCTGGCGTGACCCGGCCGTGATATCTGCTAGCTTTAGTGAGCACGCTGACAGTGTAGCGGCGGAGCTGCGGGTGTAGCTCCTCGCGCGTACCCCTGCAGGCCATGCAGTACTCCATCGACCGCGAAATGACTCTGTTCGTGGGGTTTATCACAGCACTGATGCACTCTTAATTCGTCTTCGTGGAAGTCTGGCCGTCGCCCCATTCTACAATCATCCCATGCCGATTGCCAAAGTTTGAATATTGGCAAAGGTGTAAATTATGGTTTGCGGCGAAGAGCATCTTCAATGGGGCCAATTCGGAATGCATGCTTGCCACAGCACATGAATCTCCTGTATACGATACTCTAAGCACTGGAGTGGGCTTAGCATACGATAACTTACAGCCAGGCGTCCCACCAATTCCCTCCCGCTGGATTCTGGAGTGGTTCAGTGTCAGCTTCGACATGAGCTATGGCCTGCCTTTACGCTCCTTTGCGCCGTGGACCGCTCCTTCGGCGTCGAAACCACGCGGATGATGGCGCCATCCTCTTACTGGTGTGCCCCTGGATTGTCTGTTCCCTCCCGTTGTGAAACTGCAGCCGCAGAGTGGAACCAAGACCAAAGTCTAATTATTGATATGCATGGCGTAACCCCGACCAGCAATTGCAATATTTAGTTATGCATCTTACTAAGAAGTAGGCTTCAAAAACCTCATTGGCCCAACGTAACCGTTGTGGGACTGGCAAAAGCAAAACAATGCAGAGGATTGATCCAGACTCCTGCGTTTAGTGGAGATTGGACGTATTCAAGAACGGTCAAGACTGCAGCATAATTTTACTCTTGCTTCCGTTTGAAGACACTCGGCTTTAGTACTCGATCATTGTCCTATAGATTCGTAGGGTTGCGGACCGGAGAGTGGAACAAATTCGAATGGGGTACACAATCTCCACGCTATCTTCCAAATGAAAATGAAGAGTATGTCCGTGGGGTTTCTTGCTTGAAATTGTGATTGCTTGAAATTTGTATCATCGTGTGTCAATCATCACCAGAAGTAACACAGATCGTCAATGGCCATCCCTAAAGACGCTGTGTGCCATGGATCCAGATTCTGATAGGCTTAACTTTGGATGAAATGCCAGCAAAGACGCTTTCACAAGCGTCTTGACAATATGCCGTCCTCGCAGATCAGGCAACTATGATGAAATTGGATCAAAGCATTCATTCCTGAAGAACAGCAGCGCTGCTGGCCATGTTCCAACCACGGTGTTCTATCTTGAAACTCTTCACTTTGATCGTGAGCTCCGAACATCCGCCGGCGGTTTCCTGACCACCTTCACACCTCCGGAAACATCTCTGCCCATCATACCTCTCCTCACATCAGGCAAATCCATCTCTTCACCCGCAGTTCGTACTCCACCCATCGCCTCACCCACACCTTCGTCCACAGTCCCCTCCCCAAACGCCCTCGCCTCGCGCTCCCACACGTCGCGCTCCCTCTCATCGAACTCCTCCCTGCGGTCCACCCACCGCTCCTGCACATCGTGCACATCCATAGTTGTGTAGCCCTCGCGCATAGCAACCTGCCAGACGGTGTCGTTGGCGCCGGACTCGCCCGCGCCGAACGCGTACCCGGACGCGCGGTCGATCACCCGCAGAACGTTCGCCACCGATGCTTTGTCCTCCACCGCCAGCGTCTCGAACGACACCAGCCCGAAGTCTTGCACCAGCTCTACGATCGCGTGGTTTAGCGCCGCGAACTTGCTCTGCGGCGGCGAGGCTGTGGCGGCGGAGGCGGAGGCGTCGGAGGAAGGTGGTGGTGCGGTTGTGGGGTCGCGCTCGGCGTCGAGGTGCGGGAGGAGGTACTGTAGGTCGTGCACTTCGGTGTAGAAGTCTAGATTGAAGAGGAGCGGCGCGTAGTTTGACAGGTTGTCGATCTTCGTCAGCACGTTAAGGTGTGGTAGGTCCATTTGTAGCATGCTGCGCAGCGCGAGTAGCAACGCTGAGATGTACAACGAAGGTTGTGTCAGCACGTATGAGTCTGTCAGGTGAATGACGACGAGCTGTGGGAGTAGAGTTAGCGACGCATTCCAGGTTGTGGATTAGGGATCGGAGATGGGAGAGCGGACTCTGTACCCGATTTTCTGGAGGCGGAAAAAGATATTGCGCAGCGATGAGTGATGAGTGAATAGCTCAACCTGGCCAGGACAATCGAAGAGAATGTAGTCATCTACATAATTGCTCAGTCTCGGTATAGGATGCAGTAGAGGCAAAGAGCCACCTACCATCAAGCTCTTTCAACCCATCTTCGAGCCACTTGAAGTTATGCTCCAGCTCTTCCAGAGCATATAGTACTCCTCCATTCGGTCCAAGCTCTTCAGACTCCATTATCTCCTCTAAACTGATGAGATTTCGAACATCGAGTGCGGCTTTATATGAAGTTTGGTCGTTTGCAGGGTCGAGGTTTACGACGGAGCTTCGTCGCCCAATGGCTGACATGAACTGGTGCATGCCATCACAATACGTAGACTTGCCAGAGCCTGGAGGCCCGATGACAAGCTGTGCGAAGGGCATTTGAATGTGCAAGTAAGAATTTCGATGTAGCAGAAGAGGGACGTCGAATTCATTCAACCTTAGAATTCCTATCGATAACAGAGGGGCGGAATGAGTGAGATGAGCTTCTAATCAAACCACTTATGAGATTCTACTCCATATACATCACATTTCTTTCTCTTCAAGAGTCTCGGTGAATTCAGAACCAATAATTCAAATTCTTCAGAGCTTCAGGTCTTGAAATTAGAATTCTGAGTGCAGCTTTAGTCCCAGCGTGTCAATTTAGTGGAAGCTCATGAACTACTGCTGGAGAGCTTCTTCAGATTCTTTCCGTCCTTCCCTCAGCTGTCTTCTCAGGCGCGTCAACATCTACACCTTTCGGCTCTCGAACCATAATGTCGAGAGTGATATTCTCATGCGCCCTCTGCAGGTGAATCTGCTTTCGAACGTCATAACCCATTCTAC
>Ga0335073_10003846_pt1 | contig 20957 bp, 25 predicted proteins | sample Lox_Sample_22_FD_207093 | JGI IMG/M metagenome (GOLD analysis project Ga0335073, IMG submission 207093) | Soil microbial communities from Loxahatchee National Wildlife Refuge, Florida, United States - Lox_Sample_2.2 | ecosystem: Environmental > Terrestrial > Soil > Wetlands | place: USA...
TTCGCGAAGCGAATCAGCCGCGGAGTCAAAGGATCCGTGCAATGCGGGTATTCTTGCGAACGCGTTAAGGCATTCTCTGCGAGAGAACTCCCTGGGAATGCTGATGCGAACGAGAAGACACAAGGGGTCCTTCGACTACGCGCATGCTTTCGCAAAGCGAAAGCCTCCGCTCCGCGCAGGATGACACGTCACTTGCGTCTGTTTTGCAGCGGGGCTGGCGTCATCATCGGGCGGCGAACGGGCACGATCGCACCCTTGGAGGGATCGGCAGCCGCATTCGCCCGGGCCAGAACTTCCTGCTGAATGTATTTCACAAAATCCTGGATCTGGTTCTGCATCTCTTCCATGCGCTCGCGCATTTGCAGAATGATGGCAATGCCGGAAATGTTCACGCCCAGGTCGCGGGCGAGATTGAGGATGAACTCAAGTCGCTGGAGATCTTCGTCGGTGTAGAGGCGCGTGTTGCCTTCGGTGCGGGAGGGCTTGAGCAGGCCTTCCCGCTCGTAGAGGCGCAAGGTCTGAGGGTGAATGCCATACATCTCGGCCACGGACGAGATCATGTAGGCGCCCTTGGATCTCCGTTTAGTCACTGGGTTCCCTCGCTCTGCTCGGGACTTCGCCAGCGGGCTCCCGCCTCGCTCACGCCCGCTAAACGGCTCAACATGTATGCGCCTTTAGAGCAGCGTTTGGTCACAGCTCACTACTTTACAACAAATAGAAACATGCCACGGATCGCACAGATTCACACGGATCAAAGTTGTTGATCCGTGTGAATCCGCGGAAATCCGTGGCGCGGATTTCTAGAGGACGGGCTCGGGTTTCTCCTGCTGCGGCGCGGCCCATCCTTCCGGCTTGAGCGCGTGGTTGAGGAAGTATGCCACGACACCGGCGGCGATCAGGATCATGCCGAAAGCAAATGAACTCATGCCCCATACCTGCTCGACTTCGCTGCGAACGACGGAAAAGCCGAGGAGCAGGAGCGGAGGAATTCCAACCGCGATCGCGCCAAACATCCCGCCGGGCACGCGGAACGGACGTGGCAGATCAGGCTCGCGGAGGCGTAAGACGACCAGAGCCACGAATTCGAGCACGAGGCTGGTGCCGTAGAGCAGGATGTCGATTGTGATCAGGCGCTCGAACCCAAGCAACAGGCACGGGGCCCAGAAGATGGCACAGACCAGAATCGCCACCCAGGGAGCACGTGTACGCGGATGCAGCTTGGCAAAGATGGCGGGAAGCATGCCATCCTGCGCCATGGCAAGTGGCAGCCGGGAGTAGCTCATCACCAGAGCATTGAACATGCCGAAGGCACTGATGACTCCGCCGAGAACCAAGCCAACTCGAAGTAGCGGCCCGCCGATCAGCCCGGCGATGTCAGCCCACGAGCCGGTTTCCCATGCCGAGGTGGGAAGGCCGGTCATCCAAACGGCTGCGACGGGCAGAATGTAGCTCAAGCCGACAATGGCCACGGCCGCCAGCATGGCCCGCGGATAAGTTCGTTGCGGACGCTCGACTTCCGTGGCGATGGTCGAGGCGTTGTCCCAGCCCATAAAATTCCACATGGCGATGAGCAAGCCTCCGACGATGTCGACTTTTGAAGTCGTGGGCGTGGTCACTGCGTGGAATAGTGCCCCATACTTGAACGGAGCGAGCACGACCATGAGAGCAAAGGGCGCCGAAAGGGCGAAGAACAGCCACAGCGAGGTGGTCGAAACCACCCGCACGCCGGCAATATTAAGGATCGCGCAGCTGGCGACTACAGCGAGCCCGACCATCAGGCCGCGATGCCCCTCGTTGAACCAGGGGAACATGCGGGTGAGGTAGGCGACGAAGAGCGTCGGGTAGATCGCCATATCGAAAATGGAGGCGACGAGCGAGAGCCAGGCTTCCTGGAATCCCCAAAAGTTCCCCATGGCGCGCCGCACCCAGGCGTAGTAGCCGCCTTCAAAGGGCAGCGCGCTCGAAAGCTCGCCGATCATGAACGCGGTGGGCAGGCTCCACAGGATCGGTGTGAGCAGCAAAATCAGGATGGCGCGGCCATAGCCGGCGCCGTGCACGATTTCTTCGGTGCCGTAGGTCCCGCCGGATACCATGAAGAATGTAGCCGCGACCAGGGGCCACAGGGTTAGGCGGATGGCTTTTTTCCGGGGAAGAAGAGTTGGGGATGGTTGTTGGATCTTAGTGGGCGCGCTCGCTGTTGCCAATTTCTATGGCTTCCTCCTCAGGCGACTCACTCTCAGCTACTCCGCCAGGATTCCCGTCCGGCGCGCTTTTCGCCGGATGGGATGGGCGCGGGCTGGGCGCTTCGGGCTTTCCGGTTCGCTTAGATTCCAGAAATTACGCTGGAGTTAGTTCGCAGTAGTGAGATTACGGCAAATCTCCGCAGATGCAAGAAATTTTTTGAAAAATTTTTGTCAAGCGGGAGGGTACCGAGGTAATCTGTGCGGAAGAGCCTAACCACAGAGAGTACGGAGGAACACAGAGGATCTTCAGGAGGCCTTGATTCCTCTGTGGGTCTCTGTGCCCTCCGTGGTTAAAGCTTTTTGCTCCAGTTGTACCCATCCACCATGCGCTTGATCCCGTCTCTCAGATGGGCCACGTAGAAGTTGATGAGCAATCCGACGCCGATCCCGCTCAGCCGCATGTAGGAGAGAAGCTGGGCATGATGGACGGGATGGATCGCCTCGATACATTTCACCTCGACGATGACCTGATTCTCAACAATCAGGTCGATGCGATAGCCGAGGTCCAGCTTCTCACCGTCGTAGACGACTGGCAATCCCACCTGGCTGGCGGTTTGCAAGCCCTGCTTGCGAAGTTCATGGAGCAAACAGGCGTGATAGGCGCTTTCCAGCAGGCCGGGTCCAAGAGCCGAGTGGACCCTCATGCCTGCGGTCACGATCTTCTGGGTAATATGGTTGACGCGAGGTGTGATTGGTTGGGCACCATGAGGCGCGTATATCACAGTTTGGCTGCAGTACTCTGTGATCCTCTGTGCCCCCTGTGGTTAATGTTTTTCTGCCGGTTCCGATTCGGAATTTGGAGGGCTCAAAACCCTGAACCACAGAGGACACAGAGGTACACAGAGAGCTATATATTCCTGAACAACTCCGCCCTGGGGTCTTCCGGGTTCAGCTTGGCCAGCTCGCGCAGAAGTTCTTTGGTCTTTTCGTCTTTGGGCAGCGGCACGGTGACTTTGACTTCTACGATCTCGTCGCCGCGGGCGCCTTCTTTGGTTGCTGAAGGCACGCCCTTGTCGCGCAGACGCAGCTTCTGGCCTGATTGAGTGCCGGGCGGAATCTTGAGCAAAGTTCGCCCATCGATAGTGGGGACCTCGATCTTCGACCCCAGGGCGGCTTCCGTGGCTGTGACCGGAACGGTAAGGTAGATGTCATCTCCGTCGCGGCGAAACACGGGATGCTCCTCGGTGCGGATAATCACGTAGAGATCGCCGGGCGGCCCTCCCTGGACCCCGGCATTTCCCTTCCCGGCGATGCGAATGCGCTGGCCATCGCGGGTCCCAGCTTTGATCCTCACTTCCAGCGGCTCGGTGCGCTCGACCGTGCCCTCGCCGTGACAGGTCGGGCAAGTTGAGAGGTTCTTGCCTGTGCCGTGGCAGCGAGGACAGGGAATGTTGAACTTCATGCGGCCACCAGTCTGGGTGATCTGTCCGCTGCCTCCGCATTCGGGGCATTTGCCCGGAGCTTCGATCGTGCCGGTGCCGTGGCACTGATTGCACGTCTCGCGACGAGTGATGTTGAGGCGCATGACGCCACCGCGGATCGCGGTCCAGAAAGGAACGTTGACCTGATATTCGAGATCGCTGCCCGGCTCCGGGCCCGTTTCGGCTGGCGCGCCACCTCGGCCTCCGAAGATGCCGGAAAAAATGTCGCGGAAGCCGCCGCCGCTTCTTGCACTGCGGCCCGCGCCCTGGCTGAAGTCTGAGAAATCGAAGCCGCCGAAGTCGAAGGGAACGCCGCCTTGGGTGCCGCGCGCGCCAGAGCCGCCGGGAAAGCCCCCTGAGAAGCCGCCGGTTTCTCCAGCGCTTGCGCCCGCTTTGGCGTAGGCCTCGGCGGTGGCGGGGTCGATGTTGTCGGAATAAAAGCCGACCTGGTCGTAGATTTTGCGCTTCTTGGGATCGCTGAGAACGTCATTGGCCTCGGAGATGGCCTTGAACTTTTCCTCGGCAGACTTGTCGCCGGGGTTGACGTCAGGATGGTATTTGCGGGCGAGTTTGCGGAAGGCTTTGCGAATGTCCTCGGCGGAGGCAGATTTTTTTACGCCGAGCAGTTCGTAAAAGTCTTTTTTAGTGGTGGTGGCCATTATTAAGCTTTATGACTTGTCTTCCTGAGCGAGTTGTCCTGCGCGCAGCGCAGGACAACGCGGTCGAAGGACCCCTTGTTTCTCGAATTCTGCCACTGGCTCGTCAGGGCATTCTCACTCCCGCCTTCGACGCCATCGAGAAAATTCCCTTCCGCGTCCATCCTAACCCATGCGATCACGGGGTCCTTCGACTTCGCACCGTTTCGCTTCGCGAAACGGTCGCTCCGCTCGGGATGACAGTTCTGTTTAGTGCTAGCAAAAACCCTCACACCCTCTTCGCCATGTGCACGATCGGCAGCGATTCGCCGCCGGCGAGCGGAACCGCCATCGGCTCCAGCTCAACGTATCCCTTGGCCCGATAGAACGCGACTCCGGTGAGAGTTGATCCCATCTCGAAGCGAGTGAAGCCGGCCGTTCGGGCGGCGTTTTCGCAGGCTTCAAGAATCAGGCTGCCAATGCCCCGCCGCGCCCATTCCGGATGAATAAAGAACGCACGAATCTTAGCCGCATCTTCGCGCGGATCGAGCAACAGATCTTCGCGGCCGCTCCACTGGTCGCCGCCGTACAGAGTCTTGCGCTTGCTCCAGCCGCCGCAGCCGACGATCAGCGTTTCATCAGTCTCGGCGGCGAAATACGTTCCGTCTGCAATCAGCTGGCTGTCTACGCCGTAAACGGTCTTCAGCGCATTTTCGAGCTGCACCGGCGTGTAGTCGCGCGCCTGCAATCCGCGTACCGAGGCCGCGATCAGCTCGCGCAGCACCGGAATATCAGCGGGAACAGCCTGGCGAATACGAATGACCATAGGCACGGCTCAGTTCACAACTTTGTGCCGCTTCTTCTCGAGCACACCGATGCGATCGTACTTCGGCACATCCTGGTAGACAGGGATGCGCTGCACGCCTTCTTCCGTCGGCGCGAGAACGTACAACATGCTGTCATCCTCGCCGAACGTTAAAAAATAATCCTGACCATTGACCTGAAATTGCACTTTCAATCTCCTCTTAAGACCTAAAAGCTGGCCACGGATTTCGCGGATGTTCACGGATTACCTTGACCCGTGTCGATCTGCGTCGATCCGTGGCCGGTTCTTACCATTGCCGAGCTACGCTCGGCCGGACAGCCGAGGGCGGCTGTCCCCACGTGGTTGTCCTGACGGCTTATTTCTTATCCTCGACGTCCACGTACTCGGCGTCGATTACGCCTTCGTCTTTCTTCTGACCAGCGCCATCACCTCCCGGCGTCGGACCCGCACCAGCTCCCGGAGCGCCCGCTCCCGGCCCCGGCTGCGCCGCCTTGTACATCTGCTCGGCCAGCTTGTGCGAAGCCTTGGTCAGGTTCTCGCGTGCCCGATCCATCGCGGCCTTATCGCCGCCGGCCAGCGCGTTCTTGGCGTCGGCCACAGCGTTTTCGACCTCGCCGCGCTCCGTGCCCGAGATCTTGTCACCAGACTCGCGCAGCATCTTCTCGATCTGGTAGACCATCGAGTCGAGCTGGTTCCGGGCTTCGATCTCATCGCGCTTGGCCTTGTCTTCCGCCGAGTGCGACTCAGCGTCCTTGGCCATGCGCTCGACTTCCTCTTTGCTCAGGCCGGAAGAAGACGTAATCGTGATCTTCTGGTCCTTGCCCGTGGCGTTGTCTTTCGCCGTCACGTTGAGGATGCCGTTGGCGTCAATGTCGAACGTCACCTCAATCTGCGGCAAACCACGCGGTGCCGGCGGAATGCCGGTCAGGTGGAACTTGCCCAGCGTGCGGTTCTGCGCCGCCATGGGACGCTCGCCCTGCAGCACATGCACTTCGACCGAAGTCTGATTGTCGGCCGCGGTCGAAAACGTTTCCGTCTTTTTGGTCGGAATCGTCGTGTTGCGCGGAATCATCGGCGTCGCCACGCCGCCCAGAGTTTCGATCGACAAAGTCAGCGGGGTCACGTCGAGCAAGAGCAGGTCTTTCACTTCGCCCTTGAGCACGCCGCCCTGGATGGCCGCGCCGACCGCGACCACTTCATCCGGGTTCACGCCCTTGTGGCCTTCCTTGCCGAACAGCTCTTTCACCAGTTGCTGGATCCGCGGCATACGAGTCTGCCCGCCGACCAGCACGACTTCATTGATCTTGCTGGCATCAACACCCGCGTCTTTCATGCACTGCTTGCACGGGCCGACCGACTTCTGAATGATGTCCTCGACCATCGACTCGAGCTTCGCCCGGGTCAGCTTCTTCACCAAGTGCTTCGGGCCGCTGGCATCGGCCGTGATGAAGGGCAGGTTGATCTCGGTTTCCATGGTGGTGGAAAGCTCGATCTTCGCCCGCTCGGCTGCGTCACGCAGACGCTGCAAGGCCATCTCATTGCCCTTGCCGCGCAGGTCGAGGCCTTCATCCTTCTTAAATTCATCGATCAGCCAGTCAACCAGGCGCTGGTCGATATTGTCGCCGCCCAAATGCGTGTCGCCGTTGGTGGCTTTGACTTCAATCACGCCTTCGCCGACTTCGAGGATCGAAATATCGAACGTTCCGCCGCCGAAGTCGTAAACCGCGATGGTCTCGTCTTTGCCTTTGTCGAGACCGTACGCCAAAGCAGCCGCCGTCGGCTCGTTGATGATGCGCTTCACTTCCAGCCCAGCGATCTGCCCGGCGTCTTTCGTCGCCTGCCGCTGCGCGTCGTTGAAGTACGCCGGCACGGTGATGACCGCCTCGGTCACTTTCTCGCCAAGGTAGTCTTCCGCCGCCTTCTTCAGCTTCTGCAAAATCATGGCGGAGATCTGCGGAGGCGTGTATTCCTTCCCTTGCGCCACAATCGCTACGTGGTCGCCCGATTTAACGACTTTGTATGGGACCATCTTCATTTCTTCGCTGACTTCGTCGAAGCGCCGTCCCATGAAGCGCTTGATCGAATAAACCGTGTTCTCGGGATTGGTGATGGCCTGTCGTTTCGCCACCTGCCCCACCAGCCGCTCGCCGGTTTTGGTGAAACCGACGACCGACGGAGTGGTTCTCCCTCCTTCCTCGTTAGGGATGACTTTGGGCTCACCGCCCTCCATGACGGCCACGCAGGAGTTGGTCGTGCCCAGGTCAATACCGATAATCTTGGCCATAGTTGGCTCCTTTTGTTCTTATAAGTGCTTTATAATCATTGCGCTTGTGATTGCAGGCTCAAACATACTAAGACTTGAGTGAGTTGCTGTCAAGGTATTGGATGCGGGAGAGGTGGGGAGGGATGCGGCTTGTTGGGAATGAACTGTCATCCTGGGGGCAGTGGCTGGTTCGCCGCGCGAACGAGCCGTCTGTTTGCTGCTATGAATCGTTCTCTGGAGGCTCGGAACTGTCGGGGATTGTCTGATTGAGGAGTTCTGCCGCGGCTTCCTCGTCACCCTTATCCACCTGCAACCTGATGCCGCCCACTGTGTTCGCAGTGTATACGCGGGCCGTGTTGTCATCGAGCAAAAAGCTCTCGATGCCTGCAGACTCAAGCGCACTCCTGGCGATCAGGGCTTCGGAAAGAGTCTGAAAGCGGCGGATCGTCACCAGTTCTCGCTGCTCAAGGCTGTCTTCGCCGCTGGAGGAGGGAATGTTTATATCGAGTTTACGTCGAGCGATTTCGCTGCCTAACGCCTGAATGGCTTCCGCGGTCAAAGAAGCACTATCGGAGGCGAATGTTTGCAGTTCCTCATCGGTCATGCCGGAGTAGACGCGTTGAAGGCGTTCGCGCTCTCGTTCGAAGTCAGAGTCGGCCATCGCGAGAAAATCATATCCGATCAGGTTGCAACCGCAAACGGGCGGCACACCCGACTCTTCCGAACCTACCGCTTCAGGGCCAGCACTGCGAGCCCGATGGCCAGCAGGTCTTCGGGAATCGCAACGACGAAGCCAGGCACGCCCAAGGCCCTCACTAAGCCGACGCGCGCCTTGTATCCTCCGAAGGCGCCAATGAGCGAGCCGACTACACCCAGTAACACTCCTACGACGGTGCTGGATGCGGCCGCGATGGCGACGCATGTGCCAGTGAACGCACCCGAAATGATGCGCGCCGTCAGCGGGCCAGGCGCTGTGCGGGGCGGTGTCTTTGGAAGCAGATCGTAAACGTATTCACCGAGCGCGGCGAACACGAAGATGCCGACGGCCCATTTCGTCCCCATGAAAGCAAGCCGTGTCCCAGCCAGATTGATCCAACCGAGATGAGCGCCGATAGCAACGACGGCGGGCGCCGTGTTCGTCCGCAGGCCCGCGACGAAGCCGATTCCCAACGCGCACAGCACCATACCGAAGCCCATCATGTTCTCCCGGAACTAGATTCCGCGCTTTGACCTTGCCCGAACCGGAAGCTCAAACAGCCTAGGAAAGCCTACAGGAATTCCCGGTGCGCCCAACTTAATGGTGCCGGTTTTCTCCCAGACATCCATTCCTTTCATACCACATCCTATAGAGCGAAAAAGGAGGTTCCAGACATGAGATTCCTACTAGCCTTGATTTTCGCCCTACTAGGGCTGGTTATTGCCGGTTCGGCCCAACAAGGCGCTGAACACAGCATGCCCACAGGGAAAGCATTTATCACCCAGGCCGCGCAGATCAACCTCGCCGAAATCGAGTTAGGCAATCTGGCAGAACAAAAAGCCAATGATCAGGCGGTCAAGGAATTCGGGAAGTTGATGGTCCAGGACCACACGCAGGCACAGGACAAACTGAAGCAACTCGCCAGCAAAGAAGACGTCACACTTCCCATGCAGGCGGGCGCACAGGCGAATGAGCTTAAGCAAAGGCTCTCTAGCGAGTCGGGAGCGCAGTTCGATGAAATGTATATCCGGCATATGCTGAGCGGCCACAAACAGGCAATCGCTACCTTTGAGAACGAGGTTGCGCAGGGCAAGAATTCGGCAATTCAGAATTACGCGGAGAGCTGCCTGCCGGTAATTCAGGACCATATTCGAGTCGCAGAGAACGTCGCCGGCAAGATGGGTCTGTCGGGGAAGAACGGCTTGTCTCAGCCGGACAAGGCGATCACCATGACAGTGGCGCGGAAATAAGAGTTAAAAGTAAAGAGTCAATCGGATGCATCACCTTGTCGCCTTCTTGGCGACAAACCTCTGGCTTACACCATCGGCACGGCTAAAGCCGTGCCCTGATACAAGCGCGCTGCAATAACAAAAGCAACATCAGGCGCGTATAGTCGTACCTTACAAATTGCCAAGACGCGGCTCGGCGTCACTTGGCAAAAACCATCCAACCGAGTTTTGCAGGCAACGAAATCGCAGCGAAAAAGGAGAGCATTTATGCCGACGATTACCACAAAAGATGGAATAGAGATCTACTACAAAGACTGGGGCAAAGGTCAGCCCATGGTCTTCAGCCACGGCTGGCCGCTATCGGCCGATGATTGGGACAATCAGATGATGTTTTTCCTCAACCAGGGCTATCGCGTCATCGCCCACGACCGGCGCGGCCATGGCCGTTCCTCCCAAACCAGTGACGGCCACGACATGGACCACTATGCGGACGACCTGGCCGCGCTGACCGCACATCTCGACCTCAAGGATGCAATCCATGTTGGCCACTCGACCGGCGGTGGCGAGGTGGTGCGCTACCTGGGTCGCCATGGCGAAAGCCGCGTGGCCCTGGCCGCGATCATCAGCGCGGTGCCGCCGTTGATGGTGAAGACGCCGGCCAATCCGCTCGGCCAGCCCAAACAGGTGTTTGACGATTTGCAGGCGCAACTGGCCGCCAACCGTTCCCAGTTCTATTACGATGTGGCAGCTGGACCGTTCTATGGTTACAACCGGCCTGGCGCGAAACCCTCTCAGGCGGTGATCTTGAATTGGTGGCGACAGGGCATGATGGGAGGCGCCAAGGCGCACTATGACGGCATCGTGGCCTTCTCCCAAACCGACTTCACCGAAGACCTGAAGAAGATCACGGTGCCCGTGCTCGTCCTGCACAGCGAAGACGATCAGATCGTTCCTTACGCCGCCGCCGGACCCTTGTCGGCAAAGCTGCTGAGGAACAGTACGTTTAAGTCTTACAAGAACTTTCCTCACGGCATGCCTACGACCGAGGCCCCTACGATTAACGGTGACCTGCTGGCATTTCTCAGGAAGAGTCAGCAAGCGGCTGCATAGAATTAAGTCCGGCCTTCCCTTGTTGGGAAGGCCGGACGTTCGCTCAGGATGACAATGGAGCTAGAGTTGTCTGGTGCTCGGCGACTTTGTTCCTTAAGTGTCAATCCGTTCGGAAGGCCGCGCGGGTTACACTTTTGACGTTCCCGAACATGCGCCTGCTCCGGCATCGAGAGGTCGAGATCGGCCCGAGTGACCGCGTCTTCCGCCATCCGCGACTGCTGGCTTTGATCGTCTGGCTTGCAGGATTCGCCGGCGTCGCGGCCATGCTTTTCAGCGCTTACACGGGAAAATTTAAACCTGGCTACATTTTCGGTCCGTTTCTTCTCACTATTCCTATTGCTGACTCTAAGGTTCGTTACTGCACGCTTTCACCCCTCGAACTGGCTGGTGCGCACCAATGAAACCGGGCTGTACGTGCAGTATCGTTCCTATCTGAACTACGAGCTGCCTGCCGATGATCCCTCCGTTGTGTTCGTCTCTTACGGAGAGATCGCGTCGGCGCGACTGGTCCGTGAGCGCGTTGAAACCCCTGACCCGGCACGACAGAACACTACTCAAACGCAATATCTGCGGTACATCGAACTGGAATTGCCGGGCGACACGGCGGTCTTAGCCGAGGCGTTGAACTCTGAGCAATTGGAACAAGCTCCCGTGGAAAAGCACTGGTACGGCAGCAGCTCGACTCTTTATCGCGATTATCCGGTCACGATGGCGACGTCGCCGTTCTTGCGAATCCATTGGAACATCTTGCCCCGGGCGAAGAAGTTCCTGGAGGTGTTACGCCCGTACACCGTCATCGCCGACCCGATTTCGCTGACAGAGGATTTCACCCGCCTGCAATCCCTCAGTCAGGAAGAACAGCAGGAAAAGTTGCGTGATCTCGTCCGGCGCGGCCAAACCATCACCGCCGTCTACCTTGCTCGCAAGCTCTACCGCTGCGGACTCGCCGAAGCCAAGCAGATGGTGGACGGTCTGCAACGCGCCCACAGCGCCGGAGCGTAGTTTGAGTGGACCAGTTTCGGCGAATTTTAGCTAAAGCAGTCTCAACAGAATTGTCATCCTGAGCGAGTGGCGGCTTCGCGAATGCCGAAGCCGCCACGAACCGCATAAAGCCCATTCTTAAATGGCCGATATTACTTCTGTTCGCCTCCCCAACTTTTGTTGAATCTCTGAACCATTTGCAGGAAGGCAATGACAATGGTGGGCCCGAATAGGTGGTGGTTGGCGATTGCCGCTCTCGGCTTGCTCAGCGCTTGCGGCGGTGGCAGTAGTGGCGCCGATCCCGCGGATCCCGCACCGCTTCCGACGGATAGTGTTTCCGGCACGGTCACGTTCAAAGGAAATCCATTGGCCGGTGCCAGCGTCACTGCCTTTATCACCAATAGCGATTCCATTTACAAGACGACAATAACCAATGCGAACGGGAACTACAGTTTCTCGGGCATGCAGACCTCCGGCAATGTGCCCGGGGACTACCAGTTCTGGGTGAACAAGGCCGGCTATGGCTTTTATCCTTCTGTGGGCAGCGGCGCTAAAGTGGCCCGGGCCGATTACACCGGCCAGTTCATGGGCAATGGCGTTACCGATATCGCTATCTACTTTACTGTGATTGACTTTGTTGCCCTGGCCCACGCTCCTCTGACCGCCGCCGACTTTGCCGCTTACGACGGCAGCAATCCCCCGGTGAATTTGACCAACACGGGTCAGCAGATAAGCTATGCCGCCGGCGATGATGCCTCCTCGCGAAAAGGAGTCGCGTGGCCAACGCCTCGCTTCACCGACAAACAGGATGGAACCGTTACTGATAATCTCACCGGCCTCATTTGGCTGAAAAATGCCGGCTGTTTCAGCCCCACTATTTGGTCTGATGCGGTGACTGAAGTCAACCAGCTCGCTAGCGGCGCTTGCGGGCTAAGCGATGGATCAAGTGCAGGACAATGGCGTTTGCCCAACCTCAACGAGCTGGAGAGCGTGGTAGATGTCTCAACCGGCAATCCAGCTCTACCCTCGGGAAATCCTTTCTTCAACGTGTCCTCGGGCATTTACTGGTCTTCCACCAGCTATTTTGGCGGGGAGGCAGGTTCCCCTAATGCCTGGGCGATACGTTTCAGCGATGGCCGTTATATGAATGATTCAGCCTCTAACCTCAAAGCCACCGCGAACAATGCAGTTTGGGCAGTCAAAGGCAGCGGAGGCGGGGCCGTCAAACTGCAATCGACCGGAATGTACGTGGTTTTTGTCAGTGGAGATGATGGAAGCCAGCAAGCTGGAGTGCCGCTCACGTATCCACGCTGGCTCGATAATGGAGATGGAACGATCACCGACACCGTCACCGGCTTAATCTGGCTTAAGCAGGCCGACTGCATCAACGGGCAGTGGGCTGACGCCATCGCCGCTGTCAACTCGCTGGCAAGTGGCCAATGCGGCCTGAGCGACCGTTCGACGGCAGGCGGTTGGAGAATGCCCAACCGCAATGAGATGCAGAGCCTTTCCGACAGAATGGAAAACAATCATGCAGACTTTTTTGACCAGACTTATACCTGGAAGGCCAGCCAGACGCTTTATCAAGCGCCAATTTTCACCAACTTCAAGACGTTCCAATATTACTGGACATCTACCACGAATGCGGCCGATACCAGCGAAGCTTGGACCGTTTTCAGCTGCGACTTCGGCGTCTATGACATGTCCAAAACCAGCACCGGATACACGCTCGCCGTGCGCTGACTATCGGACGACCGGAATAGCCGGTTGAATGAATCTTCTGATAGACAGCTGTTCGGGATCGAGGAGATCCCGGCGCCGTCGAGTTCGGAAGTAGCGGGGCCCGGACGTCATCCTGCTTTCTTCACCGCTTTGCCAGCAAGAACATCGTCAATCTGGCGCAATTCGTTATTGGAAAATTCCAGATTGTTCAGGGCCGCAATATCGTCTTCGAGCTGTTTTACGCTGCTCGCCCCGATCAGAGCGCCGGTCACGCGGGGATCGCGCAGCACCCAGGCCAACGCCATCTGGGCGAGACTTTGGTTTCGCTTCTTCGCCAGGGCGTTCAATGCCTTTATTTGAGACAAACGCGCCGCTACATCTTTCTTGTGCAGCGCGAAATCGAGCGCGGCGCGCGAATCGGCGGGAATGCCTTCAAGATAGCGGTCCGACAACAATCCCTGGGCCAGCGGGCTGAATGCAATGCATCCGATTCCCTCTTCCTCGAGCACATCGAGCAGCCCATCTTCGGAATCGCGCACGAACATCGAATATTTGGGCTGATGAATCAGGCACGGCGTGCCCAGACTGCGCAGAACTTTCACCGCTTCTGCCGTCTGCTTGGCGTTGTAAGCCGAAATCCCAGCATAAAGCGCCTTCCCGGAGCGCACAGCACGGTCAAGCGCGCCCATGGTTTCTTCGACCGGAGTCTTGATGTCAGGCCGGTGCGAATAAAAGATGTCGACATATTCGAGCCCCATGCGCTTCAGGCTTTGATCGAGACTCGCCAGTAGATATTTGCGTGAGCCGAAATCTCCGTAAGGGCCGGGCCACATGTCCCAGCCGGCCTTGGTGCTGATGATCAACTCGTCGCGATACGGAAGAAAATCGAGCTTTAGAATGCGGCCGAAATTTTCCTCCGCCGAGCCATAGGGTGGACCGTAATTATTGGCGAGATCGAAATGGGTGACGCCTAAATCGAACGCCCGGCGCAGCATGGAGCGTCCATTCTCGAAGACGTCGACTCCGCCGAAGTTGTGCCACAGGCCAAGGGAAATCGGAGGCAGGTCAATGCCGCTGCGTCCACAGCGGCGATAGGGCATGGCGTCATAGCGTTGAGAATCTGCAACGTACATGATCGTTTCCTTGATGGGACTTTACCGCGACAAGTAAGTATATGGCAGCCGCGCGTTGCCCGGGCGGCGCGAGTATCATAGAAAGTTCCTCAGATTCCTGCATGCTTCCCTTCAAGCTGGTTTACAGTGACGACTATTACCTGCCCATCGGGCCGCATGTTTTTCCCGCCCAGAAGTACCGCCTGGTCCACGAGAGATTGCTTGAAAGCGGCATCGCGGGGAAAAGCGATTTTGTTATGCCGCAGCCGGCGACGAACCGCGATGTATTGCTGGTCCATACGCCACAGTATGTCGAAAAATTGACGAAGGGAACGCTTTCCGCGATCGAAGCCATGCAAATGGAAATTCCCTACTCGCAGGAATTGGTGCATGCTTTCTGGCTGGCCGCGGGTGGATCGATCCTGGCGGCCGAGCATGCCTTAACAGACCGTATCGCGTTCAACATCGGCGGAGGGTTCCATCACGCTTTTCCCGATCACGGCGAGGGTTTCTGCATGATTCACGATGTAGCCGTCGCAATTCGCCGTCTCCAGCGCGACGACAAAATTCGCACCGCCATGACGGTGGATTGCGACGTCCACCACGGCAATGGCACCGCGGCGATTTTCGCCGGTACGCGGACGCGCAGCGAGCCGCTGCCTTCAGTTTCGGCCTCCACGGTCAAGCCGGCAGGCAAAATGCGCGGCGCGCATGCCGGCGAAGTGTTCACCATTTCGCTGCATCAGCACAATAATTATCCGGCGTTCAAGCCGCATTCTTCGATTGATGTCGATCTGCCCGATGGAATTGGCGATGACGACTATCTCGCCTGGCTCGACCATGCGCTTTCCTCCGGCTTGCGGCAGTTCGAGCCGGATTTGATTTGCTATCTTGCCGGCGCCGACCCGTATCGCGAAGACCAGCTGGGCGGATTGGACCTGACGATCGAAGGATTGAAAAAGCGCGACGAACTCGTCTTTCGGGTTGCGAAAACGCGCGACATCCCGGTGATGGTGACCTATGCGGGCGGCTACGCGCAGCGGGTGGAAGATACAGTCGCAATCCACTGCAACACTGTTGTGGCGGCGAAGGAAATCTTCGCCCGGCTAACTTGAGAGGTGCTTTATCAGTTGTTATCGCCTTCGCCGCGGTCATCGCATCAAGTGCCTGCCAGCCAAACCGATGGTACTGTCCTGGAGAAAGTGAGCTACCATCCCGGGGCGCAGGCTGCGCCGCCAAAGGGCGAGCAATCCGAAAAGGCAACCATACACGAAAATGATGAACATGAACTTCGCGCCCTGATAGCCGTGGGCGGCGCCAAAAACAAGACCCTGCAACACCAAACCGGCAGTCAGGCTGCGCGTCATGCCGGCAAATTGCACATACAAGTAACCGCGAAAAATAATTTCCTCGCAAACACCTGCCGTTAAGGTGAGCAGGAGATAAACTGCGACTTCTGTGCTCCCGTGGGGAAAGATGCTCCGCATGGCCTGATTGGGCGTTGCTTTCAGCAAATGACTGAGAAGCGCCAAGACAAAATTCGAAGCTATCAGAAATAGAACAGCGATGCCCAAGTCACGCATTACCGCTGTCGGCTTGGGCCATGCTCCGCCGATCAATTCTGCGAGACGAACTCCGCGCCAGCGGATGCCGAGCCAAATGAAGCCGACAACGAACCACTCAATCGCCATTACCGTGATGTAATTTGCTATGTGGCTTGCCCCGGCTCTTCCTGCCAGGTTATGGGAGCGAGCACTTGAAGCCGAGAGCGCGAGCAGAACCAATAGAACGACAAGCGTGTGCCATATCGGCGCGATGAGCCGATAGCGCGATTGCTCGGGCAGGGGATTCGGATTTGTGGCCATCAGATTTCTCTCGAGATCAGTCCGGCCGGGTTTCCAGCAAAACCGCAGCAGCGGCGGCCAGGCCTGCGCACAACACTAGCACGAAACGGTAGTCTGAAAGCTAGGGGTCTTCACGGCTGCTGGCGATCGACGCAGTTCCTGGAGAAGCCGAGCTATTTTCTGATGTCCAGAGCGATCCAGACCGGTTCCCCGTTGTAGAGAAGTGGCATTTCGATTTCAGCGCAGCGCGACGAATGCAGGGAATAATCTTTCCCGGTAATCACAGTCGGAATCGACAGCATGCATGTTGCCTCGTGCCCAATCTTGGCTTTGAATTGCCCAGCGACCATGTTGCAGATTTCGCCGATGGCGTCGGCCGACTGCGACGAAGCCTCTTCCGCCGGGACACCCAGCATTTGGGAGGCAATACTATTCGCGGCGCCCGCACTGCACCGCAGGGAAAAGACGCCGCTGAACGCTCCGCCGATGCCAATCACCCCCGTCACGTCGGCGAGCACAGGCAGCTTCTCGTCGGCGGCGACCGTAACCTCAGTCGCGACCATCATTGAAAATACTTCTTTCGCGGAATCGCCCAGGGCTGAGGACCAGGCGCTCGTGGACAAACCGGGCAGGGCTAGGCCGCCGGCTTTCAATGGCACGCTCATCGTCGTTCATCCTAGAGCTTGGGTCGCGTCCCCGGCGTCTACGGAGTTGCCTTTGCGACCAATGGTGTTGGTCGAAGATTCCGATTCGGCAAGGGTGCGGAAACGGGAGGACAGCCTCACTGGTAAAATAGTTCAGCTTCTATGTTCGAGAACCTTCAGGAAAAACTCCAGCGCACGTTCAAATCACTGCGCGGACAGGCCGTCCTCAGCGAAGAAAATATTCAGGAGGCCCTGCGCGAACTGCGCCTGGCGCTGCTGGAAGCTGACGTCAACTTCAAAGTCGTCAAGCAGTTGATCGATCACATTCAGGAAAAAGCGGTCGGGCAGCAAGTTGCGACCGCGCTTTCGCCTGGCGAACAGGTCATCAAAATTGTTCGAGACGAGTTAGTCGAAACTCTCGGCCGCGATACCGCCAAACTGAAATTCGCCTCGCAGCCCCCAACTGTCGTGCTCATGGCCGGACTGCAAGGTTCCGGCAAGACCACAACCTCCGGCAAGCTGGCGAACTGGCTGAAAAATGGCGGCCACCGGCCACTGCTGGTCTCCGTCGACGTTTATCGTCCCGCTGCCCGCGAACAGCTCAAGGTTGTCGCCCAGGCGATCAAGGCCAATCTTTACGAAGGCGAAGTTGCTGAAACCAATACTGCGAGCGTTGAGCGGCTTGCCAAAGAAGCCCGCCGCGAGGCCATCAACACCGGCTCGGACGTGCTGATCGTCGATACCGCCGGCCGTCTGCACATCGACGATCAGCTCATGGACGAAATGCAGTCGCTCAAGCGGCTGCTCAATCCCAGCGAAATTCTGTTTGTCGCAGATGCCATGACCGGCCAGGACGCCGTCCGTTCCGCCGACGAATTTCACAAAAAGCTTTCCCTCACCGGCGTCGTCCTCACCAAAATGGATGGCGATGCTCGCGGAGGCGCAGCGCTTTCGATCCGGCAGGTCACGGGCCAGCCGATCAAGTTCATTGGCGTCGGCGAAAAATACGACGCGCTGGAGCCGTTTCATCCCGATCGCATCGTCTCGCGCATTCTTGGCATGGGCGACATTCTTTCGTTGATCGAGAAAGCCGAGCAGAATATTGACAAGAAGAAAGCCCAGGAAATGGCCACCCGCGCGCTCGCCGGCGACGGCTTCTCGCTCGAAGATTTTCGCGATCAGTTGCGCCATGTAAGAAAGATGGGATCGATCCAGAACCTCATGGGCATGCTGCCCAGTGTCGGTGCATTCTCCGGCCTGCAAAAGCACGCCGACAAAGTGGATGAAAAGCAGCTCAACCGGGTGGAGGCGATCATTAATTCCATGACCACTCACGAACGCTTGCATCATGAAGTGATCAACGGCAGCCGGCGCAAGCGCATCGCGCGCGGCTCCGGCACCAGCGTACAGGAAGTCAACAATCTGCTTCGCCAATACGCGCAGATGCGAAAAATGTTCAAGCAGATCGGCAAAGCCAGCTTTGGCCGTAAGCTGGCGGGAATGAAGCTTCCCGGCATGTGACCAGCTATTCCGTCGCAGTCACGATCTGAAACGCCAGCTCCCCTTCACGAATCGGCCTTCCCCAAACGACTAAGGTCCGCTTGGAACCATCCTTACGAAACAACTCCATTTCGATCCAATCGAAAGGCCGCACCTGCCGAATACTGTCACGAATCTTGGCGATGTCGCTGTGCCGGCGCAGTGTGGAGGAAAGCAAAGTCTTCCCCAGCAGTTCTTGCCGGTCACGCCCTAACATTTCCAGCAGCACGTTGTTGATGCGGAGCAATTCGGCATCGCGGCCCAGACAGGCGACGCCAAATGGGAGGTTATCCAGCATGGTCCGCCACTCCCGAATGATTCTGGTAAGCCGGGCTTCTTTTTCCAGGATTCTGCGCGCGATGCGCAGCCGGGCCAGCAACTCATCCACGTGCAGCGGCTTGGTGAGGTAATCGTCCGCGCCTGCCTCCAGAGCGGTCAGCAAGATAGACTTGTTGCTTTGCGGCATCATCAGGATTATGTACGAGTAGTGTGGGTCGTGATTCTCACGAATCTGCCGGCAAATCTCCACCGCGTCCAAGTCAGGAACTTTCGTACTGAGTATTAACAACCGCGGCGGGTCCGGGGAGTTGAGGCGTTGCCAGGCCTCTTCGTCATTCGAGACCCACTGCAGCTCAAGCGAGGTTGGAGAGAGCGTCTGCGAGATGATGTGGCGCGACATGTAATCGTCGTCCGCGACGAGGATTTTCATCCCAACTCCCTTCGCCAACTGGCTCTGACAAACACCTGAATAAGTAACATCGGCAGATTACTTTTCCAGCGCAGTGCGCCGGGAACTAGTGAATGCAAAAAAGGGACCCAGGCGCGCGATTAGAAGTTCCTTATAATGTGAGCATGAAATGGCGCTCGCTGGAAGAATCGGTGCCGGCAGCGGACCTGCGTCCGCTGCGGGAAATTCTCGCCGAGCGCAAAGAGCTGATCGAAAAATATGTCCCGCAGGAAACGCATGCTGTTCACGCCCGCACGGTCGCCGAACTAAAAGAACGTCGACTTGCCAGCAATGTTCTTCCCATTGGCTCCGAAGCTCCTGCGTTTGAGCTTCAAGATCACAACGGGAAGCCGGTTTCTTCGGCAGCTATACTTCACCAAGGCCGCCTCGTTCTTTGCTTTATCCGGGGGCGCTGGTGCCCGTTTTGTGTCGCGCAAATGGAGGCGATGAATTTTATCGCTCCGCAGATTGAGCAGGTTGGAGGGTCGCTGATCGCGATTTCTCCGCACACCGTGCAGCAGAATTTCTTCATGCACGACCAGCATAAGCTGCAATTTGATTTGCTGAGCGATCCTGGCAATCGGGTCGCGCGCCAGTTTGGGCTGGTTTATCGCGTTCCCGACTATCAGCAAGCGATCTATCAACGCGCGCTCGTCAATCTTCCCTTCGTCAATGGCGATGAAAGCTGGGAACTGCCCATTCCTGCGACTTTCATTCTTAACTCCGACCGCACAGTCCTCTACGCTTCTGCCAACGAAGACTACATGGAACGTCCTGAACCCGCCGAAATTCTGCGCTGCGTTGCCAGTTCGATCTGATGGGCAATAAAGAAAAAGCGCTCCCCAAACTAGGAGAACGCTGAGATAACAGGCTTCGTTTGGCCGTCCGCTCAGTACGCCATGCAGATTTTCAACTGCTTTTCAGCCTCGTCAATTGCCCGGATAGCGTCCGCGCGATGGCCGCCAAAATCGTGCGCGGCTGACTCCAAGTCACCTTTCGCGCTGTGCAATGCCTGAATGGCCTCTTCGATGTGGGGATGATGCCCCGCCGCGGGAGAAGGGGAAGACAGCATCAGCAACACAGCCAGCGTCGCAAACAAACCCACTGTTCTTTTCTTCATTCGATCCTCCTGATTTTGTGTCCGGCTTCGGGTTCGGACGAGTTGATCAAAACTGCGTTCAGGTCTACAGCGGCACAAAAAGATGCGGTTCTCCTGCGCTTGAGTTGATACCAGACGGAGCGGCGATACGTTGGCTCGATCGCCAGCGACTTTGCCACGCCTGCCTCGCTCTTGTCAATCCCGCTAAATTCTGCAAAAATAATGGTTTGTCCTGACAGCTCTGGTGGCAATCTGAGAAAGGAACTCTAATCTGTGTTAATGATCCGTTTGGCGCGCACAGGAGCGCGCAAACAGCCGCACTACAGGGTGGTGGTGATTGAAAAGGAGCGAGCGCGCAATGGCCGGCCGGTCGAGGTCGTGGGCACCTACAATCCTCGCAGCACTCCCGCCAGCATTGAGCTCAAACGTGAGCGCATCGAGTATTGGGTGTCCAAAGGGGCCAAGATGTCCGACCGGGTCAGCAAGCTCTTCTCCCAGCCGGCGCCGGTCAGCGCCGGTTCCGCTGCCTGATGCCGCTTTCTATGCCGCGGTAAGACTCATCCCACATGCAAGGAGTTTGAAGTGAGCGAGTCGAATGGCGATGCGCGGGCGCTCATCGAACAAGTTGTCAAGTTCATGGTCGATGAGCCGGCACAGGTCACGGTGCAAGAATTCGAAGAGGACGGCGTTGCCGTGCTTGAACTCGAGGTAGCAGAAAGCGATCTAGGCAAAGTCATCGGCAGGCAGGGCAGGACGGCGCGCGCCCTCCGCAATTTGCTGGGGGCGGCGGGAATAAAGTTGCACAAACGCTTTGAGCTGGAGATTCTGGAATAAGCAGACCGGGCGACGCACGCGAGGGTTTGGA
>Ga0335073_10003849_pt1 | contig 20948 bp, 19 predicted proteins | sample Lox_Sample_22_FD_207093 | JGI IMG/M metagenome (GOLD analysis project Ga0335073, IMG submission 207093) | Soil microbial communities from Loxahatchee National Wildlife Refuge, Florida, United States - Lox_Sample_2.2 | ecosystem: Environmental > Terrestrial > Soil > Wetlands | place: USA...
GCGTGGCCGAACACCAGGCCGATGCCGATGCCGGGGCCGATCGCGGCGAGACCGTAGCCGACCGCGCCGATGTTGATGCTCAGCGTCTGGGTGGCGGCGAGAGTAGCGGCGATAGCTGACATTTACTCATTCCTTTACGTTGTGGCCCCAGGTGGGCCCTTGCTGGCAGGAAAACTCGTGGTCGGTGAAGTCGGGTGCGGGCTAGTGAGCTGGCTCCACGGAGGACGCTATGTACGTGGCTGTCAGCGTGGTGAAGATGAACGCCTGCAGCAGCGTCACCAGGGTCTCGAGCACGAAGACGAAGATCGCCAGCGCGAACGAGCCCACGGCGTAGAGAAGCCCGACGGACAGGGACAGCATGTACCAGGTCGCGAGTGTGAAGATCGTCAGCAGCAGGTGGCCTGCGAACATGTTCCCGAACAGCCGGACCCCCAGCGTGAACGGCTGGAAGACGAAGAACCTGAGCAGTTCGACCGGCACCAGGATGATGTAGATCGGCGCCGGGACGCCCGGCGGGATCATGTTCCGCACGTACCCCCAGGCCCCCTGGTGCTTGACGCCCAGGAACAGGTACAGGAAGTAGACGGTGAACACCATCGGCCACACGAAGCCGATCCTGGACGTCACCGGGAACTGGGCGATCGGGATCAGCTCCATCACGTTCATCACGTAGATGAAGAAGAACAGCGAGACGAGGAACGGCAGGTACGTGTCGCCCTTCCTGCCCAGCGACGGGCGCAGGATCTGGTCCCGCACGCCCAGGATGGCCAGCTCGCCGAGGCTCTGCAAGCGGCTCGGGATCAGCTTTGGCGTGCGGAAGGCGAACCAGAAGAACAGGATCACCACCAGCGCCGAAATGATGGCGAGCAGCATCGGCTTGGTGAAACTGAACGAGCCGATCGTGAAGAACGGCTTCCAGACGAAGTCCTGCAGGCCGGGGGCGGGGAAACCGCACCCGCTAAAGATGTGGCAGCCGCCGCTCGCTGACGCCGCTACGGCACCGGTCACCGGCTTTTCTCCTCTCGGGGAAGTCCCCTCCGGTGGCTCGCGCGCCGGCTTGCCGCCGCGCTCATGCCCGTCTTCATGTCGTTGTTTCCGTCCGCGCTCACGTGGCGCCCGGGGTGCGGGACGTGCCCGGCCCGCCCTGGGTGCCGGGGGCGCCGGGGGCGCCCGGGGTGCCCGGGGTGCCCGTCATCTTGCCGAAGCGCCAGATGACGAACCCAAGCGAGATCGCCAGCCCGACCAGCATGCCGATCGGGAAAAGCATCGATATGTGCACCGCGCGCCCGATGAGCCAGCCGATCGCGCCGTACGCGGCCATCCCGCTGAGCAGGTAGCTGAACACCGTCCAGCCGACGTTCAGGCCCAGGGCACGGCCTTCCGCTTCGGCGCTGGTCTCCCGTCGGCTGCCAGGGACCCGGGCTCCAGGGGCGTTCTCCGGCCGTTTCCGGTCGCGCACGCTCACGTCGCTCACGCCCTACCGCTCCGCGTCCGGGTCCACGTAGAGGACCTTGAGCCTGATCGTGGTGACGACCTCCGCGACGCCCCAGGCAAGGATGCACACGAGCGCGGTGAAGCCGAGCATCCGGCCGTTGAACGCCGTTGACCTGCCCAGCAGGATCATCGCGATCGCGAACCCGATGATCTTGACCACGTAGGAGATCATGGCCGCGGCCATCATCACGTGCGGGCTGATCCGCGCCGCCCGGCCGACGACAAGCACGCTGATCCCGAAGAACGCCGTGACGATCGCTATCCCGATCAGGGAGCCATACAGGCCCTTGACACCGCCGAGGGCGGCGCAGATAGCGACGCACGTGGCGGCGACCACGCCCGTGAGCGCGGCCGAGCGCCGGACGACGCGACCATAGATCGCCATCATTTCTTCGGCTCCTGAGGGATGGGTAGCTTCATTGCTCTTGCGGGACTTTCCCAGCGGAGCTTCCCGGACGCGTCGCGCGAGTCCGCGATACCACATCCGTGGCCCGGCTGCCCGGGTTGGTCCACGAAAAGTATCACGTGCCTCTCGCCCGCCATCAGGGGAGGTGCTTGTGAAGCGTATCACAAACTTCTTGACTTTCGCTTTACCTGATTGACGACTTTACATGACCATGCCGGCGGGTCGCGAGCGGCCCCTCCCCAAGTTCGGGCACCGCCGAGCAGTGCTCAACCCCAAATCGACGGGCTAGATCGCAGACCCGCGCTAGTTCGCACCGGTTTATGGCGCTTCCATGGCGCTCCCTTTACCTCAGCCCGCCGCCCAGCGGCCCGGCTGCCGTTCTGCCCGGCTGCCCGGGGACGGCAGCGACCCTAGTTAACGGCGTGTCGCGACGTGCAGCCGTGGACTTCGCCGAGAGTCCTTCAGCGCGGCCTGCGCGACCGCACCGCCTGGCCAGCGCCTGACCACCGCTGCGCCAGCGCCTGGCCACCGCTGCGCCAGCGCCTGACCACCGCCTGGCCACCGCTGCGCCAGCATGATCCCGAAGAGTTTTCTGACATCGGGCCCTATTCGGTACCCCATCCCCGGGCAAAACGGACGAAAAAACGACCGGATGAGGCCCTATGTGGCGTGCGCGCGTCCCTGGCGGGCGCTCAGTGGCTGGGTCGTGGCCTGTGCGATCGCGGCGGCCTCGCCGGCGCCCATGGTGGCGACGACACGCGAGGGCTGCCCGGCTCGACGGGCGGCGAGCCGTCGACTGGGCCACCGCCGTTCCGGGGCATGGCCGCGTTGTAGGGAACGGTGCCGTTCGGCGGCACCGCGCCCGTGGCCGGCAGCGGCCCGCCAGCCATCGCACCGTGCGCGGGCACAGCGCCGTGCGAAGGCGCCGCGCCGGCCGCCGGCGCCGGCCTGCCTGGCCAGGCGCCGTTCGGAGCGAGCACGGGGTCAGGCGCCGGTCGGCCCGGCACCCCCGCGCCAGACCGCATACCATACGCGGGCACGCCGTCGTTGCCAGGCCCCGCTCCGGTCACCGGCACCGCGCCGTTAACGGGAGCCGCTCCGTTAACGGGAGCCGCTCCGTTCACCGGAACCGCACCGTTCGCCGGGGCTGGACCGTTCGCCGGGGCTGGACCGTTCGCCGGAGCCGCACCGTTCACCGGAGCTGGACCGGTCGCTGGTACCGCACCGCTCGCGGGCCCGGCGCGGTTCACAGGGCCCGCGGTGGTCCCAGGCACCGCACCGTATGCGGGTGCCACGCCATTCGCGGGACCCACACCGGTCGCTGGTGGCGCGCCGTACGCGGGCGCCGCGCCGTAGGCGGCGACACCCCTCGATTCGCCCGAACGAGCCCGGCTTGCTCCCCTGGCCCGCCGTCTGCCGCTGGTTTCGGTACGCCAGAACCGCAGCCGCGGCATCGTCGCGAGCACCAGCACGGCCATCAGGCCGACGGTGGCGAGGGCAAGCCAGATCAGTCGGATCCTGACCTGGGACAGTCCGACCACCGTGCCTGAGAACAGGGCCACCCACAGGTACATGATCAGCACGCTCTGCCGGTGCGAGTGCCCCATGTTGAGCAGCCGGTGGTGCAGGTGCTCCCTGTCGGCGGCCAGTGGCGACTTGCCCGCCCGGGTCCTGCGGATCACGGCGAGCAGCAGGTCGGCGTACGGGATGAGCAGGATCGCGACCGGGAGCAGCACCGGGAGGATCGTCGGGTACCGGTTGACCGGGTGCAGGTGCGCGTAATTGATCAGGATGTTCTGGTCGAGCGAGGCCGTGCTCGAGATCGGCCCGTACGCGAGCAGCAGGCCGAGCAGCATCGCCCCGGTGTCTCCCATGAAGATCCGCGCCGGGTGGAAGTTGTGCGGCAGGAACCCGATGCAGATGCCGGCCAGCACGGCCGACGCGACCGCAGGCACCGACTGGGACTCAATCCCCACCGAATTGGTCAGCGTGTACGAGTAGACCAGGTACGACAGCCCCGCGATCGCGACCACGCCGGCCGCGAGGCCGTCGAGGCCGTCGATGAAGTTCACCGCGTTGATCGTGACGACGACGATGAGGATCGTCAGCGTGACCGACAGATCCGGCTCAAGGGACAGAATCTGGCCGCCGGGCAGCGGCACCCAGGGCAGGTACACCCCGCTCCAGATCAGGATGCCGCCAGCCGCGATCTGGCCGGCCAGCTTGCTGATCGCGCCCATCCCCCACCGGTCGTCGACGATCCCGATCAGGACGAGCAGGCCGCCGGCGAGCAGTATCCCCTCGACGGTGCGCGGTGAGGGGAACGCCTGCCGCAGGTAGCTGAGCCGTTCGGCGACGAGCAGGCCGACCACGAGGCCGCCGTACATTGCGAGCCCGCCGAGCAGCGGCGTCGGCTCCGTGTGCACGTCCCGGCTGCGGGCGGCGTGCAGCGCGCCGATGGCGATCGAGCCCCGCCTGACCAGCGGCGTGAGGAGGTAGGTCACCACCGCGGCGATGATCAGGACGTACAGGTAATCGCGCATGGCGCCGCCGGGTCACGAACCAGGCCCGGCGTCCCCGCCGGCCATCGGATGCGGCTGCGCGGGCTTCACGCCAGGCGAATCCGGAAGCCCGGAATCGTCGGGCACCCCGTGTGCCTCGAACGAGGGGGCTGGCAGGTCGATCACAGGCACGACCTTGCGGAGCCGGTCGACGCTGAGTACCCCGGCCCGGAGCATCCGCGGCACCGTGCCGGTCAGGTCGAGGATCGTCGACGGCACGTTGTCCGCGCACGGCCCGCCGTCCAGGTACACGGAAACCCCGGCACCAAGCTGGGACTCGGCGTCGGCGGCGGTCGTGGCCGCGGGCTGGCCGTGCGTGTTCGCACTGCTCACCGCCATCGGCCCGGTCCTGCGGAGCAGATCGAGCGCGATCGGGTGCAGGGGCATGCGGACCGCGACAGTGCCGAGCGTGTCGCCCAGGTCCCACTTCAGCGTCGGGGTCGCGCGGAGCACCAGAGTCAGCGGTCCCGGCCAGAACTCGTCGATCAGGTCCTGCCCGAACGCCCCGAGCGACTCGGTCAGCGCCGCCGCCGCCCGGACGCTGCCGACGAGGACGGGAGGCGGCATGTTCCGGCCGCGGCCCTTGGCCGCGAGCAGGCCGGTGACCGCTGACGGCGTGAAGGCGTCCCCGCCGATCCCGTACACCGTGTCCGTGGGCAGCACCACGAGCCCGCCCTGCCGCACGGCGGTAACCGCCGCTGCTATCCCGGCTTCCCGCTGCTGCGCGTCCGCGCAGTCATATCGAGCGCTCATCGCTTCCATCCTGTCATGGAATCTTATGCGCTACTCGCCCGGCCATGTCGCCGTTACAAACCGGTCGCGATTAGCCAGATCCCTATTGTTACGCGTATCGCGCCACCCGGCTTCCTCGGCGAATACCCAGTACACCGCCGCGCCCTGCTGCGCGCCGTGCTCCACGGCGACCATTCCGCCGGGCCGCAGCAGCCACCGCGCGATCCGCTCCACGGCCTTGATCGCGATCATGCCGTCCGAGCCGCTCCACAGGGCGGCCGGCGGGTCGTACTCCCCGACTTCGGGCGGCACGACCGAGCCGAGCGGGATGTAGGGCGGATTGGAGACCACCATGTCGACGGTTCCGGCGAGCCCGGCAAGATCGGCCAGGCCCGCGGGAGCTCCCTCGGCCGCCTGTTGCGTCACGAAGTCCCCGGCGTGCAGCAGCACCCGCCCGGCGGTGTAGGAGTCGACGTACCTGGTGATGTTCCGCTCAGCCCAGCCGCGGGCCAGCGGGTCGGCCTCGACCGCGTGCACCTTCGCCCGCGGCACCTCGTGCGCGATCGACAGGGCGATCGCGCCGGACCCGGTGCCCAGGTCGACCGCGACCGGCTCGGCGACGTCCATCTCGCGGAGCCGGTCGATCGCCCACCCCGTCATCACCTCAGTCTCCGGCCGCGGCACGAAGACGCCCGGGCCGACGTCGAGCTCCAGGTAGCGGAAGTACGCGCGGCCGGTGATGTGCTGCAGCGGCTCGCGTGCGGCCCGCCGCCCGACGTCCACCCAGAACCTCGCGTCGAACTCCGCGTCCGGCACGGTGTGCAACTCGCCGCGCTTGACGTTGTGGATGTTCGCGGCGATGAGCTCGGCATCGGTGCGCGGGGAGTCCACGCCCGCCTCCGCGAGCCGCGCGGTGGCGAGGGCGATCTCGTCAAGCAACAGGCTCACTGCTCCCCCGCTCGCCTGCTCTGCCAGCCCGCTCGCCTGAAGACCAAGGCTCGCTCAGAAACTGGGCCGTGGCCCGAGGCTCGCTCGCCCATCAGCCCTCGGCCAGCTTGGCTTCCAGGTCCGCCGCGGCGAGCGCGTCGATCACCGCGTCCAGGTCGCCGTCGATCACCTGGTCCAGGTTGTAGGCCTTGTAGCCAACCCGGTGGTCGGAGATCCGGTTCTCGGGGAAGTTGTAGGTGCGCACCCGCTCGGACCGGTCCACGGTCCGCACCTGCGCCTTGCGCTCGGCCATCGCCTTGGCGTCCGCGTCGGCCTCCGCCTGGGCGAGCAGCCGGGCGCGCAGCACGCGAAGGGCCTGCTCTTTGTTCTGCAGCTGGCTCTTCTCGTTCTGGCAGGACACGACGATGCCGGTCGGCAGGTGGGTCAGCCGGACGGCGGAGTCGGTCGTGTTGACCGACTGACCGCCTGGCCCTGACGAGCGGAACACGTCGACCTTGATGTCGTTCTCGCTAATCTGCACGTCTACGGGGTCGGCCTCGGGCAGCACGAGCACGCCCGCGGCGGAGGTGTGGATGCGGCCCTGCGATTCGGTGACGGGCACTCGCTGCACACGGTGCACCCCGCCCTCGTACTTCAGCCGCGACCAGGCGCCGACGCCGCCGCGTCCTGCCTTGACCGCGACTGTCGCGTCCTTGATGCCGCCGAGGCCAGTGAGGGTGGAGTCGATGATCTCGGTCTTCCAGCCGTGCCGCTCGGCGTACCGCAGGTACATCCGGAGCAGGTCGGAGGCGAACAGCGCGGACTCTTCGCCGCCCTCGCCCGCCTTGACCTCCAGGATGGTGTCCCGCTCGTCGTTCGGGTCCTTCGGGACCAGGAGCATGCGGAGCCGGTCCTCGAGCTCGGCGCGGCGGGCGGCGTTTTCCTCCGCCTCGGCCGCGAACGCCGGGTCCTCAGGCGCGAGCTCGCGCGCGGCCTGCTCGTCATCACCTGCCTGCTGCCACTCGCGGAACGCGCTGACGATCGGGGTCAGCTCCGCGTATCGCTTGGCGAGCGTCCGGGCCTGATCTGCGTCCGCATGCACGCCGGGATCGGCGAGGGCACGCTCGAGCTCCGCGTGCTCGCTCGCCAGCTCCCCGAGCCGGTCGAACACAATCAAAACCTTCCTTCTACTCCGAACGGGCGGGCAGATCCCGCCCAGCACAGTCGAAGCGCCCGTGTGCCGCTGGGGCACACGGGCGCTTACGGACGTGCTACTTCTTGCCGGACTTCCCGGCGACCGCACCCTTGCCGAACCGCTTCTCGAACCGGGCCACACGGCCGCCGGTGTCGAGGATCTTCTGCTTGCCCGTGTAGAACGGGTGGCAGTTCGAGCACACGTCGGTGTGGATCACGCCGTTCTTGGCGGTCGACCGGGTCACGAACGTGTTGCCGCACCCGCAGGTCACGGTCGTGACCTCGTAGGCGGGGTGAATCTCAGGCTTCATTTGTCGTTGGCTCCTTGCCTCAAGCGGTCGCCGGGTCGCCTTGTATGCCACTGGTGGCGCGGCGTGAACCGGTACCGCGTAGTCGCGGCTATCTAGTTTGCCAGACCTGTTAACCAGTCGTGACAGCTACATATTTCCTGCTCTTAGCGGTCCCGCTCCGAGCCCAGCGTGGTCTTCTGGACCTGCAGCAGGAACTCGGCGTTGCTGCGCGTCTTGCGCATCTGCTCCATGAGGAGCTCGAGCGCCTGCTGCGGCTCGAGGGCGTGCAGCACGCGGCGCAGCTGCCAGATGATCTTGAGCTCGTCCGGCGCCAGCAGGATCTCTTCCTTGCGGGTGCTCGAGGCGTCCACGTCGACTGCCGGGAACAGGCGCTTGTCGGCAAGCTCGCGGCGCAGCCGCAGCTCCATGTTGCCGGTGCCCTTGAACTCCTCGAAGATGACCTCGTCCATCCGGGAGCCGGTCTCGATCAGCGCGGTGGCCAGGATCGTCAGCGAGCCCCCGTTCTCGATGTTGCGCGCGGCGCCGAAGAAACGCTTCGGCGGGTAGAGCGCGGTCGAGTCGACACCGCCGGACAGGATCCGGCCGCTGGCCGGCGCGGCCTGGTTGTAGGCGCGCCCAAGGCGGGTGATCGAGTCGAGCAGCACCACGACATCGTGGCCCATCTCGACCAGGCGCTTCGCCCGCTCGATCGCGAGCTCGGCGACGGTGGTGTGGTCGTCGGCCGGGTGGTCGAAGGTGGAGTGGATCACCTCGCCCTTGACGGTGCGCTGCATGTCGGTGACTTCCTCAGGCCGCTCGTCCACGAGGACGACCATGAGGTGGCACTCCGGGTTGTTCTTGGTGATCGCGTTGGCGATGGCCTGCAGGATCATCGTCTTGCCCGCCTTGGGCGGCGAGACGATGAGACCGCGCTGGCCCTTGCCGATCGGGCAGATGAGGTCGATGATGCGGGTCACCATGTTCGCGGGGTCGCTCTCAAGGCGCAGCCGCTGCTGCGGGTAGAGCGGGACCAGCTTGGCGAACTCGGGCCGGGACGTCGACTGATCCGGGTCCAGGCCATTCACCTTGTCGAGGCGAACGAGCGCGTTGAACTTCTCCCGGCGCTCGCCGTCCCGCGGCTGGCGGACCGCGCCCTCGATGACGTCGCCCTTGCGCAGCCCGTGCTTGCGGACCTGGGAAAGCGAGACGTAGACGTCGTTCGGGCCGGGCAGGTAGCCGGTGGTCCGCACGAACGCGTAGTTCTCAAGCACGTCCAGGATGCCCGCGATCGGGATCAGCACGTCGTCCTCGGCGATCACCGTCTCCGGCTCGCCGCCCTGGCGTTCGCCGCGACGGCGGTTGCGGTTGCGGAACCGGTCGCGACCGCGACGCTGACCCTGGCGGTCATCGTCGTCGTCGCGAGGGCCCCCGCCCTGCTGCGCGTTCTGGCTGTTCTGGCTGTTCTGCCCGCTGGCGCTGCCACGCCCGGCGTTCGCGGCGGCCGGCTCGCGGCCGTCCCTGCGCTGCTCGCGGCCGTTTACTCCTTGGTCGTCACGTCGCCCGTTCCGGCGGCGGTCGTTGCGCCTGCCGTCCTGGCCCATGGCCTGGCCCTGCGGTTCCGAACCGTTCTCTGTGCCAGCCGGCTGCGCGGTGCCCGCCGACTGCCTGCCGGGGGCGTGCCCCTGGCCATCGCCAATGCCGGCCACGCCGGCGCTCCGCGGCGCTTCGCCGATGCCGCCACCATGTGCAGCGTCGCCAATGCCTGACCGGACGGATGTGTCTGCTTCCATAGCATCCTGATTCAGGGGGCGAGGCGCGCCGGCTCCCGCAGACGCGACCCGCGTGGCTGATTCATCGCGGGTTTCCCCACGGCTGGCAGTGCGGGGGGCCCCAGTGGTTCGTCCCCCCGCGCTGGCAGTGCCGGCAGAGGTGGAGCGACCGCCACCCTGCCGCTCCGTGATCGCGGCGACAAGATCCCCTTTTCGCATCCGCCCCGTGCCGGAAATGCCAAGCTCCTGCGCTATCCGCTGCAGGTCAGAGACGAGCAGCTTCGACAAGTCGCCGGTGCTGCGGCCCGCTGACCGCGGCGCGGCGGCGGCGCCGGCGGGAGACTGACCGATGGGGGAATCCCCGGACGCGGGGGCCGCGCCACTGAGGAGTTCGGTGGTGTCGCTCACTAATGGTCCTTCCATTATGATCCTCGGCCGCCTAGGTGTCTTCTCGACCCGGTTGCGTGGCGCCAGACCCGATTGGCATCGCCCGCGAGACCCGCTCATTGTGCATGATTCCGCTCGCATCTACGCTCGGCATCTACCTCGGCACCTCGCGTTGTCCGTCTCTGCATCCCGTGACCGGGAGCCGCCGACGTGCAGATGTGAACGGGGTAGCACTCAGGGGAACGAGACGTTCTCCTGCGGTGTAGCCGAAAGCCCACTTCCTGGGCAGGTATACGTTACCCCCCAGGCGACGTGTGGATGACCAGCACCCGCCCCTGAATGGGGCAGCCGATGCCTCACCTAGCCTAACACCGACAGCGCCCACGGCATTCCTTCGCAGCCATCCATGTCGCGGAAAGAGGGTTTAACCGGCCAGGCGAGGACTGTCCAGCATCACCAGGCGCTCGGAACGCCCGGTGCCGCACTGGCGCCCTGTCGCTCGACGTCTAGCGGGCTTATGAGCCATGCTTTACCCGTTTCTTTCACGATTGAATCCAGCATGTCCAGCCCCTGGCCGCAAACCAGGAGAGCGAGAACCGACGGTCCGGCGCCGGAGACCACGGCGGGCAGGCCAGCGGCGCGCAGTCGTCCGACCAGGTCGTGCGTGGCGGGCATCGCCGGCGCCCTGTAGTCCTGGTGCAGCCGGTCTTCGGTCGCGTCGAGGAGCGCCGCCGGCCGCTGCGTGAGCGCGGCCACGAGCAGCGCGGCGCGGCCAGCGTTCCGCGCCGCGTCGGAGTGCGGGACCCGCGGCGGCAGCAGCCCGCGGGCGGCGTCGGTCGACACCGGCTCTGGCGCGATGATCACCACCGGCGTGACCTGCTCGGCCGGCTCGAGCCGCACTGCCCTGGCGGTGTCACCGGCCACCCACGCCACGGTGAGCCCGCCGTACAGGCAGGGCGCGACGTTGTCCGGGTGCCCCTCAAGCTCGTTCGCCAGCCGCAGCGCGTCACCGGGGTCGGGCGGCGCGCCCGCCAGCGCCCGGGCCGCGAGGATCCCGGCGACGATCGCCGCCGCCGAGGACCCGAGGCCGCGACCATGGGGTATCCGGTTCACGCAGCGCAGCGCGATACCCGGCGGCTGCCCGCTGCCGAGGACGTCGAACGCGGCGCGCATCGCCCGCACTACCAGGTGTGCTTCCTCGGCGTCCGCGACGGCCGCCGCGCCTTCCCCGGAAACCTCGATCGACAGTCCGGCCGGGATCACACACGCCTCGACCTCATCGTGCAGGCTCAGCGCGAGCCCGAGCGCGTCGAATCCCGGCCCGAGGTTCGCGCTGGTCGCGGGCACCTTTACGAGCACCCTCTGGTCACTCCAGCCCATACACCCTCTTTCGCTAACCAACCGTGCCCGGCCGAGCCAGATGAATGTCCCATCCATCTGCCTATAACCAGATGAATGTCCCATCCATCTGGTTGCGGGAGCTGGCGGAGCGGGTTGCGGCGGCCGGTCGCGGCCACGGCACGGCGCACCTAGGCCAGCGCAAGCGCGGACGCGGCCGCGGCCGCGTCCGCATGGACCGTCGTTGGCGCCGGGGCGCCGGACAGCGCCCAGTCCGGGTCCTTGAGGCCGTTGCCGGTGATCGTGCAGACCACGCGGCTGCCCGCCGGGATCGCCCCGCTGGCGCAGGAGCCGAGCAGCCCGGCGACGCTCGCCGCCGACCCTAGCTCGCCGAACACCGCCTCCTCGCGGGCGAGGATCCGGTAAGCGGACAGGATCTCCCGGTCGGTGACCTTGTCGATCCGGCCGCCTGACTCGTCCCTGGCCGCCTCGGCCAGCTGCCAGGACGCGGGGTTTCCGATCCGGATGGCGGTCGCGATCGTCTGCGGATGGCTCACTGGCGCGCCGTTGACGATCGGCGCCGCGCCGCTGGCCTGGAAGCCGAACATCCGCGGGCGCTTCGACGCGATCCCGCCGGCGTAGTACTCGCCGTATCCCATCCAGTACGCGCAGATGTTGCCCGCGTTGCCGACAGGCAGGCAGTGCACGTCGGGCGCGTCGCCGAGCGCGTCCACGATCTCGAAGGCGGCGGTCTTCTGGCCCTGCAGCCGGTCCGGGTTCACCGAGTTGACCAGTGCCACCGGATAGTCGATGGCCAGCTTGCGCGCGAGCTCGAGGCAGTCGTCGAACGACCCGTCCACCTGCAGCAGCTTCGCGCCGTGCACGAGGGCCTGCGCCAGCTTGCCGATCGCGATCTTGCCCTTGGGCACGAGGACCGCGCAGGTGATGCCTGCCCGCGCCGCGTAGGCGGCGGCGCTCGCGCTCGTGTTGCCCGTCGAGGCGCAGATCACCGCCTTGGCGCCCGCCGCGGCGGCCACGGTGATCGCCACCGTCATGCCGCGGTCCTTGAACGAGCCCGTCGGGTTGAGCCCTTCGACCTTGAGGTAGACCTCGCAGCCGGTCCTGGCGGAAAGCACGGGGGCGGGCAGCAGCGGCGTGCCGCCCTCGTGCAGGGTGATCACCGGCATGTCCGCCGTGACCGGCAGCCGGTCGCTGTACTCGTTGATGACGCCGCGCCAGGGAGTGCGCGTGCTCGTGCCCGCCACGGCGCGCGGTCCAGTCATGACGGGTCGTCCTCCCCTTCCACCCGCATCACGCTCGCCACCGCCCGGACGACGGGCAGCGCCACAAGCTCGGAAACCGTCGCGGCGAGCGCGGCGTCCCGCGCCTCGTGCGTGACGATGGTGAGCAGCGCCTCGTCGCCCCTGCTCGTCTGCCGTACCGCCTGGATGGAGACGTCGTGCCTGGCGAACGCCTCGGCCACCGGGGCGAGCACGCCAGGACGGTCGTCCACGTCCAGGGACACGTGATACCTGGTCAGCGTATCGCCCATGGGCAGGACCGGCAGCTCAGCGTACGTGGAAAGTTCCGGCCCGCGGGTGCCCGCCAGAAGGTTCCGCGCGACCGCGACGACGTCGCCGAGCACCGCGCTCGCCGTCGGCGTGCCGCCGGCCCCGGCGCCGTAGAACATCAGCCTGCCCGCCGACCGCGCCTCGACGAACACGGCGTTGTAGGCGCCGCCGACGGCGGCGAGCGGGTGGCTGCGCGGGATCATCGCCGGGTGCACCCGCACCGCGACGCCGCCGTCGGACCGCTCGCAGATGGCAAGCAGCTTCACGATCCGGCCGAGCACGCGCGCCGACGCGATGTCCGCCGCCGTCACCTCAGTGATGCCCTCGCGGTGCACGTCCGCCGCCGTGACCTTAGTGTGGAAGGCCAGCCCGGCGAGGATGGCGGCCTTGGCCGCCGCGTCGAACCCCTCCACATCGGCGGTCGGGTCGGGCTCTGCGTAGCCCAGCGACTGCGCCTCCTCGAGCGACTCGCTGAAGTCCGCGCCTGAGGTGTCCATCCGGTCCAGGATGAAGTTCGTGGTCCCGTTGACGATGCCGAGCACCCGGTGCACGGTGTCGCCGGCCAGCGATTCGCGCAGCGGCCGCAGCAGCGGGATGGCCCCGGCGACGGAGGCCTCGTAGTACAGGTCGGCGCCGAACTCGCGCGAGGCCGCGTGTATCTCCTCGCCCTGCTCGGCGAGCAGCGCCTTGTTGGCGGTGACCACGGACTTGCCGGCCTTCATGGCCGCGAGCAGCAGCGACCTGGCCGGCTCGATGCCGCCGATCACCTCCACCACGATGTCGACGTCCGGCCTGCTGGCCAGCGACATCGCGTCGGTCGTCAGCAGCCCTGGATCGATGCCCGGCCGCGAGTGAGACAGCCTGCGCACCGCGATCCCGGCCAGCTCGAGCCGCGCGCCCGCGCGCACCGCGAGGTCCGCGGACTGCTCGGCGAGCAGCCGGGCCACCTGGGTGCCGACCACGCCGCAGCCCAGCAGCGCGACCCGCAGCACTGCCTCTTTACCTTCGGGGGCGCTCATCCGACGTCCAGGGAGAGCAGGTCGTCCAGCGTCTCGCGGCGCACGATCTCCCGCGCGGCCCCGTCACGCACCGCCACCACGCCGGGACGGGGCAGGTGGTTGTAGTTCGAGGCAAGCGACCGGCAGTACGCGCCGGTGGCCGCCACGGCGAGCAGGTCCCCAGGCGCCAGGTCCGCGGGCAGGTAGCAGTGCCGCACCACGATGTCGCCGCTCTCGCAGTGCCGCCCCACGACCCGGGACAGCATCGGCGGCGCGCCGGAGACGCGGGAGGCGAGCACGCACGTGTACGAGGCGTCGTACAGCGCGGTGCGGATGTTGTCGCTCATCCCGCCGTCCACGCTCACGTACGTCCTGATGCCGTCCACGTCCTTGATCGTGCCGGCCTCGTACAGGGTCACGGTGGACGGCCCGACGATCGAGCGTCCCGGCTCGACGGTGAGACGGGGCACCGGCAGCCCGAACACCGCGCACTGCGCGGCCACGATCGCGCGCATCCCGTTCGCGAGCGATTTGACCTCCGGCGGGTCGTCCTCCGGCGTGTACGCGATGCCGAACCCGCCGCCGAGGTCCAGCTCTTCGATGGCGATGCCGTGCTCGGCGTGGATGCGGGCGGCCAGTTCGATCACCCGGTGCGCCGCCACGTCGAACCCCGCGGTGTCGAAGATCTGCGAGCCGATGTGCGAGTGCAGCCCGGCGAACTCCAGGGATGGCAGCGCGAGCACCCGCCGGACCGCCTCGTCGGCGGCGCCTGACGCGAGCGAGAAGCCGAACTTCTGGTCGTCGTGCGCGGTCGCCATGAACTCGTGGGTGTGCGCCTCGACGCCGGTGGTGACACGGACGAGCACCCGCGGCCGCCGGCCGGCCGCGTCGGCGTAGTACCCGAGCCGGGCGATCTCCTCGAAGGAGTCGACGACGATGTGCCCGACGCCGGCCGAGACGGCCTGGGACAGCTCGGCCGGAAGCTTGTTGTTGCCGTGCATGGTGATCAGCGCCGGGTCGATCCCGGCGGACAGCGCGACCGCGAGCTCGCCGCCGGTGCAGACGTCGACGCCGAGGCCCTCTTCGGTGACCCAGCGCAGCACCGCGCGCGAGGCGAACGCCTTCGCGGCGTAGCAGACTTGCGCGTCAGGGCCGAAAGCCTCCAGGTATTCCGCGCACCGCCCGCGCACGTCGTCTTCGTCGGTCACGAGCACCGGCGTGCCGAACTGGCCCGCCAGGTCGCGGACGTCGATGCCGCCGAGCGTCAGCACGCCGTCGCGTCGCGTCGCGCCGCGCGGCCACACGGCCGTGTGCAGCGCGTTCAGGTCGGCGGGCGGTGCCGGCGGGTGATCGGCGGGCAGCACGTCCGCGTGCAGCGGCCCAGCCGGGTGGGCGACACGGCTCATGCGGTTTTACCCCATTCTCCATTCACGGGCGGTTCACAGGCGGTCAGGCGCGCTGACCCCGAGCAGCCCCAGGCCCGCGGCGAGGCCGGCCTGGGCCGCGCTGGCCAGGGCTAGTCTGTCACTTCCGGGAGCACGGGCACGTCCCGGGTTACTGACAGAACTCAGCGTGGCGAGCGTGACGCCTGCCAGTTCTTCCAGGTACCGGGCGAACTCGTCGGGCCGGCCACGGCGCGCGGCCACGGCGACCCGTTCCGGGAGCCAGGACAGCGCGTCGACCAGCGCCAGCTCCCCCGGGTCAGCGGGCAGGCGCCGCGGGACCGCCGCCGACCCAAGGCTGGCTGCCCAGCGCACCCCGGACGCGGCGCGGGCGTGCGCGTACCTCACAGCATAGGCGGGGTTGCCCGGCAGGTGCCGCGCGATTTCCGCCGCGTCGATCCGCACCGGCCGCCCCGGCACCGCCCTGGCCAGCGCGAACCGCACCGCGTCCGCCCCCGCGAAGGCGACCGCCGCCGCCACTTCCGCCGTTTTTTCCGCCGAACGATCCCGGGCGTCTCCCCCTGGCGGAGGCAGGCTCTGGCGTGGTGGGAGCGCGGGCGCCGGGCGGTCCTGGGTCGCTCCGCCGGCTGGCAGCAGGGTGCGCTGGGGAGACGGCTCGGGGCGTTCGGGATAAGGAGAGGCGGTGACCGTCGCGCCCGCGGCGGCGGCGAGGCGGGCGGTCAGTTCGGCGGCCAGCGCGGCCCTCGCCTCCTCCCAGGTGGCGGCCGCGAGCAGGTCGGCGGGCGGCGGCGCCTCGAGGGTGACGCCGCGCAGCGCCTCCCCGCGGGCGCACGCCGGTCCCGCGGCGGCGATGCGCCCGGGCAGCGCGGCGAAGGCCTCGGGAGTGACGGTGAGCGCGAGGAAGCCAGGGCCGGAGACTTCGGCGCGGGCGATCCACGGCTCTCGCGCCAGGCGGTCGGCTAGCAGCGCGGCCGCCTCGCGCGGGGAACGGCTGGCGGCGAGGCCGAACGCGACGCTCGAGACATACGTTCCCGGCGATGCGCCGGGGCGCAGTCCAGGATCAGTCTCAGCGCCCGCTAGCGCGGCGCTGGCGGCCGCTCTGGCGATCGCGCGCCGCAGGTCGCCGGTGATCACCGGCGCGGGCTACGCGGGCGCGACCCCGGCGAGCTCGCGGACCACGCGGATCATCTCGCCCGGGTCGAACGGCTTGGTCAGGTAGGCGTCCGCGCCGACGCTCGCACCGCGGGCGATGTCGTCTTCCTGGGCACGGGCGGTGATCATGACGACCTTGATGCGCGCGGTCTCCGGCGTCTTGCGCAGCTGGACGGCGGTCTCCCAGCCGTCGAGCCGCGGCATCATGACGTCAAGCGTGATCACGTCGGGCGCGATCGCCTGCACCTTGTCGAGGCAGTCCTGGCCGTCGACGGCTGTCGCCACGTCAAACCCCTCAAGGGTGAGGTTTACGGCGATAAGCTGGCGAATCACCTCGTCGTCGTCGACCACGAGCACTCGTCCCAAACCTTGCGTCACGCGGGCGAGGCTACCCGGTATCGCTGCGTCATGCCCACAGCGCCCCTGCGCGGCCCCAATGATGCCGGCGGACTGGTACCCTTTCGGAGTCACTGAGCCCCCATAGCTCAGGGGATAGAGCACCGGCCTCCGGAGCCGGGTGCGCAGGTTCGAATCCTGCTGGGGGCGCCCGAATCGTCAACTTCGCCCCCTTGTCGTCCTTAAAGGGCTTACGTGGGTTCACCTCGGCATGCGAGCATTGGTCCCCACACTTAGCTGATTTCCACGGAAGTCCCCAAAGAGGCCTGCAGTGACACAAGGTCCGGAGCCTGGCGTGCCGCCGTGGGGGTATGGTCCCACGCCGCCGCCCCCGCCATACGGCGCGCCTCCGCCACCGTACGGCGGCGGATACGGTGCGCCCGGCGGCTATGGCGGCTATGGCGGCTATGGAGCGTACGGCGGCGGGTATGGCGGCGGCCCTGGGCCCTACGGCGGCTACGGGAAGCCGCCCGCGCCCAAGCCCGGGCTGATCCCGCTCCGGCCGCTTTCGGCCGGCGAGATCCTCGACGGCGCCTTCACCGCCATCCGGTGGAATCCGAAGACGATCCTCGTCTCCTCCGCGTCGGTGGCCGCCGCGTCGAACGTGCTGCTCGGCGTGGTGACATACATCCTCGAGAAGCACATCCTCGCCAGCGTGAACATTCCGGCCAACGGGCCGGTCACCGCGTCGCAGATAGGCAGCTTCGTGATCGGGGTGTTCGCCCTCGTGGGGGTGACCGCTCTCGTCACCTTCGTGGCCAACACGATCGTCACCGGCCTGCTCACCTATGCCATCGGCCAGGGCGTCCTCGGCCGGAAAGAGACGCTCGAGGGCGCCTGGCGCGCCACCCGTGCCCGTTCCTGGGCATTGCTCCTGACGGTGCTGCTTGCCAGCGTGTGCCTCGGTTTCGGCTGGCTGATCGCCGTCGGCCTGGGGGTGGGGCTCGGCGTGCTGCTCGGCGCGGGCGCGCACATGCCGGCTTTGGGGGTGCTGGCGGGCCTGGCGGTCAGCGGCACCGCGACGGTGTTCGCCGTGATCGCGCTGGTCCGCTGGACCGTCGCGATCCCGGTCGTCATGCTCGAGCGCGTAGGTCCCGTGGCGAGCCTGCGCCGGTCCTGGGCCCTGGTGCGGCGCAGTTCGTGGCGTGTCCTCGGGATCATGCTCGCCACGGAGTTGATCGTCGGCATCGCGGGCGCGGTCATCAAGGTGCCGTTCAGCATCGCGAGCGGGGCCGGCAGCCTGATGACCCCGGACACGCGGGTGTCTGCTGTCGCCATCATCGTCTCGGCGATCGGCGGGATCGTGGCCGGCACGCTCACCGCCCCGATGCTCGCCGGGGTGATCGTGCTGCTCTACACCGACCTGCGGATGCGCCGGGAAGGGCTGGACATCGCGTTGCAGGCCGCGGCTGGCGTGACTGCCGTGGCTGGCGTGACGCCCGGCATGCCTCCCGGCGGGATGGCCGGCGGGACTCCCGGCGGGATGGCCGGCGGGACGGGCGCGGGCGGCCGGAATCCTGGCCCCTGGTGATCGCGGCTGGCCCGATCGGGCGTGATCCGGCCCAGCGTCTTGCCCGCGATGAGCTGTCGCGGGCGATCTATCACCAGCACTCCATTTCGCAAGCCGTCGGGCATTTCCTGCTCTCGCTGCTTGACCGCTTCTTCGGGGCCGCGAGCCACGTCACTCCCGGCGGGTGGTGGACGGTCGTGGCCCTGGTGGCGCTTGTGGTCGCCGCCTGCGCCGCGGTCGCCGTGCGGCTGGGGCCGCTCGCGGGATCGGCTCGGGGGGCGGGCCCCGCGAGGGACCTATCCTCGCGCGGCCTGACCGCCAGGCAGTTGCGCGACGCCGCGGCGGCGAGCGCCGCCGCGGGCGACTACAGCACGGCCATCCTGCAGCGGCTCCGGGCGATCGTCGCGAGCTGCGAGGAGCGTGGCGTCCTCGCGCCAGACGCGGGCCGGACCGCTGATGAGCTGGCCACGCAGGCGGGCGCCCGCTTCCCTGGGCAAGGCGCCGACCTCGCCGCCGCGGCGCGCCTGTTCGACCAGATCCGCTACGGCGACGGCACCGGCACGCGCGACGGCTACACGCGGCTGTGCGACCTGGACGACACCCTGACGGCGCTGCGGCCGGAGCCGCTGCCCGGGCAGGCGCCCGCGGGCGCGGGCGTCGCCGGTGCGCGTGCCAGCGGAGCCCGTGCCGCCGGAAATGGGGCGACGGCGTGAGGCGGGCCTCGCCTGCCATCCTGCGCTGGCGGGTGCCCGTGCTCCTTGGCGCGGGTGTCCTGGCCGCGGGCGCGGTGATCGCGCTGCTGCAGCCGCCCCCGGCCGCCGGCTACCTGGACCCCGGCGGCACGGGCGCCGCCGGCGGCCGCGCGCTCGCCGACCTGCTCGGCGCCCGCGGGCAGCACGTGCTGCGGGTATCCGCTCCGGCCAGCACAGGCGCGGGTCCTGACGCCCTGGAACTGGTCACGAGCCCGGGGCTGCTCAGCGCCGCCCAGCTCGCCAGGGTGGCACGGTTTGACGGCGACATCCTGCTCGTCGCCCCCGATGCCGCCGCGCTGCGCGCGATCGCTCCCGCGATCCGTGTCGTCGGGACCGAGTCCGGCGTCGTGGTCCGTCCCCGGTGCGCCGCGTGGCCCGCGGACGTCGCAGGCGACGCCTATCTCGACGGCTCCGTGCTGCGCACCGGTGATGCCAGCGCGCAGTCGTGCTACCCGGGCGACGGCGGCTACTCCCTGATCCGGTACACCGACGGCACCAGGACGATCACCGTCCTTGGCAGCGGCGCGCCGCTCACCAACGAGTTCCTCGCCAACCGCGGCGACGCCGCGCTCAGCCTGAACCTGCTGAGCACCCCGCGCTTGATCGTCTGGCTGGTGCCGTCCCCGTCCGCGCAGGCAGTCGCCGCCCAGGGGCAGCAGCGCTCGTTCTTCGCCCTGGTGCCGTGGCCCGCCTACCTGATCGCGATCCAGCTGTGCGTCGCGGTCCTGCTCGCCGCGGCGTGGCGGGCGCGCCGGCTCGGCCCGCTCGTGGCCGAGCGGCTCCCCGTGGTCGTGCGGGCCGCCGAGACCGTCGAAGGGCACGGCCGCCTCTATCAGGCCAGGCGTGCCCGCGACCGGGCGGCCGCAGAACTGCGCGCGGCCGCCGCCGCCCGCATCGCCCGCCTGACCGGCAGCGAGGTGCGGGCGGAAGCGATCGCCGCCCGCACCGGATCGCCGCCGCAGGAGGTGGCCGGCGTGCTCGGCGGGCCCGCTCCTGTCAGCGACCAGGCCCTGGTAACCCTCGCAGCCGATCTGGACACCCTCGAACGGAAGATACGCCAGTCATGATGTACTCCGACTCCCGCGCCGCGCTCACCGCGGTCCGCGCCGAGATCGCCAAGGCCGTGGTCGGCCAGGACCAGGTCGTGACCGGCCTGCTCATAGCCCTCGTGGCGGGCGGGCATGTGCTCCTCGAGGGCGTCCCCGGCGTCGCCAAGACCCTGCTGGCCCGGTCGCTCGCCGCGGCGCTGAACCTGTCGGCCAAGCGCTTGCAGTTCACCCCCGACCTCATGCCGGGGGATGTCACCGGGTCCCTGGTGTACGACGCGCGAACGGCGGAGTTCGAGTTCCGCGAGGGACCGGTGTTCACCAACATCCTGCTCGCCGACGAGATCAACAGGACTCCGCCGAAGACCCAGGCCGCACTCCTTGAGGCGATGGAAGAGCGCCAGGTCTCGGTCGAGGGCTGGCCGCGGCCGCTCCCGGACCCGTTCCTCGTGGCCGCCACCCAGAACCCGGTCGAGTACGAGGGCACGTACCCGCTGCCCGAGGCCCAGCTCGACCGCTTCCTGCTCAAGCTGGTCGTCGGGGTCCCCCCGCGAGACGCCGAGATCGAGCTGCTCAACCGTCACGCCGCTGGCTTCGACCCGCGCGACCTGCGCGGCATCCGCGCGGTCGCGGGCACCGCGGACCTGGCCGCGGCACGCAAGGCCGCCGCCGCTGTCCATGTCTCGCCCGAGATCACCGCCTACATCGTCGACCTGTGCCGGGCGACCAGGCAGTCCCCGTCACTGCGGCTCGGAGCGTCCCCGCGGGGCGCCACCGCGCTGCTCGCCGCCAGTCGCGCGTGGGCGTGGCTCGCCGGCCGTGACTACATGATCCCCGACGACGTGAAGGCCCTCGCCCGGCCCGCGCTGCGGCACCGGATCCAGCTCCGCCCCGAGGCCGAGCTTGAGGGCGTGACCCCGGAGGGCGTGCTCGACGGGGTGCTGTCCGCCGTCCCGGTGCCGCGGTGACCGCGCCGTGGCACTGAGCGGCCGCGCGGCGGCCGTCGCGCTGGCCGGCGTCCT
>Ga0335073_10003850_pt1 | contig 20947 bp, 24 predicted proteins | sample Lox_Sample_22_FD_207093 | JGI IMG/M metagenome (GOLD analysis project Ga0335073, IMG submission 207093) | Soil microbial communities from Loxahatchee National Wildlife Refuge, Florida, United States - Lox_Sample_2.2 | ecosystem: Environmental > Terrestrial > Soil > Wetlands | place: USA...
ATCCTCGCCGCGCGGGCGGGCGCCGGCTGCCGGATCATCATCCTGACCACCTTCGACCTCGACCAGTACGTCTACGAGGCGCTCACCGCGGGAGCAAGCGGGTTCCTGCTCAAGGACGTCTCGCCGGAACAGCTGGTCGGCGCCGTGCGCATTGTCCGCTCCGGCGACGCGCTGCTCGCGCCGTCGATCACCCGCAGGCTGGTCGAGCGGTTCGCGGCCGGGCCGCCGGCCGCCGGGCGCGAGCTGTCCGAGCTGACGCCGCGAGAGCTCGAGGTGCTGCGATGGCTGGCCCGCGGCCTGAGCAACGCCGAGCTGGCCGCGCAGCTCACGCTCAGCGAGGCGACGGTCAAGACCCACGTGGCCCGGATCCTGGCCAAGCTGGGGCTGCGCGACCGGGTGCAGGCCGTGGTGCTGGCCTACGAGACCGGGCTGGCCGCCCCGCGCACCCCCCCGGCAACACCCTGACCGGTTATCCGGGAAGTCTGTCAGTCATATTCACTGACAGACTTCCCCGCTCATCTGATCTTGCGTCGCGGCGCCGCTGGTGCCGGACGGTGCTGGCGGCGCCGGCTGACGGTGCCCGGGGCTGGTGCCGGCCGGGCAGGTGGCGCCGTGCTGACGGTGCCCGGGGCTGGTGCCGCCCGGGCGGAGAAGGCACTGGTAGGGAGCGTGATGGAACTCGAGGTGCGTGAGCTGACCAAGCAGTTCGGGGCGGCCGGGTTCCACCCGGGGCGGGCGCTCGACCGCAGCAGCCTGCTCGGCGCGACCCGGGTGCTGCCGCGGTGGGCCGGGGGCCCGGTGCTGCTCGGCTACGCGGCGGTCTTCGCCGGCGCCGCCGCGCTCACTACACTCATGCGCGATGTCACCTAGGAAGCCCGCGGTGCTGCGCGGCGACGACGGCCAGGGCCTGCGCGAGTACCTGATCGCGACCGCGGCGCGGCTGATCGGCGAGCGGGGCAGCGCCGGCCTGGCGGTCCGCGACATCGCCCGGGAGGCCCGGGTCGCCGACGGCGTGCCCTACAACTACTTCGAAGACAAGGACGACCTGCTCGCGCACGCCCTGCTCGCGCACGTCGGCGCCGTGATGCAGGCCGCGCCGCGGATGCCGCCGGCGGGCAGCGGCAGCGTGGAGGGGAACCTGCGGCTGTTCATCGACCGCGGCCTGCGGACGCTGGCCCAGGTCGCGCCCGCCTTCGCCGGGCTGCTGTCACAGCCGGGGGTGCTCGGCCGGTTCCACGCCATGGTGGGGGGCGACGCGGCGTTCGTCGGCGGCGAGCACGAGGCGGACCAGGCCGGCGAGGGCCCCGCCGCGGACCAGGCCCGCGGGCTGCCCGACGCCCTGCGCGGCTACCTGCTCGCCGAGCAGCGGCTCGGCCGCATCGGCGAGGCCGCCGACGTCGACGCCGCGGTGACGCTGGTCGTCGGCACGATCCACGGCGAGATCCTGCCGCGGGTCATGTTCGCGCCGCCGGGCACCCAGATCAGCGCCCCGCCCGGCCTGGCCGGGCGGGTGGCCCGCGCGGTCCTGCGCGGGATCGCGCCCGCGGCGCCGCGGTAGGCGGGCCGGCCAGGGCCGGCACCGGCGCCGGTGTCAGCCCTGCAGGTGCCGGCCGAAGAAGCCGAAAACCTTGGCCCAGCCGTCCATCGCCTGCCCGGGCCGGTACATCGGGGCGTGGTAGTAGAAGAACCCGTGCCCGGCGCCGTCGTAGCGGTGGAACTCATAGGCCTTGCCCAGCCGCCTGAGCTCCGCCTCGTGCTGGTTCACCTGCTCGGGCGTGGGGTGGGTGTCGTCGTTGCCGAACAGTCCAAGCAGCGGCGCCGAGAGCCCGGCGGTGAGCTCGATCGGGGCCACCGGCCGGGCCGGCGACAGATCCTGCGGCCCCATGACCACGCCCCCGCCCCACAGGTCGGCGACCGCGTCGAAGCCGGCCGACTGGGAGGCGGTCAGCAGCGCGTGCCGCCCGCCCGAGCAGGTGCCGATGATGCCCGCCTTCCCGTTGCTGTCCGGCTGCGCCTTCAGCCAGGTCAGGGCCGCCGCGCAGTCGGCGACCACGCCGTCGTCGGGCACCCCGCCCTCGGCGCGCGCCCGGGCGGCGATGTCGTCGGGCGTGCCGTGGCCATACCGGCAGTACAGGTCCGGGCAGATCACGCAGTACCCGTGGCGGGCGAGCCGCTCGCAGAACTCACGGTAGAACTCGTCCCATCCGGGCATGTGGTGCACGGCCACCACCCCTGGCACCGGGCCCGGCCCGTCCGGCCGGGCCACGTAGGCGTGGATCTCGTCGCCGCCGCCGCCCGCATACCCGATCACCTCCGCGGTGATTCCCTGCCTGGCGTCGGTCCTGAACGAGTTCCACATGGCGACCCCTTCGCTCGAGCGATCCAACGGTAACCAACCGCCGGGTGCCGGCGCAGGGACACGGGCGCGGCGGTCGCGGTGATAGACCAGACCCAAGCCGTGGCAGGACCCGAGGAGGTCGGTGTGGGCGATCATCCGGTGATCGGTTATGTGGTCTGGGCGCTGCTGTTCGGCGCCCTGTTCGCGTGGGAGGGGCTGGCCCTGAGCCACATCAGCGGCACGGTGCCGACGCTCAGCGCCACGTTCCGCGCGATCATGAAATACCCGTTCGGCCGCTGGGCGCTGTTCGCGCTGTGGCTGTGGTTCGGCTGGCATATCTTCGTCCGCGGCTGGCACTTCCTGCTCCGCGCCTGACCGCCGGGGTGGCCTGAGATGTCTTCCTCGCTGATCAGCCAGGACATAGGGCCGATGGTGGTCGGATACGGCCTGGTCATGGGGGCGCTCGCGCTCGGCCTGCGCCTCATCCGCCGCTCGGAGCCTGGCCAGCGCAGGCGCGGCCGGGTGGGCCGGGCGCGCTACGCACTGCGGGTGGTGGCCAGGTTCCCGCCGGGGTGGCCGCGGCTGATCGCCCACTGCGTGGTCACCGCCCTTGGCGGCTACCTGCTGCTGATGCTCGTCCTCATCTTGTATTACCTGTTCGTGGTGCACGTGGCCGGTGACTTCATCGACAGCGGGTTCACCGGCTGCCTGCTGCTGACCGGGCTCAGCCTGCCGGTGTTCCTGGCACTGTCCTGGCTCGCCGTGCGCAGGGGATGGCGGTTCTAGCGCGCCAAACCGGCCCGGAAGCGCCGATACCGGCGGCCGGCGGAAGGCGGCTAGCCCCGGCTCTGCGCCAAGCGGCCGCCGAACCGGGTCCGGAGCAGGATCCACAGCGCCTCGACGCCGTCGCGCCAGGTGAGTTTCTTGCCGGCCTCCCGGCTGCGGGCCTTGTAGCTGATCGGCACCTCGTACGGCCGGTAACCGCGCCGCAGCAGCTTCCCGGTGACCTCCGCCTCCATGCCGAACCCGGTCTCCCGGATATCCAGCTTGCGGTACAACGCGGCCGGCATCAGCTTGAAACAAGTCTCCAGATCGCTGATATAGCAGTTGAACAACACATTCGCGAACGTCGTCACGCCCTTGTTTCCCAGCACGTACGCATACGAGTACGCGTTATGGCTGCCGAACGTCCGGGTGCCGTACACCACCTCCGCCTCCCCGGCCAGCACCGGCGCCAGCAGCGCGGGGATCTCGGCCGGCGCGTACTCCAGGTCGGCGTCGCACATGATCACGTAGTCGCCGGCGGCCACGGCGGCGGCGGTCCGTATCGCCGCCCCCTTGCCCTTGTTGCGCTCGTGCAGATGCACGCTGACCCGCGGGTCGCTGGCAACCGACGGATACAGCTCCCTGGTACCGTCGGTGCTCCCGTCATCGACGATGACGAGCTCGACCTCGCACGGGAAGTTGACGTTGAGCACATCCTTGATCGCGGAGGCCAAGGTGGCGCGCTCGTTGTACACGGGCATCAGGATCGACAGCTTCACGGGCGGCAAGCTTACGCGAGCCTGCCGAGGCAATGCCAGACAAAGGTTAGGCAAGCGATAGATTGCGGCTGCGTTGCCCCGAGCCGAGCTCGTTTAAAGTTTCGTTAAAGGAGTCTCCATGAACTCGCATTTGACCAGGGGCCGGCCCGAGGTGCCGGGCTCCGGCGCCCGGCGCATCCTGGTGACCGGGGGCTCGGGATTCATCGGGTCGCACCTGAGCCGGCGCCTGCTCGCGCTCGGTCACGACGTGCTGGTCGTCGACAACTTCTACTCCAGCAGCAGGCACAACGTCGTCGACCTGCTCGACAACCCGCGTTTCGAGCTGATGCGGCACGACGTCACGTTCCCGCTCTACGTCGAGGTCGACCAGATCTACCACCTGGCCTGCCCGGCCTCGCCGGTCTACTACCAGCGCGACCCGGTGCAGACCACCAAGACCTGCGTGCACGGGTCGATCAACATGCTCGGCCTGGCCAAGCGGCTCGGCGCCTCGATCCTGCTCGCGTCGACCTCCGAGGTCTACGGCGACCCCGCCGTCCACCCGCAGGTCGAGTCCTACTGGGGCAACGTGAACTCGATCGGCATCCGGTCCTGCTACGACGAGGGCAAGCGGTGCGCGGAGACGCTGTTCTTCGACTACTACCGCCAGCACCGGCTGCCGATCAAGGTGGCCCGGATCTTCAACACCTACGGGCCGAACATGCTGGCCAACGACGGCCGGGTGGTGTCCAGCTTCATCGTCCAGGCGCTGCGCGGCCAGCCGCTCACGGTGTTCGGCGACGGGTCGCAGACCCGCTCGTTCTGCTTCATCGACGACATGGTCGACGGCCTGATCCGGCTGATGAACTCGCAGCCGGAGGTCACCGGCCCGGTCAACCTCGGCAACCCCGGCGAGTTCACCATGCTCGAGCTCGCCAGGAAGGTGCTGAGCCTGACCGGCAGCGACTGCCCGATCGAGTACCGCCCGCTGCCGTCCGACGACCCGGTGCGCCGCCAGCCCGACATCACGCGGGCCAGGGAACTGCTGGGCTGGCAGCCGGCCGTGCCGCTGGACCACGGCCTCGAGCAGACCGTCGCGTACTTCCGCAAGGCACTGGCCGGCTGACCACCCGCGTCGCCCGCGGGGGCGAGGAGGTCGACGAGTGGACACGGCGTTCGTTCTCGGCGGGGGCGGCGTGCTCGGCGCGCACGAGATCGGCATGCTCCGGGCGCTGTCCGAGGCCGGCATCCGGCCCGACGTGGTCGTGGGGACCTCGGTCGGCGCCATCAACGGCGTGTTCGTGGCGGCCGATCCCGCCGCGGCGGCGCAGCGGCTGTACCAGCTGTGGCAGAGCGAGGCCCTCGGGCAGGCGTTCAGCGAGAACCTGTGGAGCCGCGCGGTTCGGCTGGCCCGCTCCGGCACCCACCTGCATTCGATCGAGCCGCTTCGCCGGTTGCTGGAGTCCGAGCTTCCCGGGAGCGCCTTCGCCGATCTCGCGCTGCCGTTTCACTGCGTGGCCGCCAGCATCGAGCGGGCCAGCCCGCGCTGGTTCAGCAGCGGGCCGGTGGTGCCCGCGGTCCTGGCATCGTGTGCCGTGCCCGGGCTGCTGCCGCCGGTCGAGGTCGGCGGCGAGCACTACTTCGACGGCGGCCTGGTGCACTCGATACCGGTGGGCCGGGCCATCGCCCTCGGCGCCCGCACCGTGTACGTCCTGCACGTGGGCCGGATCGAGCGGCCCCTCGAGGTGCCGCGCCGGCCGTGGCAGGTGGGCCTGGTCGCGTTCGAGATCGCCCGCCGGTACCGGTTCCACGAGGAGATGTCGGCGCTGCCGGACGACGTGCGGGTGCACGTGATGCCGGCGGGCGCGGTCCGCAACGGCCCGGACCTTTCCCAGCTGCGATACCGGGACAAGACTAAGGTCGGCGACAGCATCGAGCGTGCGTACGCGGCGTCGGCCAGCTACCTCGCCGGGCTGGCCGGGTTCTGACCGGCCACCGAGGACGGGAGGAAGGCGATGCTTCCACCCAGGTTGCTCCGCCGGCTGGTGCTGGCCCCGCTGGCCGTCGTCATCGCGCTCGCGGTCGTGGTGCTGTCACCGCTGCTCGCCGCGCTGACCCTGGCCTTCGGCCTGCGACGGCTGCGGCCGGGCCGGATGCGCGGCCTGCGGCTGCTGTACTTCGCGGTGGTCTGGCTGGCCGCCGAGGCATCGGCGCTGTTCATGTGCCTCGGCCTGTGGGTGGCGAGCGGGTTCGGCGGCCGGCTGCGAACCGAGCCCTATCGCAGCCGGCACTACGCGATCATGCGGTGGTATCTCGACAAGGTGTCCGGCGCGGCCACCCGCACGCTCGGGCTGCGGGTCGAGGTCGACGGCCCGGACTGCGGCGCCGGGCCGGCCGGCCCGCCGCTCATCGTGCTGAGCCGGCACGCCGGGCCGGGCGACTCGTTCCTGCTCGTGCACTACTTAATCAACGTCTACGGGCGACGGCCGCGGGTCGTGATGAAGGCCACGCTGCAGCTCGACCCCGGGCTGGACGTCGTGACGAACCGGCTGCCGAACGTCTTCGTCCAGCACCACCGCGCAGGCCACCGGATGCACGTCGAGCAGATCAGGCGGCTGGCGCGCGGGCTCGGCGAGGGCGACGCGCTTGTGCTGTTCCCGGAGGGCGGCAACTGGACGCCGGCCCGCTGGCACCGGCGCATCCGGCGGCTCGAGCAGGCGGGCCGCGGCGACCTGGCGGCGCGCGGGCGGGAGATGCCCAACGTCCTCGCCCCGCGGGCCGGGGGCGCGCTCGCGGCGATCGCGGCCTGCCCCGGCGCCGACGTGATCTTCGTGGCGCACACCGGCCTGGACGGGCTGGTCAGCGTCGGCGACGTGTGGCGCAACCTGCCGATGGACCAGGTGGTGCGCGCGACCTGGTGGCGGGCGCCGGCGGGCGAGGTCCCCCGGTCGCAGGATCACGAGGCCCAGGTGCGCTGGCTGTATGACTGGTGGCAGCGCATCGACGAGTGGGTCTCGCGGCACCGCCCCGGCGAGCCCGAGGATCGGCGCGAACCCGCCAGCCGGGGCTGAGGAAACCTAGCCCCGCGCGCCGGCCGCACTCCGCGCGCGCCGCGTGGTTGCACGTCCGTAGGGGCTGTTACCCCCATAGACGTACAACGATCATGATGAGGGTGATCGGGGCGCGAAGAAGCCGGCCAGGATCGGCGCGATCACCGCCTGGTCCACGTCGTGGGTCTGGCCGTCGAGCGCGCGCAGCTGGCCGCCGGGCATGGCCCGGCTCAGCTTCTCGGCGGTCTCGCGCATGAACGGGAAGCTCGCGGTGCCGTACATCAGCAGGGCCGGGATGGCGACCCCCGCTGCCCGCGCGGCCGGCACCGCGCGGTCGGGGCCGAGCACGCCCGTGTGGTCGTAGGCGAGCGTCGGCGCGACCGCCTCCAGGCCCTGCCAGAACGGCGCCAGGCGCATCCCGGCGACCTGTTCCCCGGGCATGCCGAGGAAGCTCATGAACAGCGCCACCGCGTCCCCGTGCCGGCCGTCGGCCAGCGCCTCGGTCAGCCCCGCGATGTAGGCCGCCCAGGGCTTGCGGTCCGCGGGGTCGTCGGTGTGCGGTGCCTCGTAGATCGCGAGCCTGCCGACCTTGCCGGGCTTGCCCGCCTTGCCGCCGAGCTGCGCGGCCGCCTCCAGCGCCAGGGTGCCGCCCGACGAGTGCCCGAACAGGCTGGCCGGCCCGCCGGCCTCGTCGATCAGCGCCTCGATGTCCTCGACCTCCCGCGCGACCCCGTAGGGCCTGGTGTCCCCGCTGTCGCCCTTGCCGCGGCGGTCGTAGCTGATGACCGTGAAGCCCGGCGCGAGGAGCTCGGCCAGCTGCGTCTTGGCCCCGCGGACGGTCAGGGCGCCGTCGACCACGATCACGGTGGGCCCCTGGCCCCGCGTGTCGTAGGCGATCGTGGTGCCGTCGACGGACGTGACGGTGTTCATGACGTTCCTCCCTCGTGGCCTGATAGCGCGGCGAGGTACGCGGCGAAGCGGTCGAGCGACGTCGCGAAGCCCGCCTGCGCCTCCGGGGAGCGCATCGGCGCGGGCACTCTGGTCTGGTGGATGCGGACCTCGGTGCGTCCGCCGCCGAGGTCGGTGAAGGTCGACGTGGTCGTCATCCCGGAACCCGGATCGGTCCACGCCAGCCGTTCCGGCTCCACGACCTCATCGAAGATCACGCGCAGCCGGTACTCGCTGCCGTCGGCGTCGCTGACCATGACGCTCTCGAAGACGCCGCCGGGGCGCGCGTCGACCGTGATCTCGTCCAGCGGCGCGCTGACCCCGGCAGGCCCCCAGAAGTGCGTCAGGTGCCCGGGCTCGATCATGCACCGGAAGACCAGGTCCCGTGGCGCGTCGAAGACCCGAGTGAAGATCAGCTCGTCCGCTCCCGGCGTGTTGTCGGTCATCGGGCTTGCTCCTCCTCGTGCGGGCCGGCGGCCCGCTGGATGTCGCGCAGGTGCCGGTCCAGCTTGTCGAACCGCTCGGCCCAGATCCGCCGGTTCTCCTCGATCCAGTCCGCCGCCACGTCCAGCGCCTCCCGCTCCAGGTGGCAGGGCCGGTACTGGGCGTGCCGGCTCCGCGAGATCAGGCCGCTGCGCTCGAGCACCTTGAGGTGCTTGGAGACCGCGGGCAGGGACATGTCGAACGGCTCGGCCAGCTCGTTCACCGTGGCGTCGCCGCGCGCCAGCCGGGCCACGATGGCCCGGCGCGTCGGGTCCGCCAGCGCGGTGAAGGTCGCGTCGAGCGCGCTCATGCCGCTATTTAACCTGAAGGTTAGTTAGCTGTCAAGTTAAATATGGAACGATCCGTCGCGCATACGGCCAGCAGGACCGCGACTCGCGGAACCCGGGAGCGGCGGGCCGCGCGGCCGCGGGTGCCCCGCTCAGCCGCCGTGCGCGGGCAGGGGCACCAGGACCGCGGCGTCGGGGCTGCCCCGGCCGGTGACCGGGTCCCAGCCGGGCCCCGCCTTGTACCTTGGGAAGACGCCGGCGGGCCAGATCACCGATGCGGGCAGGCTGAGGTAGCCCTGCGGGCCGCAGGACAGCAGGGAACCCACGGCGGGCGTGTCGGTCCCTGCCGAGTGGCGGGACGGGACCGGCGAGGCCGCGGCCGTCAGGTATGCCGCCGTGGTCCCGGCCGCCGCCGTCGCCGCCAGCCAGCTATCCAGCCTGAGCCGCCCGTTAATGTCCGGGCCGTGTGCAGTAGCCGCGAGGCGTTCCAGTTCGTGCGCATGGCGTTTCCTCGCGTCGGATCGTGGCGGACAATGGGCCGCGGGCGCCCGGCCGGTCAGGCGTCGCGCAGGCGGAGCAGCACGCCGCCGAGCAGGAGTGCGCCGGCGGCCCACAGCGCCAGGACGCCGAGCCCGGGCCACGGCCCGATCGGCAGGGTCTTCAGGTCCCTGGTCGCCTGGATGGCCAGCCCCGCGTTCATCGGGCTCCATTGCTCGAGGCGGCGCTCCCAGCGCGAGTTCAGGATCCCGAACTGGACGATCAGCGGCACGATGTAGATCAGGCCGAGCAGCAGCGCGATCGACGCGCCGGAGTCCCGCACCGCGGTGGCCAGGCCGAGGCTGAACAGCCCGATAAGGGCCAGATACAGCACCGAGCCGGCCGCCGCGCGCAGCGTCGGGCCGGCGCCCAGCGACAGCGCCTCGGAGCCGTGCGCGCCGGTGAAGCCGTTGCCGGGCAGGATGTACCGGCCGGCTATCAGCGACCACGCCACCGCGAAGGCCCCGGCGGCCAGCACCAGGCCGGTGAGCACGATGGCCTTGGCGGCCAGGGCGGTGATCCGCCGCGGCACGGCGGTGAGCGTGATCCGGATCATGCCGCTGCTGTACTCCGGGGTGATCACCAGCACGGCGAGGACCGCGACGACGGCCTGGCCGGCCAGGACCCCGGTGAGGCTGAGCTTGGGTGTGTCGTAGCTGCACGACGTCGGGCACTTCTGCACCACGACCTCCAGGATGCTCAAGCCCACGGTCACGACGATCATGGTGAGAAGCAGAAGTCCGGGGCCGGCCACCGTGCGCAGCTTGGTCCACTCCGCGTGCACCGCCTCCCGCAGCGCCCCGAATTCGCCGAGCAGTGCCCCCGTCGTCCCGTGCCCGTCTCGCGCCTCCCGGCGCCGGGGCGACGCCAGCGCGGTCACGCGTCCCTCCGGCGCAGCACGTACGCGGCGAGGGCCAGCGCGGCGACCGCCCAGACGCACGCCACGATGAACCCATTCCACGGCGCCAGCGGGAAGCAGCCGTTGTACGGCTCGCAGGTGTGCATCACCTGTGAGTACTGCGGCGTGCCCTCCTGCAGGCCGAACGCGGCCGCCGGGGTCAGCCGCAGCACCCAGTCGGCGGGGCCCTGGGGCAGGATCACGCCGAGAATCACCGGGACGATCAGTAGCCCGACCACGGCGGTGATCGCGGCAGCGCTGCGGCGCAGCAGGGTGCCCGCGGACAGGGCGAGGATGGCGGCGACCGCCAGCAGCCCCGCGGTGCCCACGACGATCTGCAGCCCGTGCCCGCTGGTGAGCGCCCAGACCGGGTAGACCGACGACACCCAGCCGCCCGTGTGCAGCTTGCGCTCGGCGATCGGCATCGCGACCGCGGTCCCGACCAGCCCGGCCACGAACGTGACCGACCCGATCACGATGGCCTTGGCGGCCAGCACCCGGCCGCGGCGCGGGCTCGCCACCAACGTGGTGCGGATCAGGCCCCGCCGGTACTCGGCGGTGATGAACAGCGCTCCCAGGGCGATGACCGCGAGCAGGCCGACGGCCGTGCCCTTGAGGACCGTCCCGAGCGGGTCGACGATGCTCGTGTACGGCGCGACGTCGCCGCCGCTTCCGGACAGCGTGAGCCTGCCGCCGGCCTGGGTGAAGCGGTATGGCGGCAGCCCTGCGATCCCCTTGCAGCCAGTTCCGTGCGACGTGCAGTGCCGCGTGGCGGGCGCAGCGCTGCCGTTGACGCTGATCCGCCCGGCGGCGGGCCCCGGGCCCGTGTCGAAGCCTACGTGGCCAGCGGTCCACGCCCCGCCGACCCGCCCGCCCGCCAGGCTGACGTGGTCGAAGCTGGCGGCGATATGGGTGTCAATGCCGCCGGGCCCGTTGTTGCTGGCGAATCCCTGGCTGCCCGCCACGTAGGGCGGCGAGGCCGCGAACAGCCCGGCCTGTACCGTCGACGGCAGGCCGGTCAGGGTGGCGGTCCCGATCTCGGTCCAGTGGGTGCCGTCGGTGGAGTCGTAGCCGGTGACCGTGTCGCCGGAGCGGGTCAGCCGCAGCCAGCGCGGCGACGCGGCGGACGGGGTACCGGGCAGGCCGGCCAGGTCGTTGGTGAAGTTCCACTGCATCCGCACTCCGTGGCCGGGGGTGGCCATGACCGCGGCGTAGGCCGAGCCTGCCGCGGTGCTCGCCTTGATCATGATCCCGGCCTTGGCCCACGGCTGCGCCGTGTGGGTGCTGGTGCCCGGTCCCTGGCCCGCCAGTTCGCCGTCGGCCAGCGAGGTGACTCGGACGGTGATGCTGCCGTTGCCGTCCAGCGGCTGGCGGATGAAGTAGAAGCTGTCGGTGACCGCCTCACCGCCCGGGCCGATGGCCACCGTCGGGTTGGCCGCCGGGTTCTGCTTCCCGTTGGCGGAGCTCGCGATGGCCACCACGGCCAGCGCGGTCAGCAGGGCGGCGGCGATCATCGCGATCACCCAGCCGCGCACGGACCGGAACTTGGTCCACTCGGCCCGCAGCAGGTGCGGGAAATCGTCGCGCCCGGGCCGCTGCGGGGACCGGTACGGCGTGACCGTGCCCGTGCTCATCGCGCGGCCTCCGTGCTGGTGGCCTCGGCCGGTGAAACTCCGGCGGGCGTGGCGGCTCGGAACTCGACCGCGTCGCGGGTGAGCTCCATGTATGCCTCCTCGAGCGTGGCCCGGTGCGGGGAGACCTCGGAGAACGGCACGCCGGCGCCGCCGAGCACGGCCACGACCCGCTCCGCGGTCAGCCCGGAGACCGTCAGCGAGTCCCGGTCGCTGGCGGCCACGGTGGCACCGGCGCGGGTCAGCGTTGCCATCGCCTCGGACCAGGCGGTGGTGCGCAGCGAGACCCGGTCGCCGGAGGCGGCCGCTATCAGCGCGGCTACCGTGGTGTCGGCGATGACCTTGCCCCGGCCGACGACCACCAGGTGGTCGGCGGAGCCTTCAAGCTCGCTCATCAGGTGGCTGGACACCAGCACCGCGCGGCCCTCGTCGGCGAGCGCCCGCAGGAACCCGCGCATCCACACGATGCCCTCGGGGTCCATGCCGTTGAACGGCTCGTCGAACATCAGCACCGGCGGGTCGCCGAGCATCGCCGCGGCGATCCCCAGCCGCTGCCGCATGCCGAGCGAGTAGCCGCCCGCCTTGCGCCGGGCGACCTTCTCCAGGCCGGCCTGCTCAATCACCGCGTCGACCTGCGCGGCGCACAGCCCCTGGGAGTGGGCCAGCCACAGCAGGTGGTTGCGGGCGCTGCGGCTGGGCTGAAGCGCGGCCGCGTCCAGCAGCGACCCGACGTGGCTCAGCGGGTGCCGCAGGCTCTGGTAGCGCTTCCCGCCGATCAGCGCGCAGCCCTCGTCGGGAGCGTCCAGGCCGAGGATCACCCGCATCGTGGTGGACTTGCCCGCGCCGTTGGGGCCGACGAAACCGGCGACCTGGCCCGGCTCGACGGTGAACGTCATGCCGTCCAGCGCCACCGTCTGCCCGAACCGCTTGCGCAGTCCGCTGACTTCGATAGTTGCGTCCATGCCCGCAACGGTAGGGATCGGGCGGCCGTCGCGTCGTCACGCCGGCGAGCCGTCTTCTGCGCCGCTGGCGCGAGGGACATCGCCCCGGCGCATCCCTCGCAAGGGGGACGGCGGGAATGCTCGTCCGGGGGGACGCACGATCGCTGGCCAGCGAGGACAATGGCCGTGTGGACCGGGCTGCCGACACGCGCCGCGAACGGGCCGCCGGGCTGCGGCGGCTCGCCGCGAGCCCGCACGCTCCGGCGGTGGCCGCCGGGCTGCTCGGCGTGGCCGCCGCGGCCCAGGCCCTGGCGCAGCTCGGGGGCATGGGCGGAAGCTACAGCGGGGACCTGCAGGTCGTTCAGGTGCTGCTCGCGTTGTTCGGCACGGTCCCGCTCGGGCTCCTGTGGGACCACCCGGCGGCCGCGGCGCTGGCGGTGTCGGCCGCGTGCGTGCTGTCTCTGGCGGCCTTCCATTTCCTGGCCGTCGCCGCCCTGATCACGCAGCTCGCGGCGCTGTACCGGCTGGGCCGCAGCGGCCCGCAGCTGCTGGCCGCGAGCCTCGCCGTGCCGTTCCTGGCGCTGGCGCTCACCTTCCTTGCCCTGCCACACACCGAGCCAAGAATCTCCTCGGCCAGGGTTCTCGTTGTGCTCCTGGTCGCGCTGTGCCCCGTGGCGGCCTGGGCCGGAGCCGCGCAGCGGGCCCGCGCCGAGGTCGCCCAGCACCAGGCGGCCAGGCAGGTCATGGTCGGCTCCCTGATCGAGCACACGGCGCGCGGTGAGCGCGCCCGCGTCTCCCGCGAGCTGCACGACGTCGTCGCCCACCACATCTCGATGATCGCCGTGCAGGCCGAGACGGCCCGGCTGACCACGGCCGGGATGCCCGCCGCCGGGGCGCAGCGGCTCGCCGCGATCGGCGACACCGCCCGGGCCGCGCTCACCGAGATGCGGCGGCTGCTCGGCGTGCTGCGCGAGGACACCCGGGCGGACGTCGCGGACCGGCGGCCGCAGCCCGGCCTGCGCCAGCTCGGTGACCTGCTCGACGAGGCACGCGACGCCTCGGGGTCGGGCGTCCGCCTCATCGTCGGCGGTGCCGTGACCCCGCTGGACCCCGGCATCGAGCTGGCCGCCTATCGCATCGTCCAGGAGGCGCTCACCAATGCGCGCCGGCACGCGGATGGCGCCGCCGTCGACGTGGAGCTGTACTACGCGGCGGACGCGCTCCTGCTGCGCGTCCGTGACAACGGCCCCGGGCCACCGCAGCCCGTCCCGCCCGCCGTGGCCGAGCCGCCCGACGGCGGGCACGGGCTGCTCGGCATGCGCGAGCGCGCCGCGGCGGTCGGCGGTGAACTGCGGGCCGGCGCCGGGAGGAACGGCGGGTTCGTGGTCGAGGCCAGGCTGCCGGTCGCGGCCGAGGCGGCGGCGTGACCACTCCGATCGCGATCAAGATCATCGTGGCCGACGACCACCAGGTGGTGCGGGCCGGGTTCGCGGCGCTGCTCGACACCCAGCCCGACTTCACGGTCGTCGGCACGGCCTGCGACGGGGCCCAGGCGGTGCGGATGAGCCGCCAGCTGCGACCCGACGTCGTGCTCATGGACGTGCGCATGCCGGCCATGGACGGGATCGAGGCCACCAAGCGGCTCGCCGGGTCAGCGGAGGGGGAAGGGGAGGCGGGCGGGGGGCCGCGCATCCTCATCCTGACCACCTTCGACCTGGACGAGTACGTCTACGACGCGCTGTGCGCCGGCGCCAGCGGCTTCCTGCTCAAGGACGTCACCGCGGAGCGGCTGTTCGACGCGGTGCGGGTCGTCGCCGCGGGCGAGGCGCTGCTCGCGCCGACCGTCACCCGGCGCCTGATCACCGAGTTCACCCGGCTGCGGCCCCGGACGGGCGATCAGCCGGCCGCGGCGCTGGCCGCGCTCACCCCGCGCGAGACTCAGGTGCTGCGGCTGGTGGCCGAGGGCCTGTCCAACCCGGAGATCGCGGCCCGGCTGCGGGTCACCGAGGAGACCGTGAAGACCCACGTCAGCCGGGTGCTGAGCAAGCTGGGGCTGCGCGGCAGAACCCAGGCGGTGGTCACCGCCTACGAGTCGGGGCTGGTCGTTCCCGGCTCGGGAGGATTTGGCTAGGTTTGGTGCTGCTCGCCGAGGAAAGGAACACCATGCCCGAGATCCCCGCTTCGCACCGCGACCTGCTCGACGGCCAGTTCGCCACCCTGGGCACGGTCGGCCCGGACGGCCGGCCTCAGCTCTCGGAGGTCTGGTTCCTCGCGGACGGCGACACCGTCGGCATCTCGCTCAACGACTCGCGGCAGAAGACCAGGAACCTGCGCGCCAACCCGGCGGCCAGCCTGTTCCTGCTCGACCTGGCGGCCCCCTACCGGTACCTGGAGCTGCGGGGCGACGCGGAGGTCTCCCCGGACGACGACTACGCGTTCGCGAGCCGGGTCGGCGCCAAGTACCACGCCGACCTGAGCCGGCACGACAAGCCCGGCGACAAGCGCGTGGTGGTCACGATCCGCCCGGTGCGGGTCAACGCGGTCGACATGCGCGGCTGATCAGGACGCGGCCGGGTTTGACTCGGCCGCCGACGGCTCTGCCGCCGCCGCCGCCTCCGTCACGCCACCCGGCACGGGAGACGCCGGCCTGCCCGGTTCGGGCACCTTCCCGCGGCGCTGGACGAAGACGAACCAGGCGATCCCGGCCGCGGTGCCGACGCAGGCGATGAAGAAGTTCAGCCGGAGCCCGAGGAAGTGCGCGGACGAGTCGATCCTGATGGTTTCCTCGAAGATCCGGTAGGCCGAGTACCCGGCCACGTACAGGGCAAGCAGCCCCGGCGGGCGGATGTTGCGGTGGTGCCCCAGCCAGACCAGCACCGCCGCGAGCGCCAGGTCGAAAATCAGCTCGTACAGGAACGAGGGCTGGAACGTGGTGTACTTCATGTCCGCCGCCGGGATGCCCGAGCCCAGCCGCGCCGCCCGGGAGATCTCCAGGCCCCAGGGCAGGGCGGTCGGCTTGCCGAACAGCTCCTGGTTGAAGTAGTTGCCGACCCGCCCGATGGCCTGGGCCACCAGCAGCGCGGGCGCGACCGCGTCGGCCATCAGCCGCCAGTCGGCGCCGGCCCGGTGCACCCGCCAGATCCCGACCGCGGCCCCGGCCAGGATCCCGCCCCAGATGCCCAGCCCGCCGTCCCAGACCGCGAGCGGCCCGTACCAGGCGTGCTTGGGCACGATGTCGAACGGGGTGGTGATGTCGAAGTAGATCCGGCCGCCGATGATCCCGGCCGGGACCGCCCAGGTGGCCACGTCCGTGAGCAGCGAGGGGTCGCCGCCCACCGCGCGCCACCGGCGCCGGGTGATGTAGATGGCCAGCGCGATGCCCACCACGTACATCAGGCCGTAGAAGTGGACGAAAAGCGGCCCGACGTGGAAGCCGTTGACCGGCGGGCTCGGGATGTGCATGTCCACGGCGAGGGGCATACGAAGAGGGTAGCCCGCCTCCGGGCCGCCCGGCGCCCGTGGCCCCGCCCAGACGGCTCCCGGCTGGGCGGGGACGGCTCAGGCATACTTGGTCACCTATGAGCGAACGTGACCAAACCCAGGCGGCAGGCGACGGGCAGGCGGCGGCGCTGGCCCGGCTCGGCGAGGACTTCTTCCAGGTCGTGCACACGGCCGACCCGTTCAACGCCACCCAGCTCGGCGTGACCGGCTTCGACGCGCTGGTCCCCGACCCCAGCCGCGCGGGCTCGGCCCGCGCGGCGCGGCAGATCGGCGCGATCGAGGAGCGGCTCGGCGGCATCGACGCGAGCCTGCTCGACGAGGCGGGCCGGGTCAACCACGCCGTGCTGGCGCACCTGGCCTGGGCCGCTCGCTCGGACCTGGAGCACGGCCTGTGGGAGGCCAACGCCTCGGCGGGCGGCTACGCCTCGCCGCAGGCCGCGGTGTTCCAGTCGGTGCCGACCGCGCTGCTCGACGACGCCGCCGCGGTCGAGGGATACCTGCGGCGGCTGCGCGCGCTCGGCGGCTTCTTCGACGCGGTCACCGCCCGCTACCGCCAGGCCCGGCAGGACGGGCGGGTCCCCACCGAGGTCGGGACCAGGCAGGCCATCGAGCAGATCGAGGGCCACCTGGGCCGGGCCCTGGCCGACGACGCGCTCGTGGCCGTCGGCCTGTCCGGCCACCTCGACCAGGCCGCCGCCCGGCGGCACGCCGCCGAGATCGTCGACGGCGAGGTCCGGCCCGCGCTGCGGCGGCTGCTCGCCTGCCTGCGCGACGACCTGCTGCCGGTGGCTCGCCCCGACGACAAGGTCGGCATCTGCTTCGTGCCCGGCGGCACCGACGGTTACCGTGCGGCCGTGCGCAAGCACACCACCACCGGGCTGTCGCCGGAGGAGATCCACCAGGTCGGGCTGGACTGCCTCGAGGGCCTGCGGGAGGAGTGGGCCGAGATCGGCGGGCGGGTGCTGGCGATCAGCGACGTGCCGCAGATCCTCGCCAGGCTGCGCGAGGACCGCTCGCTGCGGTTCACCGACTCCGCGCAGATCGTGGACACGGTCACCGCCGCCCTGCGGCGCGCCGAGGAGGCCCGCGACCGCTGGTTCCCGAGGTTCGACATCCCGGATTGCGTCATCGAGGAGATCGACCCGGTCGAGGCGGGCAACGCCCCGCTGGCCTACTACCGGCCGCCGGCGGCCGGCGGGAAGCGGCCCGGCGCGCACTGCGTGCTGACCACCGACCCGCAGGACCGGTTCGTCTACGAGTATGAGGCGCTGGCCTTTCACGAGAGCACCCCGGGCCACCACCTGCAGATCGCCTCGGCCCAGACGCTGACCGGCCTGCAGGCGTTCCGGCGCTTCCTCGACGCCGAGGTGTGCGGCTACGTGGAGGGCTGGGGGCTGTACTGCGAGCGGCTGGCGGACGAGATGGGCCTGTACACCTCGGACCTGCAGCGCCTGGGCATGCTGTCGTTCGACGCACTGCGCGCCTGCCGTCTCGTGGTCGACACCGGCATGCACCACTATGGCTGGTCCCGCGCCCAGGCCGCGGACTTCATGTGGCGCAACACCGCCACCACCCGCGCCAACGTCAGGAACGAGATCGACCGCTACATCGGCTGGCCCGGCCAGGCCCTGGCCTACATGGTCGGCCGCCGCGAGATCCAGCGACTGCGCGCCCTGGCCGAGGACAGCCTCGGCGCTGACTTCGACATCCGGGCCTTCCACGGCGCGGTCCTCGGCAACGGGGCGGTGCCGATGAGCGTGCTCGCCGAGGTCGTCGCCCGCTGGGCGGCCGGCGCCGCGGGCTGACCCGGCATGCCGTGGCAGGAAACCGCGCCGGGCGTGCTCCGGCTGCCATCCGGCCGGCTGGTGCGGGGCCGGGCGCTGAAAGGGCCGCCGCCCGAAGGCCCGGGACCGGACTTCGCCGTCTACCTGCTCGCGAGCGAGCCGCCCGCGCCGGCCTGGGAGACGGTCTGGGTGCGCTGGCCGGACTTCGGGCTGCCCGCCGATGCCGCACAGGCCCGTGAGGCGTTCGCGGCGGCCTGGCGCCGGTCCGCGACGCAGCGCGTCGAGGTGGGGTGCGCGGGCGGCCGGGGCCGGACCGGCACCGCCCTGGCCTGCCTGGCGATCCTGGACGGGGTGCCGGCGCCGGGCGCGGTCGCGTACGTCCGCGTGCACTACGCTCCCGGCGCGGTCGAGACGCAGGAGCAGGAGCGGTTCGTCCTCGGCTTCGGCGCGCCCGAGGGTGGCTAGGAGGCGGCCAGGTCCCGCGCCTCGCGGGCAAGCTGGATGGCGCCGATGACGCCGGCCCGGTCGCCCAGCCGGGGGGTGACGATGTAACGGCCCGCCGCGTCCGGGTCGGTCAGCTCCGGCGCGCGCAGGTAGCCGGCCAGCAGCTCGCGGACCCGGCGCCGGGCCAGCGGCAGCAGCGTCGGGTGCTTGGCCACGCCGCCCCCGATGATGATCCGCTGCGGCGACAGCACGCAGATCACGTTGACCAGGGCCAGCGCGAGGTACTCGGCCTCGAGCTCCCAGACCGCCGGGTCGGACAGCTCCTGGGCCGGCCTGCCCCAGCGCCGGCGCATCGACTCCCCGGAGGCGAGGCCCTCCAGGCAGTCGCCGTGATACGGGCAGATCCCGTCGAACGGGTCCGTTGCCCGGTCCCGCGGGACGCGCATGTGGCCGAACTCCGGGTGCAGCAGGCCGTGCAGGATGCGGCCCGCGGTCACCGCGCCGCCGCCGATCCCGGTGCCGACCGTGACGTAGAAGAACGTATCCAGCCCGGTCGCCGCGCCCCACCGCCACTCGCCGAGCGCGGCCGCGTTCACGTCGGTGTCCAGCGCGATCGGGACGCCGAGCACCGAGGCCAGCGCCCCGGCCAGGTCGGTGTCGCCCCAGCCGGGCTTGGGCGTGGTAGTGATCGTGCCCCAGGTCGGCGAGTCGCGGCGGATGTCCACCGGGCCGAACGCGCCCACCCCGAGTACGTCGACGGGCCCGTGCTCCTTGAAGAACCGGGCGGCGCGCCCCACGGTCTCGGCCGGGGCCGTGGTCGGGAACCTCTCTATATCCAGCGGCTGCCCGGCCTGGTCCGCGACCGCGCAGACCCACTTGGTGCCCCCCGCCTCGATGCCCCCGTATCTCATCAGCCGACCTCGCCGCGGAGCCACTTGATCATTGCCCACACGATAGCGGACCTGCCCAAGCCGGCCGCCCTCGCCAGCGCCGGCCGACGGCCGGACGCCGCGTGGCCGGCGCCCGGGCGAGCCGTGGCCTGACCAGATCGGTCCGCACTGGAGCGTGAATGTGACTTTCCTTCCGGCCGCGGCGCGGTCCAGGGTTAGTACATGATTAGTGCGCTCATCGTGATCGACGTGCAGGAGTCGTTCCGGCAGCAGCCGATATGGGCCGCGATCTCCGAGCCCGGCATCGCCAGCCAGGCGGGACGGCTGGCCCGGGCCGCCCGGGACGGCGGCGACCTGGTGGTATGGGTGCTGCACAGCGAGCCCGGCACCGGGGGCGTCTTCGATCCGGCCCGCGGGTACGTCCGGCTCATGGACGGCCTGGCGCCGCGCGACGGCGAGCCGGTGATCACCAAGACCTCGCACAACGCGTTCACCACGACGAACCTGCAGCAATTGCTGACCGAGCGGGGAATCACCGACGTGACCGTGTGCGGCATCAGGACCGAGCAGTGCTGCGAGACGACCGCGCGGGTCGCGGCCGACCTGGGCTACCGCGTCACGTTCGTCACCGACGCCACCGCCACCTCGCCGATCGAGCACCGCGACGCGCCGCGCGGCCGCGGCCTGGCCGAGATCCTGGCCGACCCCCGCACGCTGCCCGTGGGCGAGATCATCGCCCGGACCGAGTACGCGCTGGCCGGGCGGTTCGCCACGATCGCCACGGTCGCCGGGCTGACCGCGGCCGAAGGCTGACCACATCGTGCCCAGGGTCGCCTTCCTGCTGGTTCCGCGGCTGCACCTGCTGGACCTGGCCGGGCCGGCCCAGGTGTTCTCTACGGCCGCCGGCCTGGGCTACGGCTACCGCCTGCACTACGTCGCCGAGCAGCCGGAGGTGCCGACCGCGCAGGGGCTGACCCTCCGGGCCGGGCCGGACTGGCCGGAGCTGGGCCCGGACGACATGATCATGGTCCCGGGCTGGCGGGCCCCGGCGCTGGCGGGCAGCGGCTCGCTGGGCGCGGCGAGCCTGGACCGGCTGGCCAGGCACTACGCGAACGGCGGGACGGTCGCCAGCGTGTGTGCCGGGGCGGACGCGCTCGGCCGGGCCGGGCTGCTGGACGGGCGGCGCTGCACCACCCATCACGACCTCCAGGACGAACTGGGCCGGCGTTACCCCCGGGCCACCGTGATCCGCGACGTGTTGTACGTGGTCGACCGCCGGGTGGTCACCTCGGCCGGCATCGCCAGCGGCATCGACCTCGGGCTGCACCTGATCGCGGCCAGGCACGGGCCAGGCGCCGCCGCCCGGGTGGCCCGCGAGATGGTGGTCTACGCCCGCCGCAACGGCGACGAGCCGCAGGCCAGCGCGATGCTGCGGCACCGCGCTCACCTCAGCGACACCGTGCACCGGGTCCAGGACCTCATCGACGCGCGGTTCACCGAGCCGTTGCCGCTGGCCCGCCTGGCCGCGGCATCCGGGGTGAGCCGGCGCACGCTGACGCGGCTGTTCGGGGAGGCGACGGGCCTGACACCGCTGCGCTATCAGCAGCTGCTGCGGGCGGAGCGGGCCGAGCACCTGATCGGGCACGGGGCCACGATGGAGGCGGCCGCCCGGGCCGCGGGCTTCGGGGACGC
>Ga0335073_10003851_pt1 | contig 20946 bp, 19 predicted proteins | sample Lox_Sample_22_FD_207093 | JGI IMG/M metagenome (GOLD analysis project Ga0335073, IMG submission 207093) | Soil microbial communities from Loxahatchee National Wildlife Refuge, Florida, United States - Lox_Sample_2.2 | ecosystem: Environmental > Terrestrial > Soil > Wetlands | place: USA...
CATGCGCCCCAGCGGAACCTCAGGAAGAGAGAAAAACTATGGACGTCCCGCAACCGCGCCCCCGGCGGCGCAAGCCACTTGACGCGGGCCCGTTCCAGCCAGAGATCGGCTCGTTCCGGCTGCACCTGGCCGCCCAGGGCAAGGCGGCCAAGACGGTGCGGACCTACACCGAGGCGGTGCAGTGGTTCGCCGCAGCCCACCTGATCCCTCGGACCGCTCACACCAGGTGGGACCAGGTGCAGGGCCATGATGTGCGGCGCTGGATGGTGTGGCTGCTGGGTCTTTACAGCGACGCATACGCCAGCAACCAGTACCGGGCACTGCAGCAGTTCTTCAAGTGGCTGGCGGAGGAAGACGAACTGCCCGACCCGATGACGCGGCTGCATCCGCCAGTGGTCACCGAGAAGCTGGTACCGGTCTTCACTAGCGAAGAACTATCGAGCTGCAGCGGGCCTGCCAGGGTCGCAGTTTCGTGCAGCGGCGTGACGCCGCGATCATCGCTGTGTTCCTGGCGACTGGCATCCGCGCGGCCGAGCTGGCCGGGATCCGCTATGACCCGCACGACCCGCAAGCTAGCGACGTGGACTTGTGGCAGCGGGAGATCACTGTCCGCGGGAAGGGCGGCAAGGTACGGGTCGTCAAGATCACCCATGACGCCGCCCGCGCGCTGGACCGGTACATCCGGGTCAGGGCCCGGCACGCCCAGGCGTGGCGGCGCCCGCTGTGGCTCGGGATGAACAACCGCGAGCCGCTGACATCCAACGGCATCTACCAGATGATTGCTCGCCGCGGCCGCGAATGCGGGGTTGCCGTCCATCCGCACCGGTTCCGGCACCATTTCAGCCATACCTGGCTCGATCGCGGGGGAGCCGAAGCTGACCTGATGGAGCTGAATGGCTGGTCCTCCCCGCAGATGCTGCGCCGCTACGGCGCCAGCGCCCGCAGCGCCCGCGCCCGCCGCAGCTACGACCGCATCATGGACATGTCCTGAAGCGCTGACGGTCACGCGCCCGGTGCGGCCGATGCAACCAGCACCAGCCGCACTGGCGCGAGCCGGGCCCATCCTGGCAGGCGAGACGCCTCCCGGTATCCTGATATCGACGATCCGCTATACTCGTGGTCATGGAACCCGGAACAGAAATGGCCGGGGCCTTGCTGCGACGGGCTCGGCTTGACGCCGGGCTGTCACAGGCGGAACTGGCCGTCCGGGCGAGCGTCACGCAGAGCGTGATCAGCGCGTATGAGTCCGGGCACCGGCAGCCCGCGCTGCCCACCCTGGCCGCCCTGGTCGACGCGGCGGGCTATGAGCTGGCCATCGACGTCCGGCGGCAGCCACGGCGGCTGAGTCGGCTGTCGGGGCCGATAGGGCAGAGGGTGCGCCGCAGGCGGAAGGCGCTCACCGCTGCCGCAGCTGCGCATGGCGTGACCAACCTGCGGGTGTTCGGCAGCGTGGCCCGTGGCCAGGACGGTCCCGACAGCGACCTGGACCTGCTCGCGGACCTGCCGCCCGGCATGGGGCTGTTCGGGCTGGGGCGGGTGCAAGCCGACCTGGAAGCCATCATCGGCAGCCGGGTCGACCTGGTGCCAGCCGGCGATCTCAAGCCCGCAGTCCATGCCCGGGCCAGCCGCGACCTGGTGCCTCTGTGACCTACCGGGACCGGCAAAGGCTGGCCGACATCCAGGCGGCGATCGAGGCGATCCGCTCCCACCTGCTACGCGGGGATCTGTCCGATGGCCTGATCTTCGACGCGGTCCGGATCCGGCTGCTGGAAATCGGCGAGGCCGTCAAGGCACTGCCTAAAGACCTGCTCGACACCCAGCCCGCCATCCCATGGCGCGAGATCACCCGCATGCGCGATCACCTGGCCCACCGTTACTTCGACACTGCTCACGCGATCTTGCAGGCGACGGTCGACGACGACCTGCCCGAACTCGAACACGCCGTCCGCGCGATGGTCGAAACCCTGCCCGAGGAGGACCAGCCCGTACAGGACGATTCAGGCGAGGGCGCACTCAGCGAAGAAGAGCTGCCAAGCTAAGAACGGCCAGCGCCTCCGAGACCTCGGACCTGACAGTGAGAAGCACGCTCATGCATGAGCGGACGCGCACATCAGAGTTATGCCGGTGATCCGAATCTGCCGATGAGAGACTGCCGCTTTTCAATCAGTCAAAGCAATTTGGCGCGCTAACGATTACTTGTCCTATCGCGAATTCTGATGAGCTTCCCAAACTACTGCCTCGGGCCGAAAATTAAAGCTACGCCTAGGTCGCTGCCGCGAGGGCCATCCGTGCCGCTTCTATTGCCGCGGCGAAGTCGCCGATCTCGAGCCAGTCATCACCCGTTGTTTCTGGCTCGAGACCTGCGCTCTGCAGCCGCACGACCAGCTTGTGCCGGGATGTAGCACCACCGTCGAACCGTACTACGTTACGGCCGCTGAGGTCCGACAGCGACTTTACCGAACCGATTTCGACCAGAATCGTGCGAGATCTATCCAGTGCGTCCGCAATGCCGGCTTCATAGATAACATTGGCTCTCGCTTGGCCGCGCATTTCCATTTCATTCGCCGAGTCTTCGCGCGAAACGAGATCTGGTCGTAGGCGAACGAGATCATCAGGTGTTGCAAGGACAACTACGGCGTCAGCAACGCGCATTCCAGCGAAGATGACGTCGCCTATGTAAGGTGCGGCCTGCCCCGTTTCGCGAACGGCGCTTTCCCACTCTATAACGCGAAGACCTAGGGCTCGGAGAAATGTCCGCATCTCTTTGGCCGCCTGCACATCACGGCCATGGACAAGAAAGACACTTCTTTTATCTCCTGGGCCCACCACCCCTATCGACTTTGCGGGCGATGCTTCTTCCAGCTGCGAAACCAAATCTTTCTCTCCTTCGCTAATGTCACTGCCCACACCCTTGGTCATACTGGCGGGAGTCCGTAAGAGAGTATGAGGATGTTGAGCTCCCCGTGGCGGACCGGCCCGGCGGCCTCCGCCGCGACGAACCGTTCCAGCAGCTCATGGCTGACATCGCCCGCGGTCAGCGCCGCCTTCCCCATCCACGCGCTCAGCCTGGCAGCCGTCTCCGCCACCGACATCACCGTGCCGGCGGCATAACCCTGCACCTTCATCCAGGAAACCAGGTCGTAAATCACCCCGGTAAGCGGGCCGATCAGCAGCCGGGGGACACCACCGCGACTACGCACCACCGGCGGCGCTGGTGCCAGCACGCCCGCCTCCGCCAGATACCGCCTGGCAATCGGCAGATACTGAAACGCTGACGGGGTCGTGCTGCCGATGCGCTCCTGCTCGCACCTGATGTACTCGCCGATCGCGTCGCCGTCCAGATCGGCCAGCTGGAGATGCCGATCAGCCATCCACCCTGACAAACGGGCAAACGCGTACTCGCACCGAACCGACCGCTCGGCTGAGCATCCGGTACGCCCGAGCCAGTCATGCAGCGCATCCAAGTGCACCGCCAGCGGGCCAGGCGTCCTGACAGAACCTGCTGTCATCACAGTCTCCTTCCGAGAGTTGCTCACGGAAGGAGAATCACGCGTGTTCCCGAGCCTGACTATGCCGACTTCCGCGGCCGGCATAACCAGGCCGGGCAGGCATCAGCACACCAGCGTCGGCATAATCCGAACGTCGGCATAGCCCGTCTTCCATCACCAGCGCGAGGCCATCGAGGCCCACCTGACCGTCGTGTTCGCCGCGCTCGCGATCTCCCGCACCGTGCAGAACCGCACCGGCCGATCGCTCCGCCGGGTACTCAGAACCCTGCGGCCGCTGCGCTCGGCGACCATCGAGATCAACGGCGCCATCCACACGTTCCCGCCCGCACTCGGACCCGACGAAACCACCATCATCAACGCCCTGCAGCACCCAAACCCAAGGCACTAACGCAGATGACCTAACTCAGGTTGGATGAAGCCTCAATCCCGGCAACTGATCACGCGTGGTGAACTGCGGTCTCATGCCCGGTTCCTGGCATCGCTCCCGGCCAATCACCGGCTCGTCGGCATGAAAGACTACGTCCAGCAGCCGACGGCCCGATCGGGGTAACGTCGACTCCGCGACGAGTGCCACCTCAGACGGGTCTGCGGATACGCCGGTTTCCTCGAATAGTTCACGGCGAGCGCAGGCCATCAGGCTCTCGCCCTCGCGGGGGGTTCCGCCGGGCAGCACCCAGTCATCCAGCCCGTCATGCGTCCGGTGGACAAGGAGGACGGCGTGTCTGTGCACTACCACGACTGAGCACCGGACATCGAAGAGAGCCACCATCAAAGTCCTCCTTCTCCATGGAAGCAGGACCCATCGGCCATTCGGCAATCGCGTAGCCACAGGCATGGCGGTACGTCAGTGGGATCCACCACCGTGCGGCACAAAGCCGCCGCTCACATCATAACCGGGAATCGGGGTTCGCCCGGGGAGCGCGAATACCAGCCTGGCTGACTTGTCGGCGCTACCTCCCTCTGCTCTGACTGGGATGCGTCAACGTGGCGCCGATACAATGCCTTATGCCGGATGAGGCTCCCGGCTGGGCACTGCCCTGAACTGCCGCCGCGGCTAATGGTCTCTGCTTCGCAGAGGTTGATGGCCAGAGGATGGTGTGGCGATGACGGTTCAGGCCAGGAAAGGGTTGGTGCAGTCAGGGTGGCCCGCGACCCCGGCGGGCATGATCGCTGCGGTCGTGGCCCGGTTGTTGCGACGGGTACCCGCTGGGCTATCCGCACCGCGCCGAAGCGGGAGTACGAGCCCGCACAGAGCGGCTAAGGCTGCGGATCTCATCGGCCAAGATGAGCGGGAGCGGATCCTGGCCCAGGTGCGGGTGCACGGTCTGGTTGCGATCCAGGTCGGTGAGCTTGCGCAAGCGAACGTTGCCAGGCGGGAAGATCTGCGCCGGCAGCTCATGGGGCGAGAAGACGGTAACGATCTGTCCGCGGCGTGGCTACGCTCGCGCATCGAAGAAGTGGATCGGCTCATCACGCAACAGGTGGCAACGGTTGACTGGCACCTGCGCGAAAGCCGCCGATTGCGGCAACGCATCGGAGACGTCGGGTTCCCTGATGCTGGTCCGGCAGCCGACGGCGGAGGTGGCAGATCACATCGTGCCGGGAGCGCGTCATGACCGAATACCTCACGGCGGCGGAGATTAAGCAACTCCTCGTCGCGGGCCTGAAGCTGCATCTCCGCACCGTACGGATGGCCTTCTACGAGGCGGTGCGCGACGAGGGCGATCCGGCGGGCAGGCCCAGCACCAGGCACGCAATCCGCGAAAGCGTCCGCCTGCTGCGCGAAGTCCAGGACCTCCCGGAAGACGACCCGCGAATCGTCCGCCTGACCGAGCTCAGGCCGACCGTCGATGCGCTGATCGCCGTCATCCCTGAGGATGGCCGACCGGGAACGCCGACTTGTATCTCAACGCAGTCGTCGACAGCGCCGTGATGGCGGCTGGCGCCAGAGGACTTCCGCAGTAGCGGCTTACCGGCGCTCGAGAGGTGGCGGTAAAATTCAGTTGAGGCGATGAATGCCCGCCGAAACCGCCACAGTGGCTGATGGCTTCTACCTAGCAGGAATTGGTGGAAGCTGCCGGTGTCTGATGACCCCTCTGGTTTTGACTCGCTGCCCCCGGTGCAGGAGGGTTCTGAGAGCACGAGATCGCCTGCGGAGCCGGGTGTCAGGCGGTTTCAGAGCATCCTCTTCGAGCACCCGAGAAGCGACGTTGACGGGCTGAGGGAACCCGACTTTTTCGGCGACCTGAATCTTGATCAGGTGCTGGACTCGATGACCGTGGGGCGGGAACAGTACAACTTGAGGCCGTTTTTCTTCGCGCCCCTGCACCAAGTAGCGGCCGTGGGCTACCGGCACGAGGTCCTGCGGGACCTGGAGAAGGCCGACGTGCTCGAGCCGATCAAGAGATTCGCCGGGTCGATGCGGTCCATGCGCGAGCACCTGGCCCAGGCTGGGAAGCTCCACTACCAGCTGCAGAAGCAGTCCTGGTTCGTGGATGCGACCGAGATCTACTGCCAAGCTGTGGGGTCGCTCGCGGCAGACCTGGCCGAACGCGCGCTGGGCTCGCGCGGCTTGCGGGCGCTGCGCGACTACCTTGCCGGATACGTTGCCTCCGGGGTGTTCACATCACTCGCGGCGGAGATCGAGGAGCTGAAAGCCGCGCTCGCGAGGGTGACGTACGGAGTCCGGATCAACGGGCCACGGGTGACGGTCAGCGCGTACGAGGGCGAGACGGATTACGGCGCTGAGGTTGAGGAGACATTTGCCAGGTTTCAGCAGGGGGCGGTGCAGAGTCATCTGGCGAGACTGCCTAACTACGCCGAGATGGACCACGTCGAGGCCAGGATCCTCGACGGCGTCGCCCAGCTGCATCCGGACGTGTTTCGGGCTCGCGCCGATTTCTGTGCCCGCCACCGCGATTACCTTGATGAGGTAATCGGCAGATTCGATCGCGAGGCGCAGTTCTATCTCGCCTACATGGAGATGGCCCAACGGCTGAGGGATGCGGGCCTGTCGTTGTGCTACCCGCACGTGTCGGCTCGCTCGAAGGAGATCGCGGCCGAGGGGACGTTTGATATCGCGCTCGCCGACATGCTGGTGCCGCAGGGCGGCAGCGTCGTCTGCAACGACTTCCGCCTCGCGGGGCCGGAGCGGGTCTTCGTCGTCACTGGGCCGAACAACGGCGGTAAGACGACGTTCGCCCGCACATTCGGGCAGCTGCACTATCTTGCCAGCCTGGGCCTGCCTGTGCCCGGGCGCCAGGTACGGCTGTTCCTGCCCGATCAGATCTTCACCCACTTCGAGAGAGAGGAGAACATCGAGACGCTTCGGGGGAAGTTCGACGATGAGCTCGTCCGGGTTCACGAGATCCTCCTGCGGGCGACCGCGAACAGCGTCATGATCATGAATGAAAGCTTCAGCTCGACGAGCCTTAGCGACGCCCTGTTCGTCGGTACTGCGGTCATGCGGCAGATCCTGGAACTTGGCTGCCTCGGCGTGTACGTCACCTTCGTCGACGAGATCGCCTCGCTCAGTGAGGCAACGGTGAGCATGGTGAGCCAGATCGTGCCCGACAACCCGGCAGAGCGGACGTTCAAGGTCATCCGCAAGCCCGCTGATGGGCGCGCCTACGCCTGGGCGATCGCTGACAAGTACGGCCTCAGCTTTCAGCGCCTCGTGGGACGGATCGGGTCATGAAGGTCTTCCTGATGCATCCGGACCGCGATTTCGATGTCAAACCGGCGCTGCGCGACGAGATCTTCGACGCGATGATAAGCGGCGACCTGTTCGCGCTTACCAGGGTCTGGCGCGATCGCCAGCGCAACCGTCAGACGGCCCCGGCCGCCCCACCGGGAACTGACGATGTGCTGGCGCAGGACCTGGAGCTCAACACGCTCTGGGGTGCAATGGCGGGCGGGGATGATTTCCTGTTCCAGACGGCTAAGCGAGCAGTACTGTCGGGCCTGCGCGACGCCGATGGCATCAAGTACCGCCAGCGAGTGCTCGCGGACAGCCTCGAGCGGTCCGCGATCGTCCGCCAGCTATACGAGCTCGCCATCGAGGCGCTCGAGAACGAGAGGAAGGCCGACGGCGGGCTCTGGCCCACCGACAGGCCCGAAAGGGTTCTCAACCGGTCGGTAAGGGTACTAACGCTGCACCTCGATGTCCTGAAACGATTGCGGCACATCGCGGACCTGCACGCGGAAGAGTTCCGTTCGGAAGGGTTCACGCGCTTCTTCGCAATGCTCAAGGAAGAACTCAGCGACGAGTATCTTCAGTCCGTCGGACAGCAACTTCGCGACCTGGCATTCGGCCACGGCCTACTTGAGAGCGCCAAGCTCGGCAAAGGCGACAAGGGCCGTGACTATATCGTGCGCAGAATGCGTGAGCAGCGCTGGACCGAGCGTCTTCCGTTCGCCAATCGCACCCCCAGCTACAGTTTCACGATCGCGCCACGCGACGAGGCGGGCTTCAAGGCACTGGAGGAGGTGCGCGCACGAGGGATCAACCTCCTCGCCAACGCGGTCGCACAGGCAGCCGACCACATCAAGAGCTTCTTCAGCATGCTCCGGCTGGAGCTCGCCTTCTATCTCGGCTGCCTGAACCTCCAAGAACGGCTGGAGCAGAAGGGCGAGTCGATCTGCTTCCCCGAGCCGCTCCCCGAAGACGAGCCTGCGCTGAGCGCGACCGGCCTGTATGACGTCTGCCTGACACTCCACATCGAGGACCGCGTCATCGGCAACGACTTGGATGCCGACGGCAAGTCGCTCGTGATGATCACCGGCGCAAATCAGGGCGGCAAGTCGACACTGCTGCGCGGCCTTGGCCTCGCCCACCTGATGATGCACAGCGGCATGTTCGTCGCCGCCAGCGCTTTTAGCGCCAGCATCTGCGCCGGCGTCTTCACACACTACAAACGAGAAGAGGACGCGACGATGACGGGCGGCAAGCTGGACGAGGAACTGAGCCGCATGAGCCAGATCGCGGACCAGATCGTTCCCCATTCGATCCTGCTGTGCAACGAGTCATTCGCGTCAACTAACGAGCGCGAGGGCTCCGAAATCGCGCGCCAGGTCATCCGAGCCATGCTCGACAAGCAGATCAAGGCCTTCTTCGTTACCCACATGTACGACCTCGCCCACGGCTTCTATGAGCAGCATCTGGACACCGCCCTCTTCCTCCGCGCCGAGCGCGAAGCCGACGGACGGCGCACCTTCAAGCTGGTCCCCGGTGAGCCACTGCCGACCAGCTATGGTGAGGACTCCTATCGGCGTATCTTCGGAAGCACCCGCATGCCACCGGCGGCTGCCGCGAACAAATAATGGTGACGCCGCTACTGCTTGGCCAGAGCTGTGCGCGGTCGGCTTGGCCGGCCTGGAGCGCAGGTCATCAGGCCGTGGCGTCCGAAGTGCGGTGACATAGCTGGCGCGCCCGTAGGCTTCCCTGTCGGTGTCGGCTGGCACCGACAGCAGGCCGCGCACAGCAGCCAGGGAGGTGAATCCCTTGCTGGCTATCCAGCTGGACAGTCCGTCGAGCAGCGCGCCCACGTGCTCGACGCCATGCCGGAGCAGCGTGGACGCGGTCATCACCACGTCGGCGCCGACCGTGCATGCACCGACGACGACGTGCGGACCCTGCACCTGCGTGACAGCCAGCCAGCTGATCCCGCCGACCAGGTGCCGCAGGAGGCAGCCACGATCGGCGAGGTCGTGATGCGGTCAGTGAAGTCCGCTATGAGTATGTGAACAACCCGGCCGAGCAGCGGGCCAGGTTCCGTGAAGGCTGGGTGTTCACTGCCGCCAGCATCCCATGCTCGCCAGCTACAAACGACCCGCGGCTACCAGTTCGTCCCGGACTTGCCCCGCACCGCCACCGGCAAGAAAATGCACTACAAAATCCGCAACGCCGCCCGCGATACAGCCAGCATCACCGCCTTCGACCGACCGTGACGATCACGCGGCTATGAGCAGCCTGCCGACTGCGCCGACTGGCTATGCGGTGCTGAACTGGGCTGATGGCCCGCTTCCGGCTAACACGCCCGAGGTCAGCGCTTGCCTGGCTGACACCGACCGCTTCTGGCGCGGCTGGGTGGGATGGTGGCCAGTTTCCCGACCATCCGTGGCGGGAGCATGCAGCGCAGTGCGCTCACCCTCAAGGGGCTGACCTACACGCTGACCGGAGCGCTGCTTGCCGCACCCACCACGTCGCTTCCGGAGCATCCGGGCGGAGACTCCGGTAGGTCCGGCTGCCTCGCCCAACTGGTGGGCCGCCGCTGGAAAAGACCAGCGCGCCGACGTCAAAGCCATCTGACGGTGCTAACTGCCGCGATCTGTGATCCACTGCCGTATGCCGGGATGCAGGCGCAGCCTTGTCATCTGGCTGATCGTGAACCATCCCGTGCTGTCGGTTTGCTCAGCTGTATACGCCGTGAATGGTTCGTCCACGTCGGCGTTGACTATGTAGAATTTCCAGCCGCCACCGCAGTCTTGAACCTCGATTCCAGTGATGCGATACGCCGGAAGCGGCCAGATCTCCTCGGTTGCCTCGCGGCGAGCTGCCACTTCGGCCGATTCGCCGTTGTGGATCGCGCCGCCTGGCATTCCCCAGGTGCCGCCCTCATCCACCCAGCGGGAACGTTCGGTGAGCAGATACTCCGGGTCCCCCTTGGGAGGAACGTAGCGCAGCAGGAGCCCTGCCCCGCCAAGCCTGCCCCAATGAGCGTGCCCCAGGCTGCAGAACGTCCATCTGTCGGAGGTGTCCGAAGCGGTCATAGGCTGGGGTTTCGTCTTGGCTGAGTTGCGAATCGTGCGAGCGGCCGGCCTACCTTAAGTGAAGTCAAGAACTTCACCGACCGCCGCGACGAGCAGATCCATCGCTATCATCGCGATGATCCAGCGAGCAGAAGGGGGACGAGCGCTCTGGCGAAACTCGCCCCGCTGGCAACGGCTGAGGCGGCAGCCGCCTCGCGGGCGACCTGCCGACCGAGGTGCCCGGCAGCCAGGCGTCCCGAGTGGGTGAAGCTCAGTTCACGCTCGGCTCGGGCCAACTCGGCACGAAGCTGGCCGTATTCGGCCACGAAGACCGTGAAGACAGAAGAGATGAGCGCAGCCGCAGCTACCCGCAGCGCGAGGGAAATTGTTAGACCTCGGCCGTGGATGACGGCCGAGGACGCCAAGGTGAGTGCGCTGATAATCCCGTCGGCGATACCCAGGGACAATGGCAGCAAATAACGCCGTAGCCAACGGCAGAGGTCGACGGTCATATTTGAGTTCGTATCAGCGTGCTCGTGGGACGCGCTCGATGATCCGGTGGCCGACGACGATCTCATCGATACTGTGCCTCAACACCAGGCACGCCGTCTATGACCTCAGCTAGCTCCAGGATGTCTGGCCGCTGCACAGCTTTGTCCACATCGAGCAACAAACGTCGTACGTTCACTTCCGATTGCCTTCCTGGCAGCAGATCAGGGCGCCATCGTAACAACCCCGCTTGCCACGTTCACCGACGTGCCAGCATCACTACAAATTATAAGGCTCCCGGCACTTGTTATTAAGATCTACATGCGCATCTTCTGGAACGGCAGCCCTCATGGCACGGCGGTGAGGTTGCATTAACAGGGGATCGTAGGAGGCCCCTTCAGCGTGTACTATGCCGTCCTAGGCGATGAGGCCCGCCTTGAGTGCACAGATCGTGCTGATGGCTTCTGCGACGACTTCGCGGAGGCAAATGGGCATGGACGTCGAGATCGTCGTGGAAGTTCCGCAGGGCTCCCGCAACAAGTACGAGATGGATCACACAAGCGGCCGCATCCGGCTTGACCGGATGCTGTTCACGTCCACTCGATACCCGCTCGACTACGGCTTCATCCCGGACACCCTCGCCGAGGACGGAGACCCACTCGATGCCATGATCATGCTTGGCGAGGCCACCTTCCCGGGATGCACGGTCACCGCCCGGCCGGTGGGCGTGTTCTGGATGAGCGACGAGCATGGCCCCGATGCCAAGATCCTGGCTGTTCCTGCTGGAGACCCGCGATATGCCGACCTGCACGAGATAGATGAGGTGCCCAACCACCTGCGCCGCGAGATAACTCAGTTCTTCGACATCTACAAGGATCTCGAGCCCAACAAGACCACGGATGTGCGGGGCTGGCAGGGCAGGGCGTCCGCAGAGGAAGTCATCGCCGACGCCGTAGTTCGCGCTCGCAACCAGGCGGAGCAGGCGGGCCGACGGTAGCCGCAGCACACGCCCCACCGTGTGCGGGGCAGATGAGCACGGGAGACCGGCGATCGGCTGGTCCAAGCCCGTGAGCAGCATTTAACGGCGGACGGAGCATCGCTGGTCTCATCAGCGGCTAGCGTAAGATTGATATCGCGGCCGCGAGCCGTCGGCGGTGGATCCCGCCGAGACGCGCTAGGGCATGGTGCGCGTCTGCATGCCGACCGGCCGATGGATCCTGCTCCCAGCGAAAGTGATGGTGAAGGAGCAGGTCATGTCGGCTTCCGTTTCCAGGCCCGTGACGCAGCCGCAGCGGTTCGGCAGGCTATGGTGGCTTCCCTCGGGCGGGATCAGCAACGGTATCGACGACGACGCGTGGGCGCCGATCCTCGAAGTGACTGCCGATGAGGTGACGCCATTGCTCGCGGCACTGCGAACGGCTGGCGTTCCGGCGTATGCTGCTCATGGCCGCGCAGCGCATGCAAGCTATCAACTCTGGGTGGGCAGCAGCGCTCACGCCCGGGCGGAGGAAACGCTGATCAGAGCGCTAGGCCATCGGGCCCGCGGGTAACCAATGTCTTTCCACAGCATTCTTTTTGACGAGCCCAGCGCCGCCGTCGAACACGACCAGCCCGGTTACTTCACCGACCTGAACCTGGACCAAGTCGTCACGGCGATTGCAGCAGGTCGCGGCGAATACGATCTGGCACCGTTCTTCTATACCCGGTTGCGCGCTGTCAGTGCAATCACATACCGGCAGGAGGTAATGCGCGACCTGCAGGACGATACGCTATCGGCTTGCATCGCGACGTTCGCACGCCAGATGAAGACGATGCGCGAGCATCTGCGCCAGTCCAAGAGCATGCACTACCAACGGCAAAAGCAGCACTGGTTTCTGGACGCAGCGGCCACCTACTGCGACGCGGTGACGACGCTGGGGGCCGACCTGGCCGACGCGGAACTAGGGTCACGCGGCTTTTGTGCTTTCCGGGACCATCTCGCCAGCTACGCCAGATCCGAGGCTTTCGCAACGCTGGCCACGGACGCAAATCGCCTGCGCAGCCAGCTCACTGCGATTCAGTATTGCCTGGACATCTCCGGCAATCGGATCCGGGTTACCAAATATGACCGAGAGGTCGACTACAGCGCTGAGGTCGTCGACACATTCGCCAGATTCAAGCAGGGAGCGGTCAAAAGCTACGGGAGCAAGTTCCCCGATCTTGCAGAGATGGACCACGTCGAAGCGGGAATTCTGGACCTCGTCGCGAAGCTGCACCCGGACGTGTTCGCCAGCCTCGACGAATTCACGGACACCCACGACGGATTCCTCGATCCTACCGTCGCGGCCTTCGACCGCGAAGTGCAGTTCTACACCGCCTACCTTGAGTTTGCCGGCCAACTCGGGCAGGCCGGGCTCGGATTCTGTTATCCGCAGGTCTCCGCCGAGTCAAAGGAGATCAGTGCCAGCGAGACATTCGACGTTGCGCTCGCCAGCAAGCTCGCCTCGCAGCACCAGCCCGTGGTATGCAACGACTTCTTCCTGCGTGGACCGGAGCGAATCCTCGTCGTTTCCGGCCCGAATCAGGGAGGAAAGACTACATTTGCCCGGACATTCGGCCAACTGCACCACCTGGCCAGCCTCGGGCTCCTGGTCCCGGGAACCCGGGCACAGCTGTTCCTGTTCGACCAGCTGTTCACCCACTTCGAACGTGGCGAGAACCTGCAAGACCTGCGCGGCAAGCTCGAAGACGACCTCACCAGGATCCACGGCATTCTCGGCCAGGCCACAGCCAGCAGCATCGTGATCATGAACGAGATATTGACCTCCACCACGCTGCAGGACGCTGTGTACCTCGGCACGCGGGTGCTGGAGCAAATCATCGACCTGGACCTGCTGTGCGTGTGCGTGACTTTCATCGACGAGCTCGCATCACTCGGCCCGGCCACGGTCAGCATGACCAGCACGGTGGTCCCGCACAACCCTGCAGAGCGCACCTACCGGATCGTCAGGAAGCCCGCCGACGGCCTCGCCTATGCGCTGGCGATCGCGGAGAAATACCGGCTCACCTACCGGGCGCTCAGGGAGCGGGTGAGGCCATGAAGGCGTTCCTGATGTATCCGGGCCAAGACTTCGACGCCGAAGCCGATTTGCCGGCCGGCGCCCAGGCGCTGATCGAGGACCTCGGGCTGCAGACCCTTTTCGGCGCCATGTCCGGTGACGACGAGTTCCTGTATGCCGTAGCCGAGCGCGCGGTGCTCACCAGTCTCGCCGAGCCGGAGGCGGTGCGCTACCGCCAGCATGCCCTGCGCGACTGCCTGGACCAGGCTCAGGCCGTCCGCGAGATGTACCAGGTCGCCGTCGATGCGGTGCTCGGCAGCAAGAAGATCTACCGTGGCATCTTCAGCCAATCTCCCGACGCGACCCTGCGCTGGGCAATGGAAATGCTGCAGCTGTTCACCGGCCTGCTCCACAGGCTGCGCGAGATCGCCGACACCAACGCCGCCAACTTCCGGTCGCAGGCCTTCTGCACATTGTTCCAGACCCTGGCCGCGGAACTGAGCGACGACTTCTTCGCCGCAGTCGACGAGCACCTGAGCCAACTGCGGTTCCGCGGTGGGGTTCTGGTTAGTGCGAGGCTCGGCAAGGGCAGCAAGGGGATACGCTACGTGCTCCGCAGGGCAGGCGAGCGGCGGCGGGGCTGGATCAGCCGGATCACCGGGAACGATTCCGACGGCTTCACAATGCGGATAGCCGATAGGGACGAGAGCGGCCACCGGACGCTCGCCGAGCTTCGCGGCCGGGGCATCAACCTTGCCGCGTCCGCGCTGGCTCAGTCGGCCGATCACATGCTCAGCTTCTTCACCATGCTCCGCTGTGAGCTCGGTTTCTACGTCGGCTGCCTGAACGCGCGGGACCGGCTTTCCGAGGCCGGCGAACCGGTGTGCTTCCCCGAGCCGGTTGCGGCCGACGGGCCAGCGCGACTGTCATTTCATGGCCTGTACGACGTCTGCCTGAGCTTGAGGCTGGACCGAGGCCGGGCGGTGGGCAACGACGCGGGCGCGGACGGCAAAACCCTGGTGATCATCACGGGAGCGAACCAGGGTGGGAAGTCAACGTTCCTGCGCAGCGTCGGCCTGGCCCAGCTGATGATGCAGTGTGGCATGTTCGTCGGCGCTGAGTCCTTCACCGACACCCTGTGCACGGGGCTGTTCACGCACTACCGGCGAGAAGAGGACGCCGAGATGGAGAGCGGAAAGCTCGACGAGGAACTCGCGAGGATGAGCGAGATCGCCGACCGAGTGACTCCGGGCAGCATCGTGCTGTTCAACGAGTCGTTCGCGGCTACGAACGAACGCGAGGGCTCAGAGATCGCGCGGCAGATCGTTCGCGCGCTCCTGGAGTCGGGCGTGCGCGTGTTCCTCGTCACGCACTTCTTTGACCTCGCGCACAGCCTGTACCAGCAGGGCTCGGGCGAATCTTTGTTCCTTCGCGCGCAGCGGCGCGAAGGCGGGCAGCGGACGTTCCGGCTGGTCGAGGGTGAGCCCGAGCCGACAAGCTACGGTCTTGACCTGTACCAGCGCATCTTCGGCACGGCCGACCAAGCTCAGAGCGCGGCGACCAGGTAGGCGACCAGCACAGCCGCGAACACATAGAACAGGTAGAGGTTCACGTCGCCCGACTGGATCGGCCTGACCACGTCGGCCAGCCATTCGAACGCCCGGACCACCGGGCGGTACAGATACCGCTCGAAGATCGGGGTGGCCTCGGATTCGTAATGCACCGGCCCGGAACTGCCGGCCGGCTCGTCGGACGCGCGGTGCACGGACACCGACGGCCGGTACAGCGCGTCGAACATGACCCGGGTCGGTGCCGAGAACGTCATCGCCGAATACTGCATGCGCGGCTTGAACGCCACGATCCCGCCGTCCCACACCGGCTCGATGCGGCTGGCCGCGCGCGGCCGGCCAGCCAGGTAGATCAGTACCGGCACCACGCTCACGGCGAGCAGAAACACCGTGAGCCACGTCGGCGAGAACCCGGCGAAGTTCGTGTGCGCGGGAATCACGGTCAGGTTGCCCGGCAGCAGCACCGGCCGCAGCGTGACGCCGGTGACCGTGCGCATGGCCCGAGCCAGGCCGGCCAGCATTACCGGCGCGCCGACGGCCAGCGCCACGCACGCCACGGCCAGCAGCGCAGGCCCTGCCTGCGGCTGACGGGCCTCGCTAGCCGCCGCGGCCTGCCTGGTGCGCGGCATGCCAAGGAACGGGATTCCGTAGCCCCGCACGAACGCGTAGACCGCGAGGCCGCCGGTCAGGCCCAGTATGGCGGCCGCGATCACGATCAGGATCGCGACCAGGTGGTTGCCGGTCCGGAAGCCCTGGAACAGCCCCTGGAAGATCAGCCATTCGCTGACGAACCCGTTGAGCGGTGGCAGCGCCGCGATCCCCAGGGTGCCGAGGAACGTGATTACCGACGAACGCGGCATCCGGTGCGCAAGCCCGCCCAGGCGGTCGAAGTCCCGGGTTCCGGTGGCGTGCTCGATCACCCCAGCCTCCTGGAACAGCAACGTCTTGTAGCTGCCGTGATTTGCCACGTGGTAGAGCCCGACGAGCAGCAGGAACGCCCACAGCGACCGCTGGCCGTAGGCCAGGAACGTCATCGCCGCACCGAACGCGGTGACGATGATGCCGATGTTCTCGATCGTGGAGAACGCGAGGAAGCGCTTGATGTCCCGCTCATTGAGCGCATACAGGATCCCGATCGCCGCGGTGAGCGCGCCGACGCCCATGGTAAGGATGCCCCGCCAGGCGGGCCCGTCGGGCAGCAGCACGAACCCGAACAGCGCGATCCCGTACACACCGAGCTTCGTGATCAGCCCGGACAGGAACGCCGAGCCGTCCGCCGGTGCCACCGGGTGGGCCTCGGGCAGCCACACGTGCAGCGGCACCAGGCCGGCCTTGAACCCGAAGCCGGTCAGGGCCAGCAGGTAGGCGGCGACCCGCCAGTCGCCGCTCACCAGGTGCGCCCGGGCGGCGATGAGGTCCAACTGCGTGGTGTGGGTCTTGGCCGCCAGGATCAGGAACGCCGCGACGATCGCCACGAACCCGACCTCGGACAGGGCCAGGAACCAGAACGCGCCGACAGCGACCTCGCCCCGCCGCGGCCGCCTGAGGATTAGCAAGTAGCACAGCAGCGCCATCGTCTCCCAGGCGACCAGGAACGTGACTACATTGCCCGCGACAAGCACGGCCAGGCTGGCCAGCACCGCGAGGTTGAGCACAGCCAGGTACAAGCCGGTGGGGCGGCTGGGCTCATCGTCGTGGTAACGCGGCGCGTACAAGGCCGTGGCTACCGCGATCAGGCCCAGCAGCGCCACGAAGACCCCGGCCAGGCTGGTGGCCTGCAACTGCAGCGTGCCGACCACCACTGAGCCACCGGCCGTGACCACCCGGCTGTTACCGGACAGCAGCGCGGACACGCCGGCCGCCAGCGCCGCAGCGCCGCCGAGCCCGGACACCGCGCAGCAGGCCCGGATGCCCGCTCTGGCAAATCCGCAGGTCAGGGCGATCAGCGCGGCCAGCCCCCACGCGGCTGCCGCACCGGCCATGACCGGAAGCGGGCTCACCGGGGCGCCCCGTTCAGGGCGAAGTCAAGATCTTTAACCTTCTCGGCGAGCCTGCCGACCGCGACCAGCAGGCCCTGCAGGAGCGCCAGCGGGCTGGGCGGGCAGCCGGGGATCCAGACGTCGACCGGAAATGAGGAGCCGACGCCGCCGCGGGTGAACGGGTCCGGCTGATACACCCCCCCGAGCGCGCACGCCCCGGTCGCCACCACGATCTTCGGATCCGGCATCGCGTCGTAGGTCTTGCGCGCCGCAGTCTCGAAAACGCGGGCCATCGGCCCGGTCACCATGAGCAGGTCGGCGTGACGGGGCGCGGGCGTGAAGAAGAAGCCGAGCCGGTGCAGGTCGTAGTGCGGCGCGGCGAGCAGCCGGATCTCCTGCTCACAGGACGCGCAGGACCCGGTGTCCAGGGTGCGGATGTGCAGGCTGCGCCCGAACAGACGGGTCACCGTCCGGCGCAGCTCTTCGGACGTTTCCTGAACGTTTAGTCCCGTGCCGCTCTGGCCGGTCATCCCAGGCCCCCGCCCAGCGGAATCCGCTTGATGAGGTGTTCCCTGGCGATCGCCGCCAACTCGAACTCGCCGCTGTCGCCGGCCGCCTGCGGCGCCTCGGCCTGGCAGCGGCCGCAGGCCGTGCACGCGCCGACGTCGAAGACCAGCAGGTCGCCGTCGCGGGCGAGCGCGCGGCTGGGGCACACCGCCACCAGCCGGTCGGCCAGGCCCGCGGTCAGCACGTCCGGCCGGAATGCTGGCGGCGTCGGCAGCAGCGCGGCCGAGGCGTCGGGTCTGGCCGGGTAGCGCGTAGTGACTATGCCCCGGCGCAGCCCGCGCAGCGTCCACAGTGGCATCACGTGCTCCCTTCAGCGTGCCGTGCCCGCCACGGTCAGCCAGAAGCTGGCCTCGATGATCGGGATGTCGGTGAATACGTTCTGCGACCGGCAGGCGTCGTCGAATCCGCGCCAGTTCCGCACCGCGGCCGGGCGCAGCCGCGCCCTAGTGATCCGCCCGGTGTCGTCGAGCGCCACCCAGGCCAGCGACTCACCTCGGCTCGACTCGGCCCAGCCGAGGCCGGAGCTGGCGGCCTGGCCAGGTCCAGCCCCCGGGGGTGGGGCCAGACCTGGGCCAGCGCCAGTCCGCCCGATCTCCCCGATCAGGCGGACCGACTCGGCTGCCTCTGTGAGCATCACGCGGAACCTAGCGAGCACGTCCCCGGCGTCCGCTACCGCGACAGCGAGCGGGAACTCATCGTAGGGCCACGCGGGGTGATCCGCGCGAGTGTCGGCCGCCAGCCCGGCGGCCCGAGCGACCGGGCCGACGAGGCCGAGGCGGCGAGCCGTCTCCTCGGCCAGAATCCCGGTGGCCTCGAGACGATCGAGGAACGAGTTCGTGGACAGCAGCGCCTCGGCGGCGCGCTCCAGCTCGCCATAAGCACCGAGCAGGTCGCTGCGCAACGCCGCCGCGTCCAGGTCCGCCCTGGTCCCGCCGAGGTCAACGACGCCAAACAGATACCGGTGGCCGAACACGGCGGCGTTGACGCGCAGCAGCCGCTCCAGCGCGATCTCGGCGGCGGCCTGGCCGATCACCAGGCCGGTGGACTGACACAGCGCCACGGTGGCGGCGGCGTGGTTGTACAAGCGCTCCAGCTCCAGCGCGATCGCCCGGGCCGCCATCGCCTGCGCCGGCGGCTCGAGCCCGAGCGCCGCCTCGGCCGCGGCCGCGAACGCCCACGTGTTGCCCACCGCGCCGAGGCCCTCGGTGCGCTCCACGTAGAACAGCGCATCGCCCGGGGTCATGCCGCGCAGCCGCCACTCCACCCCGCGGTGCTTGTGCCAGGTGAACAGGTAGAGGTCGACGAGTTCCTCGCCGCTGGTCACCAGACCGTAGTACAGCGACTCCACCGCGACCTGGCGAACCGGCCCGAACGGGAACTCGAACGCATGCCCACCGACGTGATGCGGCGCGTGCACGTCCTTGGGCAATTCCGTGGGCGCCCGGCCCAGCCTGGGCCAGTCCGGCCCGGCCCAGGGCGGCAGGGCCACCCGATTCAGCGGCCTGCCATTGGCCGGCCTGATGCCGAACTGTTCATAGATCTCGCATTCCTCCGTGAACGCGCCCGGCACGATATCGGACAGCGAAGGATAACTCTCGCCCTCGATCAGGGACTCGGTGACCAGGTACCGGCGGTCGGCGTCAAGGCCCCAGATCAGCCGCAGCGTCACTGGACCGTCGGTTTCCTGGGTAGCGGCAAACACGTCCGCCAGCCGGGCGCCCGGGTGCGCGGCGATCCGGCGCACCGCGGCGGACAGGTCCGCAACGGGCACACTGACCGTGATCACCGGCTCGTCACCGGCGCCATCCTGGCCGAATACGGTCAGGAGGTCTCGCAGGCGAGGCTCATCCGCCAAGCCGGGCTGCGTAGCGGTCACGACATCACCGCCACGCAGTGCCGCATCACGGTGTCCAGGCCCGCGGGAATCCACAGCCCAAGCACCAGCAGCACCACAAGCCCGGCGAAGAGCGGAGCCACGGCCGCGAAGCCCGCCGCGCGCCCCCGGTACGGCGTCGCGAGGACGCTCTTCCGGGGCGGCTCCCCGGGACGATCCCCGTGCGCATCTCCAAGCGGGTCCGCAGGCGGATCCTCGAGTGCTACACGCGTCCCACCAGCACCCCCTAGAGCCACCTGAACCTCCGCTAGCCCGCCTCCGCGGGCCGAACCGACCAACGACTGTGAATCTGATGCACCCAGGTGTGACTCAGATTCACGTTCATCCGGCGGGCGGCCGGTCACCATGCCGGTCGTAGTCCTGGCGAACGCGACGAACGCTAGCGCGAGCAGCGCGAGCAGCAGCAGCGGGAACACCGGGCTGGAGGTCGCGAAGCCCGCCCGGACGATCGTGAGCTCGGACAGGAACACGCCGAACGGCGGCGATCCGAGCACGGCGAACGAGCCGAGCAGCAGCGCGCCGCCGGTCACCGGGGCCGCGGCCAGCAGCCCGCGCACCCCGGCTGCCTCCCGGGTCCGGTACCGCAGCGCCACGTCGCCGCTGGTCAGGAACAGCACGGCCTTCGCGATCGCGTGGTTGAGCGTCTGCAGCAGCGCGCCGTAGAGCCCGAGCAGGCCGCCGAACCCCAGTGCGACCGCGATGATCCCCATGTGCTCGACCGACGAGTAGGCGAACAGGCGCTTGAAGTTCCCGCGCCTGATCATGAACAGCACTCCGATCACGATCGAGAGGAAGCCGAAGGCGAGCAGCACCGCCCGCGGGAAGGTCTCGCCGAGCCGGGCGTGGGTGATCGCGAGAAACCGGATGATCGCATACATACCGGTGTTGAGCAGCGCAGCCGACAACATCGCGCTCGCCGGGCTCGGGGCCTCCGCGTGCGCGTCCGGCAGCCAGGTGTGCATGGGGGCGAGGCCTACCTTGGTGCCGTAGCCCACCACGGCGAGCATGAACGCCAGCCGCAAACTCCCTGGAGCCAGCGCATGGGCGTGACTAAACAGGTAGGGCCAGGCCAGCCGGTACTCGACGGCCAAGTGCAGGCCACTGGCCGAGTAATAGAGGAACAGCGTGCCCGCCAGCGCTATCGTGACCCCG
>Ga0335073_10003854_pt1 | contig 20933 bp, 31 predicted proteins | sample Lox_Sample_22_FD_207093 | JGI IMG/M metagenome (GOLD analysis project Ga0335073, IMG submission 207093) | Soil microbial communities from Loxahatchee National Wildlife Refuge, Florida, United States - Lox_Sample_2.2 | ecosystem: Environmental > Terrestrial > Soil > Wetlands | place: USA...
AGCTGACATTGTGTAGGACTCTCAATTCTACAGTTCAAGTCGTTTCGTAACTCACATTGACAACAATGCGATTGTAGCACTCACAAAATACTATGGTCGCGAAATCGATTCGATTGCAACACCATCTATACTCGATTTGTGCGGTTCTTGGATATCGCATTTACCTCTTCCTTTACCACCGAACAGTAAAGTCTACGGACTCGGTTTAAATGCGGAGGAATTGGCTAAGAATGAAGCTTATACCCATTGGAAAGTATACGATTTGAATGAATCTGAGAAACAAGAATGGGATTGGATTGAGAATGGTTCTTTGGATTTGGTGATTTGTACAGTATCGATTGATTACTTGATTTATCCTGTCTCGGTACTTGAGGAATGTCGACGAAAGCTCAAAGATGGTATCTACTCTCTTGTATAATTGGGCAATACTGATAAATAGGTGGATCGGTGCATTTGGCTATTTCGAATCGGTGTTTTGCGACAAAAGTTATTGGGATTTGGTTGAAGTTGAGTGAAATGGAACGGCTTGCTCTGGTTTCGAATTTTCTTCATTTTGCAGGGTTTACGGATATCGAGGTTGTGGAGTTGGTTAAGCCTGGACAGCCTTCTATAGGGAGATGGGAAGGGGATTGGGGAGTGAATGATCCGGTGTGGATTGTCAGGGGTAAGAAACAAATGAAACTTAATTAGACAAGCGGGGTAGCCATTAGAATGTACTAGTAGTACTACGTATTTGCAGAGAGCATGCATTTTATGGATTTAGAACAGCTTGAGGTCCATAGAGGAAATATTGCCGAGATGAAGTCGTCAAAGTCACGGACCGCGCAACTCGTCTTTCATTCCGGGCAGTCCGATACTAGAGATATGTGCAGCACTACTTAAATATTTAAAGCTTTTCCTATCAAGGCCGAAGATGCATTGTGTTTGGATTTCCCTACTGGGAAAGAAGATCCATCGGCGAGGGCGGCTTGAGTTGCCATCACCGACACGTGAGACCTGCACGAGCCTCTTCGGCATCTACGCTACGTCTACGTCTACGGTGATAGCCGATACGAAGGCGTAACGTAAATACATTGGCGGATAAACAGCCCTTGCCCTGACACGAGCTCCTTTCTCCGATGGCAGTTTCGCCTATCGCCTGCACTGCTGCTCATTCGTATTGTACTTACGCCAATCAGCCGATACGAAGTCCTGCTTGAGAGTCTTCGGTCTCCTGAGCGATTACCCAGGGCTTACCCAGTGCAATTCATTTTCCTTATCAGTTACGTGAGTCGATTATTGTTTGTACTCCCAGCTGGCTATCTCTGCGCAATCTCCCTGCTGCTTATCATCCCCCCGCTCTCTTCAACTCATTTTTCCCATTCGTCGCCACGCAAAACTAAAAATCAAGGCAATGGCCACTCCTGGCGCTGGTGTTACATCGATACCCCGCAACTCATTGGATCGCTTTCATTCTGCTAACCGCAAAAATTTGGGCACCGGACTAGCCTTCCTAAAAAGGCTAACTCGAAGCATCCTCTTGCAATGGCTGCTTCTGTAGTAAGCCATAAATAACCCTGTTCCTCTTCAATCGGGGTGCAGCGATATTTTGTTACCCTTCAGATACGTGGTCATTCGATATGGCAGGAATGAACGACAAGACTAGCACGCCTTCTGAAGTCCTTACTTCCAAGGAGGAGGGAAGTGTTTTGAATGCAGATGACTTGAAATTGGCTGAGATGGGATATAAACCGGTACTTCTGTTTTGCGTATGTGACTTATGGTGTAGGAACTTTCTAGAGGGTTTTCAATGATGTCTGCTATGGCATTGGGGTTTAGTATTACAAAGTGCGTCGCTTTCCGGGGAGACAGTCTGACTTTAGTTCCTGGTGGGGGTCATCCAGTACCTTGATCTTTGCCTTTGGATCAGGCGGTCCAGTTCTACTCATCTATGGCTTCATGTTCATGGCGTTGATAGCTACTTGCATTGCAGTTTCTTTGGGCGAGTTGGCCTCGGCATATCCTAATTCAGGGGGACAGTATTATTGGACTGCTAGATTGGCCCCAAAGAAATATGCACGCTTCTTGTCTTATTCCACGGGATATCTTGGCTGGGCAGGCGCGGTGGTTGTCTCGGGATCAGTGGCTGTCGGTCTAGCTCAAGCTGTCGTCGGCATGATCATTCTCGCCAATCCAAATGTACTCTTCTATTTGGAAAGTGTTCCTAACGGATATAGATTGGCTTGCAATCGTGGCAAGTTTTCGTCGCCTATCAGATTATCAACTTTGTTGCCTTCTGGCTCAACATCGTAGAGAAGATTCTTCCAATGCTAAACAGAATCTCACTCTGGACATCCTTAACATCCATGTTTGTCATCACCGTAGCAGTCCTCGCCAAAGCACAACCCAAGCAATCCGGTAAATTCGTCTTCACGGATTTCGAAAACTTTTCCGGATGGAGTAATAACGTCATCGCTTTCATCACCGGCTTTATCAATGCCAATTACAGTTTCTCCTGTCTCGATGCGGCAACTCATATTTCCGAGGAAATTCCTCATCCCGAAAGGAATATCCCGAAAGCTCTGCTGACGATTCCTGTGATTGGAGTTTTAAGCTCGCTATTTTATAACATCTCAATGTGCTTCTCGATTGTTGATTACGATAGCATTGTTGGAACTGCTACTGGAAATCCGACAATTCAACTGTATTTCGAGGCTTTGCAGAATGTAGGTGGAGCTATCTTTCTACAAGTCATGTTCTTGTGTACTGGATTTCTATGTTTGGTGTCTATTCACACATGGCAATCTCGAATGGTAATTCACTCATCTGACTCCATCTCACAATAGATGTGGTCTTTTGCCCGCGACAAGGCATTCCCATTCTCGTCGACCTGGGCAAAAGTCAATCATCGTCTCGGAGTCCCGTTGAATGCTCATATTGCATGTAACGCCATCGTCGTTCTTCTCGGTGTTCTCTACATCGCGTCCACAACCGCGTTCAATTCATTGGTCATCGGCGTCATCATCTTCCAATACCTAAGTTATAGCATTCCCATCATCTTACTCCTCATTCGAGGACGGAACACACTTCCTAGAGGTCCTTTCTATTTAGGAAACTTTGGACTCTTTTGTAATATCGTCACGTACGTTTCCTATTCGCTTCGTTTCTGACAGTAGTATCTTGTGGGCTATTTTCACTACAGTGTTCTTCTGTTTCCCTGCGGTAATGCCGGTTACTGCTCAGAATATGAATTATATCTCTGTCATACTGGTAGGATATTTCTTGCTGGCCATGTTCTGGTGGGTTGTCAGAGGAAGGAAAGTCTTCCGCGGACCACAGGGACTTCACGATGATCTCGTAGTGGACGATTTCGATATTCCTCCCTCTGGCACACCTACCTCTAACGACCATTCAAACTGACAACATTGTCACTGTGCATTCACTGTTTTGGGATATTCGTGGTGTGTAAAGATGTCAGATGAGGAACATTCAATTGGAATTGTGCTGGCATTGTAATTATTACCCTTATTATATTATTAGCGATACTTTTCTATAAGCATGTCATTCCTTAAACTCAACAGATAGATAATTACAGGATATTACTCTCGAACCTTTTGAATCCGTAATGGCATTCCACCTTTCGGTCTTGTTGTGATAATTGCTTCTTTCTCAACTACTCGTCCTGGAACTACTTCCTCAAATTTATACGTCGCAATTAAGGCTGCCAAAAGACATTTCATCTCTGTCTCGGCGAATTTCCTTCCAATACAACTTCGCGGACCTATCATTACTAACGTCGTGGGAGAGGATACCTTGAATAAATGTCATGAAAGAATAGTTGGAGTTTGCGGGGGGAAGAGAATCCCATCGATTGGGATTGAATTGATCTGCATCTTCACCCCAAGCCAAAGGATCTGAATTGGACACAAGAGTGGGAATGAAGACTAGCGTTCCAGCACGGATTTTGATTCCGTTATATACATCATCTCGATCTGCTTGTCGAATAGTCATCGACACTAACGCATCAGATTGGGAGCAACTGGAGGTTTCTTACCAGGCGGTATAAATCGGAGAACTTCTCGACATACATTATTGAGATACTTGAACAATTCAAGTTTTTCAAAGGAAGGTGGATTGTCAAGATCCAAGTCTTGCACTTCGTTACGTAAACGTTCTTGGATGTTGGGATGAACAGATAACAAGTACAATGCCCATGTGACTGCAGTCGAAGTCGTTTCGTGTCCAGCAGCCAGAAAAGTCATTATCTGATTGACCATTTCTTCCTGATTTAGAGCCTCGTGAGGGATCCCATTCTCTCTATTCCGTCTATTTTCTTCAATCATGACTCCCAAGATATCTTTCTCGCCTCTCCCCATTTTGTCGATTCCCTCTCCTTCTTTCTGCCTGATCATGTTCAACGCTGTATTTCGAACAATACTCCTTGCCTTTTCGAGTGCAATGCTCGACGGTAATGGAATATACTTGAACGGAGGAAAGACATAATTCATCAAAATCGTCAAACGAGTCGAACCACCGGGTTGAAAAAGATGTCGATACGTCTTGGCAATAGACTGTTCCTCATTCTCGAGAGAATTAAAATCGAATCCGAATCCCGCAACACCAATGATATCAAGAGTAACTCTATTAAGCCAAGCGGCAACATCAATTCCTGCCTCAGGTTTGCTTTCCACAACGGGACTCATTACTTCCACGAGTTGTCTTGCTTTATTCCAAAAATGAGGTGTCAAGGTACGGATGTGGCTAATTGCGAAAGCGGGGGTGAGGATTCTTCGTTGACGTCTGTGTTCTTCATATTCTGCTGTGAGAATGCCGTCGCCAATTAAAATGCGGATGAAATTGGTAGCACGAGGTGGTTTGACGTAGTTGGGCGTGTTGAGGAAGTAGGAGAGTGCGGCCGGAGAGTACGGAACAAGGCGACGGCCGCCGAGGTGGTAGTAGCTTATCATTCCAAGGGGATTATCGTATTCTTTGACCCATCGTTTTTGAGGAACACCGCCCTTGAAAGAGTTAGTTCAATTGACGAAGGAGACTACATCCTCATCGCGAATAATCTGGTTGACGCCGAAAAGCCAATGCCCCTGTTGGAGTTAGCAACGCAATCTTAAGGGAGAATACTGTAGGTCCAGGAACAACTAGCAATGGATCAAAATAGCGACTGTATATCAAGACGCAGTAGAGGAGTAGCAAGATAGAGTAAACAACGAAGAGAACTGTGCCCAGCAGAAGAGGAGATGCGACGTCATTGTTAAGGAAGCGAAACAAATAAGCCCCAGTGTAGGCCAAGAGAACGACGGCAGGAAATGGGAGAGGACTTTGAGAGAATGCGACAGTGGCTAACACTACAACTTCAAGGACATGAAAGAATGGTGTACTTCGGAACTCCTTCTCAGGCTTGGGATGGGAAGTGGACGAGGTGGAGGTGGAGGACATGATGTTGAGTGTAGGATCCTGTGGTGACAGCTAGATGCCAGGCACAGCCTCAGGCTGCAGCAGCCCCAGGATCTGCATAAAATCGACTTTCCTCCCCTGACTTTTCACCACTAGTTTCATCTGGCGTTATCTGAGGCGATAAATACTTTGGACTTCAATATCAATGTAGTCCAGCAACAACGCAAGTCTAAAGCCTTCAAATCACTCTTCTGTTCGAGCGTCAGCCTCGGATAGAGATCATCTCACTATTCTGAGAAACAAGAACCCCCATACATTGAAGTGGACAATCCGAAATTCCCAAAAAGAGGGTCCTTCCAAAAAGTCTATGAAGTTAGACTCATTTGGCTTTCAGATACCCGGATAGCAAGGAAACGAATATTCCGCTATGATGAGGAGGTCAGTAAGAGGGTGGAAAAAGAGGTTGAGATTTTTGCCAAGTTCTCGCACCCACACGCAACTCCCTTGCTGGGGTCCTACACCCACAGGATGGAATTGTACCTCCTCTTGCAACTAGCTGAAAGGAATTTCGCTGATTTTTTCTGTTGGAACTATCTCAATGGTTCCGCAGCACCAATCCAAAAACCAGGCAAACACCATCCGAAATTGGATTTTTGGATCTACTATGAAGCACCAGATTCGCTAAGAGGTCCGTATCTCCATCGAAATTGAATTCCTTCCTCCAACCCCGGACGGAGAAGTTTAGTCACCAGCATAAGAGAGGGCAATGCTACTTGACGAGGAGAATCATGCAAGAGCACCGCAAACATATCGGGGAAATATACTCCCAACCATTTTGTCAGATGTGCTGGGATCTGAAGGACTGAGGCGGATAGCATCATTAATTCTAGCCTTGCTAGACAGTAAAGCAATAAATCAATTCTGAAAAAAAAAATCTGCTGCATTGTCATATGATATCATGCATTGCACTAGCGATGAATCCTTCACAGATCCTTTTATGAGTATCGAGGTATCCATATGCAAAAGACTCGGTTCCAAAACCAAGATGTGTCTATGAAACTTCCCACCAAGCCGGCCTCCAGAATTCCTCATCAATAAACACATTCGCCGAGAATACTTCTTCGTTTGTCAGGATTTTGTGAATTACTCGGTCATCATAAGTCCCATTTGGTAATAGATTCCTCCAAAATACTTCAAGGTCAGATAATATCCCGTTTGGGGGACTTACGAGCATCATTGTTTTGCAACGACACAACTTTCTTGAGTTGTGGAAATTCGATATCCCAAGACGATTGAGATCCAATATCCAAGGCAACAACCATCCTCGCTATTCGTTTTGAAGGAGTAGTGTCGAACGGTTGCCACTCAGGCCATACATTAGCCGTCGGATCTTCCGTCCCCCGTTCCCCGCTATTCTCTACTACCTTCGCCATAAGCCAATGTACTTGTTTGCCTTACCTGGATTGCTTCGAGATTGTGTATAGGATATCCCGTAACATTCGAAATTCGAGCTTCTAAACAAGCTACCACTTTATCCTCATCAGGTTCCAAATACATTCTTGTAGGATCATTCTCGGTCCACCGTACCACATATGAAGTCGATGATTCATCACGTTCCCTATTATGAGCTTACATCCTCTACTTCGCATACGATAATTTCAAAAGATGGGTTGCTTCTCCGGGCGGAAGGAATCCTCGAAATCGCAATATCAGAGGTTCCCGAGATACCATATCTACTCGGTATTCGTGGCCAAGAGGACACGTATAGTAGTCCAGTAATCCTTCGATTCGTTCGAAGAGCGCATTTGGCCATAATGATGATGATGCAATTGACACCGGAACTTTATCGAGCAGATTTGCAAGCGCAATTCCGGGTAATTCGATTGCCGTAGGAATATGTCCTAGTCCATTGAATTGAGTTGATAGATAGGATAAACAGCCTATTGATATTGCAATCCCCAAGAGAAAGGATTGCCAGTGCAGTAACATTGTTGTTTATGTTTTCATACGCTCATGAAGAAAAGTTGGCCAGTTTGGTCTTTTTGTCGAGGAGGGCCGTGCGCACTGCGAGATCGGCTGCATCCAGCGTCCAATGAGGAACGCGAAATGGAATCCCCCTGAATTAGGCCGACGCTAAGAATAGAAGCTTGCGCTGTGGCCCTTTCAGATACTCAGATCTGAGTCAGTGCGAAGGGGACAAAGCACCCAAGCACGACGCATTATAGAAATGGCCAAGCAGCGGATTGAGCATTTCTCGTACATGCGAGATACTGCACACGGAATATTTCTGTAACCTTAATTCTTACATTCTTCAAGTTAGATTCGACATCTTTACTTCTACAGAACTGTATTCGAGACTTTTATGCAGAATTTAATGATATCGGAATAGACTCCCATAGCAGTGACGGCGGCACCAGCACTAACGTCAGATACAATACCGAAAACGAATTACCCAGCTCCTTGGACAATTAGTGGTCGTTCGCCGTATCGTTTCGTATGAAACGCAATGATATTATCAGAACCTTGTAATGACGCAAACGGATGTGAAACCGGGTAACTATCTCTCAGCCCACCAATACATCGTCGAACATACCTCTGAAGTCCAACTTTAATCGTTTGAGTAGCCACATCAATGCTTCCCACATATCTCAGCACCTCCCCACTCTTCTTAGCCTCATTACGTTTTTCATCAAATTCTGCATCATGAGCAGGTAATCCAGCAAGGAATTCATCCCCAGACCTCGCACTCTCCAAAGCAGCAGGTATCAAACTTTCGATCGGAAAGATACTTGAAGACGGAGGGCCTTCAACTTGCAAACCGATTGTTCGTGCAAGTATAGTTAATTTTCGAGCTACATCCATGCCGTTCAAATCATCTCGAGGATCCGGTTCAGTATATCCTTTCTCTTTGGCAATTTTGACGACTTGACTAAATTTTGCTGTTCCAGAGCCGAATTCATTGAATATGTAGCTTAGGGTACCGGAAAATATGCCTTCGATTTTGGTTACTTGGTCTCCCGTTTCACCAAGATCTTGAAGGGTTGATATAATTGGTAATCCTGCTCCAACAGTTGATTCGTAGTATATCGTGGCATTCCCCGCCGCCTCTTTAGAAATGCTGTGAAATAAGCCCAATTGGCCGGATAACCCCTTCTTATTAGGGGTAACGACAGACATCCCGCCTCCGAGAATGCGAGGGTAAATCGAAGGGACATTGTCCGAAGCGGTGCAATCAACAACACAGGTCGGATAGGGAGAGGACTGTAGATAGCTTATTAGAATGCTCAAATCTGGAGGAGATCCGTATTCCTTGGCATCTCTGTCGAAGTGCTCCTTCCAATTGCGCAAGTCCAGAGGTTCGTAGTTAGGACTACTCAGATATTTTTTGGAATTGGCAATGAGGAGGACTTTGAGGTTGTTGTCCCCGTTGGCTTGGAGTTGAGCGATGAGTTCTTGACCCACAAGTCCACAACCTACTCTGTCAGTTCTGATTCTGGTAATACAAAAGAATACCGATGATTCCAAGAGATACCGGACGCGCTTTCGTTCTGTTTATGGTAGACATTTGAGAGCCAATTGAGGTCTTCGAACTTTTTTTTTGCGGCTCAGAGGAAGGGGAAAAATTGGTTTGAATTGATCGACGCTGTTGCGAATTTCAATCGTTCGTTCGCAAACAAACTTCCTTCCCAGTGGGGACATGGCCTTGTCGCTGATAACAAGATGACGGATTTCACATCTAGCCTTAAATCAAGGGTGACAGCCCTTGCAGAGAATGCAAGGGATCTTACGCTCGACTTTGAAGCTGCCTCAGGCTCTCGTTTCTTCGACAACGATGACCAGACATTGAAAGAGGTCCAAACTCTTCTAAGCAGTCGCTTGGACCGTGAAAAGCTGGAAGCCCTACGTCGACTCGTTGCTGTAATATCTACTGATATATCAATCTAATGGTCTAGGTGATGTCCCGTGGTACCGATGTGTCTAGTTACTTTGCCTCTGTTATTCAGTTGATCGCATCTCCAAACCTTGAAGTCAAGAAACTTGTTTACATTTATCTACTTCGCTATGCAGAGTCGAATCCCGATCTCGCCCTCATGTCGATTAATACCATTCAAAAGTCCTTGAGCGATAAGAATCAGATTGTAAGAGGGATGGCGTTACGAGTTATGTCAGGGATCAAAGTTCCAATAATATCGGGTATCGTGATTCTTGGCATACGACGATGTATTACAGATTCAAGCTATTTCGTAAGGAAGACTGCGGCAATTGCTATTATAAAGTGTTATCAGTATGTCCTCGCAAAGCCATGCTAATATCAAGACTGGATCCTAATTTGAAGAACGAATTGATTCCGCTATTGTCGACACTTTTGAAGGATAAAGTTCCAGCGGTGTTGTCTTGTGCCTTGGCGGCTTGGGAGATTCTCTGCCCGGAATCGACAGATATATTACATCAGTCATACAGACAGATTTGTCGAATGTTGATTGAAATGGATGAATGGGGTCAACTAGTCGCCATGAGGGTATTAACAATCTACGTCCGACGATGTTTCGAAAAACCAGTTGAACAGAATGGCGAATCAAATCATGCAGATACATTTTATGACGACTCGACACAAAACTCATCATCTCTCGATCCTGATGTAGAATTGCTTTATAAATGTGCCTTGCAATTGGTCCATTCTCGGTCCGCAGCGGTACTATCTCTTCAGGATGTATCTCATTCTAGGTGATTATTGCTCTAGCTCGACTATTCCAGGCTGTAGCGCCACCGTCTTATTTTCCTCGTCTAGTACCTAGTCTAATCCGACTCCTCCGAATACGGTCCGAAAGCGTACTATATCCTGCTCTATGCAGCATAGCAGCTCTAGCGTCCCATGATCCTGTACTACGCATCCTGAAACGTGCGCTAATGTAGAACCTCTTCACTCCCCATTTAACCTCATTCCACGTCAGACCAACCGATTCCACACGAATCGCTCTGCTGAAGATCGATATCCTAGTCTCCTCCACCACAAACGAAACACTCCTTCCAACTCTGCGAGAACTGACCCATTATTCAAAAAGTGGCGATCCCGAAGTAGTCAAGGAAGCCATTCACGGAATTGCTCGATGTGCAATGAAATGCTCAACAGATAAATCAATCGACAAATGTGCTGGTATTCTTGGTCGTTGTATTCGAGCTCGAAATGAATCTCTGAGTGCTCCTGCAACACTTGCATTACGAACACTGATACAATTGAAACCAGAATCGTATGCGAAATATATTCACTTACTTGCACAAAATATGGGAGAAATTCATGCTTCGCCGGCAAGAGCAGAAATCATTTGGCTTGTAGGTGAATATGCATCGCAACTCGGTTCTCGAGCAGCTGATGTTCTCCGGCTTTCCTTGCAAGATTTTGCAGATCAAGAAGACGATGTGAAGTATCAGATTATTACCTTGGCGTCAAAAGTGTATGCCTTGTATTTTCCTGATCCGCCTGTCGATGTCGAGTCTTTGGATACCCAACTTCAGCAAGTTCATTTGTTGTATGGCTATGCAATGTCTCTTGCACGGTATGATATATCGTATGATTTCCGAGATCGCATGAGATTACTTAAAAGTATACAGTCTAACACTTATCGTGGAGCGGTGTTACTTTCTTCGAAACCTGTTCCGCATATGGAAAGTGTTGGGGGAAAGGGAGCGGAATGGATGTTGGGCAGCATGGCGCAAGTTATTTCAAGGGATACGGAAGGACAATTAAAGTTACCGGATTGGGGCAGTGAGATACCACCCAAGGGAGTTCGAGATGTTCAAGAACCTGTGAGGAGTGGGACTGCAACTCCTGTTTCGAGTGGTTCACGAGCTCCTGGAACACCTGCGCGTGAGGAGAGTAAAAGAGAAAAGAAAGTATGGAAAGATTTGGATAAGTTTTATGCCAGTGAGAGTGAAGAGGAAGAAAGTGAGGAGGAGGAGGAAGAAGAAGAAGAAGAAGAAGAAGAAGAAGAAGTAGAGGAAGAGGAAGAGGAAGAGGGTGATGAGGAAGAAGACACCCAGGAAGCGGTCGATGAAGAAGAAGATGACGAGGAAGAGACTGATGAAGAGACTGACGAGGATGAAGAAGATGTAAGCAGAAGACACTTGGTAAGTCCGGCACAGCATGGGCGGTCATAGAAGCTCCTGCCTACTGTAGGAATATCGAATCTACGCTTGTATAGAATCAGCTACAGCTATCCTTCAATTGTCGGAACCGCTTCATGGTTACATGATTCTATTATTTTGCGGACTATGCTTGCTACATTACTTTTCCGAAGCCTAATTACATACGAGGTCGGTCATGACACGCGATTCACAGCCATCTCAGATATCAACATCATCCAATCCAAATTCATCGGCAACCTTCCCAATAATGATCTGCTGGCGCTCCAATTCCACTGCATACTCCATTCGCACGTCTTCTAAAGACAAGGCTATCCTAATTTGTGCACCTTTGCCATCTATCCTTGCGCGTTTAGACGGTGACTCCTCTTTCTCTACCTTTGAGGTGAAAAACCACGCATTCTCATCTGCAACACAAGAAAGTGCATTAATCACTGCAAGGTACGCCTCTGAGATTTCAAGAGTCTCAAAATTGACATCTAATTCAGCCGAAGAAGAATTGCGAAGCAATTGGAGACGTTTATACATGACAGAGGCAGCTGTAAACCATCAACTTATGCGCAGTGAGGGAATTACCTCCTTGAAAATCGCCATGCTGTATTCTCCACGAGAAAAGAATTTTGTGGTAACTTGGATATGGAGCTACATCGACCACCTCTTCGGCCTTGCTTAGCAGCGTATCGTCGACGTTGTCTTGTAGTCCGATAAACGGGAATGACGATAATTTGGTGGATCTACCATGCTCAACCATCGCAACAATCAGCACTTCCAGAGCTCCACGTTGCCTATCATTAGCGGACACTCGAAATTTCGTACGTTTCATAGTTGTTCAACTCTGTCAAAGACATATATGCGTCATCATAAGCAGCGATATCGATGGCATTATTGAATAACAACATCAATAAGCCATCTTTTACGTCAGATGATTCCTAGGAGTAAGAACAGTGCCAGAAAGCCAATACCTCGGAAGCAGTGGCCAGTGCTTTTTGACAGAAATGAATAGTTTGGGAATGAGCATGCTTGTCATTAAATAGGTTTGCAATATGTTGATAGTAAGAACGCAATCCTTTCCCAATGCCATCCGACTCTCGACCTCGAAAAACAACTTTTGCATACTCTAAATCATCCGCACGACCGGATTTAGCCAGTATCGGCGCAACCCGGTTGAACCACGAAGAAGCTTTATCCCACTGTCCGTTTTGTAGGAGTGCATGACCCCATACATATCCACCGACTGGGGTATTAGGTAAATACCGTGAAAAATGAGATGCTTCAATAGTTGCACCGAGACAAATAAAATGCGATACAATTCGAATTGCCATACCAGAGTATCCCTCATAGAAATTGATTTGCGTCAGAACTGAGGCGATTACCAGGGAAAGAGACATTGGAGCGGGTAAGGATATATAATTGAGACCGACTCCAGATGAGTCGAGGCTTGCTTCAACGAGATATCGTAATCCAGTTGTGCGGGGGGGAAGTTGAATTACGTCGACAGTATCATCAAGATGCATATTCGAAATCTGTTCTTCAGGAGATTGTCTGCTAAGTAATGGACCAATTTCTGCATCTGCAAGGTGTCGTAACATGTTGACACCTTTAAACGATTGAAGACATTGACTCCAGTATTCCTCGAAAGCCTTTCGAAGATTGCCTTCCACAATTTCGTCCTCGGCAGAATACATCCAGGCCGACAAAATGGCCAAATCGCGCAAGAGAGTCCATCTCGCAGAAATAGTACCCGTGATGCCAGCGGTAACCACTTCACCCCATACAGACGACAAAAGCTGAAGAGGCACAACTGTATCATCCTGACAAATATCCGTTGACAGAATCTCCAATAAAACCTTGAAGGCAGCAGATAATTCCGACACCACAGCTAACGCCGCTTTCACTTCCTCTTTCAAACCACTTTGAGCAAACGTATCATCTGAAAGATATTTATCAAAGAACGCCCATAATCGATCTTCCACTGAAAAAGTCGAATCTGACATGACTTCCTCAAGCAATCCAGCGGTAATATCCCCCAAAGTAGATCCCGCAACAGCACAACGAAATTTGTAAGCTGCTCTCGCTAAAGCAACAACCTGGTACCGCACATTCTGATCTTTGAAATCTCCATACAGAGTACCCTTTATCATCTCTCCCTGCATCACATCTTCAAATTGTCCATCTGATCCTGTAGCACCCCAACTAAGAATCTCCGCTCCTGATAAGTTTCTGATCATACTTATTCCGTCCGCTTTCACTACAAACACTTCTCCTGTTATCGAATCGAACGAAAGTCCTCGAATTTCGTCGCCTACGTTTGCTAATTGGACACATGTTTTCTCGAATTGCGAGAAATCGAGGGATAAGTCTTGGCGGTACTTCTCGAAATCTAGTTGCCCGGAATGTTGATTGACGTTAAGTTTGGCCTTCCGTCCTATTATTTCTGATAACAGGTCCTTTCTTGGGACACGCGAGAAAGAGGATAAATCGCGCTGTTGATCCGGTGCAAGGATACGAGATTGATAAATGTTGAGGGCGGTAAGCAAGATTGCATCCGAAAATCTACCTGGCTTGGTAATTCTGTCCAGCCAAAAGTCGACACTATTTTCAATTTCTTCCTCGTGGTTTTCGGAGGAATCGGACATGATTGTCACCCATTTGGTGGGATCGCGGATATCGGTGTATTGTAAATACGATGTGTAATAGCTTTTCCATGAAACCCAGAGACGAAGGGTTCTGTCGTAAGTTGTTTGCATGAGAGGACCTTGTGGATCGGATACTGTTTTTACTATTGCTAGGAAGAAGTCGGAGATTCGCCAATGTGCGCCTGCAGGAGTTACTGGTTTGAATGGATCTTGTAGGCAGGTTAAGCCTGTGAATGCACCGCTGTTATGTTCACCTCCCCAGAGAACGAATTGGCCTTCTTCGAGGGGGTTATAGGTAAGTAAGTAGAACAAGTATTCATCATGGTCGTGGGTATCGTCGAGCGAGAGAAGCTTTTGAGGTGGTTGTAAGAGCAGACGACCTGCTGTTGCGGGAGATGAAGTGAGATCATATTCTTTTAGGAACTGGGTTTTCTCCAGTGACCAAATGCGGAGACGCTGATCTGCTGAGATGGTAAACAAGACGGAATGTTTTGTTGAAGCGATTGAGGAGATGACGATGTGAGCTGGGTATGAAGGATTATGTCCCGACCATGTGGGAATCCAGGTTTTGATAGTCTTTCTGAGCGTTGCATCTCCCGTGAATCGTGCCGCAGAAAAGTCTATGTAAGCAAAGCAGTAGGAGTTCATACCGTATGGATTATATAGATGCAGCGTTCCATCTTGCATTGCGAAGACAATCCCCTCAGCACCGGGAAACACATACATAAAGTGCGGCCTGTCAAGAGACAGCTTCCCCTGTCCAAAGCGAGCTTGCATGAATAGCGGTCGATGCGTATGCACCTTTTCCGCCAAAGTTGTCGGATTCTTAACTTCACCAGACAACACATCCTCCGACAGTGAGATATTATACAATGCACAATCCTCCGTTAAAACGTACAAATTGGTCCCAGTTGAGGACTCTGATATTCCAATGCAATTAGGTCTAATCTTTGATGGAAAGCGGAAATGAATAGCTGCAAGTGGTCGATTGCAAGGAACATGTTTTGGTCTTGTTGAATCGACGCAATGGATCGTTAAAGTTCCTCCATTTACGACTCTCCATAGTAAAGAACTTGGTAGAGCGTTTTTCTGGTGATAGAGACCACTCTCTGATGCTAAGTGTTGCCAGCTATACAGCTGCGTCAGAGTATTATCGTCTTGCTTTGTTTCAAAGGTGAAGTCGTATCGTTCGGGGGACACTGATTCTGGAATGCCGTTGTCATTGATAGCTGGAAGGGACACGACAACAGGCTGGCCATGATGACGAGCTATAGCTTCAAAGCTAAGGGCAGTTTCCTGTAGCCAGCTCGGTGATGGATTGGCCATTCCTTCCACAGAGCAAAGAAAGTAGAAGTTGAGTTCACCCGTGAGAACAAAGTGGGCGATCTTTGGACGATCTTTTCTTAACGAAGCGCGTTGTGTTTTGGCAGGAATCGAACACTCGCTGGTTGTGTTTGGAATTCGCCACGAAAATGAAACGAAAAACTTGTCTGAACAGATCGTAAGGTTGCAGTGAGCAACTTCCCACGTACTACGGGCAATTCATTCCCTCTTCGGCGATAAAAGTTGTTGTCTTCTCGTTGATGCCTTGTCGCGTTCGTCTACTTCGATTGACGTCTTTGCATTAGAGACACCTTCATAATTTGTCCTACCAACTTTTGATTTCGTTCGTGCAGTGACAATGTTTATCGTCCAGTACGCTTCCCTCTCGAAGATTGCTAACATGTTTCATTCAGATGGTTTTGGGACGTTCTCGCCTCGTTTGGGCTACTTAACAAGCATGCAAAGCTCCTCTTCCTCGGTCTTGATAATGCAGGCAAGACGACACTTCTGCACATGCTCAAAGTATCTTCTCCCTCATCATGGGCCATGACCTTCTTGCTCTAACATCTGTTTAGAATGATCGACTGGCCACCTTATCTCCAACTCTCCATCCTAGTAAGTCCCGTTACAACATATCAAACTGACCTGCAGCATCCGAAGAATTGGCCATTGGAAATGTGAAATTCACTACCTTCGATTTAGGAGGTCATCAACAAGCCCGTCGTCTCTGGAGAGACTATTTCCCTGAAGTCAGCGGCATCGTCTTCCTAGTCGATTGTGCGGATTTGGAACGTCTTCCCGAGGCAAAAGCCGAACTAGATGCTCTTCTTGCCATCGAGGATCTTGGAAAAGTCCCTTTCTTAATCTTGGGAAACAAGATTGATGCTGAGGGTGCTGTGAGTGAGGAGGAATTGAGACAGGTCTTGGGTCTTTGGCAGACAACAGGCAAGGGTAAAGTGCCTTTGGAGGGAATTAGACCAATTGAAGTCTTTATGTGGTATCTCCTCCCTTGTTTTACAACACTTTTGCTCTTTTGAAGTTGTTTGCTGATTTATAGTTCGGTTGTAATGAGGCAGGGCTATGGAGAAGGCTTCAGGTGGCTCAGTCAATACGTTTAGAATATATGCCCTCTTCCTTGTAACATCAAATTGGCCTCGTCTTTTAGTTCGCATTTCTATCGTCAGATAGCAACACAGAGTGTTTGTTGCAAATATATACAAGCTCGCAAATTAACTATTGCAAGGCAATAGTATTTCAAACATTGATCCACTGTCGCTCGACATGGGGCTTTCGGCGTCTGTTTGACAAGCTTATGTAGGTTCCGGTTCACGACTAGGATTTGTTGAAGGAAATGGATGGGTAGAGAATGCGATGAGCACGACACAAAAGGACTATCAATAAGAAATCAATAAGTCAATATTGCTGACCTACTCTACAGGCTTTTGCCATCTCGTCAATCTTCCTGCCTGCCTCGGCTTCAGCAGAATGCACTTGATCAGACAAGGTACTTTCAGCGACTGGAATAGTTGGCTAATATCGAGAGGTTGCTTGTGGAAATGTAGAGCGGGAACGAGAAACGGATTCCGAAACAATATTCCAGGTATTTCGGAGTCGTCTCGGGGATATACGACAGATCATGCCCATATTTCGAACCCTACAAGTTAGATTTTCGGGGAGGGCAAGAACGGAACATACGACGCAAACTTCGACATTCACTTCTCGCCAACCGCCAAGAAAGCCGGTCAACCTATCACACAAGAACGCCCCATCCCCTGCCATTACAGAGAGACAGTATGCATCTTATCCTCCACTTTCTGGTTCAGATAACGCGTGTAGAAACTGAAGACAAGCCTCTAAACGAGGGAGGCTACCCCATCTTTGACTCGCAAGATATTGTCCTTAGATGATGCTTTAATGGGTACTTGACCCCGACTGTGGACAAATCGAATACCGCGTGACTTGGAATTCTCAGTCATCGTTGAGTGCTTTAACAAGTGAAAGGATTGGATTCTCTGCAGCAGGAACCTATACGTTGTCAACCTTGATTTGTGAGGCATGGCACGCGTGGAGCGTTCGGCATCGCTTCGCCTTGAATGATGCTCCAACAACCGCTGCAACAGCCAATGCAACAGCCACAACGCGAATCAAGAGTACAGCAGTTGTCAGACATCAAGGCGCTCCCACGGCGGTTGTCAGGCATCACGCTACCCAGATTCAGCGGGCACGTGCGACAGCCAACACTGAGACAATCGTCTCGCAAGCGCATACCGGCATTGTGAACGACTTCCATCAATTCGACGGGTATGCAGAGGAGTATGGTCTGACAAACTCAAGGACCGACCCAGAAGACACAGATATTAAAATCATCGATCTCGATGAAATGGTAAAAACACCAGAACGGAACCTTCCTGTAATTGCTAATCAGTGACAGGTGGAGCCTGAAAGCGACACCATAACTACCACCCCAACTACCACGGCTGCCACCAGCAGTACAGCCACCGCTACGCCTACAGCACGCAGTAGCACGACGGCCCCACTACACCAATAACAGCTACTATGTGCAGGATACCGTGCTATCCAGCTGTAGCCACAAGGGATGAAGATGGTGAGGTGACCATCGACATCGCTGCTAAGGTGAATACCGTTGAAATCCACTGTTAACGTTCAGATGGTGAAGGAGATACAAATCGGATGGACTTCAAGGTAATAACGTTCTTTCCGACTTTGGCTAACCGATATAGAGATTGGTGAAGATCAAGATGAGTGACGAAGGTATCGATTTTACCTTGAGTTTCCAAGAGCAGCACCCTCACGTCATTGGAAAATTATTGAAGCCGTATGTCCCCAGTCAGTGTATGCTAATAGCTCAGGAGCAAAAGAGGTATACCGCGTTGTCGACCCCTGAAGATCGTCGCTTCATCCGCGTGTGCATCAAAGACATTATTCAAAATAAAAGGCGTACCAGCTTTCGTAAGCGTGGGAAGTCTCAAACTCGTGGACCAGGCCGTCCTACAAACCCAGGCTCCATTGAGAAGCGCATCAAAAAGGCGCGTAGGGTGTTCTAATCCGATGAGGATGTTGATGGATTTTTCTTTTCTTTTCCTTTTCCATTTTCTATGATCGATGATGGCTTCTTTTCTTTTCCTTTTTCTTTTTCTTGATGGGTTTGTATGAATAATGGCATTTGACACAATTAAACCTGGCATCGAGAAATGGCGTTTGACACATTTGGACGAGACAATGATAAATGGGATTTGGCAGAGTTATTTGCTTTCCTGCCAAAATGGTCCGGGTCCCATTTCAGTTGCTCACGGTCCACGATTATTTAGATAGATACTGTAGATATTTTGAACTGGGCTGAACTTTTTTTTTTCACATCAACATTCAAAGTTTGTCACTTTTTGCTCTTGAAAAGTTTTGTTTCGATGAGGGTGAGAGAGTTGACATTCGATACCCCGATATAAGACTGTTTGTTTTGTATATGCATTGTATACCATGGTCTCAGTGCGTCAGAAGAGACAATCGCCAATACAAGGAATTACCCGGTCAAACTCCACGGTAACCTTGACTATATCCAAGAAAGGAACTTCAACACCAACAATCTCGCCAATAGTATCTGAAAAGATGGCTTCTAGCGACCCTGACCTTGCGAAACAGTTGTTCAAAGCAAACGTCAAAATAGCGATAGAAGATCGGGTATCGGGAAGTGGAGCAAAGTATGAGGAACTTCGCTTGAAATTCGCATCTCTGCAGACTCCGCCTATTGAGTTGTGCCAATATATCATCGCTCTAAATCACTTTGTCACGTATACTCCTTTGATGATACCTACTAATGCTGTTAGTCGACTGGAAGCACCTACTTATACTTCCCTTATCAGGGCAATAGTATCTCGAAATTGGATAACGTTCCCTTCGGCCATAATACCGGTGTACATACAGTTCCTCGGTGCGCTCGTAACTGCTCAACCCACTCATCTCTCGATGATGTTATCCAGTCTACTCAGTCAATTTTCAGACGTTACAATATCAGAGAACGCTGGACGGACGGATATACAGTTGAATGCTCATTGGGCAATGCAGCATCTGCTCGAAGTTGTGCCGAGCGGATATAGCATTCTCATACGACTTATACGCGAAAACTTCCCTCATCCTACAGCAGAACGGAGAGAACAAATTTCGTATGTTTTCAATCTTATGAGAATAAGTCAGTATGCTGAACATCTCCGAGGGGAACTTCTCTCATTATGTGTAGAGAGGGTGGTCAATCTTGATGTAGAAAATCTCCTTACGACAAGGCTAATATCAGGTTGAAATTCAGCTCGAATTAGACAGATTAGAAGACGACTTAGAGGAAGAATTGCTTCTAAATCAATTTGACGGTCAACCATATTCCGCAGAAGAAGATATCAACACAGAACCCGCAACAACAGACGGCGAAACAGAAACCTCATCCGGATTTCTCGATCCCACATCTTCCCTAACAACTCTTCGAGATACAATAACTACTCTGGATGCTCTAATGACAACCCTCTTCGAATACCTCCTCCCTTTCTTCCCAACCACCTCTTCCTCACCCACTCTCGACGCCGAACACCTGTTCGACTCCCTACTAAGCACCTTTGTCACCCGCATCCTACCAACCTACCACTGTCGTCACGCCCAATTCTTCATCTTCAAAACAAGCCAAACAAATTCCCTGTTCCTCGATAAATTCCTCGGTATTCTAATTGAACGATCCCTGGATCCCTCCCTACCAATAATAACTCGAAAAGCATCAGCAGCGTACCTTGCCTCCTTTGTAGCCAGAGCAAAATCACTTACTTCCGACACGATCCGGACTGTTGTTGAAATGCTTTGTGTCTTTTTATCGAGAGTGCTGGATGAGATGCCTTCTGGAAGGTTTGTCCCTGGTGGAGTTGCGGGGAATCATGGGTTAGGTGGGGTGTATGCTGTTTTCCAAGCAGTTATTTATATTTATTGTTTTAGATGGAGAGAGTTGAGGGATGAGGATGAGGAGAGTGGGGAGATGGTGTGGATGCCTCAGTTGAATGTTATTTCGAGAATAGCTTGGTCAGGGTTAAATCCGCTTGCTGTATCGCCCCTTTACGCTTGGTAACTTACGTGTAGCATGTTTCTCAGGATGTTGCTCAGGAATTTGCGCATCGATCGTATGAATTGCAGCATATTTTTGTCCATTCGATTCTCAGAGAGAATGCGAGAAAAGGTCTCGTTGCAGGATTTTTACAACATAATACCAGAAGAGAAAGAGACCAAACCGAGGATGTAGTTGCAGAGGTTGCAGAGATTCAGTCTTCTGAGTCGAGAGACAGGAGTGATGATCGTGAAGAGCAGAATTTGCCTAGAGATTGGTACCCGTTTGACCCGTATGCATTGCCTCGGTCAAAAAAATTTGTGGAGGATTGTTTTGTGGAATATATGCCGTCA
>Ga0335073_10003855_pt1 | contig 20932 bp, 23 predicted proteins | sample Lox_Sample_22_FD_207093 | JGI IMG/M metagenome (GOLD analysis project Ga0335073, IMG submission 207093) | Soil microbial communities from Loxahatchee National Wildlife Refuge, Florida, United States - Lox_Sample_2.2 | ecosystem: Environmental > Terrestrial > Soil > Wetlands | place: USA...
TTTGGCTACTACTTCGGAAAGGGGGCCTGGATGACCCCCTTCTTCATTACTTCAGTGGTCATGCTGCTGGGCGCCGCGATTTGGACCTTCTTGATCAATCCGGAGAGATCCGTCGTATGAAAACCATCCTGGTGTTGTTGACGCTGTGTGCTCCACTGCTTCATGCGCAGGGGAAGTGGGTGGATATCGCTTCCTTCCCGGACCCGCACGAGGAGGTCCTGGGCGAAGCTGCCAACGGCAAACTCTACGTTTTCGCGGGCTTGATTCCGTTTTGGCACCCCGCCGGACTGGTTTATGAGTACGATCCGGCCACCAACCGATGGACCAAGAAGAAGCCCATGGCTCTGCCTTCCCATCACGTTGCCTTCTGCGAGCACGACGGCAAGATCTATGCCTTCGGCGGATTCGTCTACCCTGACCCTCCAGCCCCCGCGGGATGGGTGCCGATCAACAATGCTTGGGAATACGATCCGCAGAATGATTCCTGGACAGCACTGGCCCCCATGCCCACCAAGCGCGGCGCGGCGGTGGCCGCGGAGGCAGACGGAAAAATCTACGTCATCGGCGGTGCGACGACCGCGCCGGGCGCAAAGGAGCCGTACATCAGTTTCACGACACGCCAGTACGTGGTGGGAACGGTGGAGGAATACGATCCTCAAACCAACACCTGGCGCACGCGCACGCCGATGCCGACGCCACGCAATCACATGGGTGTGGGAAGCGTAAACGGGAAAATCTATGTGATCGGCGGCCGGGTGGGAGCCGCCTTCATTTCGATTGCTTCAGACATTTCGCTGGTCGAAGTCTATAACCCGGCCACCGATACCTGGGAACCGCCGGGAGCGCGCATGCCGACCGCACGCAGCGCCGTGGCCTCCGGCGTCTATAACGGCAAGATTTATGTCGCCGGCGGCGAGTGGCAGGATCCCGTCGTCCAGACGGCATTCCGCGTATTCGAAGCCTACGATCCGGCCACCAACACCTGGTCGACTCTCCCGCCCATGGCGACACCCCGCCACGGAGTCGCCGGCGCGGTAATCGGCAATCGATTCTACGCGGTCAGTGGAGACGTTCAGTCGTCGGGCACCGGCATCGCCGTATCGACTCCAGCTGCGACCGCTTTCGAGTTCAGCCAGTAGTTTGATATCGTGCGCCAACCCGCCCCATTCGGGTTGGCGCACGATACAGTTAAATCCTCAGCCACGTCCCCATATTCCTTCGCCCGCAAGAATCCTGTATCATGGATGCGGTCGGCCGGATGCATTGATGAGGCCGATGCATCAACTCATGGATTTCGACGGTTTAGATCTGAATTTGCTTGTGGCCTTGGACGCCCTCTTTGCGGAAAAGAGTGTGTCCCGGGCCGGAGAGCGCCTGCATTTGAGCCAATCCGCTACGAGTGGAGCTCTGGCGCGGTTGCGAGAGGCCTTCCACGATCCGCTGCTGGTACAGGTGGGACGACGGATGAGCCTTACGCCGGTAGCGGAAGGACTCGTCGAGCCGGTGAGAGACTTCCTCATCCGGGCCGAAGCGATCGTCAACAACAGCCCGGCATTTGGCCCCGCCGCTTCCACCCGGAAATTTCGGTTGCTGATGTCGGATTACGCGCAGACGGTCGTGATGACCGAAGCTTTGCCGCGGCTGCAAAAGGTCGCACCAAACGTAGGTATTGAAATCATTCCGATCGTCGGCGAACATGCTAGCGCACTCGAAAGAGGAGAAATCGATTTATCGTTCGGGCCGGCCACGTATCTGGTGCCTGGGCATCCATCCGAGCGCCTCTATGAGGACGAGTTTGTGTGTCTCGCCTGGTCCGGGAACAGGCGAGTCGAGCGCAGCCTTTCGCTCGAAACCTACCTGAGACTCGGACATATCGTGGTGCGATTCGGAAAGCATAGGGAGCTGCCTACTTTCGACGAGTGGTTCACGCGTCATCTTGGCCACGAGAGAAGAATCGAAGTGGTTACCACGGCTTTCAATCTCGTGCCCCAGTTGCTCATCGGCACCTCGCGAATCGCGACGGTACACCGAAGGCTCGCGATCTTCTATCGGCGTTTTTTGCCTTTACGAATCATTCCGCCACCTCTGGAGATCCCCAAGTTCGAGCAGTTTATGCAGTGGCACAGGTCACGAGATCGGGATCCTGGATCCGTCTGGCTGCGTTCCGTCCTGAAGAGCGCAGTTGCGGCCAGCTCGTTGAACCAGGAAGTCCCTACCGTGATCCGCGCGGGACATGGTCGACGTGTCTCCGCTAAAGAGCGGCTTCGTTCTCGCCCGTCATCGGAAACGCGCGACTAGACCGCGTAACGAGCGGAAGAAGGCGTGAATCTTCCAAAGCGGCAATCCTGTGTCCGATGCCAGCCAAATACCCTCGATTCGACGCGAACGAGAGAAATGCTTCTACGCTATGCTGCCGGACTAAGGGCGAAGGCGGTTCGTCACGTAGCCAGGCCGGATGCAGCCGGCCCGGCTCCGTCGAATGCAACGGCCGCCAATTTCTTCGCATGGTTGCGGACATCCATGGGCCACGGTTCGACGATTTCGTTGAACTGTTCCCGCTTGCCGGCGAACAGGGCTCTCGTGGCCTCCTCAAAACCTGGTCTGTCTCCAGCCATGGCAGATAGGAATCGATACGCCGATTCCTGTGCGCGTCGCTGGCGGTCTCTTCCCTGGTTTGCCCGTCTGGCTTGCTCCACAAGCTTGCGCAACGCTACCGAGGCGCCCCCTGGTTGGCTCGCGAGCCACTCCCAATGCCGCGGCATTAGCGTAACCTCCCGGGCCACGACTCCTAATCTTGGACGGCCAGGTCGCCGCGTTTCTCCCTCAGCTTGCGGTGGTGCGCTGCTTTGCATGGAGCCGGCACCTTGGTCCTTGATTCGTCGCAAGACGTCCTCCGGACTCCCGCGAAAGTCTACCTCCACCAAATTGCTGGTCACGTCATCGAAAATCAGGATCTGCGCCCACTTGTCGCGATCCATGACTGCCTTCGCCTTCAGTGCAACTCGTAGCAGGTCACCGGAAGCGATACGCTTGGTCCCAACAAATGCGGTGCAGCATGTAGTGGGAGACTCGGTCACGAAGCGCCTCATTGTACCCGGATGTAATTGTATTATCCGGGTAAAAACGGGACTTGTCAAGAGTGTGATTGCCCGCCAACGCACAACTGTACAGCGGAGGCAGCCAACTCCAGGATCGCCACCTCCTCCCTACCGCTCACCTGGCCCGGTTGCGTGTACCTGGTGCCCGGGGTGGGACTTGTTCCTCTCGCCCCCTCGTTCTACCAGTAACTTACTGACTCTGCATTCTGCCAGAAACGGCAAAACAGCGGAAAATGCAAGCCGTGGGCACGATTTGGGCACAGCGCAGCTGCAGCTGGGCGGCGTGAAACCAGCGCGGATCAGGCACGGCCGCTCAAAACATCTTGGCGCGCTTCTGTTTTGACCGTACAATTCCGAGTATGTCGGAAATACCTAACAGGCCGTTGTCAAAGAGTGAGGCATCCGCGGCAGCTGGCGTCTGCGAGAAGACACTCGATCGCTACATCGCTGACGGCCGGATTCGCGCACATCGTATCGGTGGGCGCGTGAAGGTTTTCGAGCGGGACCTACAAAATTTCCTTGATGGTTGTGCCACCAGTTCTTCGACGGTCCCGGTAAAATCTTCCGGCGCAGCTGTCGCGGTGGAGGTCTGAAAATGGGATTACTCTTCGATGAATTGCATTCAGTTTTCGGAGGTCTTGCCAAAGAAGAGACGAGACCCGATGAATCGCCGGATGCTGCGACTGCGACTGTGCGCGCGGCCATGCGCGAGCTGCTGAAGCCGCCGGCGCCGATTGACCCGAGGGTGACTGAGGCATTCGAAAATCTGACGATCGAGGGGGCATACAAGGCATGAGATTTGTGGAAAGCCCTTTCAGCTTTGGCGGAGGATTGTGATGGGCGCGTCCGTCATGGACGTTATCGGCAGCTTCCCACGCCAGCAACAGGCGGCCGAGGATGCACATCAGATCTCCCAAGCGCAGCTACCCGGAGTGCAGGCGCAATCCTCGATGTTGGGCACGCAGGCGCAGATCGCCCAGCAGCAACTGCGTGACCAGACGATTCTCAGTAATGCTTTTCGCCAAGTGTACGGGATGCCTGCGGACCAGTTCGACAGGGCCTATGGGCCGAGCGCACCCGCTAGACCGTCTGGCGGGCGGCCGGATCCGTTCGCGGACGTGATGACCATCGCGGGACGTAACGGCATCTCGGCGCCGGGCTTCTTTGGCGCCCAGACCGAGCACATGAACTACCTGAAAAATTCTGTCGCGCTGGACAAGGAGGGGCTGGAGGCCCTGAACCTGCACAAGCAGGTGGCCGGCTCCGCACTGGAAGCCTACGACAAACTGCCCGACGCCGACAAGCCGGCTGCGTGGCCACAGACCTACAATCAGCTGTCGGGCCTCGGCTTGGCCAATGGGTTTGACCCGAATACTCCACCCACGCCAGCGCAGATCCAGATGGGCTATGGCGGCCTCAACTACACCGGCACGTTGCTGGCAAACGCCAAACAGAAACAAGGCATAGCCACCGCCGCAGCTCAGGAGGCCCAAGCCAACGCCACCGCGGCCGCCACACAGCAGGAGACCGAGACGAAGGCGCGAACCACGGCGCTGCTCGATCTGACTTCCGCGACTGATCCGGCTTCCTACGCTCAGTGGCAGCAACGATACCCGAAGGTGGCGAAGGAGCTGCCGTCGACTTATTCGCCAGACGCTATCGCGGCCAAACTGAAGACGCTTGTCCCAGTGGCCCAGCAGCCGCAATACACGCTCGAGCAGCAGTTTCTTGGGGCCAGTCCCCTCGATAAGCATGCGGCAGTGGACGCAGTTGCCAGGGATCCGCAGGTCCGCCAGATGGGATACGGGTTGGTGGACAATGCCCGAACGCCCCAGGATTACACCACAGCACTACACACGGCGGCCGAGAAGCAGGCCGCGATCGACCTGCAGACCAATCCGCAAGTCCAGAAAAACCGCCTACAGCTCTCCGCGGCCGAAGGTGCCGCGCACGCGCAGACTCAGATGGGCATGCAGGAGCGCGAGCGGGCGGAGAACGAGTACATCCAGTCAAAGGCCGATCTCGACGTCTCGCTTTCCCAGGCCGAGCAGGTCAAGCGCCTGGCCGCCGCCGCGCAAGCTGGTGACAAAGTCGCTGCCCAGCGGCTGGTACCGGCGCTGGTGCAGTACGCCAACGGCCTCTATGGCGTGAAGCGCCAACCCAACGGCCAGATGATGGAACCTCCGGGAAGCTGGGCCGATAAGATCCAAGGCTGGGCCAATGGTGCCACGGCAGGCGTGCCGCTCAGCAGCGACATCCTGCAGCAGATTCCGCAGACCGTGGACGCCATGACCCAGACGGCGCGCGCCATCCACAACGCCAAAGTGAGAACCACCAACCAAGTCCGCGGCACGAACTTTCCGCTCGAACAAGAGACGGCTGCTCCCACCGGCGCGGCATCTGCGCCAGCCGCCCGCGTGCAGCCAGGCCAGGAGGTCACGGTTCGCGGCAAGCAGTACACGGTGGGCGTCGTGCATCCAGACGGGAGCTGGGACCCCAAATAGATGCCGCAAGGCCAATTCACCGCTGCCGACGTCGACACGCCAGCCGCCCCGGTTGGTCGCTTCTCTGCGTCGGACATCGACCAGCCGGAGCCAGCCGCCGCAGCGCCTCAGGGATCGGCGCTTTCGCGCTTTGCTTCGAACTTCTGGGAGAAGGGCGGCAATCCAGTCCAGAATTACAAGTCGCTCGGAACCACGCTCTACAACCTGGTGACCGACCCTAAGCAGACGCTCACTCAGATCGGCGATGACCAAGACATTCCCCGTCAGAGAGCCGCGGCCGCCTTCGAGAAAGGCGACTGGGGCCAGGGCCTGATCCACGGGCTGTATTGGCTCGCGAACGCGATCCCCGGGGTGGGAACAGCGCTCGACGATGCCGGCGTTCAGGCAGCGAAGGGCGACGTGGCAGGAGCTGCGGGAGCCACAGCGGGCCTCGTTACTCAACTCGAGACCGGGCGCGCTTTGCCAAAAGCGATGGAAGCCGCGCCGCGCATCGCGAACGCGGCGGCACTCGCCGCTAAAGCTGGCGGTCCAAAGGTGCTCGGAGGAGCCGCCTTGGCTGGAGCCGGTGCCGCAGCTTCAGAGGAATTCCCGGAAGCTTTGAGATGGCCAGCGCGACTTGGGATGGCCTACCCAGGCGTGCGCATGATTTTGCAGGGCATGAAGGAAGGCGCGCAAGCCGCCAAGCAGGCGATGGCCGAAAGCGCGCCAGCGACTGCTGGCCCGGGCTTCGCGCAGAGCGCCTTTGAACCAGCTGAGAGCGACACGGCGCTTCTCGACCAACTCGCGCGCGGCTACAAATACCAGTCGTTCGCGAAGGCCCCTCCGGACGTTCAGGCCACAATCACGACTTTGGCGGCGAGAGTGAACGGCGCGCCGCCGCCGGAGGCCGCGCCTGCCGGTCCGTACACGCCGCGGCCGTTGGACTATTACCTCACCGAGAGCGAGAAGGCAGCGCGCGCGCAGGCCGCCGCCGCGCCGGCACCGGCAACACCCAATGCTCCGGCGTCGCCCGCGATCCCTCCAGCGCGCCAGCTGCCGCCGGCTAGCCAAATCCAGACGGGCCCGATCACGCCGCAAGAGATTCCGAATCCGCCGCCTGCTTCAATTGCACCGCCGGCAGCTAATGCACCCGCGGCCGCCGTGATGCCTCCCGCCGCGCCCGCGCCAACGAATGCTTCTGCCGCGGACGTGCTCGCACAGACCTACAAAAACGTACTGCAACGCAAAGCTGCTGAGAGCGAGGCAGCGGCAGCTGCGCCAGGGGTCAGGGCGCCAGTCGTTCCGATCCGAACCCAAACGGCTGTCGGCCCTGAAGGCGCCACGCCGCCGGCGGCCGAAACTCCGGAGACCGAAGGCGTGCACCCCGCCCACCTTGCCAACCGGCTGGTGGTCGCACAAAAGGTCTCCGACTTCATGCACGCCGGCGTGGTCAACGGCCAGCAAGTTCCGGGATGGACTACGGATGCCCAGATCCCGTACACCATCGCCAAGAAGATGAACCCGGCGCAATGGGAATCAGGTGGGTCAGGTCCTCGGCTATGATCATCTGGCGCCGGGCACCGTCCATGAAATCCTGGATCGGCTTGCGCGGATCGAGGCCACGCAATGAGCGAACGAACCCGCCGCGAAACATCTGAATCTGCCATCGGAATTCTGGGTGACTTCCTCGACCCAAATCGACGCTCGGAACTCATATATCAGCTTCTCCGGGACGTTGCGCCGACAGCCGCAAGCCATCCGGAAATCCAGGAATTGCTGAAACGTCTAGACTCCACCGATGGCAACGTTGTGTTGCAGACAACCAAGACGATTCTGGATCTCGCCGGTCTTGGCGGCGGTTTCCCACACCGCGGTATCGGTTAAGCAGCTGCATGGGCGTCCGACAGAACCCAACACCCAAAAAAAAGGATCTGGCAGCGAATCAGCTGGCCTTCTTAGCGGCTTACTCAGCGACCTGCAATGTCAGCCGGGCGGCCAAAAGCTCGAAGATCGACCGCTGCACGCATTACGCCTGGCTGAAGGAAAACGAACAATACCGCGAGGCCTTCGCCGATGCCAAAGAGCAGGCAGCCGACACGCTCGAAGATGAAGCCGTACGCCGGGCCCACGAAGGCGTAGAGCGTGCCGCCACGGTCGCCGGGAAACGCGAGCTCGTGCGGGAGTATTCCGACACGCTGCTGATCTTCCTGCTCAAAGGCATGCGGCCGGAGAAGTACCGCGAGCGCAGCGAAGTGAAAATGCCAGGCCTCGAAGCCAAGCTGGCGGACATTCTGCGGGCGCGGGAAGCGAGAACGAGATGATAGGCGTGGCGCCGCTCACGCGCGACGACGTCGAGCTCGCGAAGCTCATCCGCAAGTACTACGCTGATCCGCTTGGCTTTGTCCGCGTCGCTTTTCCTTGGGGCGAGCCTGGCCCGCTGGCGGAAATGGACGGCCCGGACCCGAACCAGACCGAATTCCTGGAATCGCTCGGCAAAGAGGTGCGCGCGCGCCAGTTCGACGGCCAGACACCGGTGATGCCGATCCGCATGGCGGAAAGCTCTGGACACGGCACGGGCAAAAGCGCGATGGGGGCTTGGATTGCGTGTTGGATATTGAGCACCCGGCCGCACTCGATCGGCACTGCGACGGCCGGCACGTTTCCGCAACTCGAAAGCCGCACCTGGGCGGCGATCCGGCACTGGATGAAGCTGTGCATCACGGCGCGGTGGTTCGAGGTCCAGAGCGATCGGATCTTCGCTCACGAGGATCCGGAAACCTGGAAGCTGGTGGCGCAAACCTGCAAGGCAGAGAACGCCCAAAGCTTTGCTGGGCAGCACGCGATCACCAGCACGTCGTGGTATCTCTTCGACGAAGCGTCCACCGTCCCGGACGAAATCTGGAAAGTGGCGCTCGGTGGGCTGACAGATGGAGAACCACATTTCTACGCATGGGGCCAGCCTGAGCGGAACACCGGCCAATTCTACGAGATTTGCTTCGGGCGCGAACGCGACCGCTGGAACCACCGCACGGTTGATAGCAGGACATCCAAGTTCACCAACAAAGAGCTGATCGAGGAATGGCTGCGCGACTACGGGGAGGATAGCGACTGGTGCCGGGTACGCATCTTTGGACTGCCGCCGCGGGCATCGGAGCTGCAGTTTATCGACAAAGAGAGAATCGAGGGCGCCGAGAAACGAGTAGCGTCCGCTCTCGATGATGAGCCGCTCATTGCTGGCGTCGATGTCTCGGGGGGCGGGGCAGCTTGGAACGTAATCCGCTTCCGGCGCGGGTTTGACGCCAAAACGATTCCGCCCATCCGGATTCCGGGCGAGCACGGACGCGACCGGGAGCTGCTGATCGCCAAGTGCAACGACGTTCTGAGCGATAAGCGGCCCGATCGCAAGGTGGCGATGATGTTTGTCGACTCGGCTTTCGGCGCGCCGATCGTTGAGCGGCTGAAGGTCCTGGGATTCGATAACGTCATGGAAGTGAACTTCGGCGGTCGCTCGCCGGACATCCACAAACTCAACATGCGATCGCACATGTGGGCCCAGCTGAAAGATTGGCTTCTGCGCGGCTCGATCGGCTCAGACGAGCGCCTGGCCATCGATCTGGCGTCGCCTGGTTACCACGTCAACCATTCCGGCAAGCTGGTGATCGAGCCGAAGGAGGCGATCGTGAAGAGGATCGGACGCAGCCCGGACGACGCCGATGCTCTGGCGCTGACCTTCGCTCTCCATGTTGGCCCAGACTTGCGGCGGCCGACGCCCAGCCCCAATCCGCGGCGCTCCCACGGCTCTGATTCGTGGATGGGAGCCTAAAGTCAACGCGCGTGCCAGTGAGCCACCGGAACGAGAACCGTAAGCCTCCGAACATTCTGTGCCAGGAATGTATTAGAGCCCGCTGGCACGATTCAGGGATATCAGACGTCAAGCGCGCAACTCGACGGGCCTTCCAGCCAACGCCCGCGCGAAAGCCGGGCATCCTGGAAGCTGCCGCCTATCGCTCATCCGCCGGATGCGCGCCCGGTCTCATCCAGTTCAAACCCGTCTTCCCAGGGATCGGCCATGAGGGGAAATCGTAAACGCGGGCCGCGGAGCTTTCTCTCGAAAAGCTCTCTATGCTGCGCTTTTGGTCCTGAATTGCGATAAAATGTCGAGCCGTGGGGTGGTCGACTCTCTCAGAAGCGGAAACTTCATGGCTAGAACCGCAAAGGTGCTACTGCTGATCGGAATCCTGGTTGCATTTGGCTTCGCCAAGAAGAAGGATCGCGACTGGAAAATCGCGCACGTTCTGGATTCCACGGTAAGCCTCCAACGCTACGTCACCGGTGCGGTAAGCCAAACGAGCGGAACCTCGACGACAACCGGTCAATCAAACGCAACGGCGGCGGCGGCCGGCAACGTGGCAACCGCGAATGGATCGTCCACGGCTACCACTGCCAGCAATTCCACCAGCACAACCAGGTTGCAAAGTGTGACCATCCAAGCGAACGAGCTGGTGCTAGTTGCGGACCAGTACCTGTACATCATCAGGGACGAGCGCCGGAGCGGTGGGCCGATCCTGGAGAGAGCGCTCGCCAATCGTCATCACGGCTGCCGTTTCATCGTCGGCGACGACGTGAAGTACTCGCAAGAAAAAGGCGACCTGTGGGTGTTGGACGCCGACGGCAAGGAGTGTAAAGTGCCGATTCTCCGTCAGGAGAGACGGTAACGATAGGACCTCAAAGCCCTAGCTTCCTGGGCGCGTCCCGTCTACAACCCACGCCAAAATCTGCTCCTCAGTTCGGGGTATCCCGTCCACATGGTAGAACCGCTTCCCACCGGTGACGACGGGCTTGTAGTCGACACTGTGGCCTTGCTGCTCCAATTGCTCCAACGCTTCGCGGATTTCCATGCTAGGCGGTTCTTTCCTTGGCTTTCCTGCGCTTCGCTTCGCGAGCGGCAACGACCTTCTCGGGGTTATCTTTGCGCCATTTCTCCCAGCGCGCCGCAGCCCCAGCCTTGCGAATGGCGGCGGCCTGCTTCTCATCCATCGTGGAAAGTCCCTTGGGAACCTTCTTTTGGCCGCCAAGCCGTCCCAGTGCGACAGCCGCCGGATTCTTCTTCTTGGCCATCACCAGCATTATAAGCGATAAGCGCTAACAGCAGCGCGGGTTTTCTATTGACTGTAATAAGCGCTTATTGCATAATGGAGATGTCGGGAGGCATTCATGAGCAACCCCATCGACCATCGCATCTTCGGATTCGACGAGCACGGCCAGCTTCGCGCCAATCTCTACCACGGCGCCGGACAGTACAATGCCGGCGTGTTCTATTCCTGGACCTGGGCGCCCACCAGCCGCCAACTCGCGTACAAGCTCGAACGCCAGTGGGAGCAAGCCGTCACGCCCGAGGAGTGGGAATGGATCGAGGAGCTCGAGGCGCCGCGCTGCCCGCGGTGCAACAGCGCCGACGTCACCATCCAGATGTTCGACTTCGGTGCTGAAAGGGAAACGGGCTACAGCGACTCAGGGAGGATGCTCCACTGCCTGGACTGCGGTGCGCGTGAGGAGTACGAGCCCGCTGCCGTGGCCGTTCCGAGGAAGGCGGCCGCGCAGGCCAAGGCAGCACTTCCAGGGGTGGCTGCATGAGGCGCCATAGCAAGAACCCGAACTACGTCAGCTTCAGCTGTGCCGAAACGGTGGTGGTCTTCTCGAGGGACCGCGGCGAGCTCCGCACCAACGATATGGGCGAGTTCTTCTTGCGCGAGATGACGGACGGCCGGTTCACCTGTGCCAGCCCGGATCTGGAACGGCAGCTGATCGACACGGGCGTGCGCGCCGGCGTTCCGGTGGGCATCACCCGTACTACGTATAACCGGCGCGTGACTTGGAAGGTCCGGCGGATCGGCCAACCGGTGGCGGAGATGCCGCGGGAGCGCAAGGCATCCTCCAGGGGTATCCCTGCCGAGAAGTACGCCACGCTGGAGCCGCCGGCGCCTGTGTTCCCCGAGGTCGGCTGCGCGCCCGAGGTGGTGGTGCCACCAGCAGCGGCCGTTACGCCAGCGCCGAATCTGATCACCAGGTGCTTGCGGGCTGCGATTGATGCCGCGGCCGACGCTAGTGTGCATGGCGACGTCGTTGGTTTTGCCTGTAAGCTTGGTCCGGCTGAGATCCAGGCCATTGCCTGCACGCTCTACATCCAGGCCGGCAAGACGCTGGCCACCCCGGACGGCCACGGTTACCGGAAGCCCAACGGCAGGGCGCCCAGCGGCTATGTCAACGGCCGCGCGGAGGCGCACCAATGAGAGCCGCCCTGTACGCCCGCGTATCGACCCGGGATAAAGGGCAGGACGTTGCAAACCAGCTTTTGCAGCTCCGGGAGTACTGCGCGCGCCAGGCGTGGACCATCGTCGAGGAGTACATCGATCACGAATCGGCCAAGACTGGCGATCGCGCTGCGTTCAAGCGCCTATTCGCTGACACCTCGCGAAGGCGGTTCGATGTGGTGCTCGTCTGGGCGCTGGACCGTTTCACGCGCGAAGGCGTGCTGGAGACCTTCACGTATGTCGAAAGGCTACGGGAGTTCGGCGTAGCGTTCGAGAGCTACACCGAGGCGCATTTCCGCACCACCGGGCCAGCGGGCGAGCTGATGCTCGCCGTTGCGGCCTGGATCGCCAAACAGGAGCGCCTTCGCATTTCGGAGCGCACCAAGGCCGGCATGGATCGAGCACGGCGCGAGGGAAAGCACTGCGGCCGGCCGCGGCGAGTTTTCCGCCGTGATGAAGTGGCCCGCATGAGGGACATCGAGCATCTGAGCTGGCGCGCGATCGCCGAGCGCCTGGGCGTGCCAGCTTCGACGGTGGTCGACGCCTACAAGTGTGCGGAAAGCGTACCCCGCAAAGGCGCCGGAACCGCGCTGGAAACAAATTCCGCGGGCAGCCTCGAAATCGCCCACGGATAGCGACCCCTTTTCGTAAGCCGGCAAGCCAGTCTGAAAACACAAAGGAGAACCAACCATGAAACACACAGCCAAATCCGGGAAGGCCCACCACGCCAGCCCGCAACCCAAACAGATCGAAGTCCCGGTGAAAACCGTGCCAGCAAAGAAGCGGCCCACGCCGGAGCAGATCGATGAGGCACTCAAGAAGCTCGTCGCCGTCCGCGTCGAGCAGTTCAACGCTGATCTCGCCATTGCCCGCGGCATGTGGCGACGCAATCGCAAGCTGGTAGAGTCTCCGCATTGGCCGGAACCTTATCGGACCCTCTACATGGGAGCGAACGACGGCGCTGAACCGGAGGACCAAGAATCCGAGAAGGCACCTACGATCCAGCAACTTCGCAAAGAAGAACTGGCCCACGCGCGGCAGATCGCGACCACTCGGGCGAACGCCAGTCAAGATGCCGGACTTTCGCCGGCTGCGGTCAACCTGATGAACGAATGTGGCGCCCTGGTGGATCCGCCCAGGACCACGTATCTGCTACTCACACAGAGTTTCGAGGACGGAAAGGACCTGGAGTGGCTCCAGGACGTCGAGCTGAGCTACGACGAATATCAGAAGCTGCGCCGCTATCTGGCCGAGCTTCGCGGCCTGATTCCGGCGAAGGCGGCATAAGGTCGAATTCATTCGCCCCGATGCCATCCGGCACCGCCTGGCTGAGCTGCAAGGATGGCCAACAGGCCGAATCCTGTCACGCGAGAATTACTGCAAGGAGGAAGCACCAATGTTAGAGGGGCAACAAAGCGACTTCCAGCGGCGGCGCAACCAGCGCACTGGGTACGTCTACCGGCGCGGAGATTCATGGTTCGGCCAGTTTCGCGTGGACACTGCCGAACTGGACGAAAACGGGCGCTTCAAGCGGAAGCGGCTGACGAAGTTTATCGCTCCGGCCGCCGGGCCGGGCAAAGTCGGCAAGAAGCGGGCAATGGCGCTGTTCTACGAAGCCGAGCTACAGCATTTGCACAAGAGCGGTCCGCTCGCGACGCGCACGGTAGCGGAGTTCGTTGACGAAGTGTTTCGGCCCCAGGTGGTGCTGCGCTGCAAGCCGAGCGGCCAAGCGCACTATAACGGGATGCTCAAAAACCACGTGCTGCCCGATCTCGGCCGCTTCATGGTGAGGGACATCAGGCCACAGCACGTCTACAACCTGATCAGGGCCAAGCTGGACTGTCGCGGCGCCGCCGGCGAACGGCTGAGCGTCCAGACCATCGTGCACATCCGCAACACGGTCTCGGCTATCTTCCGGCACGCCAAGCGGATGCAGGCTTATTCGGGCGATCTGCCCACGGAAGGCGTGAAGCTCCCGCCGCTGGTGCACGTGGAGCGGCGCCCGCTGACGTGGCAGCAGGTGCAAGCGCTGGCGTCTGTGATCGGGAAGTCGCCAGCTGACAACGTCCAGCTTGGGGCGCTGGTGATCATTCTGGCCATTACGGGGCTGCGTATTGGCGAGGCAATGGGGCTGCGGTGGAAGCGGGTCAACCTCACCGACCAGCCGATGATAGTGGACGGCGAGCTGCTGCCGGCGTACACCTTGGCCGTTCGCGAGAACTACGTGCGCGGCGCCTATGGCACGCTGAAGACGCGGACCAGCCGCCGCAACATTCCGCTATCCACCGAGACCTGGTATCAATTCTCACGGCTTCAGCAGGCGTCGGCGTTCGTGGGGCCAGATGATCCGGTGTTTGCTGGCCGCAACAGCGGGAAGCCACTCGACCAGCACAACATCGCGGCACGATTCCTGAGGCCTGCCGGTAAGCACGCAGAGGTGGGCGCGCCGTGGGTCTCGTGGCATTGTCTCAGGCATTCGGCGGCCACGCTGGCCGACCAGGCGGGCCTGAGCGTGGTGGAGCGTCAGCGTGTGTTGGGACACGCCGCGGAGTCGATGACCTTGCACTACAGCCATGCGGAGATCGATCGAGTCCGCGCAAAGATGGAAACTATCGGAAAACAGACGGTGAATTGAACACTCCTACTTTGGCGGGCGCGAGGCGGGAAATCCGCTCCAAACATATTTGCTTTCAAATGTTCCAGTTGCGCCTTCCCTGCAGTTGGCTGCGAGATTTCGGCTTGGCGCGCCACGCTCTTCCGAGTAAGATTACTACTGTGATCGTCGCTGGCCCACCTAGGCGTTAAACGTGGTGGCTCGCCCTGCGGAGGGCGCAAATACACCGCACTCGCCGTGCTGGCGTATATGCACAACCGCTCGAAGCGGTATACAAACTGCGAGCAGTAAGCCGTAACTCTGGAAGTCGGCAACCAGAACCCAGTTGAGACAGGCGTAGTGTACACGGCGAACCCGCTTCAAGCGGGCTCGTGACGGATGCAGGTGTGTATCGCCCACGCGACGGACCGTCGCCAAAGCGCGAGGATCGCGCAACACCAGGAAAGGACTGTTTAAACGTGCTTGATGAACTGTATTCGATTCCGGAGATCTGCCGGGCGCTCAAGATTTCACCGCGCAAGTGCCACGGTCTGATTCGTTCTGGCGTCCTGCCTACGATTCGCGTTGGCCGTACCCATCGCATTTCAAAGCCCGCGCTTGATGCTTGGGTTGCCGCCGGCGGCACGCGCGCAACCCCCAACAGAACCGACGTCGCCGCTGGCGCGCCACAGCTCGCAACTCAGGGGGCGGCTTAAACGAACGTCCAGGGAAAAGTGATAGGGCAGCCGGCTTCAACGGCTGCCCGGAAAGTGATCAGACAGTGCCAATCAATTCTACTCAGACGGCCGAAGCCCGTCAACATCCGTTGCGAATCATCGAGCCGCGGGCCGACAGCGCCAGCCGGCTTTTCGCGGCGATCGCCTACACGGCTCAACAGGCTGCGGAATCAGCCAATCCGAAAGTCAGAAGTGACTCAGCCCGGCTGCTCGCGCTGCAGATCGCACGCCTTGAAGCGATAGGTCAAAGCCCAGGCGCCGGTCACGCGAGGTAGACGGTGGCCGTGATCGACCCAAATGGCCTCTTCAACGGCGATCGGCTGCGCCGCTGCTCGAACGCCGCCCAGCTGCATTGGGTGCGGCTGTTTCTTGCCTCGGATGGCTTCGGCCGGCTGGAAATCAACTATGCACGAATCGTCGGCAGGGCCTACGTGACGTTCAACCCGATACCGTCCGAGACCGAGCTCCAAAGTTTCATTCAGGAATACGTCAAAAACTACCTGCTGTTCCTGTATGAGGTCGCTGGCCAGCTGTGGGGTCAGTGGGACACAAGGAGCGAATTGCTGCCCCGCTACAAGACCTCATCCGATCGGCGCAGCCCAATTCCGCCGGAGCCCGCGTTCACCCGGTGGAAGCAGCGGTATCGTGAAGAGCAGAAAGCATTTCCGAAATCTTTCGGAAAGATTTCCGCAGGTTTTCTGCATGGGGTTGGGGTAGGGGAAGGGGTTGGGAATACAAATACACGCTCATCTTGCGATGAGCGAACGCGCACTTTGTGCTCTGTGGATGACCCGCCGTTCAGCACGCTCGATGAAGAACCGGTAGCGGGAAAGAACGGGAACGGGCCACAGGCCGAAGCAGGAGTCTGGGGAGTGAAGGAAAAACGGCGCGCCTTTGTCGAGGGCTTCTGGCCGGTGTGGCCGCGGAAGGTTTCGCGGGCGGCCGGAGAGAAGGCGTGGCTCAAACACGCCGGATCCCCGGAGGCGGCCGACAAGATCATCCAGGCGGTCAAGGCCCAACTTTCATTGCTCACGGCAGACCCGAAGTACTGCCCATATCCGGCGACCTGGCTGAACGATCAGAGGTACGAAGACGACCCGGACGAGATTGCAGCGGCAAGCCGGCCGGGCGCCGCGGCGCCGGACAGCTCCCAAGCGAACGCCTCCAACCTGCCCGAGTGGACGCCACCCGCGGCGTGGGAAGACACTCATGGCTGATCTCGCTCTGGAAAAAGGGCTTCCCGCGAATCTTGACGCTGAGCGGTTTGTGCTCGGCGCCGTCCTGATCGATGACTCCTGCTTTCCGGCTGTGGCCGCCGCGCTGCAACCTTCCGACTTCTCGCTGGAAAAGCACCGCCGAATCTTTTCCCGGATGCGCGAGCTCCACGAACGTTCCGAGCGCATCGACCGTGTGACCGTCGCGAACGAGCTCCGCGCGCATAACCAGCTCGAATCGGTCGACGGCATCACCTATCTGGTCTCGCTCGACGAAGGCCTGCCCACGCTGGCGAACCTGGAAAGCTACGTCCGCATCGTGCGCGAGAAGGCCCGCAAGCGCGCCTTGATTTTTGCCGGCCAACGACTCATCGACTACGCGCTGGCAGACGATGGAGTCTCGGCACGCGAGCTCGCAGCTGGCTGCTCGGAAGAACTGGCCCGCATCGGCAGTTCCGACACAGAAAACAAGCTCGTGAGCGTTGACGAAATCATCGGGGCGCACCAGGGCGGCCTAACCAGGTTCGTCGACAGCTCCGTCACGGCGCGCACGGGAATCCAGACCGGGTTTTCCCGATTCGATGACATGACCGGCGGCTTGCAGCGCGGTGAGCTGATCGTCTTGGCGGCGCGACCCTCGATGGGAAAAACGGCTCTAGCGCTAAACATCGCACTGCAGGCGGCCGTGGGACCACAAAAACTTTCCGTGGCCGTCTTTTCGCTGGAGATGAGCAGGGACGCCCTGGTCAAACGCCTCCTCTGCTCGGCGGCCCGCGTCGATATGGCGAAGCAGCGCGCCGGCTATCTCGGGCAACACGAAAAGACCCGCCTGACGCTGGCCGCGGAACAGCTTCGTGCGAGCCGTCTTTTCCTGGACGATTCAGGTTCGGCGAGCGTCATGGATATTCACGCGAAGCTGCGGAGGCTTCGAGCTGAGCACGGGTTGGACCTGGTGTGTATCGACTACCTGGGGCTCATTGCAAGCCACCGCCGCACGGAAAACCGGGTCCGCGAGCTCGGCGAGATCACCCGCTACCTCAAGCTCATGGTCGCCAAGGAGCTCGACGTCCCAGTTTTGCTTCTTTCGCAGCTGAGCCGCGCGCCCGAGACCCGCGCCGGCGATCACCGCCCGATTCTCAGCGATTTGCGTGAGTCCGGCGATATCGAACAAGACGCGGACCTGGTGGCGTTCATCTTCCGCGAAGAAGTCTACAAACCGGACCGCGAAGACCTGAAGGGCGTGGCCGAGCTGCTCATCGCCAAACAACGAAACGGGCCCGTGGGACGCGTTAATTTATGCTTCCTGAAAGAATTTACCCGCTTCGAGAGCAGGGCGTTCTCATCGGAGGTCGAACCGTGAAAGCCAAGCGCAAGGGCACCCGGAACGAGCACCGGAGCATTGTGCTTCTGGAGCACGCCGGCTATCGGTGTTCTCGAAGTGCGGCCAGCCTTGGCGTGTGGGACATTATCGGCATCGGGCCCGTGGACGTGGTCCTGGTACAGGTCAAGACTCGCGACTAGCCCGGCGTCTCGGAGATGAACGAACTGAAGGCGTTTCCGGCGCCGGCGAACTGTCGAAAACTTGTACATCGCTGGCGAGATGGCGAACGCGAACCGGATGTCCGCGAGGTGGCCGCGACGCCGTGACCGCTACGGCTCCAATGCGCCAGGAGGTTCGCCCGTTCGAGCGGCACTTTACCCCTCGGGATCTCGCCGATCTCTGGAAGCTCGACGAAACCACCATCCGCCGGATCTTCCAAGACGAGCCTGGCGTCCTGAAAATTGGCAAAGCCAACCGTCGCGATGGCAAGCGCGATTACATCACGCTCCGAATTCCCGAGTCGGTGGCGGCGCGGGTCTACTGGGAGCGCTGCCAATGATAGAATCGCATGCCATGCTGACGATCTGGCGGCGCCACACTGCCGAGTGTCCCCATCGCGACAAAGGCCGCGAGTGCTTGAAATGCGACTGCCCGCTGTGGGCAGATGGCTACGTCAACGGCCAGCGCACGTTGCGGCAGTCGCTCAAAACCCGCGATATGGCGCGCGCCCGCAAGCGCGCCGTCCTGCTCGAATCTCCGGACGGTCCGGTCTACAAACCCATAGGGGACGCGATCGCGGCCTACCTGGTGAACTGCCAGCATCTCAACGCCAACACCCAGCGGAAGTATCGGAATCGCCTTCAAAAGCAGCTACAGCCATTCTGCGAAAGCAAGGGCATCGATGCGGTTTCCGAACTGAGCATGGAAGCCCTGGACGAGTTCCGCGCCGGCCGGAAGCTCGCGCCCACCACGTCGGCTCGCGAGCTGGAAACGCTCCGTCAATTCCTGGCCTTCTGCGAGGCGCGTCGCTGGATCTCAGACAACCCGGCGAAGCGCATCAAGACGCCGAAGAATATCAAGCCTGAGCCGGTGGTGCCGTACACCGCGGCCGAGGTCGACAAGATGCTGGAGGCCGCGGCGCTGATCGGCAAGACCGAATACGAACGCCTCCGGGCCCGCGCGATGGTGCTCCTGCTGCGACACACCGCTTTGCGGATTTCCGACGTGGCTCTCCTGGAGCGCGCACGAATCGAAGGCGGGATGATCTTGCTGCACACCCACAAGACGGGCGCGACAATCCGGCTGCCGATTCCGAACGAGTTGCAGGCCGCACTCGCAGCCGTGCCGGTTCCCCGGGGCGCGGACCCCAAAGCCTCGATGCACTTTTTCACCAGTGGGGCGGCATCGGTGCGAACGGCGATCAGCGTTGCCGAGCGATGCCTCCGGGCCGTGTTCAAGAAATCGGGAGTGGCCGACGCCCACGCGCACCGGTTCCGTCACACCATGGCTACGGAGATCCTCACCAACGGAGGGACCATGCGCGACGTGGCCGACGTGCTCGGCATTTCGGAATCGATCGCAGCCAAGCATTACGCGAAGTGGGACCAAGGGCGACAGGACCGCATCGCGAGCCTGATGCAGTCGATCCAGTTGGGCACAAAACGGGCACGTAAGCTGAAAGTCGTTGCAATGCGATGAAAACACAGCACGAAATCTGGTGCCCGGGGTGGGACTTGAACCCACACGGGAGTTGCCTCCCAAAGGATTTTAAGTCCTTTGCGTCTGCCGATTTCGCCACCCGGGCACGGCGCATCTCCATTATAGGGCCGCTCTGCCGCTTTCCCCCCGCGCTGTTCCCGAGCGAGAATAAAGACGGCATGCGATACTTGGTCCGCGCCCGCGTCAAGCCCGGCTGCGAGCAAGCTCTCCTCAAAGCCATCGAAAACCAAACCCTCGGCAAAGGCTCCGTGGCCGAAGGCGAATACCTGCGCAACATGAGCGAGGCCCGGCTCTGCGACGACCGGACGGCCCGCTGGGTCGAGGTTTGCTATTGCCCGTCGCCGCTCCAGGAAGAGCGACCCTACTGGGAGCAATACTTCGATCTGACCCGCATCCAGGATGCGCATGACCGGCGCCAATGCCGCGACTGGAACGGCGCCGAGTGCTGGGCCTGCGAAAACTGCGATTGCACCGCGCGGCTGGAGCAAAAGCTTCGCGGCCTGGGCGCATCCTTCCTGGAAGTGCTTCGCCAAACCAGCGAGTAGCAGCCGCCCGGCACGGTACGATGTTCTTGAGATGGAACAGCTCGCGCTCGCCTGGGGACCCGTCCGAAAAACCTTCACTGTAGCCGAGCTGAACGCCCGCATCCGTGGTTTGCTGGGCGACGAGTTCGACGACATCTGGGTGGCCGGCGAAATCTCCGGCACCCGGATGGCCTCGAGCGGCCACTGTTACTTCACCCTCAAGGATCACGACGCGCAATTGAAGTGCGTGTGCTTCCGCGCATCGCTGCGCTATCTGAAATTCAAGCCGCAGGACGGCATGGCGGTGCTGGCGCGCGGCCACATCGACGTCTACGAAGCGCGCGGCGAATATCAGCTGCTGGTCGAAGCGCTCGAACCCCAGGGCCACGGCGCGCTGCAGTTCGCTTTCGAGCAGCTCAAGAAGAAGCTGGCCGCCGAAGGCCTCTTCGATTCCGCTCGCAAACGCCCGCTCCCGCGGCTGCCGCAGCGCATCGGCATCGTCACTTCGCCCACTGGCGCCGTCATCCGCGACATCGTCCAGGTTCTCTCACGCCGCTTCCCCGGCCTGCATCTTCGCCTTTACCCCGCGTTGGTGCAGGGCGAAGGCTCGGTCGAAGCCGTTTGCCGCGCCATCGACTACTTCAGCCATTCCGGCTGGCCCGACGTCGTCATCCTGGCGCGTGGCGGCGGCTCGCTCGAAGACCTGTGGACCTTCAACGAAGAGGCGGTTGCCTTGGCCATCGCCAACTCCAGCGTCCCCATCCTCTCCGCCATCGGCCACGAAACCGATTTCACCATCGCGGATTTCGTCGCCGATCTGCGCGCGCCCACGCCGTCCGCTGCCGCCGAGTTGGTGATCGGAACGCGCGAGCAACTGCTCGATCAGATCGCCGTCTTCGAGCACAAGCTCGTCCAGCACACCCGTTACCGCG
>Ga0335073_10003856_pt1 | contig 20930 bp, 17 predicted proteins | sample Lox_Sample_22_FD_207093 | JGI IMG/M metagenome (GOLD analysis project Ga0335073, IMG submission 207093) | Soil microbial communities from Loxahatchee National Wildlife Refuge, Florida, United States - Lox_Sample_2.2 | ecosystem: Environmental > Terrestrial > Soil > Wetlands | place: USA...
CGGGAAGCATGGCGTCGATCCGGTCCAGCATGAACGGCAGCATCTCGCCGCAGTGCCCGGCGATCAGGCGCAGCCCGGGATGCCGGTCGAACACCCCGGTGGCGATCATCCGCAGCAGGTGCAGGCCGGCTTCCGCGTGCCAGCCCCAGGCGCCGGTGGCCAGCCGGCCCGCCACGGCCGGCGGCAGCCCCTGGTACAGGGCGGCGTGCAGGGCTTTCGAGGGCGGCGCCGGGTGCAGGTACAGCGGCACGTCGAGGCGCTCGAAGCGCTCGAGCAGCGGGTCGAACCTGGCGTCGTCGAGGAAGGCGCCGTTGGAGCCGAGCGTGCTGTTGACCAGGGCGCCGATCAGGCCGAGATCGGTGATGGCCCGGCCTAGTTCGTCGGCCGCGGCCCGCGGCTCCGCGGTGGGCAAGGTGGCGAAGCCGGCGAACCGGTCCGGGTGCGCGCGCACCGCCCCGGCCAGCCGGTCGTTGGCCTCGCGGGCCCGGGCGATCCCCTCGGCCCCGGCCAGGCCCTGCGCGGCCGGCGCCACGTGCGAGATGACCTGCAGGTCGATGCCGCCGGCGTCCATGCTGGCCAGCCGCCCCCGGCCGAGATCGCGCAACTGGTCGTCCGCCCGCTGGCCCCACATGGCCAGCGGCCCGGTCCCGGGCGGCGCCGCGAGTTCCGGCGTCCAGAAATGCTCTTCGAGCGCGATCGTCCGCACCCTGGCTATTGTGCCAGCGCTGTTCCTCTCGGGCTCAGGACCTGGGATCCCGCCGGCCACGGCGCAGGTCCCTACACCGCGATCGCGACCGTGATCCCGGCCACGCCGCTGGGGTGCTCCGCGGGGGCGCGCACCACGGCCTCGGCCCGGGCCGCGATGCGGAGCGGCTCGGCGATCCGGTCGAGCAGCGCCCGGGCCTCGGCGTCGTGCGCCTGCACGATCAGCTGGCTGAGCCGGGCCGAGTTGCCGAGCCGCTGGCCGCTGCGCAGCACCCGGGTGGCATCCAGGATCACCGTGAGCTGGTCCACCGCCGCCACGGCCGAACGGTCGCCGCGCCAGCGCTCGTCCGCGGCCGGCCAGCGGGTCAGGTGCAGCGAGACCGCGCCCTCGTCCGCGCGGTAGAACTGCTGGTACATGTGCTCGGTCAGGAACGGCGCGAAGGGCGCGAACAGCCCGAGCAGCACCCGGAACGACTCGCGCAGCGTCCAGCGGGCACTGGCCCCGCCGTCGCCGTCCCCCAGCCGGTCCTTGATCATCTCGAGGTAGCGGTCGCAGTAGACGGACCAGAACATCCGCGACGCGGCCTGGTGGGCCTGCATGTAGTCGTGCGCCTCGAACGCCCCCGTAGCCTGCGCCACCGTGTCGGCCAGGTGCGTCAGCAGCCACCGGTCCACGATGTCCCGGTCCCCCGGCGCGGGAGCCGCCCCGGACAGCTCCCCGGCGTTCATGGACACGAACCGGCCCACGTTCCACAGCTTGACCGCGAACTTGCGGCCGGTCCTGATGTCCTTCTCGTTGTAGCGCAGGTCCGTGCCGATGCGGCCCTTGGTGGCCCACAGCCGCAGCGCGTCCGCGCCGTACTTGTCCATCACGTCGTCCGGGACGTACCGGTTGTATCCGTCCGGACCTGTCGATTTATCGAGATCGCGCTTGGACAGCTTCTTTCCCTGCTCGCTCAGCCCCCAGCCGGAGATCAGCGCGGTGCGCCACGGCAGGCGGCCGAACAGCAGCTCGGACTGCACCACCGAGTAGAACAGCCAGGTCCTGATGATCTCGAAGGCCTGTACCCGCATGGACATCGGCGCCAGCGCCGGATCGGTACCACCGAGCGCCCAGCCGTCGTTGACCTGCGGGGTCAGCGAGGATGTCATCCAGGTGTCCATCACGTCCGGGTCGGGGGCCAGCTCGCCGGGGCCGCACGACGGGCAGGCCGCCGCCGGCGGCGCGTCGGCCAGCGGGTCCACCGGCAGGTCCTCGAGCCGGGCCAGCACCGGCGTGGCGCAGGCGGCGCAGAACCAGACAGGGAACGGCACGCCGTAACGCCGCTGCCTGGTGATGTTCCAGTCCCATCTGAGCCCGTCGATCCAGTCCTCGAGCCGGCGGCGCATGAACGCCGGGATCCACTCCAGCTCGGCCGCGCGGGCCCGGAACCGGTCCGCGTGCTCCCGCACCGCGATGAACCACTGCGGCCTGATCTGGAACTCCACCGGGGTCTGGCACCGCTCGTGCACCCCCACCACCTGCCGGACCGGCACGCTGCCCGTCAGCAGTCCCGCCTCGGTGAGCGCCTTGGCGATGGCTGACCGCGCCTGGGTCAGCGGCAGCCCGGCGAACTCCCCGGCCAGCGGGCCGAGCCGCCCGTCCGGCTCCACCACCAGGCGCAGCGCCAGCCCGTCCCGCCGCCACTTCAGCACGTCCTCGCCGTCGCCGAACGTGCACACCATCATCAGCCCGGTCCCGTACTGCGGGTCCACGGACTCGTCGGTGTGCACCGGCACCTCGTAGCCGAACAGCGGCACGGTCGCCGTGGCGAGCCCGGCGTAGCGGGCATCCGCGGGGTGGTGGTACAGCGCCACGCAGGCCGGAAGCAGCTCGGGCCGGGTGGTGGCGATCAGCAGCGGGCCGTCAGGCCCGGAGAACCTGATCGTGTGCAGCCTGCTCGTCCGTTCCAGGTCCTCGACGTCAGCCTGGGCCAGCGAGGTGCAGTCCTCCGGGCACCACAGGATCGGGTCCTGGGCCCGCCGCAGGTAGCCCGCCTGGTACAGCTCGATGAAGCTGGTCTGGGCGGTCCGCTGGCAGCGGGCGTCGATGGTGGAGTAGCGCAGCGACCAGTCGAGCGAGAGCCCGAGCCGCCGCCACAGGTCCTCGTACCGCTGCGCCGTGCGCCGGGTCTCGGCCAGGCACAGCGCGACGAACTCGGCCCGCGGCATGTCCGCGGCCCGGACCCCGTAGGCCTGCTCCACGTACCGCTCGGTCGGCAGCCCGTTGTCGTCGAACCCGATCGGGTAGAACACCCGCTCGCCGCGCATCCGGCGGTAGCGGACGATGAAGTCCGGCTGCGAGTAGCTCATCGCGTGCCCCACGTGCAGGTGCGCCGCCGATACGTAGGGCGGCGGCGTGTCCACGCTGAACACGGGCCCCTGCCCGCCGGAGTCGTACCGGTAGACGTCGTGCGACTCCCACAGCTCCCGGGCGGCGGTCTCGACGGCCCGGTGGTCGTACTCGCCGAGTTCCATACGAAGGGAAGGTAGCCGCTCACCGGCCTGCTGCTTAAATCATTTTTACCGAACGGACCGCGGTCTCCGCCTCCCCGGATCCGAACCACCCGGCTGCCTGGCGCGTCGTATCTCATAGCGCCGCGATAGCGCGTGGCGCCGCACGCTAGCCGGCGCCCCCTGGGGCATCATTGCTAGGTGCTGGGGAAAGAACCCGGTAGAAACCGGCCAGAAGGAAACCAAGCCGTCCATGCCCGCGCCGCGCCCTGAGATCCCTGACCTGCTCGACGTGGTCGTCCCGCCCGGCGGGAAGGTGATCACCGTCAGCGATCTGCACCTTCCGCCGGTCCGCACCGACGTGTCCGGGCGGTCCTGCGAGACGCTGGTCGGGCACCTGGCCGAGGAGGCCGGCGGCCTCACAGTGGTACTCGCCGGGGACGTGGTCGAGCTGCTCGGCTTCCCCGAGGCGACGGCGACGGATATCCTGCGCGCCCACGAGGACCTGTGCGCGGCGCTGCTGGCGGTCACCGCGGGCGGCGGGCAGGTCATCTACGCCATCGGCAACCACGACGGCGACCTGGCGTGGGACGTCAAGGCGGCGGACGCGGTGCGGGACATGACCGGGGCCAGGCTGTGCCTGTCCGCGGACCTGATCCTGGACGGCGGCCGCAAGATCCGGGTGGAGCACGGCCACCAGCTCGATCCGTACAACTGCTTCCACGACCCGCGCAACGCGCTGGACACCCCGATGGGCCACCACATCGTCCGGGAGGTGATCCCCCGGATCGAGTGGCTGGGCCGCGGCTGGGTGGACGGCGCGCACGAGATGGCGGACCCGACCGACTTCCCCTCGTTCGTCGGTTCCCGGCTGGTCTACCGCAAGCTGGGCCGCCACCTGTGGTGGCTGATCGCGATCCCGCTGGTCATCCTGATCGTGGTCCGGGTGCCCGTGGTCACCTCGTTCCGGTCCCGCTACCCGGACACGGACGTGTGGGTGCACCGGGGCGAGATCCTCGGCTACGGCGCGATCGCCGACCTGGTGATGCTGGCCGCCGTGGTCGCCATCTTGGCCCGGCGGGCCTGGCTGTCGATCAGCACCCTGGCGCTGGACGAGCGGGGCTACGGGCAGAACCACGCCGCCCGCCAGCGCGCCGCCGACCTGGTCGCGGACGGCTACCACGGGTTCATCTCCGGCCACACGCACCACCCGGAGCTGAGCGCCACCGCGGCCGGCTTCTACGCCAACTCCGGATCGTGCACCTCGGTGGTAGAGGGGGTCGGCGGGCGGTTGGGGCTGCCCCCGGCGTACGTGCGGAACCAGCAGATCTGCTGGGTGGAGATCACCGCGGGCGCTGGGCTGCAGGCCGAGCTGGTCTCGGCCCGGGTCGAGCTGCCGGGCGCGACCAGGATGGAGCGCTTCGTCGCCCGGGGCCGCAATCCGCACTCCGACAGCCCGGTACGGGTCGCCTCGTGGCCGGCCGACCCCGACTGGCCTCCGGCGGCAAAGAAGTCCGAGCGCAAGAAGTCCGCCCAGCCCGACCCCCAGCCCCCGGGTGACCCGCACTCCCCTCGGGGACCACGGGCCCCAGGCGACCCGCAGCCACCACCGGCCTCACGGGCTCCAGGCGACCTCTACGGCCCCCGGGATCCCTCCGCCCCCTAAACCCGCCCTCGCCGAACTCAGAGAATGTGACTCTGTACCCGATCTTTGGTGCACGGTGCCACAACCATACATTCCGGCGGAGTGCCCGGCCGGGCCAGCGGCGGCAGTTCTGTGACGCCAGAGGCAGCCGGGGCGGCCGGGTCTCATCGCTCGGCGGCGCGGGCTTCTTCTACGGTGAGTTCCGCGGCGGGGTCGGCCTCCAGGCGCTCGTCGGGGATCGGCGCGCCGCTGCGGACGGAGCGGCCGTAGGTGCCGGCGTCGAGCCGCTGCAGGGCCCGCTCGATGGCGTCCAGCCGGTTGCGCATGGCCTCCGCGATGGCGTCGTCCTCGCCTTCCTCGGTCAGGCCGAGCGCGGCGTCTTCGATGTCTTCCGCTTCGCTGTCCACTTCGGCCACGCGGTCCGCCTGGCCCGCCGCCTCGGCGTCCTTGAGCAGGCCCTGCACCTCGTCGCGCTCGGCGGTGAGCAGGCTGCGTGCGCGTTGTGGGTCCATCGGGCCGTCCTTCCTAGTCCGGGTGGGACGCGTGGGCGCCCATGTGATCGTGATCGTGGCCGTCGGGCGAGCCGCCCATCATCCGCAGCATAGCGAGCCCGCCGGTGCGGGCGGACCGGATGACCAGGCGTGGTGCTGTCCACGGTCATCGAGGCGGCCGACCGGGACTACCGGCTCTACGTCCTGTCCGACGGCACGGAAGACCCGGACGCCGAGACCCGTGACGTGCTGCTGGGCAAGGTCTTCCCGAGGCGGGCGCAGGTCATCGACACCGCCGGGCTCCGCTCGCTGCTGCAGGGAACCCCATCTTGAGCAGCAGGCGGGCGCCAAGGTGACCGGTATCGCACAGAGCGGATTCTGACCGCCGTAGACTCGCGTCCGTGAGCACCGTCCCGCTAACGCCCGCTGTCCAGATCAGCGGGCTGGTCAAGCGGTACGGCCAGACGACGGCGGTGGACGGGCTGACGCTGAGCGCGGCCTGCGGCGAGGTCACCGGCATCCTCGGGCCGAACGGAGCGGGCAAGACCACCACCATTGAGATCTGCGAGGGCTACCGGCGGCCCGACCAGGGCACGGTACGGGTCCTCGGCCTGGACCCGGCGCGCGACGCCAAGGCGCTGCGGCCCCGGGTCGGCGTGATGCTCCAGTCGGGCGGGATTCCCCCGGCGGTGCCCGCGGCCGAGTACCTGAACCTGCTGAGCCAGTTCCACATCCACCCGGTCGAGGTCCCGGCGCTGCTCGACCTGGTCGGCCTGACCGCGGTCGCGCGGACCCCGTACAAGCGGCTGTCCGGCGGCCAGCAGCAGCGGCTGTCGCTCGCCGCGGCCGTCATCGGCCGGCCCGAGCTGGTGTTCCTCGACGAGCCCACGGCCGGGATGGACCCGCAGGCCAGGCACGCCACCTGGGAGCTGATCGGGCAGCTGCGCGCGGCCGGGGTGAGCATCATCTTGACCACGCACTTCATGGAGGAAGCCGAACGGCTCTGCGATCACGTGGCCATCATCGATCACGGCCAGCTGGTGGCGGCGGGCACGCCCGCCCAGCTCACCGGGACGGTGGGCCAGCTCAGGTTCCGCGCGGAAGCCGGCCTGGACATCGACAGCCTGCTCGCCGCGCTGCCGCCCGCGAGCCTGGCTAAGGAGTCGCCGGCCGGGCACTACGTGATCGAGGTGCACGGCGCCGTGGACCCGCCGCTGCTGGCGGCGGTGACCGCCTGGTGCGCGGAGCGCGGCGTGCTGGCCAACAGCCTGCGGATCGAGAGCCGCACGCTGGAGGACGTGTTCCTCGAGCTGACCGGAAAGGAGCTCCGCCCGTGACGCAGGGCGTGGCAGAGGTACCCGTGTTCACGCCTGCGCCGGGGGCGGCGCCGCTGCGGCGGATGGTCGCCGCGCAGGCCGTGCTGGAGACGCGGACGCTGCTGCGCAACGGCGAGCAGCTGCTGCTGACGCTGTTCATCCCGCTGCTGCTGCTGGCCGCGTTCGGTCTCGAGCCGCTGGTGAACCTCGGCGCGGGCATGAGCCGGATCGACTTCCTGACCCCGGGAATCATCGCGCTGGCGGTGATGTCGACCGCGTTCACCAGCCAGGCCATCGCCACCGGCTTCGAGCGGCGGTACGGGGTGCTCAAGCGGCTCGGCGCCACTCCCCTGTCGCGTACCGGCCTGATCACGGCCAAGACCGCCACGGTGATCGCGGTGGAACTGCTGCAGGGCCTGCTGATCGTGATCCTGGCCCTGGGGATCGGCTGGCGGCCGAACGCCAGCCCCGCCGCGATCGTGGTGGCGCCGCTGCTCATCTTGCTCGGCACCGCGGCGTTCAGCGGCCTGGCCCTGCTGATGGCGGGCACGCTGCGCGCCGAGGCCACGCTGGCCGCGGCCAACCTGGTCTACATCGTGCTGCTCGGCGTGGGCGGGGTGGTCTTCCCGCTGACCAAGTTCCCGGCGGGCGCCCGGCCCGTCCTGGAGCTGCTGCCGACCGGCGCGCTGTCCACCGGCCTGCGCAGCGTGCTGCAGCAGGGCGTGGTCTTCCCGGCCGGGAACGTGGTCACGCTGCTGGTCTGGGCCGCCGCGGCGATAGCCCTCGCGGCGCGGACGTTCAGGTGGGACTAAGGGACAGCGTCCGGAACGAGCCCGCGCAGGACCGGATCACCCAGCCAGGGAAAGCCCAGGGCCGGATGGTGCTGCCGGCCGCGATGATCCTGACCGGGATCGTGTCGGTGCAGTTCGGGGCCGGCCTCGCGTACCGGCTGTTCGGGCAGATCCCGCCCGCCGCCGTGACCGGGTTGCGGCTGTGGACGTCCGCCGTGTGCCTAGTGGCGATCTCGGGACGCGGATTCACCCGCTCCCTGCGCGACCTCAGGAAGCGCAGGGCCGCCCGCGATGCGGTCATCGCCGGTTCGTTCGGCCTCTCTCTCGGGGTTATGAACTTCTCGATCTACCAGTCGTTCGCTCGCATTCCGCTGGGAGTCGCGGTCACCATCGAGTTCCTCGGCCCGCTGGCGGTGGCGGTGGCGGGGTCGCGGCACCTGCGGGACCTGGGCTGGGTCGTGCTCGCGGCGACCGGGGTGGTGCTGCTGACCCAGGGCGGGCACGGGCACCTCAACCCGACCGGGGTGCTGTTCGCGGGCCTGGCCGCGATCTGCTGGGCGGCCTACATCGTGCTCAGCTCGGCGACCGGGCGGCGGTTCCCCGGCTCGGCGGGCCTGGCCATCGCCATGGTGGTCGCGGCGGTCATCGTCACGCCGCCCGCCCTGGCGGCCGGCGGCGGCGCCATGTTCGCGCCCGCGGTGCTCGCCACCGGCGCCGCGATCGGGATCCTCTCCTCCGTCATCCCCTACCGGCTCGAGCTGGAGTCGCTGCGGCGGATGCCGACGCGCCTGTTCGGCGTGTGGATGAGCCTGGAGCCGGCGGTGGCGGCGCTGATCGGCCTGGCCCTGCTGGGCCAGCACCTGAGCGCGCTGGAGTGGTTCGCCATCTGCTGCGTGATGGTGGCCTGCGCCGGAGCCGCCAGGGGCTAACCACGGCGGGGACGTCCCCCGGCCCCCCGGGGGCTCTACCATAAGGGCGTGCCCGCCGACCTGAAGTCCCGCATCGCCGCCTGGACCAGGCCCGTGCTTTCGCCGACGTGGACCTCGATGCGGCGGCTCGCGCTGGCCGCGGTCATCGCCGACACGGTGATCATGTCGACCGGCGCCGCGGTCCGGCTCAGCGCGTCCGGGCTCGGCTGCCCCGACTGGCCGCAGTGCAGCGCGGCGGACATCGTGGCCAGCAAGAACGCCGGGCAGACGCTGCTCAACACCTGGATCGAGTTCGGCAACAGGCTGCTGAACTTCCCGCTCGTCATCATCGCCGCCCTGGTCTTCGTCGCGGCCTGGCGGTTCCGGCCGGACGGGAGGCGCCGGCGGGACCTGGTGTGGCTGGCGGCGGCCCAGCCGCTCGGCGTGGTGGCCCAGGCCGTGATCGGCGGGATCGTCGTGCTGACCAGGCTCAACCCGGTCACGGTCTCGATCCACTTCCTGGTCTCCGCCTCGATCGTGGCCGCCGCCGTGGCCCTGCACGTGAAGTGCGCCGAGGCATCCCGGGCGTCCGGGGCCTCCGGGGTCTCGGGGCCGGTGCCTGCCGTGCGCCGCGAGCTGCAGGCGATCTCGGCGGCGCTGGTGGCGGTCACCTGCGCGATGCTGGCGGCCGGCACGGTGGTCACCGGGACCGGGCCGCTGGCCGGCCACGCCGACACGCCCAGGTACCAGCTGCCGCTGGAGGGGGTCACCCAGCTGCACGCCGACATCGGCTGGCTGATGGCAGGCCTGGCGATCGCGCTGGTGCTCGGGCTGCGGCTGTCCGGCGCGCCGCCGCGCGCGGTCCGGGCCGGCTGGATCATGCTCGCGGCGCTGGGTTTGCAGGGCGTGATCGGCTACGTCCAGTACTTCACCCACCTGCCGGCCGGCCTGGTATGGGTCCACGTGACCGGTTCTGTCCTGGTCTGGATCGCGGTGCTGCGGCTGTTCTTCGCGGTGCGCGAGCGGGGCCCGGTAAACAGTGCGCGAACAGGGCCGTCAGTGGCCGTACCCAGCAGGCAGCCGGAGCCCCTTGACCGATAAGCTCGTACCGTGAGCACTCAGGCCAATCTCGACTGGACGGCGACCGATGAGCGCGCTGTCGACCTCATCCGGGTCCTCGCGATGGATTCGGTGCAAAAAGCTGGCTCAGGACACCCGGGTACGGCGATGAGCCTCGCTCCCGCGGCCTACTTGCTCTACCAGCGGCTGCTCAGGCACGACCCGGCCGACCCGCACTGGACGGGCCGCGACCGCTTCGTGCTGTCCTGCGGGCATTCCAGCCTCACCCAGTACATCCAGCTGTACCTGTCCGGGTACGGGCTGAGCCTGGATGACCTCAAGCGGCTGCGCACCTGGGGCAGCATCACCCCCGGCCACCCCGAGCACGGGCTCACTCCCGGCGTGGAGACCACCACGGGACCGCTCGGCCAGGGCCTCGGGAACGCGGTCGGCATGGCCATGGCCGCCCGCCGCGAGCGCGGCCTGCTCGACCCGGACGCCGCGCCGGGCACCAGCCCGTTCGATCACTTCATCTACTGCTTCGTCTCCGACGGGGACATCGAGGAAGGCATCAGCCACGAGACGTCCTCGCTCGCGGGCCACCACCAGCTCGGCAACCTCATCGTCCTGTACGACGACAACCGGATCTCCATCGAGGACAACACCAACATCGCCAAGTCCGAGGACGTCTGCGCGCGCTACGAGGCCTACGGCTGGCACGTGCAGAAGGTGAACTGGCGGACGCCCGGCGGCTACCACGAGGACGTGCCCGCGCTGTACCAGGCATTCCTGAACGCCAAGGAGCACACCGAGGCGCCCTCGCTCATCTCGCTGACCACGATCATCGGCTGGCCGGCGCCGAACAAGCAGGACACCGGGGCGGCGCACGGGTCTGCGCTCGGCGTGCCCGAGGTGAAGGCGACCAAGCAGGTCCTGCACTTCGACCCCGAAGTCGACTTCCCGGTCGAGGACGAGGCGCTGAACCGGGCGCGCCTGGTCGCCGAGCGCGGGAAGAAGCTGCACGCGGAGTGGGACGGGCCGTTCGCCGCCTGGGCGAGCGCCCACCCCGAGCGCAAGGCGCTGCTCGACCGGCTGGCCGGCCGCCGCCTGCCGGACGGGTGGACCGCCAAGCTGCCCTCGTTCCCGGCCGACGCCAAGGGCATGGCCACCCGCAAGGCGTCGGGCACCATCCTCACCGCGATCGGCCCGGCCCTGCCCGAGCTATGGGGCGGCTCGGCCGACCTGGCCGAGAGCAACCTGACCACGATGGAGGGCGAGCCGTCCTTCATCCCCGCCGACCACCAGACCGCCATGTGGCCGGGTAACCCGTACGGGCGGACGATGCACTTCGGCATCCGCGAGCACGGCATGGGCTCGATCCTGAACGGCATCGCGCTGCACGGCGGGACCCGTCCCTACGGCGGGACGTTCCTGGTGTTCAGCGACTACATGCGGGGCTCGGTGCGGCTGTCGGCGCTGATGGAGGTCCCGGTCACCTACGTGTGGACGCACGACTCCATCGGCCTCGGCGAGGACGGCCCCACCCACCAGCCGATCGAGCACCTGTGGTCGCTGCGCAACATCCCGGGCCTGGAGGTGGTCCGGCCGGGAGACGCGAACGAGACCGTCATCGCCTGGCGGACCATCCTGGAGCGGGCCCGGCCGACGGCGCTGTGCCTGACCAGGCAGGGCCTGCCGGTGCTCGACCGCTCGGCGGTGGCCAGCGCCGAGGGCGTGGCCCGCGGCGGCTACGTGCTCGCCGACGGCAGCGACGTCATCCTGATCGCCACCGGCAGCGAGGTCCCGCTCGCGCTCGAGGCCCGCGAGCAGCTGGCGGCCGGCGGCGTCTCGGCCCGGGTGGTGTCCATGCCGTGCGTGGAATGGTTCAGCGAGCAGGACCAGTCCTACCGCGACGAGGTCCTGCCCCCGGCCATCCGCGCGCGGGTGTCGGTCGAGGCCGGCATTACCGCACCGTGGCGCTTGTTCACCGGGGATGCGGGCGCTTCAATCGGAGTAGACCACTTCGGCGCATCGGCCGATTACAAGACGCTCTACCAGGAGTTCGGCATCACCGCGGAGCGGGTCGCCGCAGCCGCACGCGACAGTCTGGCCCGGGCCTAGAACCAGCCCGGGCCGCGCAGGGAAGGGATAGCAACGTGTCAGTTGACGTTCTCGGGCAGCTCTCCGAGGCCGGGGTGTCGGTGTGGCTGGACGACATCAGCCGCGACCGGCTGCGCACCGGCAACCTGCAGTCGCTCATGGACGAATTTCACGTGGTCGGCGTGACCTCCAACCCGACGATCTTCGCCAAGGCGCTGTCCACCGGCTCCGCCTACGACGAGCAGATCGCCGACCTGAAGCTCCGCGGCGTCACGGTGGACGAGGCGTCCCGCGACATCACCACCTACGACATCCGCTGGGCCTGCGACGTGCTCCGCCCGGTGTACGACACGACCGACGGGCTCGACGGCCGGGTGTCGATCGAGGTAGATCCCAGGCTGGCCCGGGAGACCGAGAAGACCATCGCCGAGGCCCGGGCGCTGTGGTGGATGGTGGACCGGCCGAACCTGCTGATCAAGATCCCCGCCACCCGGGAGGGGCTGCCCGCGATCACGCGGTGCATCTCCGAGGGCATCAGCGTGAACGTCACGCTGATCTTCGCCCTCGAGCGGCACGGCGAGGTCATCGACGCCTACATGGCGGGCCTGGAGCAGGCCCTGGCGGCCGGGCGCGACCTGTCCCAGATCCGCTCGGTGGCGTCCTTCTTCGTCAGCCGGGTGGACACCGAGGTCGACGCCAGGCTGGACAAGATCGGCACCCCGGAGGCCGCCGCGCTGCGCGGCAAGGCGGCCGTCGCGAACGCGCGGCTGGCTTACGAGCTGTTCGAGCAGAAGTGCGCCGAGCCGCGCTGGCGGGCCCTGGCCGCCAGCGGGGCGAACGTCCAGCGGCCGCTGTGGGCCTCGACGTCCGTCAAGGACCCGTCGTTCGGCGACACCATGTACGTGGTCGAGCTGGTCGTCGCCGACACGGTCAACACCATGCCCGAGGCCACGATCAAGGCCACTGAGGACCACGGCCAGCTGCTCGGCGACACCGTGCACGGCACCTACGACGCATCCCGGCAGGTCTTCGCCGACCTGGAGGAACTCGGCATCGGCTACGACGACGTAGTGCAGGTGCTCGAAGAGGAGGGGGTATCGAAATTCGAGGCGTCGTGGCACCAGCTGCTCGACACGATCAAGACGAAGATGGGGATCTGAGTGACGGCCGACCAGGGCCTGGCCCCGGGCAACCCCGGCGTCATCGCGGGATTGCATGAGATGGCCGGCTCACGCAACCCGCTCCGCGACCCGCGGGACCGCCGCATCCCCCGGGTGGCCGGCCCGTGCGTGCTCGTCATGTTCGGGGTGACGGGCGACCTGGCGCGCAAGAAGCTCATGCCGGCCGTCTACGACCTGGCCAACCGCGGCCTGCTGCCGCCGGGCTTCTCGTTCGTCGGCTTCGCCCGCCGGGACTGGGCCGACGAGGATTTCGCCCAGCTCACCTACCAGGCGGTGAAGCAGTACGCGCGGACGCCGTTCCGGGACGCGGTGTGGCAGCAGCTCAGCGAGGGCGTCCGGTTCGTATCCGGCTCGTTCTCCGACGACGATGCCTTCGACCAGCTGGCCGATTGCGTCAGGAAGCTGGACGCCGAGCGCGGCACCGGCGGGAATTACGCGTTCTACCTGTCGATCCCGCCGAGCCAGTTCCCCATGGTGGTGCAGCAGCTCAAGCGAAGCGGCCTGTCCGATTCGGACAACGGAGGCTGGCGGCGGGTGGTGATCGAGAAGCCGTTCGGCCACGACCTGGCCAGCGCGCGGGAGCTGAACGCGACCCTGGACGGGGTCTTCCCGCCGAACGCGGTGTTCCGCATCGACCACTACCTCGGCAAGGAGACGGTGCAGAACATCCTCGCGCTGCGCTTCGCCAACGAGATGTACGAGCCGATCTGGAACCGCGACCACGTGGACCACGTCCAGATCACCATGGCCGAGGACATCGGCATCGGCGGCCGGGCCGGCTACTACGACGGCATCGGCGCCGCCCGCGACGTGATCCAGAACCACCTGCTGCAGCTGCTGGCGCTGGTCGCCATGGAGGAGCCGGTCGCCTTCGACGCGGACTCGCTGCGCATGGAGAAGGAGAAGGTGCTCTCCGCGGTCCGGCTGCCCGCCGATCTCGCGTCGGGCACCTCGCGGGGCCAGTACTCGGCCGGCTGGCAGGGCGGCCGCCAGGTGCACGGCTTCCTGGAGGAGGACGGCATCCCGGCGGATTCGCGCACCGAGACGTACGCCGCGCTGCGGCTCGGCGTCGACACCAGGCGCTGGGCCGGGGTCCCGTTCTACCTGCGCGCGGGCAAGCGGCTGCCGCGCCGCATGACGGAGATCGCGCTGATCTTCCACCGCGCCCCGCACCTGCCGTTCTCCGCCACCGACACCGAGGAACTCGGCCACAACGCGCTGGTGATCAGGATCCAGCCGGACGAGGGCATCACGGTCAGGTTCGGGTCGAAGGTGCCGGGCACGGCCATGGAGGTCCGGGACGTGAACATGGACTTCGCCTACGGCGAGTCCTTCACCGAGTCCAGTCCCGAGGCCTACGAGCGGCTGCTGCTCGATGTGCTGATCGGCGACCCGCCGCTGTTCCCCCGGCAGGCCGAAGTCGAGCTCGGCTGGCGGATCCTCGATCCGGTAGAGGACTTCTGGGCTACCTACACCAAGCCTGAGCAGTATCCTGCCGGTTCGGCGGGCCCCGCGTCAGCGGACGCGATGATGGCCCGGGACGGCCGAGCATGGCGTCGGCTATAGGGAGGCCCCGATGACCATCGACCTGACCGACACCACCACCGCCGCGATCCACGAGGCGCTCACCCAGGCGCAGCGCCGGACGGGAGGCCCGGCCTCCGGCATGGTGCTGACGCTGATCATCGTCACCGACGAGGCCGAGCAGTACGACGCCGTCCGCGCGGCCAGCCAGGCCGGCCGGGAGCACCCCAGCAGGATCCTGGCCGTCATCACCCGCAAGCCCAAGGCCGAGTCCCGGCTCGACGCGGAGATCCGGGTGGGCGAGACCGGTCCCGGCGAGACCATCTTGCTGCGGATGTACGGCCCGCTCGGCCAGCACGCCGACTCGGTGGTCGCGCCGCTGCTCGCGCCCGACGTGCCCGTGGTCACCTGGTGGCCGGACGACGCGCCGCCCGCGCCGGCCGCCGACCGGCTCGGCGCGGTGGCCCAGCGCCGGGTGACGGACGCGGCGGCCAGCGACGCGCCCAGGGACATGCTGCTGACCCTGGCCAAGGCCTATCAGCCGGGCGACACCGACCTGGCCTGGACCCGGTCCACGCCCTGGCGTTCGCTGCTCGCCGCCACCCTGGACCAGCCCTACCCCGCACTGCGCGGCGGCCTGGTCCTGGCCGAGCCGGGCAACCCGAGCGCGGACCTGATCGCGGCCTGGCTCGGGCTGCGGCTGGGCATCGAGGTGCAGCGGGGCGAGTCCGGCGGGCCCGGGATCACCGAGGTGAACTTCGACACGGCGGACGGGAAGGTCGCGCTGTCCCGGCCGGACGGCCGCAACGCCACCCTGGCCTGGCCTGGGCGGCCGGAGCGCCGGGTGGCGCTGCACCGGCGCGACACGGCCGAGCTGATCGCCGAGGAACTGCGCAGGCTCGAACCGGATGAGGTCTACGCGGAAACGCTGCGCGCCCTGGCCGCAGGCGGCAACGGGAGCCCCGGCCAGTGAGCGTGCCTGAGGTGATCGTGCACCCGGACGCCAAGCTGCTCGCTCAGGCGGTCGCCGCGCGCCTGGTCACCAGGCTGGTCGACTCGGTGGCCGCCCGGGGCACCGCGTCGGTGGTGCTGACCGGGGGCGGCATCGGCACGGCGGTGCTCGCCGAGCTTGCCGCCGCCCCGGCCAGGGACGCGATCGACTGGCGGCACCTGGACATCTGGTGGGGCGACGAGCGGTTCGTCCCGGCCGGCGACCCGGCCAGGAACGAGACCGGCGCGCGTTCGGCCCTCCTGGACCATGTGGACGCCGACCCGGCCCGGGTGCACCCGATCCCGGGACCCGACGGGCCCGATGGCGACGACCCGGAAGCGGCCGCCGCCAGGTACGCGTTGTGGCTGGCCGCCGCGACCAGGCCGGAAGACCACGGCCCGGTGCCCGAGTTCGACGTGCTGATGCTCGGCATCGGCCCGGAGGCGCACGTCGCCTCGCTGTTTCCTGGCATGCCCGCGCTCTACGACGAGCGGCCGGTCGTCGCGGTGCGCGGCTCACCCAAGCCCCCGCCGACTCGGCTGTCACTGACCTTGCCGTCGATCCAGGCCGCCCGCGAGGTGTGGATCCTCGCCTCAGGCGGGGAGAAGGCCAACGCGGTCGCGCTGGCGCTGTCTAACGCCGGGCCGGTTCAGGTGCCAGCCGCGGGGGCCCGCGGCAGGCAGCGGACGCTATTCCTGATCGATAGCGACGCCGCGGCCAAAGTGCCGCCGCAGATCGGCCGCCAGGGCGCCCACTGACTTGTCCCCCGGCCGCCGGGCGAAGGCCAGTCCGGCGGCCAGGCAGGCGGTGGGCACCGCGGCGAGCACGTACCGGTAGCTGAACCCGGCGGTCATCGGCGGCAGCACGATCATCAGCACCCCGACCAGCCAGGGCAGCAGGCCGACGTCACCCCAGCGGCGCCAGCGGGCCAGCAGGCCCGCCGCGCCGATGAGCACGATGATGCCGAGCAGCGTGCCCCGCAGGTAGAAGTACCGCTGGTAGATCTGGAGCAGCCGCTGCCACGGCCGCATGGCCTCGGAGTTCCCGAGGCCGGACCCGCCGAATTCCTGCCGCGCCTGGTACATCTGCCTGGCCTGGACGTCCTCCCCGTAAGCCCTGTCCCAGGCCGCCACCTTAGACGCCGTGGCGGGCCCGGCCCACCACGGCACCGGCGGCGGCGCGGCGTCGAACTGGAAGGACGGACCGTTCCCGTAGAAGTTGTCCGGGTCGGGCTGCCGGTTCCAGCCGAAGGTGTGCAGCGTGTCGTGGGCGACCACGCGCAGGTAATCGAAGGGCTGGGCCAAGATGGCTTCCCTGGCGAACTTCTCGGCCATCCCGTTCACCTTCGCGCTGAACCGCAGCGAGGTATCGGCGGAGTTGTTCAGCCTGAACAGCGGGGTGGTATCCCTGGCGTAGGGACCCAGCTCGTTGTCCGTCCAGACGTAATCCCCCGACACCGGCCGGTACTGCGTCGGAGTCGGATCGCACAGGGCCCGGATATCGGCCGACGGGTTCATCCTGGCGCACTCGGCGAAGGTGCTGACCCGGCTGTAGAGGAACGTGCCCGAGGATTGGGTCAGCGCGTACGCGCCGTATGTGCCGTGGAACCAGGCCATGTAGGCCGCGATGGGCACCACCCCGGCGACCAGCAAGGTGGCCAGGCGGCGCCATCCCACCCGCCTGACCAGCATGGCCACCAGGACCACCGCGAGCAGCGGCTGGCCGACGGACCTCACCACGGTGGCGTAGCCGATGAGCAGCCCGGCGATGGCCATCACCGGGACCGAGGGGCGGTCGCTCCAGCACAGCAGCACCACCGCGGCGGTTCCGAGGAAGATGAACAGCGTGTCCGCGGTGACCATGTGCTCGAGGTGCAGCTCGTAGGAGTCGAACAGGACGGGCAGCGCGGGCAGCGTCGCCCCCCACCACGGCAGCCCGCGATGGCGCAGCAGCGCGTAGATGAGCACGCCCATGCCGACCCCCATCGCGGCCTGCAGCACGGCCAGCGGATAGGCGCTGTGCAGGGGCAGCAGCAGCTCGATGAGGAACGGATAGCCGTTCGGCCGGACCGCGTCCGGGATGTGCGTCACCGCGTCATAGACGTAGTTGTACGAGTCGTTGAACCACAGGATCGGCGGATAACCGAGGATCACGATCAGCCGGACGATGACGGCGGCGACCAGGACGACGGTGAACTGCCAGTGCGTCACAGCCGGGCGGGTCAGCCGCGCGAGCCGCGAGACCCGTTCCTGCTCAGGCGGCTGTGCGCCGGGAATGACCCGGTCGCTGCCGGTGGTCGTATTGGACAACGACCGCCTCCTGACTCCGTGAGCCTGCTGGTAACGCTCCGGCCCTTTCGCTGATCCCGCAGGCCCCGGGCGATCAAGCATGCCTGCGCGTTTCCGCGACGCCGGCCGACTCATAGTAGCGGCCTGACCAGGCGGCAGAATACGTATTGCCGCTAATGACACGGCCTCGCGTGCCGGGTGTCGCTGGCTATCAGCGTCCCCCGTAGCCTACCCGGCATGCCAACAGGCAGATGAACACCACGGAAAGCGCCGCCGCCGTGTCCGGCGACCCGGCCGCCGCCGCGATCATGATCCAGACGAAGATGACCGGCAGCAGCCGGCCCAGCGGCCGGTCACGCCCGCCGTGCCGGGGCCGGGGCAGCTGCTGCGGGGCCTGGTGCGGACGCAGCTGCCGTTGCGCCAAGTCAGCGCCGAGTACTGGCTGGACGGGGAGGTCGGCGGTGAGCTCGCGCAGGTCGCCCCAGGTCCTCGACGCGTAGGCCGCCGAGGTGCGCTCGTCGAACTCCTCCAGCGTCAGCCGGCCATCCGTGTACGCATCTCTGAGGACGTCGACCACGCTGTCCCGCTCTTTGTCGGACGCGCGGATCGGTCGGTCGGTCATCGGCGCGAGCCCTTCCTCGTGTTCCTATGATCCTAACTCAGCACCCGCCATATCCCAGGGGGATGGCAGGCTGAGCGCATGACTCCCAGGACGGTGTTCACGCTGACACCCGGGCCCGCCGGGGCGACTCCGGCCACGCTGGCGGCGCTCAGCCAGCCGATCCTGCACCACCAGGACCCGGCGTTCCTGGCGCTGTACGCGGAGGCCGTGGAGTTGCTGGGCCGCGCGTTCGGCACCGCCAGTGTCCCGGTGATCTTTCCCGGCGAGGCCGTGGTCGGGCTGGAGGCCGCGGCGGCCTCGCTGATCGCTCCCGGCGACGTGGTGCTCAACCTGGTCTCGGGCGTGTTCGGCCGGGCGTTCGGGCAGACGGCCAGGCAGTACGCGGGCGAGGTCATCGAGATCGAGGTGGGCTTCGATTCCGCTGTACCCGCCGGGCGCGTGCACGAGGTGCTGCGCGCCCGGCCGGACGTCGGCATCGTGTCAGTGGTGCACTGCGAGACTCCTTGCGGCACCGTGAACGATGTCGACGCCATCTCGGCCGCGGTGGCCGGCCATGGCGCCCTGCTGCTGGTCGACGCCGTATCCTCGTTCGGCGGTGTCCGCTGCGACCTGGCCGGATGGCGCGCCGACCTGGTAGTGGTGGCTCCGCAGAAATGCCTCGGCGGACCGCCCGGGCTGTCCCTGCTGCACGTCAGCGACGCCGCCTGGCGGCACCTGGCGGCCAATCCCCGGGCACCGGGCGGGGCCGCGCTTTCCCTGGCCGGCTGGCGTGACGCGCACCGGGGCTCGTTTCCCTACACCCCGCCGATCGCCGAGATCTACGCGCTGCGCTCCTGCCTGGAGCAGTACCTGGCCGAGGGACCGGAGGCGGCGCTGGCCAGGCACCGGGCCGCGGCCCGCGCCACCCGGGCCGGCGCCCAGGCCCTGGGCCTGCGCCTCTGGGCCGCCGACGAGGCGATCTGCGCGGATACCGTGACCACGCTCCGGATGCCGGACGGCGTGGCCGAGGCGGACGTGCGGGCGGTCGCGCGGGCCGAATCCGGGGTCATGCTGTCCGGCGGCCAGGCCGGCCTGCCGGTGCTGCAGATCGCGCATATGGGCCCCGCGGCCTACCCGCTCGGCCCGGTCATCGCGCTGACGGCGCTGGGCCGGGCGCTGCGCCGCCTGGGTGCGGCGGCGGATGTCGGCGCTGCCGTCGAGGCGGCGCTCGCCCAAGATCCTCTTTACCAGCGTGGATTATCCGGAATTCCGGCGGCAAAGCGGCCCGGAACGGAATCGGGCGGCCCGCCGTACGGAGGCAGCCGAATGATTACCAGAAAGTCAGAAACTTAGGTCTCGCACCTTAACGCACGTGGCGTTACGCTGTTGGCGAATCATTCATCTGGTCTATCTGTGCCGGATGTGACCAGAAGAAGGTTTCGGCGCGAAGGTTTTGGTGCGTACGACAAGGTCTTCACGCCAGCAACGCAGTAAAGACGAGCGCCCCGCCCTCTCGACCGCCGCGTGCTAAGCCGGGAGCCGGGCGAACCACTCCTCACTAGGAGGGATCGACTTGAGCGTCAGCGAAGACCGAACTGTCCAGCCTACTGTCGCACCTGCCCCTGTCTCCGGCATTGCCGACCCAGCCCCGCTAGGGCTCGCCGCCTTTGCCCTCACCACGTTCCTGCTGTCGGCCAAGAATGCCGGCTGGATGACCCATGCCACCGGCAACGCGTGGCTCGGCTATGCCTTCGCCTACGGCGGGTTCTGCCAGCTGCTGGCCGGCATGTGGGAGTTCCGCAACAGGAACGTGTTCGGCGCCACCGCGTTCTCTACTTACGGCGGCTTCTGGATCGGCCTCGGCCTGTGGGTCCTGCTCGTCGCGAACCCGGCGGTCGCGGCCATCAAGCCGAGCACCCTGACGTCAACGGTCTCGGGGCTCAATCACGATCTGGGCTGGATACTGCTCGTGTTCGCCATCTTCAACACCTACATGCTGATCCTCAGCACTCAGGTGAACCTGGCGGTGTTCGCGGTCTTCCTCACCCTGGAGCTCACCGAGATCATCCTGTGCATCGGTAACTTCACCGCCGGCGCGGCCTTGCTCCCGACCGGAACGATCAAGTTCGGCGGCTACGTCGGCATCCTCACAGCGCTCGCCGCCTGGTACACCTCGGCGGCTCTCGTCTCGAGAGGCATGGCAGGCGGCAAGCTGCTGCTCCCGGTGGGCAAGCCGATCGTCGCCTGAGTCCCTATCCGCGTCAGCGCTGGGGAGCACCCGCTCCCCAGCGCTTTCTCGTTCTCCGGGGTCATCCGCCCGGCTAGCCCGGAGCGGATAGCGTTAGGCGGACGCAAACTCCCCGGAAGGAGGAGCACGGGTGCAGAACGGGAGGCAGATCGATCTGTCGGCGCAGGTTCAGCGCGTCAAGCACAAGACACGACCGTGGAAGTCGATTATCTTCCTGCTGCTCGCGATCGCCGCCGCGGTCATCTCGCACCAGGCCCGCCGCGGCACCCTCACGACCAACGACCTGACCAACCAGCTGGTCAGCTACGGGACCGCCGTGCTGTTCCTGATCTTCGGGTCCACGGCGACCTACAGCCTGGCCGGGAAGTCCAGGGAGCTGCTCCAGCCGACGGCCGGCGCCGCGCACGCGGCCATCGTGCGGTACGCCATCTTGATCGTCGGCGCGTTCACCACGCTGCTGATCACGCTCGTGCTGTTCGGCGTGGACGTCAGCCAGCTCGTCCTCGGCGGGGCGATCACCACCGTCTTCCTCAGCATCGCGGCGCAGCAGGCGCTCGGCAACGTGTTCGCCGGGCTGGTGCTGGTCTTC
>Ga0335073_10003857_pt1 | contig 20928 bp, 19 predicted proteins | sample Lox_Sample_22_FD_207093 | JGI IMG/M metagenome (GOLD analysis project Ga0335073, IMG submission 207093) | Soil microbial communities from Loxahatchee National Wildlife Refuge, Florida, United States - Lox_Sample_2.2 | ecosystem: Environmental > Terrestrial > Soil > Wetlands | place: USA...
CGGCGGGAGCGGGGGCGCCGGCGGGGGCGGCAGCTCTTACGGCGGCTCCGGCGGTGGCGGCGGCGGCGGCTACTCCAGCGGCAGTGGCGGCGGGGGAGGCGGCTTCGGCGGCGGTGGCGGTGGCGGCGGCGGCGCCGGGTCCTCGTACAGCGCCTCACTGACCTCGCCGCGGGTGACCGGTAACCAGACCGAGGACGGAAACGGCTACATCACGATCACCTGGAACTTCGCCTTCGCAGGTTAGGGCCCGGGTCCGGCAGCCCTTCGGCCGCTGGGCGAGACTCCATCCCGCAGACGCGGTCCCCTGCTGTCCTGGAGTGAGGCTTTCCTTCGACTGCTGCCTGATCGCTGGCGACGAGCCGCAGGTCAAGGTGGATGGCCCGCCGCCCGGTCTCAGTTAATCCGGCCCGTCCCTTGATCGGGACGGCTGTGTCGGGATGGCCGCGCCCGCGATCGTTAGTCGGCTTGCAGGACGAAGAACAGGAAGCACAGGAAGGCACCCGAGGGCGTGTCCGCGAGGCGGTCGGGGAACAGTTCGCGGGCGCCTGGCGCGGGGGGCGGCTCGCTGATGACGGCTATCCGGAAGCCGGCTGCGGTGAAGGCGTCGGTCATCGCGTGCAGCGGCCGCGTCCAGAAGCTCATCTGGGCGGTGCCGGCGCCGTGGGGCCACTCTTCGGTCCAGTTGTAGGTCGCGAAATAGTCGGGCTCGCGCCCGGCCTCGCGCTGTTGAAGGTCGACCGCGTAAGGATGGTCGACGGCCACGATGAGCCTGCCGCCGGGCCTCAGCACGCGCCGCAGCTCGGCCAGCGGTGCCGTCCAGTCCTGCAGGTAGTGCAGCACCAGGCACGCGATGACGTCGTCGAACGCGGCGTCAGGGAACGGCAGCGGGCTGCCCAGGTCGGCGAGGTGCAGGTCCGCGGCGGGGCCGAGCCGCCGCCGGGCGAGCTCCAGCATCTTGGCGCTGGAGTCGAAGCCGGTCATGGTGGCACCGCGGTCGCGCAGCGCGCCGGACAGGGGGCCGGAGCCGCAGCCGGCGTCGAGGATCCGCCGGCCGGCCACGTCCCCGGCCAGGTCCAGGACCGCGGGCCGCGTGTAATAGCCGTTGATGAGGCTGGCCTCGTTTCCGGCCGAGTACTCCTCGGCGAAGCTGTCATAGTCGTTGACCACAGCCCGTTCTGCAGGCCTGGCGGAACTGTCGGGAACGGGAGGCATGCGGCTCATCCTGGCATACCCTGCGCTGTCCGGCATCGGGGTTGGGCCGGAGCCGGAGCCGTGCTCCCGTGCTGGCGGTCTTTTCTCACCGCAAGGCACCGCGCGCGATCAAGATGTCCAGCGACGGGACAGGTGGGGCCAGATGAACGCCTATCTCCGAAAGGAGACTGCGCCGAGGATCACCCTGGTGACGGTCCTGGGTTAGAGATCATCGACAGATGCGGAGCACCTCTCGCTCCGCGCCCGACAGGTCGACGGCGGCAGAGGTTCAGCCTGCGGTCGTGATCGAATTGTCGGTGATGCCCGCGGCGCGGCGGGCGGCGAGCCGCCGCTTTTGCGGCTCGATTGTGTAGCGCGGATCCCTGGCGGAACGGATGCCCGCCTCGAATATCCCGAACCGGGTGAGCGCCGACGCGGTGACCAGCGCGAGTCCGGCTGCCACTGCGGCGGGGCGGCGATGGCCGCCGAGCAGGGTCACGGCCCCGCCCGCGACGGCGAGTGCTTCGCTCAACCGCAGCAGCGCGCCCGGCCGGCCCTCGTGGAGTGGCTCGGCCGCAACGGGGTCCATCCGGCGGTGCATGATCTGGGTGGCGACCAGGTCGCCGGTGACGCCGAGCACCGCCAGCGTCCGCGCCGGGGCGGCTTCCGCTACCGGAGTCGTGATCATCGCCAGGCCGGCGGCGGCCATGCTGGCAGAGCTGACGAACACGAAGGGCAGTTCGTCGTGCGCGTGGTTCCAGGTCGGGGTGGAGGTGTCGGCGAGCAGGACGGCGGTGTAGACGGCAAGTTCCGGTCCGAGGGCCGCGGCTTGCAGCCCGGCAGGCCCTTCGGCGAAGCGCAGCACCCGGCGAAGCGGGCCGAGCGGCAGCCGCTCACCGGTGACCCGGTCGATCTCGGCGGCGGCTGCGACCACGGCGCCCGCGCTGAAGGCGCTGAGGATCCACGAGCCGAGGCTCATCGGGGAGGTCAGCTTGATCACGCGCAGCATGTTCACGAAGCGCTCCGGCCGGCCGAGGTCGCGCACCAGCGCGACGGCACCCAGGCTGACCGAGGCCAGGGCGGCCAGCCGGCAGTTGCGGCGCAGGGCGGCACGCCCGGTGAGCTGCGCGCCGGCGCCGAGCAAGGCCGAGCCGCCCGCGGCGCCGCCGAGGAAGAGGTACGCCGCGACGTCCCAGCCCCACGGCGCGGGCTTGACCACCGGGCGGTCGTAATAGGAGGTGAAGTCGGCCTCGGGAACCACCGGCAGCTCGCGTGCGCCGTCCCCGTTACCGGGCCGGGCCCGTCGCCGTCGCCCGCCGGTCCGCCTGCCCTCGTTGGGTGACTCCGGCGGGCGGACGCTGTCGTAATCCGAGGTTGTCACCCGCGTCCTCCAATGAACGAGATCAGGGCCGCGGCGGCCATGCCGGCCGCGGCGAGCCCGGCCCGCTTGAACATCCGCGGCAGGTCGGCGGTGGGCACCCGCGGGTCCGGCGGGAGCCCGTATACCTCCGGCTCGTCGAGGAGCAGGAAGACCGATCCGGTGCCCCCGACGCCGTCCAGTTCGTTCGCGCCGTACAGCCGCGCCTCGGTCCTGCCCTGGGCGTGCAGCTGAGCGACCCGCTCCTTAGCCAGGGCCACCATGTGTTCCCGGTCTCCGAACTTGATCGACGTAGTCGGGCAGGTCTTCGCGCACGCCGGGGTCTCGTCGTCGAGGAGCCGGTCGTAGCACAGCGTGCATTTCTGGGCCACGCCGAGGTTCGGCACATCGGGCTGCTCGCCCTTGCGCTCGCCGCGTTCGGTCTTCGGGGCGGCGGTGCCGTCGGTGCGGCGCTCGACGACGCCGAACGGGCAGCCCGCCACGCAGGTGCCGCACCCGTTGCAGACGTCGGCCTGAACCACGACGGTGCCGAATTCGGTGCGGAAGAGCGCGCCTGTGGGGCATACGTCGAGGCACCCGGCGTGTGTGCAGTGCTTGCACACGTCTGACGAGATCAGCCACCGGAATTCCGGCGTGTCCGGCGTGGCCGTCTCGGTCGGCACCATGTTGGCGGGCGCTGTGTTGACGGGCGCTGTGCTGGCGGGCGCTGGCGGGCCCATGCCGGGCATGCCGAGATCGATCAGGGCCCGGCCGCTCGCCCGCGCCTTTTCGATGCGCTCGCTTTTCTGCTCGACGAAGGCGACATGGCGCCAGGTGCTGGCGCCAAGCGCGCCGGTGTTGTCATAGGAGGATCCGAGCAGCTCCAGGTCGCCGTCACGCGGATTGCGGTTCCACTCCTTACATGCCACCTCGCAGGCCTTGCAGCCGATGCAGATCGAGGTATCGGTGAAGAAGCCCTTGCGCGGCTTGACCTCCGGCCACCGTGCGTCGGCCGCCGGGTCGGTCGGTCCGGCCAGTTGCGGCATTACTCCCCCTTCCTCGGAGGCGGATCGACGAGCACGCGGGCCGGATCGGTGATCCGTGCGTTGTCGGTGGCGACCGTTGCACCGGAGCGCACCTGGTAGTCCGCCACGAGGCGGAGCCGGTCCGCCCCGCGCGGCCGCCGTCCCGGGCGGATGTCGCAGGAACCGACCTTCGACTCCTGGATCTGCACGTTGGGGTCGAGCGTCACGCCGAGCAGGTCGTTGGCACCGTCCCCGCTGACGATCGCGTCCTCCCCCATGCCCCAGTGATACGGCAGCCCGATCTGGTGCACGGTGCGGCCGGCGATGACCAGCGGGGTCATCCGGTCGGTGACCAGCACCCGAGCCTCGATCGCCGCGCGCGGCGAGATGATGGTGGCCCAGCCATAGGGCTTGAGGCCGCGCTCCGCGGCCAGTGCGGTCGACACCTCGCAGAACATCTCCGGTTGCAGTTCCGACAGGTACGGCAGCCAGCGGCTCATCCCGCCCGCGGTGTGGTGCTCGGTGAGCCGGTAGGTGGTGAACACGAACGGGTACACGTCCGCGCCTGGCTCGCCGGCGCTCGGCGCGCTCAGGTTGTCCGTCCGCGGGAACGTGACCCGGGCGGGGTTCTGCTGCTGCGGGTAGAGCGCGTTGGCGACGGGAGACTCCTGCGGCTCGTAGTGCGTGGGCAGCGGCCCGTCGACCATGCCGGCCGGGCTGAACAGCCACCCCTTGCCATCGGACTGCATGATGAACGCGTCATCGCCCGCGAGCGCGTCCGGGCCGGCCGCGTCCGGGCCGGGGCGGCTGGCGGGGGCGCGGTCGATCACGAAGTCGGGCACGTCGTCACCGACCCACCGGCGCCGCTCTTCGTCCCACCAGACATACTTTTTCCGTTCGCTCCACGGCTTGCCGTCCGGGTCGGCCGAGGCCCGGTTGTAGAGGATCCGCCGGTTGGCCGGCCAGGCCCAGCCCCACTCGTTCTGGCTCACCCCCGGGCCGCCGTGCGGCACTCGGTTGGCCGCGTGATTGACGCCGCCGGCGTACACCCCGGTGTAGATCCAGCAGCCGGCGGTCGTCGACCCGTCGGCGCGCAGCTCGGTGTACGACGAGAGCGGCTCGCGGTCGCCCGGACCGCCATGGCGGTAACCGTTGATCTCCGCCAGCACCGCCTCGGGGTGGGGATTGCCTCGCTCGTCGGTGGGATAATCCCAAGTCAGTTCCAGCAGTGGTCGATCGCGTTCGTCGGTCGAGTCGGCCAGCTTCTCCCTGATCCGCCGGCCGAGCAGGTAGAAGAAGTCCAGGTCGCTCTGGCAGTCGCCCGGCGGGTCGATTGCCTTGTGGCGCCACTGCAGCAGTCGCTGCGTCTGGGTGAACGTGCCCGCCTTCTCCGCGTGGCTCGCGGCCGGCAGGAAGAACACCTCTGTCGCGATGTCCTCGGTCCGCAGCTCACCCGAGGCGATCTCCGGGCCGTCCTTCCACCAGGTCGCCGACTCGATCAGGTTGAGGTCCCGCACCACCAGCCACTTCAGGTGGGACATGCCCAGTCGCTGCTGCCGGCCGTTCGCGGACCCGACGGCCGGGTTCTGGCCGAGCAGGAAGTAGCCCTCCACCTTGCCGGCGAGCATCGCGGTCACCGTCTGGTAGGTGCCGTGGGCTCCTGTCAGCCGGGGCAGGTAGTCGAAAGCCCAGTCGTTGCCGGCCCGGGCGGCGTCGCCCCACCAGGCCTTGAGCAGGCTGACCGTGTATGCGTCGGCATCGGCCCAGTACCCCTTCTGCGTCTTCCGCCCGATCGTGCTCAGGTAGTCGGCAAGGGCGTCGTGCCGCCCCGCCGAGGGCATCGGCAGGTACCCGGGAAGGAGGTTGAACAGCGTGGGAATGTCGGTCGAGCCCTGGATGCTGGCGTGCCCGCGCAGCGCCATGATGCCGCTGCCGGGGCGGCCCACGTTGCCAAGCAGCAACTGCAAGATCGCCGCGGCCCGGATGAACTGCGCGCCCAGACTGTGCTGCGTCCAGCCAAGGGCGTAAGCGAAGCAGGTAGTCCGCTCCCGGCCGGAGTTCTCCGTGATCGTGCGGGCGAGGTAGGCGAAGTCGTCCTCGCTGATGCCGCAGGCCTCGCGGACCATCCCAGGGGTGTAGCGGGCGTAGTGCCGCTTGAGAATCTGGAACACCGTCCGCGGGTGCTGCAGGGTCTCGTCGCGCCGCACCCCACAGTCGGGCAGGACCGGGCCGCCCTCGCCGTACGAGTCCGCCGCCGCACGGGCCGAGGCACTGGCCCCATGCTCACGGAATCGCTCGTGCATGCGTCGATGGCTCTCGTCGACGATCTTGTCGTCGGCTTCGGCGTAAGCCCACGTGGTTGGGTCGTACTGGCCGGTCTCCGGGTCGATGCCTGAGAAGATGCCGCCGAGTTCCTCGGTGTCACGAAACTGCTCGTTTACCAGGGTCGCCGCGTTGGTGTACGCGATCACGTACTCCTTGAACCACAGGTCGTTGGCGAGCACGTAGTTGATGAGCGCACCGAGCAGCACCACGTCCGAACCCGCCCGGATGGCGATGTGCCGGTCCGCGACCGCCGAGGTTCGGGTGAACCGCGGGTCGACATGGATGACCTTGGCCCCGCGGGCCCTTGCCTCCTCCACCCACTGGAAGCCAACGGGATGGCACTCGGCCATGTTGGATCCCTGGATGACGATGCAGTCGGCATTGGCCATGTCCTGCAGGCTCTGCGTGGCGCCGCCGCGCCCGAACGAAGTTCCCAGACCGGGAACCGTGGCGGAGTGTCAAATGCGCGCCTGGTTCTCGATCTGGACCGCGCCGGCGGCGGTGAAGAGCTTCTTGATCAGGTAGTTCTCTTCGTTGTCGAGGGTCGCGCCGCCCAGCGCGGCGATGCCCATCGTGCGGCGCAGCAGGCGCCCCTCGTCATCCTGCTGCTGCCAGGTGCGGCGGCGCGATTCGATGAACCGGTCAGCCACCATGTCGATGGCAGCATCCTTGTCCAGGCGCTGCCACTCGCTGGCATAGGGTGCGCGGTAGAGCGCTGTGACCTGGCGGCCCGGTGAGTTCACCAGCTGCTCACTGGCCGACCCCTTCGGGCACAGCCGGCCGCGCGAGATCGGGGAATCGGGGTCGCCCTCGATCTGGACGACCTTCTCGTCCTTGACGTAAATCCGCTGCCCGCAGCCGACCGCGCAGTACGGGCAGATGCTCTGCACGACGCGGTCAGCGGTCGACGTGCGCGGCACAATCGCGCGCGTGTGCGCTGAAGTTACCGCAGGCCCGCGCCCGAGCAGATCGCCCGAGCGCACCTGGCGTACGACTGGCCATTCCAGAGGACTCCATCGAGCCATAGGTCAACCGTAAACCGCATGGATTTTCGGCCTTGAGGCGGGAGGTCACAACCAGTGATGAATTAGTGACATCAGTGCGGCTCCGGTCGTGCCGGCTCTCTGGTCAGGTCCACGATGATCCGACAATCCAGCGATCGCCCCCAACCGTCCGCCAGCGGTCATCCGCTTACGGCACAGGCCAGGTCGGCGCTCAGCGGCGCCGTAGCCGGCGGATGACCGCGGCGAGCATCACGACGCCGAAGGCGGCGGACCTGATGGCGGGACCGGGCAGCCTCCGGGGCGGCGAGTGCGGCCGGCCGGACCCGGCTCCCGGCTGCCCCCGGTAGCCAGCCGGGACGGCGGCGGGCAGCGCCGCGTGCTCGCCCGCGCCAAGCAGGTGCCGGCCTTGCAACGTGTACAGCAGGGCGGAGGACGGCCCGACCAGCAGCAGGGCGATGATGAAGACGACGATGACCGCGACCATAGTGGACTCGGGCGCGCCCGCGTTGCTCAGGGTCACCGAGGTGCCCGGCAAGAGCACCGGGTACTGGGCGATGCCCCAGCCCCAGACCACGGCGGCGACGCCGAGCGCCGCGATCACCCGGATGCCCCGCGGCCGGCCGAGCGCCAGCAGGGCGAAGACCGCCAGCCCGCACACCCCCGCCACCACCACCAGTGGTAGGGCCCGGCCGGTGAGGCGGTCGAAGACCAACTGGTTGGAGTTCCGCAGTTCCAGCAGGGCCGCCAGCGACAGGGCCCCGGCCACGATGGCGGCGGCCTGGGCGCGGCGCGCGAAATACACCCGCATGCCGCGGTCGCCCCGGCTTGTCGCCTCACCGACTAGGTAGACGGCCGCGAGGTAGCCGCAGGCGGCAACGAACAAGAACCCGGCCAGCAGCGCCGTTGGGCTGGTCCAGGCCGCCAGGCTGGCCTGGGTCGCGTCGGCGGGCACGGCGCCGTCGGCGATGGCGCCGACCACGGTGCCCATGAAGAACGGGGTCACCAGCGAGGAGAACGCGAACGTAGCGCCGGCCGCGCGCTGCGTGCTCAGCCGGGTCAGTTCCTTGCGGAAGGCGAATCCGGAGCCGCGCAGCACGATCCCGGCCAGCGCCAGCCACAGCGGCAGTGCGAGCCCGACCATCACCGAGGCGAACGCGTGCGGGAAGGCGGTCCAGAAGATCACCAGGTCGAAGACGAGCCAGACGTGGTTGCCCTCCCACACTGGGGTGATCGACTCATCGATCAGCGCCCGCGGCGCCCGGCCTTGCGCGGTCGTGCCGGCCAGCAGGTCCCACAGGCCGCCGCCGAAGTCCGCCCCGCCGAGCACCGCGTACAGGGTGACGCCGGCGAGCAGGATGGCGCCCACCGCGTCATAGGCCATTACCGCCCCGCCTTGCCGGCGTCCGCGTCTCGCGGGCTAGTGGAGGCGCGGTCAGGAGGCGCGGGGAACGGTCCGTAGGGGACGGGCGCTTCGGCCTCACCGCGCCGCCAGCGCCGCGAAAGCATCCGCAAGATCGCGATCGTTATCACCCCGAGCACTGCGTACAGGACGATGACCAGGGTCAAGCTGGTGAGCACGCCGCCGTTAGTGGTGGCGGCGTCGGCCGTGGGCAAGATCTGGTAGACCACCCAAGGCTGCCGGCCGACCTCGGTGACGATCCAGCCGCACTCCATGGCCACGATAGCGGCCAGCCCGCTGACCGCGCCGGCCCACCAGAACAGGCGCCGCGGCGGCAGTCGTCGCCGTCGCCACCATTCGTAAGCGGCCCACAGCCCCCAGAGCAGCAGCAGCGACCCGATCCCCACCATGACGTCGAATGCGAGGTGGATGAGCCACACCACGGGGGGCCGGTCGGTCGGCGGGACGCTGTCCCAGCCGATCACCCGGGTGCCCGGGCCGAACCCGACGAGAAGCGAGTCCAGGTAAGGGATCCTGATCCCGGCGTAGATGTTCCCGTTGACGTAGACGCCGCCGATCCACTCGGGCACCTGCCGGGAAGTCCGCGCGACGTACTCCATGGCCGCGAACTTGACCGGCTGGTCGCTGGCGATCGAGCGGGCCGCGGTGTCGCCGACGAGGATCTGGAAGGGTGTCAGGATCGCGGCCGGCACGAACCCGATCGCGAAGCCGGCGTAATGGTAGCGGTCCCGGCGGCCGCGCAGGATGCCGGTCGCGTAAATGCCGGCGATGAGGAACCCGGCGACCATGTACGCGGCCAGGATCATGTGCGGCATCTCGTAGCTGGCGGCGCGGTTGAAGAACACCTGCCACGCGTTCACCGAAGTGATCCGGCCGTCGCTTTCCGTGAAGCCGCCTGGCTGGTTCATCCACGAGTTCACCGCGATTACCGACATCGCGCCGAAGATGCCCGACACCGCGATCGGAACCCCGGACCACCAGTGCGCCCACCCCGCCAGCCGGTGCCAGCCCCATAGGTACACCCCGGCGAATATCGCCTCGAGGAAGAAGAAGAGCCCCTCGACCGCGAACGGGAACCCCAGCACCGACCCGTACCGGCGCATCAGGCCCGGCCACAGCAGGCCCATCTCGAACGACAGCACGGTCCCGGTGACCGCGCCGACCGCGATGAGCACACCCATAGCTTGCGACCAGCGGCGGGCAAGGAGCAGCGCGGTACCGTTCTGCCGTCGCAGCCCGATAAACTCGGCGAGCAGCACGAACGTCGGCAAGGCAATGCCGAGGCACGCCAGGATGATGTGAAACCCGAGCGTGGTCGCCATCTGAGCGCGGGCAGGCACGACCTGCGCCGCGACGTCCAGCATCATCCCGCGTCCCGGTGCGCCGCGGGTACTGGCAAGTGCTTGGATGCGGACATGATCAGCCCCCCGTGCGTACGTGTGATATCCGGCGGCCGTCGTCTTAACCATCGAGCAGGGCATGGTGAGCCCGCATCACCCGTTTTGGTGACTTCTCGCGCGCCGCCGCGCGCGGTTTGACGCTGACGACCCGGGGGATCAACTTCGACGAAGTGCGCGACAGCGCGGCCGGCGCCCGGGTCACGCCGCGGTCGGCTGCCCAGCGATGTTCGCGGCCCGGCGGGCGTCGAACTTCCGCCACTGCCTACGGCCGCACTCGGCAGTTCAGAGGCCGGCGCCCGGGTGACCCGCTCGGCGGACGAGGCGGTCCGAGACACGCCCATCGTGATCTCTGTGCTGCCGACCGCTGAAGTCGTGAACGCGGTGGTCTTCGACGGCAAGGTAGCCCAAGCGTTCGCCCGGGGTGCGGTGTGGGCCCAGATGGGGACGATTGGCCTCGCCGCCACGACCGAGATCGCGAGCCAGCTGGGCAAGCTCCGTCCCGACGTCCTGTTCGTCGATGCGCCGGTATCTGGCAGCAAGGGCCCGGCCGAAACCGGCCAGCTGTTGATCTTGGCTTCCGGCCCGTCTGCGGCAAGCGCGATCCTGAGCCCGGCGTTCTCCGCGATCGGCCGCAAGACCGTGTGGCTGGGCGAGGCTGGGCAGGGGAGCCGGATGAAGCTGGTCGTCAACGCGTATATGTCCGCTCTGATCGAGGGCGTTGCCGAAGCGCTCGAGCTGGCTGACCAGCTAGGCGTCGGCAGCTCCCAACTGGCGGAGGCCATCGAGGGCGGACCCCTGGACGCACCTATCGCTGACGCCAAGCTGCACTTGATGGAGCGAGGCGATTTCGCGCCCGAGTTCCCGCTCGAATGGGCCCTCAAGGATGTGAACCTCGCCCTCGCCGCCGCTGACGGCGACGGACTCCCGATGCTGAGCGCGCTGTCACGGCAGTGGCAGGCGGCCGTTGACGCCGGTCACGGCCGAGAAGATGTGAGCGCTGTGCGCCTGGCGCTGGGGCGTCATTAGTAATCACATCGGGTCGTACTGCGGAATTCGAGCAAACGGGGAACCTGAACCCCTTGACCGTCACGCGGGCACTGTGAACCGACGTCACCCGTTCCGGTGACTTCTCGCGCGCCACCGTCGCGCGCGGTTTGACGCTGACGTCGCGCGCGAACCCTAGCGTCCAGGTAATCACGGCTTTCACGAGGTCTTCCATGAACCTCAAGGACGGCCACGCCGTGTTCGGCGCTCTAACGGTGCCGAACTTCCGCAGTCCCGTGGCGGTGCAGGTCATCGGGCCCACCATCGCGGCTCTGCTCGCCGCCACGGTCACCAGCGTCCCCGGCTCGCCGATGAAGTGGGGCACCTGGAACTCCCTCGGCACGATGATCCCCTCGCCGGCCCTCGACGAGCAAGGAGCCGCGCTGCGCACCGAAATTTATAACACCGGGATAACCCTTTGGCTCCCAGCGCCACGCGTTCGAACGTCCACATGGGGCCTGACCTGGTGAGGTGTTCACGTTTGGGTCTGGACTGGGGAAACGGGTCCGCGCTGGAGGGCTGACCACAGGTTAAGCGGGCGTCAGCCACGCGATCTGGAGGAGGTTGTTCCGGTTCGGCGGGCGGGCCGGGGCATGCCCGGCCGTGGCGGGCTGGCTAGCGGTTCCAGCGGGGGTCGTTGTCGGCGATGGCGAGGCTGAGGGCCTCGAGTTCGGTGATGAGCTCGCGGATGCGCTTGTGGTTGTCGAACCAGGGGGCGTAGTCGGCGAGCTGGTCGTCGGTCAGGATCCTGGTGGCGGTCTTGCCGTTTTTCTTGCGGGTCCACTGGTGGTAGGGGCCGTGCAGCTGCGGGGGGTCGGCGTGGCAGCGGCAGCCCGGGTGCCCGCAGCGGGTCATGCGGTCGGCCACCGTGCCGGGTAGCGCGAAGGCGAGGCCGGCGAGGCGGGCGGTGATCTCGGCGGCGATGGCCTCGGCGCGGGCCTGCTGGCCTGGGGTGGGCGACACGCCCTCATTGTCGCAGCCGGGGTGCGTGCCATCGCGCATTTCATTGAGTATAAGTGCTGTATGGATACGGTGAATGCCGAGGTTGCCGCTTATATCGGGCGGTGGCGGCCGTCGTCGGTGTCGCCGCAGGCGGCGGCGTTCGCCCGGGACGTGATCGCGAGGACGGCACCGGAAGGGCGGGAGCGGGCGAAGAACCTGCTGTGGGCGGCGGGCAAGCTCGCCGATTACGCGATGTCGCTGGGCCTGGACCCGGCGCCCGCGATCGTGCTGCACCCGTCGACCGCCGAGCGGTTCACCCGGTGCGCGCCGGGCCTGTCCGGCGCGGCGCGGCGGACGCTGCGCACGAACCTGCGGTTCATCGGCCGCCGGGTGGTGCCCCAGTTCTACCCGGGGGACCTGCCGTTGCCCCGGGAGCGGGCCAAGGCGCCGTACAGCCCGGCGGAGATCAACGGCTACCTGGCGCTGGCCGACGCCCAGCCCGCTCGCGAGCGGCGGATGCGGGCGGCCGGGCTGATCTGCCTGGGGGCCGGGGCCGGGCTGATCCGCGGTGACCTGCGCGACGCGCGCGGCACCGACGTGGCGTGCCGCTCCGGCGGCGTCGTGGTGGCCGTGCGGGGTCCCCGCCCGCGGACAGTCCCGGTGCTGGCCCGCTACCAGGGCCGGCTGCTGGCGGCGGCCCGGTTCGCCGGGAGGGGGCTGATCTGCGGCGGGACGGACCCGGGCCGCCGGAACCTGACGAATCCGCTGATCAGCGCGCTGGACGGCGGGGGCGGGCTGCCGCGGCTGGACACGTCCCGGCTGCGGGCCACCTGGCTGGCCGACTGCGGCGGGCTGCTGGGCCTGGCGACGTTCATGCACGCGGCCGGGATCAGCTGCTCCCAGCGGCTCGGCGACCTCGTCGCCGGCCTGGAGCCGGGCGGGGAGGAACAAGCGGTGAGACTGCTCGGCGCCGCCCTGCCATGATCGCGCTGGCGCGGCTGGAGGAGATCATCGACGCCTCCGGCGTTGCGACGCGGGCCGAGGCCCTGCTGCCCGCCGGGGCGCGCGCCCGGCAGCTGCGCGTCCGCACCCTCCTGCTGGGCATGATGATCACGCTCGCTGACGGCCGGCCCGCGCACCTAACCCGGGTGCACCAGGCCCTGGCCAGCCTGCCCGAGGGCGAGCGGCGGCGGCTCGGCGTGCTCGCGGACTGGAGAAACGGTCCGCACCTGCTGACCTACCGGCAGGCCGAGTACACCTTCCGGCTCGTGACGGCCGCGCTCGCCAAGGACGAGCCGGACGGGCTGCCGTCCCCGGCGCTGCAGGCCGCCTGCAACGGGCTGCTGGAAGCCAGCATCCCGGAGGAATTCAAGAACGCCAGCACGTCGCTGGCCGTGGACTGGAGCGACCTGGAGTCTTTCTCCCGGCCCCCGCCGCGCGGCACCAGCGAGTGCGCCGACCCCGAGGCCTCCTGGGGCCACCGCAAGAACAACCTGCGCCACGATGAGGACGAGCTGTTCTTCGGCTACTACCTGTCGGACGCGATCATGGTGCCGGACGAGCACGGCCCGCCGGTGCCCGAGCTCGCCCGCACCATGACCGCCTCGTCGTGCCGCCACGACCCCGTCCCCGCCTTCACCCCCATGCTGACCGCGATGCCCGCCGCCGGCATCCCGCTCGGCGACATCCTGGCCGACTCCGGCTACTCCCACCGCGTCCCCCGGCACTGGGCATCCCCGCTCCGCGCCGCCGGCGCGCAGCTCGTCCAGGACCTGCACCCCCATGACCGCGGCCCCAAGGGCACGCACCACGGCGCGATCATCGCCAACGGGAACCTCTACTGCCCGGCCGCGCCCCGCACCCTGCTGGAGCTCGCGCCGCTATCCCGCGCCGCCACCCCCGCGCAGGCCACCCAGCACGACGCGAAGACCACCGAGGCCGCCCGCTACAAGCTCGGCCGCCTCACCGCCGACGACGAAGACGGCTACCACCGCGTCGCCTGCCCCGCCGCCGCAGGCAAGATCCGCTGCCCGCTCCGCCCGGCATCGATGACCCTGGACCGGGACCGCCCCGAGATCCTGCAGCCCCCGCAGGACCCGCAGGCGTGCTGCACCCAGCAGACCATCACCGTCCCGCCCGGCGTGCTGGCCAAGACCGCCCAGAAGCACGACTACCCCTCGGCCGCCTGGCGCCGCTCCTACGCCCGCCGCAGCGGTGCCGAGCGTGGCTTCGCCACCGCCAAGGACCCCGCCACCAACGACATCACCCGCGGCTGGTGCCGCCTCATGGGCCTGGCCCCCCTCATGCTGTTCACCGGCGTGCTGCTCGCCGTCCGCAACCAGCGCATCCTCACCGCCTGGAACGCCCGCCAGCAAGAAAATGCCCGCCGCGCCGCAAGCGGCCTGCCCCCCAGAACCCGCAAGCGCCGCCGGAAGACCCTTGCCACGCTCGCAGCCGCCGGCCCGCCCTAGCCCCCGCGACGGCACCCGGGAACACCAGGACCAGCAAGACAGCAGGCGACAGCATGCCCGGAACCCAGCACCCGGCACGAAACGCAGCAACGCGAGCACGCAACGCAAGCGGCGTGACAGCAACCGCCCCCACGCCGCCAAACATCAGACCCAAACGTGAAGACAGGCCTACACGAAACGTGAAGACCTCACCTGTGAGGTGTTCACGTTTAGGCCTGACCTGGGCAAACGAGGCCTGGGTGGCGGGCTGGCCACAGGTTAAGCGGGCGTCTGCCACACGATCTGGAGGCTGTCGTTCCGGTTGTGCGGCCCGGCGGTGCGGTTAGCGGTTCCAGCGGGGGTCGTTCTCGGTGATGGAGAGGCTGAGCTCCTCGAGCTCGGCGATCAGTTCGCGTAGCCGTTTGTGGTTGTCGAACCAGGGGCGGTAGTCGGCGAGCTGGTCGTCGGACAGGATCTTCGTGGCGGTCTTGCCGTTCTTCTTGCGGGTCCACTGGTGGTAGGGGCCGTGGAGCTGCGGGGGGTCGGCGTGGCAGCGGCAGCCGGGGTAGCCGCAGCGGGTCGCCCGGTCGGCCACCGTGCCGGGCAGGGCGAAGCCGGCGCCGGCGAGGACGGCGGCGATCTCGGCGGCGATGGCGGCTGCGCGGGCCTGCTGGCCCGGGGTGGGCGACACGCCCTCATTGTCGCAGCCTGGTTCCGTGCTTCTGCGCATTTCGTTAAGTATAAGTGCTGTATGGAAACGGCGGATGCTGAGGTTGCTGCCTATATCGGGCGCTGGCGGCCGTCGTCGGTGTCGCCGCCGGCGGCGGAGTTCGCCCGTGACGTCGTCGCGACGGCCGGGCCCGCGGCCCGGGAGCGGGCGAAGAGCCTGCTGTGGGCCGCGGGCAGGCTCGCCGACTACGGCACGGGGCTGGGACTGGAGGCCGTGCCGACGGTGCTGCTGCACCCGTCGACGGTCGAGCGGTTCACCCGGTGCGCGCCGGGCTTGTCGGACGCGGCCCGCCGCACGCTGCGCACTAACCTGCGGTTCGTCGGCCGGCGCGTGGTGCCGCACCTTTACCCCGCCGACCTGCCGCTGCCCCGGGACCGCGCGAAGCAGCCGTACTCCCCGGCGGAGATCGCCGGGTTCCTCGCGCTGGCGGGCGCGCAGCCGACGGCGGAGCGGCGGGCGCGCGCGACGGGGCTGGTCTGCCTGGGGGCGGGCGCCGGGCTGATCCGCGGCGACCTGCGCGACGTCCGCGGCACCGACGTCGCGTGCCGCTCCGGCGGCGTCGTCGTCCAGGTCAGCGGGCCGCGGCCGCGCACCGTGCCGGTGCTGGCCCGCTACCACGGCCCGCTGCTGGCCGCCGCCCGGTCCGCCGGGGACGGCCTGGTCTGCGGCGGCGCCGAGCACGGCCGCCGGAACCTCACGGGCAGGCTGACGGCCTCCCTCGACGGCGGGGGCGGCCTGCCGAAACTGGACACCTCCCGGCTGCGCGCTACCTGGCTCGCCGACTGCGGGCAGCTGCTGGGCCTGGCCACGTTCATGGCCGCGGCCGGCATCAGCTGCTCCCAGCGGCTCGGCGACCTCGTCTCCGGCTTGGAGCCGGGCAGCGAGGAGCAGGCCGTGGCCCTGCTGGGGACCGCCAGGCCGTGACCCCGCTGGCCGAGCTCGAGGAAGTCATCGACGCCTCCGGCATCGCGCCGGCGATCGAGGCGCTGCTCCCTGCCGGGGCGCGTGCCCGGCAGCTGAGCGCCCGCACCCTGCTGGCCGGCATGATGCTCGCCCTGGCCGACGCACGGCCCGCTCACCTGACCAGGGTGCACCGGGCCCTGGCCGGCCTGCCCGAGGACGACCAGCGGCGCCTGGGCGTCGTGGCGGACTGGGAGAACGGCCCGCACCGGCTAACCTACCGCCAGGTGGAGTACACCTTCGCCCTGGTCGCGGGTGCGCTCGGCAAGGACGAGCCGGACGGGCTGCCGGCGCCGGAACTGCAGCGCGCCTGCGACGACCTGCTCGAAGCCGGCATCCCGGGACAATTCAAGAACGCCAGCGCGTCGCTGGCCGTGGACTGGAGCGACCTGGAGTCCTTCTCCCGGCCCCCGCCGCGCGGGACCAGCGACTGCGCCGACCCCGAGGCCTCCTGGGGCCACCGCAAGGACAACCTCACCGGAGACCAGGACGAGCTGTTCTTCGGCTACTACCTGTCAGACGCCGTCATGGTGCCGGACGAGCAGGGCCCGCCCGTGCCCGAGCTCGCCCGCCGCATGAGCCTGTCATCCTGCCGCCGCGACCCCGTCCCCGCCTTCACCCCCGTGCTGACCGCCATGCCGGAGAACGGCATCCCGCTCGGCGACGTGCTGTCCGACTCCGGCTACTCCCACCGCGTCCCGCAGAACTGGGCATCCCCGCTCAGGCGAGCCGGCGCGCAGCTCGTCCAGGACCTCCACCCGAACGACCGCGGCCCCAGGGGAACGCACCAGGGCGCTGTCATCGCCAACGGGAACCTCTACTGCCCGTGCACCCCGCGCCCGCTGCTCGAGCTCGCCCCGTTGTCCCGCGCCGCCACCCCCGCGCAGGCCGGGCAGCACGACGCGAGGACCGCCGAGGCCGCCCGCTACAAGCTCGGCCGCCTCACCAGCGACGACGCCGACGGCTGCCACCGCGTGCAGTGCCCGGCCGCCGCGGGCAAGATCCGCTGCCCCCTGCGCCCGGCGTCCATGAGCCTGGACCGGGACCGCCCGGAGGTCCTCACCCCGCCGCAGGACCCGCAGCCGTGCTGCACGCAGCAGACGATTACCGTCTCGCCGGACGTGAACGCGAAAACCCGGCAGAAGCACGACTACCCGGCGGCGGCCTGGCGCCGCTCCTACGCCCGCCGCAGCGGCGCCGAGCGCGGCTTCGCCACCGCCAAGGACCCCGCCAGCAACACCATCGCCCGCGGCTGGTGCCGCCTCACGGGCCTGGCCCCGCTCATGCTGTTCACCGTGACGCTGCTCGTCGTCCGCAACCAGCGGATCCTCACCGCCTGGAACACCCGGCAGGAGGAAAACCAGCGCCGCGCCGCCAGGGGCCTGCCGCCGAAAACCCGCAAACGCCGCCGCAACACCCTCGCCGCGCTCGCACCCGCCGCACCGCCCTGACAGCAGTTCCCGTTCGCGCCACCGTCACCACCACAATCACCGCACAGCACGAGCCTGCCCGAACACGCCACGCAGCACCCCTGAACAGCAAAAAGGGCCCTGCGGCACCCTTCAGACAGACCAGCCCGGGCAGGACCACCGCCCGCCCGGAATGTCAGACCCAAACGTGAAGATAGGCCTACACGAAACGTGAAGACCTCCTGCGTGGGGCGCCAGGGGGTCGAACCCTGAACCAACGGATTAAAAGTCCGCTGCTCTGCCATTGAGCTAGCACCCCGGGGGTGGCGGTGTGCCCGGCGCGGCGAGACGTCGTCCGGGCCGGTCGACACTCCGAACGAAGCGTACCGAAGTTCGGCGGTATGCCGGTATACAGGTGCGCGCCTAGCGTCGCATCACCGGGGGCGCCGGCGGGGATCAGGGAAACCATGAGGTTATTCCTGATGACAGGCCGTAGGGGACTGGGCATGATCTCAGATATGAGTCAGAACAACGGCAGCAGGGGCAAGCGACTGGTCCGGGTCCGTAGTGGCCGGATGGTCGCCGGCGTTTGCGTGGGGGTTGCCGCGTACCTCGGGGTGGACGTGAACCTGGTCAGGCTCGCGTTCGGTGTCTTCACGGTCTTCTACGCGCTTGGCGTCCTGATCTACCTGATCGCCTGGGTGGTTCTTCCCGAGGACGGTGCGGACAGCTCGATCCTCGAGTCCCTCCTGCACCGGATGTAGCCGGGAACTCCCGGTGATCCGCATGCGTTTACGGGCGGTATCGTCTTATCGGTAGGATGCTCGTACGGCGGTACCCGCCGGAGCCCCCATCGTCTAGTGGCCTAGGACACCGCCCTTTCAAGGCGGCGGCACGGGTTCGAATCCCGTTGGGGGCACCAGCGTTTTCGCAGGTGAGATCGATTTCTGACAGACTCTGCTGGTCTCTTCTGGCTTCGCCTGCCGGATCGGCGCGTCAGGGACGGGCGCATCCGGTGGCTCAGATGACGCCTGGTTTGCCAGAGTTGGGACGATGCCGGCGGTGGGTCCAGCGGCCCGAGGCGGCTCGACGCTGCGGGATTCCATCCCGGGATGCTGGCGTGCGCCAGGGGGGCATGGTTTAGTGGTAGCGGGCGGCCGCGCTCGCCCGCTCTGAGCCGAGGACACCCACGCTGGAATCGGTGACGAGGACAAGGGTCACTGACTCGCGCGCTTCTCTTCTCTTCCAGTGCGTTTTCCAGCGCGTTGCGCCCGTCTTGGCAGGGTGCGTGGGGCCTTGCCGGAGGGGTTCACAGTGACCAGGGACCGTGCCCGCAAAAAGGCGATCCGCGCGCGGATGGCCGCCAGCGGGGAACCCTACAGCGTCGCCGCACGCAAGCTCGACGCCACGCCGCCCCAGGGTGACGCGGTTGTCGACGAGGTCATCGCGCGCGTGAACGCGACGCTGGCCGCCCCGAGCGCATGGTTCGAGTACCGGCGGGATACGACCTCTACCTTGCCGGAGCGGGCGGGGCGGGCGCAGCGGCGAGAGCGGGATGGGGCCGAACAACGCGGTCAGCGACAACCGCCTTCCACCGGTTTCGTCGGGAGGCTGGCCGGGCGCGCCGCCAGGGCCGTCTGGGACCGCTTTTCGCCCGAGGTGAGTCCCGCGGAATTTGGCGGGATGTTGCGAGAGTCGTTTCTGCGCAATGTCGGCGTTGGCTTCGCGGAGCCAGCCGCGGGCCGGTACCAGGTCGATTACGGCGGGTACGCGCAGCTGTACGCCGACGGGCAGCTGTGGGGCGGCCCGTCCGGGGCTCCGCTGCGTGCCAACAACCGGAGCCGGGCAGCAGAGCCAGTGTCTGACCTGCTGGAGTTGCTCCGGCTGCTCCGCGGCGTGGTGCGGGCCCGGTACACCGGCGAGGAGACGCTGCGTGGCATGCCGTGCCGCACGGCCACCGTCCAGGTGGCCGCGGAGTCGTACCTGGTCTGGATCGACGACGAGCACGTCCGGCGGATCCGCTGTGAGCGGCGGGAGGACTCCCGCCGCGGCGGTTCGTGGACGGTGACGACGACGTTCGAACTGTGGGACTTCGGCATCCCGGCGAGCTCACTCGACTGGTCGAGTTTCCCTCGGTTCGCCACCCACGATTTAACGCCGGCGATCGCCGCGGTCGCGTGACCGGCGCGGCCGGTAGCCTGTCAGCGTGGAACGCGGCAGGGAGCGGACTGAGCGCCTGGACGAGGAGTCGTCGGCCTGGCTGCGCCGCCTGGGCGGCGCGGGCGGGGAGCGGCAGGCCGCCGAGCGCGACCTGCATGCGAGGCTGGTTCGCATCGCGCTGGCCGAGATCAGGCGCCGGTCGGGCAGCACACCGGTTACCGGACCGGAGCTCGACGACATCGCGCACCAGGCAGCCGCTGACGCCATGCTCGCGATCCTGTCGAAGCTCGGCGACTTCCGCGGCGAGAGCAGGTTCATCACCTGGGCGTACCGGTTCGTCATCCTGGAAGTGTCGAGCAAGCTCGGCAGGCACTACTGGCGGAACCAGCCGGTCGCGCTGGACGCCGGGCAGTGGGAGTTGCTGCCCGACCGGTTCGGGATCGACCCGGCGGGGCACGCTGAGTCGGCTGGCATCCTCGCGGCGGTGCGCAAAGTCGTCGAAGACGAGCTGACCGAGCACCAGCGCCGGGTCTTCGTCGCGATCGTGGTCGACGAGATACCGCTCGACGCGCTGGCGGCCGAGCTTGGCCTGCGGCGTAACGCCATTTACAAGGTGATCTTCGACGCGCGGCGTAAGATCCGGCGCGCGCTGGTCGCTAACGGTTACCTGGAAGAGCCGGGGGTGGAGCGGCGATGAGCGACCTGGGCAGGCTGGAGCGCTTCCTGCAGACCGACCCGCGCGACGTCGGCTGCGACGAGGCGATGGCAATCTTGCACGTTTACGTCGACCTGGTGGTCGCCGGAGAGGACGCGGCCGGGCAGCATCCCGGGGTCGCCGCCCACCTGCTCGCCTGTGGCCCCTGCGGTGACGACTTCGCCGGACTGCTGGCAGCGGTGACCAGTGACCACGCCGCCGGAAGTGACGCCGCGGCAAATTAGGCACGAGCGGGCGCCGTGCTGACGCTCCAGATCTCGCCGGTGTCGTCGCTGGTCAGGTAGGTGAGCAGCGCCGTGGCGGCCTCACGACGGCGGCCGCGTTGTTGACCAGAATGTCGACGATGATTTTGAATTTGCCTGGCACCGGGTTAGCGGCAGACGGCGGCGGTGTCTTACCGGGGCGGGTCCGTTGAGATCGCTTGGTAAGACCCGGCGCGGAGGCGACGCGTACATGTCGGGCGGTGCTGTCCGGCGCCGCCCCGGCGATCATGAAGGAGAACGGCGATTCCGCTGCGCAACCCTGGCGACCAGTTTCCGTGGCTGCCGATCAGCACCACCGACGGGCAGGCGCTTACGCTCCCGGGCGCCTTCGCCGGCGAGTTCGGCGTCGTGCTGTTCTACCGGGGCGCCTGGTGCCCTTACTGCAACGCACAACTGCGCGCCTTCGAGCGGGCCGGCCAGTCACTGGCGGACGCGGGCATCCGCGTCGCCGCGCTCTCGGTCGACGACAAGGAGACCACTGCCGCGCTGGTCGCCAAGCACAAGCTGACGTTCCCGGTCGGCTACGGGGCCGA
>Ga0335073_10003858_pt1 | contig 20925 bp, 10 predicted proteins | sample Lox_Sample_22_FD_207093 | JGI IMG/M metagenome (GOLD analysis project Ga0335073, IMG submission 207093) | Soil microbial communities from Loxahatchee National Wildlife Refuge, Florida, United States - Lox_Sample_2.2 | ecosystem: Environmental > Terrestrial > Soil > Wetlands | place: USA...
CCAGACGTCGTTGACGCCTGTGGCCGCGAGATTCGTGCCCACGATCGTCATGTAACCGTTGATGGGGAAACCCCCGTTGGCGAAACTGGCGCCGTTCTGTACCTGAGTGATGACGGGTCCGGCATTGGCCGACGCGCCGACGGGGAGGGTCAGCATGTTGCTGGTTTGTCCGCCTATGGAGATGGAGATGTTCTGGCTGCCGGAGGCGATGGTGGACGGGACGGTGAACGAAATGTTGTAAACGCCAGGCGACGACGCCACTACAGAAGACGCTGTAACAGTTGTTCCCGACAGAGTTACCGTAACGGGGCTACTGACGGCGCCGGATGAGTTCGTGGCGCCGAGGCCGGTTGCCTGGATCGTGATCGCGTCGCCCGGGAGCGCCGGGTTGGCTACGCTGATCGTCGTCGATCCTCTGGTGGCGACAACGTTACCCGCTCCAGTGCCGGAGACGCTGAACAAGGCAGGCGCATACTGCGACAAGGCTATGGGTAATGAGTTGCCACCGAACTGGAGGGTGTATGTGCCGGCGGTGAGCGTTGATGGAATAATAACGCTCCACTCCGAAGCTGTCGCTTCCAGAACGACGACAGACTGTGTACCGATCTGCGCTCCGGCGGACGCACCCGTGGGCAGATTGCTGCCGAAGATATCGACGATCGTACCCGGTGCCAGTTGCGTCGAGAACGAAGCGCCGTTGACGACATACGAAACGATTGCCGCCCCCGGCGTCAACCCCGAGAAAATCGCCACGAAGGCGTCGCCGAGCACTTCGGACGAGGCCTGCAGATCCTCCCCGCCGAATGTGGGCTGCGCGGCGTTGCCGGTGACGGGCAAATTCCTGGAAGTGGTGGAACCGGCCGCAACCACATTGCCGTTGGCTATTGCGAGCCCGCTGATAGCATCGTCGAAGCTGCCGCCGTAATAGGAGTTGTACAGGACGGTCGTGCCGTCGGCGCTGATCTTGGCGATGAAGGCATCGCCGGTATCATCGGCATAACCTTGGCTCGATCGGCTGCCGCCGAATGTCGATTGGAGAGCATTGGAGGTGAGCTGCATGTCGGTGGAATTGGCGAAACCGCCGATAATCGCTTCGCCGGCGCTGTCGACCGCGATCGCCATGGCGGCATCGTCCTGACTGCCGCCGACGTAGATCGCATATACTAGGCTGCCGCCGTCGGCAGACAGTTTGGCGGCGAAGGCATCGCCCCATACGAAACCGCGCTGTCCCTGTAAGATGGCGGGACCACGGAAGGTCCCGTGAAGCACCGACGCGGCTGCAAGGTTGGCGGAAGAAGTGAAGCCGGCAACGTATGCCGCCCCTGTAGGATCGACGGCTATGCCCTGGATTGCATCGTCGCCCGATCCTCCAATGTAGGTGGAATAGATCAGGTTGCCGCTGGTGTCATACTTTGCGATGAAGCCATCGCCGGTGAGGATGACGGGTTGAACGTTGGGGCCCAGAGTGCCGCCGTATTTGGACTGATAGGCGCCCTTAGTCGGGAAGTTAGAGGACAAGGTGGCCCCGGCGACATACACGGAGTTAGACAAATCGAGCGTCAGCGCCAATACGGAGTCGTCTGACGAGCCTCCGAGGTATGTGGACCAGAGCAAGGCGGTGCCACTTGGATTGAGTTTCGTAACGAATCCGTCGCCAGTGTCGATCAGCGGACCAGAGCAGCCGGCGCAGAGGGAGGGATTCCCGCCAGCGCCCGCGAACGTGGCCTGCGCCGCATTGGCTGTCGGAAAATTCGAGGAGAGTGTCGAGCCGCCGATGTAGGCATCGCCGCTGGAATCGACCGCGATCGAGGTCCCGATGTCGCTGCTGCTGCCGCCCAGGTACGTGGAGTAGACCAAAGCGCTACCGCTGGGATTGAGTTTGGTGACAAAGGCATCGCCATTGGCGCCGGAATAATTCGAGGCAGCGCCGCCGCCGAATTTCGTCTGGAAGGCTCCGGCAGTCACCGGAAAATCCGTTGAGGCGGTGTAGCCCGTCACATACGCATTGCCGGAGGCATCGACGGCGATCGCGGTGGCTATATCGTCGTTGGATCCTCCCAGGTAGGTGACGTAAACAATAGAGCCGGTGGACGTATATTTCGCGACAAAAGCGTCGCCCCCGTATTCGGCATAAGCCGACCCGCCTTTGAAGGAAGGCTGGACCGCGCCGCCGGTGTGGGGAAGATTCGTCGAAAGGGTGAAACCGGCAATATAGATGTTCCCCGAGGAGTCGACGGCGACGCCGCGCGCCGAGTCGTTATCGTTGCCGCCCTGATAAGTGGCGTAGACCAGCGTCGGATCGATGACTAACTGGCGACTGCGATCGTAGACGCCGATCCGGAAGGTGACGCGCCGGCCGTGGAGAGTGAAGGCTCCGTCGATTGGCTGGCGGGCGCCGTCCTTCTGCTGATAGATCGCGGGTTTGTTCCAGCGGATGTCACCGGCGGATGTGGCGATCACGAGAGCGCCATCGGAAGCGATGCGGAGACTGCGCGCGCCGGAGAGGTCGAGGGCGATCGGCTTCGGATCGGCGCCGGGAGCCACGACAAAATCGTATTCGATTGAGTTGGATTCGCCGTGGAAGACGAGGTCGATTCCGGGATAGATGTCGTGATAGACAGCGCGGCGATACAACGCGACGCCCGTTCGCCAGCGAGAGGGATCGGAGCCGAGCAGGTAGTTGGCGCGGGCGTCGAAGGGGTCGGAACCCTGCGGGCGGGCGGAGGGATTGGATCCGGCGAAGGTGGTGACCACAGAGGCGGACTGGTGCTCCTGACCGAGGACTTTGACGGTGGTCTTGCCGGGTTCGACGATCAAGCTGTAGGCGCCTTCGCGGGCAGCGAGTGTGCCATCGGCGGCCGGTTCGAAACGCAGAGGAAGGTGACGAAGAGCGGTTGTCGCCGGAAGCACCAAGAGCGGACACGCCGCACTGACCAATAGCAGACGAAACAAACGCACGATTTCCTCCCACATTATTAAACCGCAGAACCGTGGCTGCGAGTCGGACCCGCAGTGAGGTTTAGAACGGTGTGGCGGCGGCCGGCCGGACCACGTCGTTAGTGCAGGATTAACACCTGGATGGAGCCGTCGGTTTCGATTGGGTCGCCAATGGCGTTTTGCAGACGGTGCGGGACCTGTGGGCGAGCGAGCAGAACAGCGGAGCGCACGTGGCCCGCAAAGAACAGGTCGGAGGCGACTTTTTCGCGCTCACGGTCAACTTGTGGATCGATGCGGTGGATGAACATGCGGTCGGCGTCGGAGAAGCTGATTTCGACGTCGTGCGTGCCGGCAGCCACCCATACGGCGGCGCCACGGATAGTCGAGGGACGCCGCCAGACGCGCAGGTGGTGGCGGCGTGCGAACGTGTCGGTGGTCTTTTCGAAGACCAGGTCGGGCGGTTTGTCCCCGAGCGTGAGGAGCGAGACGGGCGCTTCGGCATAGCCGCGGTCTTCTGCCATTGCGAGTAAAGTTTCGAACCTGGTGCGAGGCGTGAGACTGGCGGCGAGCGCCCATCCGGAGGCGGCGAAGGCGCGGCGCAAGGTGTCTTCGTCGCCGACGAACAGGATATTCGTGATATCGGACGGTTTCCGCGGGTGCAGCGCCATGGTCTGGAACGGGCCCGCGTCGATGATGGCCCGCAGAGATCTAAGCGCGGCGCGATCGGAAATCGATCTGGGATGCGGCAGTGAAGCGGGAGTTGCTAGCGGTTGGGAAAGCCGTATGGTCATCTCGGTGCCGGCGGGAAGCGCGATTTCCGTGCTGGCGCGGTTCATCATCGCGCTCTTCACGGCGCTGATGATGTCGGCGACACCGGAGTATTTTTCGCCCACCTGATCGATGCGCTCATCCAGTCGGCCGCTGATGGTTTCGGATGCGAGGATCCCCTGGATGCAGCCTTGTTGGTCGACGGATTCGCGGGCATTGTCCACTTCCATCACACGAGCGCTGAGGGCCGTCTCCCTGCGCGAAGCTCCCAGATTGGTGAAGGCGAGGAGGAGCGTGGCCCGCTGGTCCGTGCCGGCTCGGGAGGAGCCTTCGACTCTGCCGTGCACGACGGAGCCCTGGTACGCGCCGGCGATCACGACCGCATCCACAGAGTCGCCGGATTTCGCAGTTTCGGTGGAAATGGAGGTTTGCAGGCGAATGGGGAGGTCGGCGATGGTGGGAGTTTGCGACGCGATCGGAAAGGCGAGGAGGACGATCCATAAGTAGTGCAGCCGGCCCATCTACAGACGATCGTAGAACAGATCTGCCTCCGTCTGGCACGCGGAAACGCGGACTGACTGTCCGCCGCAGTCTGCCAGCCGGCCCAACATTACTCAGAGCGGATAGCGGTAGTGGGGTCGATGCGAACGGCACGCAGGGTCGGAATCAGACTGCCGGCGAGAGTCATGACGAGGGCCAGCCCCGCTGCTGCGGCGAAGGTCGCGGTGTCGTGAGGTGTCACGCCAAACAGCAGCGAACTCAGCCACTGGCTTTCAACGAATGCCACCGCAAGCCCGGCGACGACCCCGAACACGGCCAGTTTCAAGCCGTGCGACAACGTCATTGCGAGAATGTTGTGCGATTGTGCGCCGAGCGCCATGCGGACGCCAATCTCCTGGGTCCGCTGCGAAACGGAAAATGCCAGCAGGCTGTGAATGCCGACTGCGGCAAGAAGGAAAGCGACACCGCCGAACGCTCCAAGAACGGCGAGTTGCACGCGGCGTGATTCTGTTTCGGCGGTGACGATGGCATCGAGTGAGCGGACTTCGGAAATCGGCACTTCGGGATCGGCCTGGTGAATGATCCGGCGGAGCGCTGGCGCGAGCAGGATGGGATCTCCTGAAGTGCGCACGACTAGGTTTTTGGGCGCATACCAGGTGGAAACATTGTCGGGCTGCTGCCAGGAGAGATATACCTGCGGTTCACTTGCGCGCTCGAGACCGCGCACGTGAATGTCGCCAACCACGCCGACGACGGTGCGCGGAATATCCGCGATAGTGAAGTGGCGGCCGATCGGGTCGAGCCCGCGCCAGTGGCGCTCGACGAACGCCTGGCTGACAACGGCGACGTACGGCTGTTTATGGATGTCGTCTTCGCGGATATCGCGCCCAGCCCGGATGGGAATGCCCATGGTGGCGAAAAAGCCTGGCGTCACGAATCGCAGGCTCACGGTCGGACGTTGCGCGACATCCAGAGGGTGGCCTTCGATCTCGACCGGCCAGATGCCGCCGCCCTGGACCAGGGGCAGGAAGCTGATATAAGAAGCAGCGGATACTCCCGGAAGCTGCCGGGTTTCGCCGAGCACGCGGCGATAGAAGGGATCGCGTGCACTGAGTTCCTCGAATCGCGGCATGGGCAAGGAAGTTTCGAGCGTGAGGACGTGATCGGGATGAAAGCCGGGGTCGACCGCCTGCACCCGCCAGAGAGCGCGCGAGAGCAATCCGAAGCCCACCAGCAGCATGACGGAGGCGGCCACCTCGATCATGACCAGTGTCGAGCGGAGCCGCTGGCGCGTGCCGCCGATGCCGGAGCGGCCGCCTTCGTGCAACCCTGTCACGATTTGCCTGCGGCTGCCGAGAGCCGGAATCAGCCCGAAGACGGCGCCGGTGGCGCAGACCAGGACCATCGCCAGCGTCAGCATGCCGGTGTCGATGGACGGAATCTCGGCGAGGGGGAGCGAAACCGGGATGAGCTTCACGAGGAGCGGTAGTGTGGCGTGCGCCAGCAGCCAGCCGAGTCCGCCGCCGGCAAGCGAGAGAACCACGTTTTCGGTGAGCATCTGGCGGACAAGGCGTTCGCGGCCGGCGCCGAGTGCGGTGCGCACGGAGAGTTCGCGGCGCCGCGCCATGCCGCGGGCCAGCAGCAGGTTCGCCAGGTTGGCGCAGGCGATGAGTAGGACGCAGAGCGCGGCGCCGGTGAGCACTTTGAGCATGAGCAAAGACTGCGGCGAGATGTCTTCGCGCAGACGCACCAGCTTCACGGTGGTGTTGGCAAGCTCCTTGGGGTACTCGCGCGCGATCCGCGCGCCGATGCCTCGCATTTCCGCGTCCGCCTGTCCGATCGCGACACCCGGCTTGAGGCGTCCGATGCCAAAAATATAGGTGTCGGTTCGATCTTCGAATGCGTCGGGAGCCCAATGCATGGTGGTCCACAGCAGGGCCGCGCGATTGGGGAAATAGAAGTCCCGCGGCATGATGCCGATGATGGTGTGGGGCCGGCCGTCGAGGCGGATGACTGTCCCAAGGACCGCCGCATCGCCAGCGAACCGCGATTGCCACAAGCCGTAACTGAGAATCACACAGTGCGCCGAATCGGTATCGTCGGCCGGCGTGAACAACCGCCCGATCATCGGCTGTGCTCCGAGGAGTTGCAGCATGCCGGGAGTCAGCGAGGCGCCATCCAAACGTTGCGGCTCCCCCTGCCCGGTCAGGTTGACGGAGAGAAAGCGGAACGCCTCCATGCCGCTGAACGACTGGCTCATCTGTTTCCAATCGCGGAAATTGGCCGGCGCAACGTCATTGGTCCATGACGCGTGACGGATGTCGCCTTCGTACAGCTTCAACAAACGGTCGGGCCGCGCGTAGGGAAACGGCCGAATCATGACGTGTTCGACCATGGTGAAGGCGGCAGTGGTGGCGCCAATGCCGACGGCGCCGATAACCACGGCCGCGATGGCGAATCCGGGTGAGCGGCGGAGCGTGCGGGCCGTGTAGCGGACGTCCTGGCGCAGCACGTCGAACTGGACGGCGGCGGCGTTGGGGATGAGGTCGGGCAGGACCTCGAGCCACAAGGCGAGGGTGGACAGCAGGCCCCTTGACTGACGAAGGCGCGCGGCGAAGGCAGTCCGCATTTCCGCGCCGTACTCGCTCCGCCAGGAGGCCGGATAGAGCCACAGGAGCGCGCGGTAGAGAAGAACGCTGGCCATCATGCCCGTCCTTTGGCGAATCCGGAAGCGCGAGCCAGGCGTAGCAAAGCGGCGAGCCGGGCGGCCTCCGCTTGCGCCACCGCCTCGCCGTACGTGGTGATGCGGTAATAGCGGCGGCGCTCGTCGTCCATCTCCGGCGCCGGGCGGTCGCCGGTCTCTTCGATCAGACCCTGGCGCAGCATGCGCTCGAGCGAGCGGTAGAGCGTCCCGGCGCCCAGGCGGAGCTGATTGTCCGTACGTTCCGCCACATCCTGAATGATGGCGTAGCCGTGGCGGTCGCCGGAAGCGACGGCCATGAGGATGTGGAAGGTGACGGTCGGAAGGGGGAGGAGAGATTGCGGGTCGGGCAAATCGTGCATAGAGAGATTATATTCTATGTGAATATAGTGTCAAGGAATATAGACGGAGTGGAGCGAGTAGCGAAACAGCGCAACCGGATTCGTGCGGCTGACGCTCCGGGAATTGACGGACACGTCCGAAGGCGGACTGCCAGTCCGCCGCAGGCTGCCAGCCTGCCCTACGATAATTCGCGGATGGCGCGGCCGACGGCTTTAAGATTGGCGAGGCGCATCTCTTCGTATTCGCGGGAGACCACGATTCCGGCGCCGCCAGCTTCGAATGCCTTCTTTACAACTTCGTAGACCTTTTCAGGGTCGGCCGGCATGGTATTCGCGCCCCACGGGACGTCGAACCCGATGCCGGGGTAGATCTTCGTCTTGCCCTCCGCCGAGGCGACGCTGCGTTTGGTTTCGCGAAACACGTAGTCAGGCGAAAATCCGGTCGTGGCGAGCGCACCGAGGCCCGGCTCTTTGGTTTTGTCGTAGCCGAAGATATCGTAATAGAGGTCGAGCGATTCCTTGAGGGAGAGTTCGCTGAGCACGGTGCGTTGCAGGCGGGGCAGATACCAGAAGCGAATGCGCGGCCCCAGAATATCGTGGTAGGCGATGAACTTGATGAAGTCGGAATAGGGCGCCATCTCGGCGTAGCTCATCTCGGCGCGGTAGACGATGTCCCAGCTTGAAGGCTGGTGGTCGACGTGCCAGCCCACCTGGGCCTCGGGCTTGATGGATTTGACGGTATTGTAGATGGCCGCCTGCATTTCCTCGCGCGAGAGGCGGTATTGATACTCCCACGCCAGAATTTCGGGATAGCGGATCAACACACCGAGGAATCCGGCGAAGACGCCCTCCGCTGGTTTGGCCGTGCCGCTCATCAAACCCTGGGCGTATTGATAGAGCTTTTCGAATCCCAGCCGGGCACGCTCCGGGTCGATGCCTTGTGCGCGGCCGCGAGCGCGGCAGAATTCGCAGAAACAGATCGGCGGATTGTTGTTCCAGGGCATGATCACGTTCATGAACGGGCCCTGCCGCTCGGCGCCCCATTGCAGTCCATCCAGCTCGTAGCTGCGGAACATATCTTCGACCGTGGCGGTCCACCAGGCGCGGTACTCGGGGTGGTTCCAGCAGGGTACGGTGGACGGCCGGCCGTTGATATCGCGCGTCTCCACTTTGGCGTAATTGACGATGTGGTCGGCGGCCTCGCGGCCGGAGCCTTCCAGGATGCGGGCGTAGAGTTTCATTCCGCGTTTGCGGACGGCCGGCAGAAGCTCTGCAAAGAGGTCGCGGTTGGCGTATTCGGCGGATGGATCGGGAGCGGGATGGCGGAGCGACGTGTTCTTGAAGTACCGCTCGTGGTGCTTCACCCAAACCAGCGGCAGGTTGCGATTACGGGTATCGCGAGGAGGGACGCCGTGGTCGGGAGCGAACAACTGGATGGCCTTGCCATAACCGCCGTGGTACATGTGGCTGTACGGCATGATGGTGTTGATGGCCGCGGTGTCCTGGATGAGGTCGAGGACGTGGTCGATGCCTTCGTCGTAGAGACTCTGCGAGCTCATCTGGATAGCGTTGAAGCGCAAGGCGGGCTTCGAGGATTGCGCGGCGAGTTGGCCGGCCGCGGCCGCTGCGGCGAGGAATTGTCGACGGTCCATGGGTTCTCCGGTGAGGCGGTGTGCGTGATTCAGAACTGATCCACGCGCGGGCAGGACGGATTACCAACCCACCGCAGGTTACCAGCCTGCCCTACAAAAGACTTTACGCTTCGCGGATCCAGACGGACGAAACAATGGGGCGCGGTCCGCGTCCCCGGCCTTCAGACTGTTCCGCGGGCTCCCGATTCATGCGCGTGTAATTCGGGATGGCCATCATGGGGCTACCATCACTGAAGGCGCCCTTGATGACCACGACGCCGTCGAGTAAATCGCCTTTCCATTCGGCGGCGAGCGGCGCTTCCTTGGCGAGCGACCTGGCGATGTCCTGGTCGACTTTTTCGATGTTGTACATCAGTGGCCCGTAGCGCAGGGCGACTTTGCCCTGGTCGGCCTCGACCTTGGCGATGGCACGCACGCGCTGGACCTTGAGCGGGACAGTGAACTCGATTTTGTCGCCGGGCTTCCACTCGCGCTTGATCTCGGCATAGCCGTTCTTGACGACGAATTTGACGGCCGAGCCGTTAACGGCGATCGACGAGATCCCGTTGGAATCCGGGGTGGCGGAGTAAAGAGCGCTGACGGCGCGATTGGGTGAACGCACGAACATCGTGAAATTCTTGCCCGCTTTCGGATTGACGGTAATGCTGACTTTGCCGTCCCAGGGGTAGTTGGTGGTCTGCACCATCTCCACGTCGGTGCCGTTCACGTTTTGCACCGTGATCTTGCTGCCGACGAACATGTTGACGTACACGCCTTCGTCGCTCCGGGCGTAGGTCCAGGTGGGAAACATAAGCAGCGTGCGGGAAAGATTGCCGACGCAGCACGGGCAGGTGTGCCACTCGGTGCGCAGCGAGTTTTCATCCAACGCATTGGTGTAGTAGAAATGCTTGCCCACAAGATCGGTCGAGCCGAGCAGGCCGTTGTACATGGTTTGCTCATACAGGTCGGCGTATTTGGCGTCGTGATAGGCCAGGTTCATCTTCCACTGGAAGAAGATTTCGCCGCAGCTCGAGCACGATTCACAATAGGAGCGGTTGCGCAGTGAGTAGTTAGGTCCGAAGCCCTCGGAAGTTTCTCCGCTACCGACACCGCCGGTGATGTAGTACTTCTTGTTGACGATGTTGCTCCACAGCGATTTCACCGCGCTCTGATAATCGGGATCGTGCGTTTCCACGGCGACATCGGCCATACCGGAATAGGTGTAGACAGCGCGCACGGCGTGGCCGACGGCCTCGTATTGCTCGATCACGGGGAGGTGGCTCTGATCGTACTCCTGGCGGTCTCGGACGGGATCGACGGCGGCGTTGTAGCGGCAGTCGAGGAGAAACTTTGCCAGTTCGATATACTTCTGGCCTTTGCCCTGGCCCTCGACCTGGTTGACGAAACGGCCGAAACGCACCAAAGCCTGTTCCATTTCCTGGTGGCCGTCGTACCAGGGTTTCTTCGGCGCAGGGCCGAGATTGTTGTACCAGCAATCGGCGAGCTTTTTGGCGGCATTATAGAGGCGGGTGTCCTTGTGATCGGTCATCTGGTAGTGGTTGATGGCCGATTCGATGAAGTAGCCGGCAGTATAGCCTTCATGGTTGCCGCGAGTGGGTGGATCCCAATGCTTAAGGTTGGCAGGCTGGGAAGCGGGAACGTCTACGACGGTGTCGGGCTTGCCATCGGGGTTATCGCCCGTAATTTTCTTCGCCGTCAGAGAAGCAGGCTGGCGAAAACCGCCCCCCTGAGGGCCTTCGGGGGCATTGCCTTCGAAGAGGGCGAGGCGGATCTGAGTGATGGTGCTGTCCTGGTTCAACGCCGGGAAGAGGATAGTGGTGGACGTCTTGCCGTCAAACGGCAAATCGGGGGCCGGCTGGGCGGCGCGGCCTCCACGGCCGCCGAAGCGAGCGGCGCGCAGCGTGCCATCGGGCTCCTGCGAGACTGACACGCGCGCCAGAATCACCGTGCCATCAGCCTTGGTAACCGGCACGGGTGGAAGTGGAGCGCGGCGGGGAGCGGCGGCGGTGAATGCAGTCTGCAGGTAACCGTCGGGCTCCTGGGCGGCCAGGATGATCGGAATCCAGGTGTCGAGCGTCTGGCGGAACTTTTCGTGGGCTTTGATAATCTCGGGGTCGCCCTGCGGATCGATCATGAGCGCGATGCTCATGGATTCCACGGTCTGATGCACCCAGGCATTGGAGAACACATAGCCCTTGTGGTAGCCATGCGGCTCACCCCGCAGGGCTTTGCCGGCGTTGATGAAGTTGTCGATTCCACCCGGTCCGAGCATGAGGTCGGTGCGATTGATCTGGTCGATGCAATGGGGAATCCAGCTGCAGATCAGGGCCTTGGCGCGAGCGTTCCAGAGCGGACTGTTGATGGAGAAATTGCGCGCGTAAACGGCGTCGAGCTGGCGGGCGGGCGGCGCAGTTTCGACTTCGCAATTCAGAGTGGAAGATGCCGTGGCCTGGCCGTTATCGGCAGTTAACATGAGGACGTAGGATCCAGGCGCGGAAAACGTTGCGGTAGTGATGGCCGCTTTTGGATCGGCGAAGGTGACGGCGCCGGGCCCGGATGCTTTGCTCCAGGTCACCTTGACTTCAGGACCGGTCGGCGCGGGCGAAAGCGCTTCCTCGGGAGCGCCCGGGCGGCGAGGGCGGGGAGGGCCAGGAGGATTTCCATAGCCGGCCCAGCCGCGAAGGTAGGTTTTTCCGGGGAGGACAGTCACGCGATCGATGCCGGCGACTCCGCTGGGCGTGGCGGTTCCGGTATCAGCGGAACACCGCAGCAACATGCCGGGGACAAACGGAGCGGCGGCGGCCGCTGCTAGTGTTTTGCCGCCTGTGCGGAACAGTTCGCGGCGGCTGACCTTGGATTTGTTGGGTTGACGCGTCATGGCGTGAAATACCTCCCTGAGTGGAATTCGGCTCAAGTCTATCCTACCTCCAAACGGGTATGCCTGAAAGCGCTTGCAATCCGGGCAGCGGTTTGTTACGTTTCGGAGCCATGAGGACAACTTGCAGCGGTGGCGTGAGATTTTGGGCTTTGGCGTTCGGTGTTCTGTCGATGGGTCCGATGGCGCGGGCGCAATTCCGGCAGGAACCGGGAAAATCGTTAGGCACCGTCACTACGCAGGGCAACCTGATTTTGATGACGCTTGATGAGGGCGCGCTGGGAAAGCAAAACCTGTTTGATCTGGCCCACCGGACGCTGCGATTCACGCCCGACGGCTCCGGCTATCGCGTGGAGAATCGGGCCGAAGAGTGGGATTCGGATTTTGGTCCGGAAATGACCGGGGCTCAGGCGACACTGAAGAACTTCGCGTTTCCGTTCTCCGGCAAGACATGGAACTCGTTTTCGGTGGGAATGACCGGGTCGATCACGTTCGGCGAACCGCAGGGCGGAGGACGCGGCGGGCGCGGCGGCGGCCGTGCAGGTGCGGTTGGCGGACGGGGAGGCGGGATCTCGGTCGAGCGTTTCGCCGAGTTGGCTGACGCCGGCCGTTCGCTGATCAATACGGTGACTGCCATAAGCGTGTTCTTCAAGCCCCGCATGTCCGGCAAACGCCACCTGAAGGAACTCGATGATCGCGCCGTGGTCACCTGGGATCTCACCGAACCGGTCGGCGGCGTTCAGGATATGACGTGGACGCCGACCGTCAACAAGTTTCAAGCAGTGCTTCGGAAAGACGGTAGCATCGATTTCAATTACGACCAGGTTCACGCCGAAGACGCGATTGTAGGTCTGTATCCGATGGTCAACGCGGGCGCCGAAACGGAGATCGAGAAAGTCGCGGGCGAAGACAAAGCCGCGGTGCCGGCGCACCTCAATATCAGTAGCTTGAGGTTGAGTTCGGTGGACGGATTGTTTCTCAAGGCCGCGATTGAAACGCGCGGGTCGCTGCTGGCGGAAAACGATCCGGCAATGGCCGGAATTGCCTATCGGGTTTGCCTGAGCGCCAAACAGCCATCAGGCGATTGCTCGGCGAACGCGCACGCCGATTCGATCTGGACGATTCAGGGCGGAGGCTTTGGGCGCGGTGGCCGAGGAGGCGGCGGCGGGCTGCGGTACGTCGCCAATGGCCCAGGTGCATCGCCGGGTGTGAAAATCGAGGGCAACGTGATTTCGATGGAAGGCACGCTGCCGGGAGGATTCAAAACGGGCGACTCGATGTACGTGTGGGCATCCGCACAAACGCCGGGAAGCGCCCCGGGAGCGCCCGCGACTATCGTGGATCGCTTGGCGCCCCACGCCGTGAAACTGACAGGGCTTCGCAGCCCGAGCGTCCATTTCTTGACTGCCAAGAAACAGGACGGGCCGTATCCGCTGGTTTACGAGGCGTTCCATTACTTGAAGCCGCCGCGCGCGCAGGATCTGACCTGCACCGTCATCAAAGCGCTCGGCGATAAGTTCGACATGCTGGCTTATTACTCGGATTTCCGCATCGACAATCCGGAAGCGGGCACGTCCAGCAACGGGCCGTTGGGCGGAGGACCGAACGGCGGCGAGGTTACCGGCATCGGCGCCAATCAGCGCGGCCTGGGAAATTATTGCACGCAGGGGCGGTTCCAGTGGCAGTTCATCCAGCCGGTCTGGGTGGGAGCGAACCAGATGCAGGAATATCCGCCCGCGGACCTGAAAGACAACAATAGCCACGATATCGGCGCATACCTGCACCAGTTGGCCGAACGGACCTCCAATGGAAAGATTCCGCCATACGATTATGCGATGTCGCAAATCGGGCATGAAATGGGCCACCGCTGGTCGGCGTTCGTGTCGGCGAAAGTGGGAGACGAGACGTTTCAGCTTGGACCCACGCATTGGGCGCGCGGCCTCCAGGCGCCGGTGGCGTTCCCGTATCAGCGGCCGACAGAGGCATCGGCGATGGGTGGAGGGGTTTGGCAGGACAACTTCGATGGCACCTTCACCCAGTTGGATGACGACTACTACGTGCCCGCGACCGGCTGGTCTTATCTGGATTTGTATCTCATGGGATTCATTGGACCGAGCGAGGTTCCCGACTTTTTCATCCTACGCAATCTGACGCCGGTGGGACGGGACGCCAATGGCCATCAGATCTTCAAAGCCGACCGGACCAAGGTGACCGTTCAGGACGTGATCGCGGTGCATGGTCCGCGCCTGCCGGATGTGGACCATTCGCAGAAGAACTTCAACACCGGAATGGTGATGGTGGTGGAGCACGGCAAAACCCCGAGCAAAGAACTGATCGAGAGGACGAACGGGATCCGGCTCCGATGGATGGATTACTGGGAGACCACTACTGGGCATCGGTCTACCATGACGACCAACGTCAAATAAACGTGGCCCACGCTTCCAGCGTGCAGCGCCGACGCTCACGGCGGCGTGCCGGGGTCGGCCTCAAAGTTCGATCTGTCTTTTTCCGAGCGACCGCGCCGACACGCTGGTGGTGTCTGCGCGCAAGTGGGTGTGCTCCAGAAACCGTCAGCCGCTTTTAGAGGTCACGCGGCGCAGGATGCCGTCGAGTCCGGCCGCGATCTGTTCGAAGACTCCGTGAGCGGCGAGATGACCGAGAAACTGTTCGTTCGTTCCGCCGCGTGTGGCATGATCTTTCGCCAGCGCCTCGAAACTCTCTCCCTGCCGTTCCACCGCGGTTTCGGCCATCCCGAGATAGATTCGCGCGATGTAGTCTCGCGCTTTGGACGCCGGGACACCTTGTTTGGACAGCCAGGCGGCTGTGGCATCGGCGAAGGCGAACCAGGCTGCCATGGTCGCTGTGGTGCTGCAGACGGCGCTGAACTCGGTTTCGCTTTCCACGCCGAATGCCGCGCCGATCAGTGAGAACAACTCAATCGTCGCCGGGTCCGGAGGATAGACCGCGGTGGGGCTCCGCCGCCGCGCCGCCGAAGGCAGGGGCACGGCTCGGGTGACGTAGCTCGCCGGGGTCACCAGTGCGGAAACTCGCGCGACCGGAAATCCGGAAATCACGCTGATCACATGTTGACCGGCGCGAAATCGCAATTCCGGAATCACGTCGGCGGCGATCTGCGGCCTAACCGCCAGGACTACCGTCCGGCTCTCGTCCACCACTTCCTGGTTCGAACCGGCGACGCGCACTTCAGGAAATCGGGCGGCGAGCCCGGCCGCCACCTCCGGATTGCGCGGTGAGACAAGGATGGAATGTCCGCTGCCTGCCGCGTGCAGTCCGGTAACCATTGCCGAAGTAATTGCGCCCGTACCAAGGAAACCCAGTTTCATAGGTTGTCTTCCAATTCTGCCAGATTGGCGGCGGCCGGCCGGGGTGTATACTGATCGACATTTAATGGGCGAGTCGGCTCGGCCGACGTGACCCACTTTGATTGGAGATCCTCATGCGATTTTTCCTGCTGTTCGCCGTTGCCAGCTTGGTCCCTGCCCAGCCCGTCTTTACCGACGTGTTTCCACCGGAGGAGTTTGCCGCACGCCGTGCGAAGGTCTTCGACAAGATCAGCGATGGCGTCGCGGTGGTGCTGGGAACCACCGAGCCTCCCGGCGAAATGCCGTTGCGGCAGAACAACCAGTTTCATTACCTCTGTGGCGTAGTGGAGCCGCGGGCAATTCTGGTGCTTGACGGCAAGACGAGAAAAACCACCCTCTTCCTGAATCCGCGCAATCAGCAGCAGGAGAACTCCATGTACGGGCCCGGGTTGTATCCGGGCGAGGAGGCGGCGAAGCGGACGGGAATCGACTTCGTACTTCCGCGAGTCCCGACGCTCGGCCGCGGACGAGGAGCCGCCGCGGAAACGGCCGTAGCACCGCAGCCATCGGAATTTCAAGCCGCGATGGAGGTCTTCGCCAAGGATGGGCGAACCTTCTACACGCCGTTCCGCCCGGAGGTGCTGGGCAGCATTTCCTCCGGTGGACCCGATCAAATGTGGGCTGCGAATAAGAATGATCCGTGGGACGGGCGAACGTCCCGCGAAGAGGCGTTCCGCATGCATCTCAAGCTGGTGGCGCCGCGATCGGAGATCAAGGATCTCGATCCCATACTCAACGAGTTGCGCGGCATCAAAAGCCCGCGCGAAATTGCGGTAATTCGAGCGGCCACCCGCATCGCCGGACTAGGCATCATGGAGGCAATGCGCGACACCAAGCCCGGGCTTTACGAATATGAGCTCCAGGCCGATTCGGAATTTGTATTTAAGAAATACGGCGCGTTTGGAGCATCTTATTTCGCACTTATCGGAACGGGCCCAAACACGTACTATACCCACTATCATCGTGACACGGCCAAATTACAGGACGGTGAATTGGTTCAGTACGACTATGCGCCGGATTACAAGAATTATCAATCGGATGTCACGCGAGTTTGGCCGGCCAATGGAAAATTCACGCCATGGCAGAAGGAGTATTACAACATCTATCTGAAGCTGTATCAGGCGGTGATGACGTCGATTAAGGTCCACGTCACGGCCGGCGAAGTTCTCAAGGACGCGGTAGCGAAGATGGATGGGATCATGGCGTCATATCCGTTCACCGACGACAAGATTAGGGGGGCAGCCGCCAAATTCGTCGAAAACTACCGGAGGCAGGCCGCTAGCGGCCGTGGAGGCCTTGGGCACACGGTGGGAATGGAAGTGCATGATGTCCGCATGCCGACGGCGACGCTCGAGCCCGGCGAGATCTTCACGATTGAACCGGAAATGCGGATCGAAGAGCTGCATCTGGGGTTGCGCCTCGAAGACATGCTGCTTATCACCGAGACCGGCTATGAGAATCTGTCGCGATTTGTCCCGATAGAAGTCGCCGACATTGAAAAATTGATGGCGGACAATAAACATAGTTTGAGCGCAGCGCATGCGACCCTCCAGGTAGTGGGTGTTCACAACTAACCTCGTAACTGGGCGTTCGCAACTAACCTTGTAATTGTGCGATAGTTTAACGGAATTTTACTTGACCTAGAGACGAGGTCCCAATACCATTTATGGATTAACCGCAGGGATTCCCCGCTACCGGAACACCCCGCCTAACGGGATTGGCATTTCCTCAACTATATAGAAAGAAGCTCGCACAGGATTCGTGACGCTCTATGCGCCCGGGGCTGTTGCGATGCTTGCAGGCACATGGATCTCAAATCATTAATCGAAGAATTGAACGCCCGCAAGGCGGTACTCGAGACTGCCATCGTAACGTTGCGGGAGATCCAGCAGTCGATATCCGGTTCGGCGCCGCGCCTCTCCGACAGCCGCCGCGGCCGAAAGTCGATGGGCGAGGAGGAGAGGCGCGAGGTTTCCGCTCGGATGAAACGGTACTGGGAAACACGGCGCGCTTCCGCAGATTTCCCCGCATCGACCAACTGATAGCCTCGCGCCATGTTATGGCGGTACACTCGTCCCATGGCGGCGAGGGAGCGGCGTTGTATTTTTCCGGTTGACTTTTTTCTCAGTGTGCTCCGGCGCACGCGTTACGTGAAAGCCAGCGTTCGCCCCTAATAGATAGGAGACGAAACCACGAACCTCACGCGGCGTGATTTGGGAAAACTGGCGTTGGCGGTGCCCCCGGCGTCGCGATTACTGGCTGCCCGGCCCGATTCCAAGTGGGGAGGCGTGCAGATCGGCTTAAACGTGCCGTACAGTCTCCACGGACTGCCGGACACCGCCGACGACATTCTGCGCGACATGATCCAACTCAACCTGAGCGCCGCGGAATTGCGTCTGCAGCCGGTGGAGGCATTTCTGGGCGCACCCGCGCCGAATCCTGCCGTGCCCCGCGGGCACACCCTGACTCCCGAGGAAGATGCCGCGCGGAAGGCCAACACACAGGCGTTGCGCAAGTGGCGCGCCTCCGCATCGATGGGCGGCTTCAAGGCCTTTCGGAAGAAGTACGAGGATGCCGGCGTGTTGATCCAGATTGTGAAGTTTGACAATATCGACAAGTTCACCGACGAAGAAGTCGATTATTGCTTCCAACTCTCCAAGGTCCTGGGCGCGCACGCGATTTCCTGCGAGATTCCCCTAAGCCAGACCAGGCGTCTGGGGGCTTTCGCCGAAAAGCACAAGATGATGGTTGGCTACCACGGCCATACCAACATCACCAGCCCGGAAGCCTTCGGCAGACCTGAGAGCTGGGAGACGGCTTTCTCGTATTCGAAGTACAACGGAGCCAATATCGACCTCGGCCATTTTATGGCGGCCAACAATGTGTCACCCGCCGGATTCATCGATAAACACATCGACCGCATCACGCACGTTCACATCAAGGATCGAAAGATGAACATGGGTCCCAATATGCCCTTCGGCGACGGCGACACTCCGATCAAAGAGATCCTGCAGATGATGAAGGTGCGCAACTACACCTTCCAGGGGACCATCGAGTTCGAATACAAGGTGCCGGCGGGATCGGATGTCATGACCGAGATCGCCAGGTGCGTGAACTACTGTCGGGACGCGCTGGCTTGACCACCGGCGGGGACTTCGAACGCGGCTCCCTCGCGGTCATGGCTCAGAGGTCGGGCTTGATCTCGACCGTGTTGTTTCTCCAATCGACCGTGACTGTAGTGCCGTCGGCGAACGTCGTGCGTTCCCGGGCGCGTGCGGCGTCGAGGAACTCGTGATTGGTCATCTCCAGCAAACCGATGCGCCGGTGCAGCGCGGCCAGGCGCCGGATCTGACCGAGGTCGGCGTCGCTGCGGCCATAGCCGGCTTGTGGCGCGTTGCCGTATAGAAACGAACGGAGGTTATTGGGTGTGGCGGCCGTCACCACGGCGTCGTGATATACCAGCTCGTAAAGCGGAATGGGGACCGCGTCTTCATGATCCGGATCCGTGCCGGTGTTGGAGCCACGATTGAAGCGCTGCGTGGTGTAGTCGACATACGGCACGACCCAGTCGGAACCGGCCTCAGTGCCGACGATGCCCAGGTGGTGCGCCACCCAGCGAAACACCGCCGCGCGAGCGTTCATCGAATCGGTCCGCGTAGAGGGATGATCGGGATTGAAATCCTGGTCGGGCGGGATGTAGCCGAACACATCCTGGTAGCTGCCTTGCGGATGGATGCCGTGGGCGAACATTACGGCGTAATTCTTCATGACGTGGCCGAGCATGAAGCCGTTATTCAGATAGCCCTGTGCGCCGCCATCCCAGTTGTCCATCAGCGGAATGTAGCCGTCCTTCCAATCGTGCTTGAATCGGGTCCCAGGAAACGCGTCGGGAGCCCGCACCGCATCTTCATCATGGACGGCAAACTCGGGGTTCCAGGACGGCGCATCCAGGTAGTAATCGCGATACTGATCGTGCAGCCAGCAGGTGTAGCCCAGCTCGCGGCAGGCGTCGAACAACGCTTTCATCCCGTCCCAACCACCGGCCTCGGGTGGCGGCGGCAGCGCGTCGGGCGTCTGTCGGTCGTAGCCCTGATTCAGCCAGCCGGAGACGCTGATGTTCATGTGTTCGAAGCCTTGCGATTTGAATTCGCGCAGACGATCGATGTTCTGCGCAAACGTGGTGAGGCGCCGGTTCGATTCGGGATTCCTGGTGTCGTAGTTGACGCTGCCGGGCTTCTTGTTGCGCAGCACGCTGGCCCCCGCAAAGGGCGCGCCTATGAGGCTCGCCACGATGGGACGCTGCGCGATTTTATCTCTGAGGGAGACGAACAGCCCGCTGTCGATGGCATAACGGCGGTAGCGCTTGGCGAGATCCACGTAATTGCCATGCGGAAGAAAAGCCATGCGAAGACGGCGAAGATAGCCGAAATGTCCGAGCTGCGCGCGCCAGCTCGGACCCATTGAAGTGGGGCCGCCCGCGGGGTGATGGAAGGTGTACGCGGCATCGTCGGGTGTTTCGACGATGACCATCATGGCCGAATCGCCTTTGAGAAACCCCCACCACGACATCGACCAGCTTTCAATGAGATGGCTCTGAATGATGCTGTGTTCGCCGGCGGACCGGATGATTGGATGGTAGGGCTTCGGCCAGTTGCGCGGCAGCAGCGTGCTGGAGATGAGGGTGTAATCCACCTCGCGGCCATCCATTGCGGGCGGCCAGTTCAGTTCTTTGACCGATGTTCCGCGTTCGTTGGCCATGGCTTCGAAGACCAGGTCTTCGTCGGTGCCTTCGAGGCACATGGTGAACACGAGACGCAGGCCGAGTGGCGCGCCGGGATCGCGAAGGCCTGTGCCGCGAAAGCCGTCGAGCACGATTTTGACGCCGGTCTTGAAGCCGGTCGCGTAAGGCTCGACATGGGTTTGCCCGGCATCGGCCAGGCGGACGCGAAATTCGTCGCCATCGAGGGACACCAGCATATCCTGCGCCGATGACGGAACCGTCTTCCAGACCACCGGACCGTTGTGAACGGCGATCGCGAGATTGGAGGCATCCAAATCGACCGACGTCTTTTGGCCTTTGATGGCCCAGACCGCCGCCGTGTGTGTGACCGCGACCTGGGGCGTTCCGGTATCGGCGGCCGATCGCGGCTGAGCCACGGTCATCGCACACGCGGCGAGCAGCAGGCAGGTAATGCCGGTTGGTTTCATTGGAGTGCCTTTCCGAGAGCCGTCAACTGATCGAGAAACGGCTGCGTCATGGCGCCATTCAATTCTACGGGGACGTCCCAGGTCACGGCGCCATGTTGATCGACGATCTTCTTGGTGTACTGAACTACCTGATCGGCGGTGAAACGCGGTGTGCCTTTGCCCCATGTCGAGCCGAGGTAGCTCAGCATGTGGATTTGCGCGCCATCCACCTTGCCATCAGCCGCGCGGCGCACGGTCACCAGATCGGGCTTATCGATTTCGCCGGCGATAAAATCCTCGTACGGCGTCAGGGAGATCTGGCGGTAGATGACGCCGGGATTGAATGCCACGATGGCGTCGGAATTACCGGCCCGCGCGGCCGCGGCGAAGCTGGCGAAGTTCGGCGGATCCGGCGACCGATACATGGAATTCGCGAAATAGCAGCCGTCGAACCACCACCCCGATACATTCTTGCCCCAACGAAGCGACCATTCGCGAATCACTTCTTCCCATTTGCGCTGGAATTCCTTGTTCGGATACGCGCCGTTCTGCCATTCCAGCGCGGCATCGGCGGCTTTGT
>Ga0335073_10003859_pt1 | contig 20924 bp, 15 predicted proteins | sample Lox_Sample_22_FD_207093 | JGI IMG/M metagenome (GOLD analysis project Ga0335073, IMG submission 207093) | Soil microbial communities from Loxahatchee National Wildlife Refuge, Florida, United States - Lox_Sample_2.2 | ecosystem: Environmental > Terrestrial > Soil > Wetlands | place: USA...
GCTGCCTTGAGCGCGAGCGGCATCGCGCCGATCGTCTCGACGACGCCGTCGAGGCTCGCGTCGGCCGAGCCGCCGGCGCCGTGGCCGGTGCGCTCGAGCTCCTCGCGCAGCTCGTGGGTGAGCAAGGCCTCGAAGCCGGCCTCGGGCGTGCGGTTGCGGAAGGTGGGCACCTGCACCGACACCGCGCCCTTCGGCAGCGGCCCGCCGGCGGCGCTGAAGCGGTAGCCACAGGCGCCGACCGCGCCCGCGAGCGCCGCCGCCAGCAGGAGACGCAGGAGCTTCACCGGGGAGCGCGACGGCCGCTTCATGCGCGAAGGCGCGGCGGGGCGCTACCCGACCACGAAGTTCACGAGCCGCTTCGGCACGAAGACGGTCTTGCGCACGGTCTTGCCTTGCAGGTGGGGCACCACCTTGGCCTCGGCCTTCGCGAGGGCCACCACCTCGGCCTCGGCGGCCTCGACCGGCGCCTCCACCTCGCCGCGCAGCTTGCCGTTCACCTGCACCGCGTACTTCACCGTGTCGGCGACGACGAGCGCGGGATCGTGCGCCGGCCAGGCGGATTCCTGGAGGCACTTGCCGTGGCCGAGCTCCGCCCAGACCTCCTCGGCGAAGTGCGGCGCGAACGGCGAGAGGCCCACCGCGAGGACCTCGAAGGCCTCGCGCAGCGCGGCGCGATCGGCGTCCCCTTCGACCTTCAGCTCCTCGCCCATCCACGACGAGATCGCGTTCACGTGCTCCATGAGCGCGGCGATGGCGGTGTTGAAGTGGCAGCGCTCCACGTCGGCGGTCACCTTGGCGAGCGTGCGGTGGCTGCTCTGGCGCAGGGCGAGCGGCCGGCCCTCGCGGGCGGTCGCCGCGCCGGCCTTCCCGACCTCGGCGTGGGCCCGGAAGAAGAGGCGCCACACGCGCACGAGGAACCGATGCAGCCCCTCGACCTGCGCGTCGCTCCAGGCGTAGTCGCGCTCCACCGGCCCCGCGAAGAGCACGAAGAGCCGCGCGGTGTCGGCGCCGAAGCGCTCGACGTAGGCGTGCGGCGAGACGACGTTGCCGCGCGACTTCGACATCTTCTCGCCGTCCGGGCCGAGGACGATGCCCTGCGTGATGAGCCGCTTCGCCGGCTCGCGCACCGCGAGCAGCCCCATGTCGGCCATCACCTTGGTCCAGAAGCGGAAGTAGAGCAGGTGCAGCACGGCGTGCTCGGGGCCGCCCACGTAGATGTCGATGGGGAGCCAGCGCTTGGCCTGCGCGGGGTCGAAGGGCGCCTGGTCGTCCTTGGGAGACAGGAAGCGCGCGAAGTACCAGCAGGAGTCCACGAAGGTGTCCATGGTCTCCGGCTCGCGCCGGGCCGGCCCGCCGCACACGGGGCAGGTGGTCTCCATGAACGACTTCACCTTGGCGAGCGGCGGCTCGCCCGAGCCGGTGATGACGGCCTCCTGGGGCAGCAGCACGGGGAGCTGGTCCACCGGAACGGGCACGGCCTTCGGGCTCTCCTTCGTGCCGCAGCGCTCGCAGTAGACGATGGGGATGGGCGTGCCCCAGTAGCGCTGCCGCGAGAAGCCCCAGTCGCGCAGGTGGTAGTTGACCTTCTTCTTCCCGAAGCCCTTGGCCTCGGCGTGCGCGGTGAGCAGCGCGCGGGCCTCGGCGGAGCTCTTGCCGGCGGCGAGGCCGCCCTCGCAGACGCCGTCCTCGGTGAAGGCGGCCTCGAGCGTCGCCGCGTCGAGCCGCTGGCCGGGCGGCGAAGGCTGGATGACGACCTCGATGGGCAAGCCGTGCTTCTTCGCGAACTCGAAGTCGCGCTGGTCGTGCGCCGGCACGCTCATCACCGCGCCGGTGCCGTACTCGCCGAGCACGAAGCTCGCGGCCCACACCGGGACCGCCTGGCCGGTGAAGGGGTTCACCACCCTGGCGCCGGTGTCGAGCCCCTCCTTCGGCGCACCCTCGGCGGTGCGCGCCAGCTCGCCGGCCTCGAGCATCCGCTTCGCGAAGGCGGCGAGGTCGGCCCGGCGCCCGGGCGCGGCGATGCGCTGCACCAGCGGGTGCTCGGGGGCGACGACGACGAAGGTGCAGCCGTAGATGGTGTCGAGGCGCGTCGTGTAGACGCGGACCTTCTCCGACGACCCCTCGACGGCGAAGTCGACCTCCGCGCCCTCGCTGCGGCCGATCCAGTGGCGCTGCATGGACGTGATGCGCTCGGGCCAGCCCCCGAGCTGGTCGAGGTCGCGCAGGAGCTCGTCGGCATAGCGGGTGATCCGGAAGGCCCACTCGCCGATCTGCTTGCGGGTGACGCCGGGGTGGCCGCGCCAGCAGACGCCGTCCTCGACCTGCTCGTTCGCGAGCACGGTCATGCAGACGGGGCACCAGTTCACCCAGCCCTGGCGCCGGTACACGAGGTCCCGCTCCAGCATCTTCACGAAGAACCACTGGTTCCAGCGGTAGTAGGCCGGATCGCAAGTGGCCAGCTCGCGCGTCCAGTCGAAGGAGAGCCCCATCCCCTTCAGCTCCTCGCGGAACGAGGCGATGTTCTCGCGCGTGCGGATCGCGGGGTGGACGCCGTCCTTGAGCGCGGCGTTCTCCGCCGGCAGGCCGAGGGCGTCGTAGCCCATCGGGAAGAGCACGTTCTTGCCCTGCATGCGGGCGACGCGCGCGATGACGTCGGGGATGGAGTACACGCGCGCGTGCCCCATGTGCATCGCGCCCGAAGGGTACGGGAACATCGCGAGCACGTAGAGCTTCTCGGCCTCGGGCTTGCGATCGGCCTCGAAGACGCGCCGCTCCGCCCACACGCGCTGCCAGCGCGCCTCGATCTCGCCGTGCTCGTAGCGTTCTTTCATGGCCCGGGGGATGTACCGCCTGGCCCCGGGAAAGCCAAGGGTCTAGGATCGCACTTGGATGCCCGCTTTCCGGTCGCTGGTCCGCTTCCTCGCCGTGCTCACGCTCGCCGGCGCGGGCCGCGCGGCGGGCGGCGAGACGAACCTCGACGACTTCTCCTCGCTGAGCGCCTGGACCGTCGCGCCGGGCACGGGCTGCAAGGGCACCATCACCGAATCGCTCGCGGCGGGGACGGGCTACTCCGGGCAGGGCGCACTGCTCACTTACGACTTCACCGCCGTGACCAAGACGCCGAACTTCTACACGGGCTGCTGGGTGCAGATGACGCGCGACCTCTCGCTGTCGACGGTCCCGGCGGCGCTCGCGTTCTGGGTGCTCTCGCCGCCGGACGCGATGCTGAACCTCGCCGTGGAGGATTCGACGGGACAGTGGCTCACCTACCACCTGTCGCGGCCGTTCTATGCCCTGGACCCGACGCAGTGGTACCAGCAGGTCGTCGAGCTGGACGCGCCGAGCAGCTGGGCCGGCGGCAACGGGGCGATCCAGGCGCCCATCCAGGCGGTGGCGATCGAGGTGCAGAACCGCGCGAGCTGGCGCACGAGCGGCACCGTCTCGATCGACGAGCTGGGCTCCTTCGACGCCATCGGCGGGCCGCTGGAGCCCTTCGGCAGCCCGCTGTACCCGCCCCCGGACGGCGGCGCGTTCGCGGGCGGCTTCTCGGTGAACATCTACCAGAACAGCACGGTGATCCCCGACGTGGCCGACGCGGGCTTCGACTTCACGCGCACCGACGTGCACTGGTCGACGACGGAACCCGACGCCGGGGTCTACGACTTCACGCTCGAAGACCAGGTGGCCGCCGCGCTCGCCCCGTTCGGCATGCACGCGCTCTTCCTCGTGGGCGGCGGCAACCCGGTCTACGGCGACTGCGGCCCGGACGCCGGCTGCTCGGGCGGCTGCGCGCCCTCCTCACAGAAGTCGATCACCCACTTCCAGACCTTCGCGAAGAAGCTGGCCGCCCACTTCGCCGGGCAGGGGCACCGCTACGAGATCTGGAACGAGCCCGAGAGCACCCAGTACTGCTGGCCCACCTCCGCGACCGTCGACTACCCGCCGGTCCTGCAGGCGGGGATCGCCGGCGTGCACGCCGGTGACCCTTCCGCCCTCGTCACCACGGGCGGCCTGGCCTCGCCCGGCGGCGGCGACGCGCTCTGGCCGGCGACGTTCGCCTGGTCGTTCCTCGCCTCAATGCTCGAGGCCGACGGGGGCGTCGCGGGCGCGGACGCGGTGGCCTTCCACCCGTACCGCCCCGGCGGCGCTGAGACGATCACCGACGATCTGGTCCTCGCGCGCTCGCTGATCGCGCCGTACCTCGGCGCGCCGTCGATCTGGAACACCGAGTGGGGCTACGACGTCGCCGACGATGCGGACGCGGGCGTGCAGGGCGCCGCGGCCTGGCAGGCGCTCGACGACGTGCGGATCCTGCTCGCCACGGGCGCCGCCGGGATGGGACTCTCGAACGTGTTCTCGTCGGACTACCCCGGCTTCACCATCCTCGAGCCCGACGGCGGCTTCGCGCCGGCGGCCTCGGCGATCGCGGTGCTCGCGAGCCAGCTGGCCGGGCGGAGCTTCGCGGGTTTCGTGCCGGCCATTCCCACGAGCCTGCATGCGCTCCGCTTCGACGGGAGCCGCGACGCCTTGCTGGTGCTCTGGTCGGACGCGCCCGGGGGGAGCACGAGCGTCGAGGTCCCGGCGCCCACCGCCGCCGTCGGGGAGACGGGGAACGCGCTGACGCTTCCGCAAGACGGCGGGCTCGCCACGGTGACCGTGCAGGAGAGTGCGGGGCCGATCTACCTGACCGAGCCCTGGCCGGTCGACGGCGGCGTGGACGGCGGTCCGGCGGACGCCGGGAGCCTCGAGGCCGGCAGCGACGCGGGAGGAGCCGGGGACGGCGGCTTCGACGCCGGCAGCCACAGAGATGCAGGAGAGGACGCCGGGACGGGCGCCGACGCTGGCCGTGACGGCGGCGAGGCCGTAGACGCCGGGGTGGGACCGACGGACGACGGGGGCGACGGCGGCGCGATCACCCGCGATGGCGGCACCGACGGGGGGGCCGCAGACGCCGGCGCTGGACCGAAGGACGGCGGCACCGACGGAGGGGCGATCGCAGCGAACGCCGGGAGCGACGCCGGGGCCGGCGACGCAGGCCGCGGATCGACGGAGGCGCCGGACGGGGGCACGCACGTCGCGCCCGGCGACGGCGGGGCGGCCATCGGGGGCGCCGCGGGAGGTTGCGGCTGTTCGCCCGGCGCGGGCCAACTCGACGTCATGTCCGTGCTGTTGGCTCTGGCCGCGCTGCGGCGTCGGCGGCTATAGTGCGCGGCGGTGAACCCCGTCGCATACCGCGTCTCCGTTCCGGATCCGAGGACCCACCTGCTCCACGTGGAGCTCGACGTGGACGGGCTCGACGGCAAGCCGCTCGTCCTCTGGCTGCCGGCCTGGACTCCCGGGAGCTACCTGATCCGCGAGTTCGCACGCCACGTGCAGGGGCTCGCCGCCCGCGGTGCCAACGGGAAGCCGGCGGCGGTCACACGCGTCGCCAAGGACGGTTGGCGGATCGAGCCGGGCGGCACCAAGCTCTCGGTCGGCTACGACGTGTACGCGTTCGATCTCTCGGTGCGAACGAGCCACGTGGACGAGAGCCACGCCTACTGGAACGGCGCCGCGACGTACCTCACCTCCGACGGCTGGCTCTCGAGGCCGGCGGCGCTGCGCATCGAGGCGCCGGCCGGCTGGAAGGCCATGGTGCCGCTGCCACGGGACGGCGACCGCTGGTCGGCGCGCGATTACGACGAGCTGTGCGACAGCCCGGTGCATTGCTCGCCCGACGACCGGACCGTCACGTTCCAGGCCGCGGGCGTGCCGCACGCGCTGGCGGTGTGGGGGCACGGCAACGAGGACCTGCCGCCGCTCGCGGAAGATCTCCGGAAGATCTGCGAAGAGGCCGCGAGGCTCTTCGGCGGCCTGCCGTACCCGGAATACCTGTTCCTCACGCTGCTGACCGATCGGGGCCGCGGCGGCCTCGAGCACCGGCGATCCTGCACGCTCCTGTACCCGCGCTTCGGCTTCAGACCCGAGAAGGCGCGCGCCGACTTCCTGACCCTCGCAGCGCACGAGCTGTTCCACGCCTGGAACGTGAAGCGGCTCAAGCCGCTCGCGCTCACCCCCTACCGCTGGCGAGAGGAGAACCTCACCCGGCTGCTCTGGTTCTTCGAGGGCTGCACGTCTTACTACGAGCTCCTCCTGACGGTTCGCTCGGGCGCGATCTCTCCCGCGCGCTTCCTCGAGCTCTGGGGCGAGCGCATGACCCAGCTCGCGCGCACGCCGGGGCGCGCACAGCAATCGGCGGAGGAGGCGAGCTTCACCTCGTGGATCAAGCACTACCGGCCCGACGAGAACAGCGTGAACAGCTCGGTGTCGTACTACCTGAAGGGCTCGCTCATTGCGCTGTCGCTCGACATGGAGCTGCGCCGGCGGGGCTCGAGCCTCGACGAGCTGTTGCGGCGGCTCTGGGCAAAGTACGGCGAGGCGGAGAAAGGCGTGCCCGAGGATGGCGTGCGCGCCGAGGCGGAGGCGCTGGCGGGTGGGCGCCTCGACCTGTTCGATCGAGCCGTCGCGGGTACCGAGGATCCCGGGTACGAAGGGCTCGCCGCGGTGGGCTTGCGGGCGCGCGCCCGAGCCCGCGAGTCGGCCAGTGACAAGGGCGGGAGCAAGCCCCGAGAGCGCAATGACGACCTCGCGTCGTTCTTTGGCGCCCTCGTGAAGCCTGGCCACCTCACGGTGCAGGGCGTGCTCGCGGGGAGCCCGGCGGAGCGAGCGGGCCTGGAGGCCGAGGACGAGCTCGCGGCCGCGGACGGTTTTCGCCTGCACCCGGACGGCTGGCAGGCGCGCGTGGAGGGGCAGCCGCCGGGCACGCGGATCGAGCTGGCCTACTTCCGTCGCGACGAGCTGCGACGCGCGACCGTGGAGCTGGGCGAGCGGCCGCAGGACACCTACTGGATCGAGCGCGTCGAGGGCGTGAGCGAAGCGCAGCGGGCCGCGTTCCAGGCGTGGGTGGGTCACCCGCTGAACGAAGGGAAGGGCACATGAGGCGCCGCATCGGACTGGTTGGGGCGATGGCCCTCGGCGTGGCCTGCGGTAGCAAGCCCGCTCCGAAGCCGTTGCCGGCGTTGAATTTGCCCGCGGGCTGCAACCCGCTGCTCGCGGGCTACGACTGCTTCCTGCCCTACCCCACGGACTACTTCCGGGTGGCCGACGCCGGATCCCCGACGGGCTACCTCATCGAGACCACCGGGGCCGCCAAGCTCCGCGAGCCCGCCAGCGGCGTCATCCCCGGGGCCAGCGCCGACGTCTCCGACTTCCGCCTCATCGACGGCTACTCGACGCTACCGGCGGTCGAAGCCGTGTTGCCGGCGGCCATCTCTCCCGCAGGCTTCGTGGGGCTCTTCGACGACCCGGACGCGGGGCTCTTGCCCACGAGCAACATGCTCCTGATCGAGGCCGACACGGCCCAGCCCGTGCCCAGCTTCGTGGACCTCGATCCGCGCGCGCTCGAGCCCGACGGCGGCGGCGACCCGGAGCACCAGGCCATCGTGCTGCACCCCTACGTGCCGCTGGCCTATCAGACGCGCTACGTGGTGGCCCTGCAGGGCGTGCAGTCGATCGACGGCGGCCTCGTGCCCGCGCCGGAGGGCTTCCGCCGCCTGCGCGACTCGCAGACCACCGGGGATCCCGTGCTGTCGCCGCTGCAGGCACACTACGACGACGACGTGTTCCCGGTGCTCGAGAAGGCCGGGCTCTCGCGATCGAACCTGCAGCTCGCCTGGGACTTCACGACCGGCGACGAGGCGCAGGTCGATGGAGACATGTTCCAGGTGCGCGACCTGACGATGCAGTGGCTCACGCAGAACAGTCCCCAGGTCTCGATCACGAGCGTGCAGGAGAACGCGGACGACGACAGCTGGCGCATCGTGCAGGGCACCGTGCAGGGGCCGCTCTACGAGACGACCGGCCAGCCGGGCTCGCTCGTCAACTACGGGCCCGACGGCAAGGTGGCGCAGAACGGCCTCACCACGTTCACCTTCACCGCGAACGTGCCGGTGTCGGTGCGGGACCAGTTCGGCCCGGGCCGGACGGTGTCGTACGGCCACGGCTTCTTCGGCAGCCAATCGGAGGTGACCGACGGGGAGACCCGACCCATCGCGCAGGTGCTGGGGGCGACGTTCTTCTGCATCGACTGGTGGGGCATGTCGACGCCCGACGCGGTGGTGCTCGGCGGCGACATCCTCAATTCACCGAGCCAGATGATGTTGTTCAGCGACCGGGTACCTCAAGCCATGGCCAACTGGATCGTGATGAACGCGGCGATCCGCGGGCCCCTCGCGGCCGAGAGCGCCTTCCAGCGCCCGGCGTCCGGACCGGGGACCTCCACGAATGTGCAGGGGCAGTCCAACGCCGGCCAGACGGTCTACGACGGTGCGACGAATTACTACCTGGGCATCAGCCAGGGCGCGATCCTGGGGGGCGTGCTGGCCGCGCTGAGCCCCGATTTCCGGCAGATCGTGCTCAACGTGGGCGGCGCCGGCTTCACGCAGCTCATGTGGCGCGCCGAGCCCTTCCAGAGCTTCCTCTTCTTCATCGACATGGCCATTCCCGATCCGCTCGAGCAGCAGGAGCTCACCGGGAGCACGCAGGTGCAGTTCGACCGCATCGACCCGCTGACGTATGCCCCCTACGTGCTCCGCAAGCCGCTGCCGGGGAGCCCGCCGCGCCGGGTGCTGATGCAGAACGGCCTCGGCGACCTGGAAGTGCCGAATCTCGGGACGTTCCTCGAGGCGCGCGCGCTCGGCGTGCCCGAGGTGACCCCCAACGACTACCCGGCCTACCTCGTGCCGCAGCAGGCCGCGCCCATCGCCGGCTCGGCGCTGACGCTCTGGGACTTCGGGATCGACCTCGAGGCGGTGTACGCCCAGGCCGTGCCCGCGGCGACGAACGACAACCCGGTGCACGAGGGCGTGCGCGCGCAGCCGTCGGCGCTGGCGCAGATGGACGCCTTCTTCCAGGACGGCGGCGTCGTCATCGACCCGTGCGACGGCGGTGTCTGCTACGCGACGGACGCGGGCCTCGACGAGCACCTGCCGCCGCCGGACGGAGGCTGATTTCGCTCACCACGGAGGCTGACGATGAAACATCCCCTGTCGATCCTAGAGGTCCTCGCGCTGGCAGTTCCGCTCGCGGCACCGGTGTCGCTTGCCGAGGATGCGCCGATTCCCCAGGCCGCCGCCGACGTGGCCGGCAGCGCCGCTCAGAATGCACCCAACCCGCCCGAGCGGGAGTACCTGTTCACCGTGGACCCCTCGCTCCCGGCGGCCGGTCACGTGGTGGTGACCGCCGGGCTGGGCAACGTGACCAGGACCGGCGAAGAACGGCCGGTGGGCGCCGGGCAGCTCGTGCCGACGCTGGGAGCCGAGGTGGGTCTGTGGTCGCGCCTCGCGCTCTACGTCGAGGGCGGCGCGGCGTTCGAGCAGGTCGGAAACCCCGGAGGGCTGGCGTCTCCGGTCGTCTTCGAGGGCGGCGCCCACATCCTGCTCACCGACCCGGCGAGCCGGGTGTGGCGGGTCTCGCTGCGGCCCAGCTACACCTATGACTTCGACGGCTCGTCCACGCTGAACCTGACGGCGACCGGCGCGTGGAACTACAAGGCCGTGCGGGTGGCGGCCTCGGTCATGGGCTCCCACACCTTCCAGGGCGACGCCGATGCCCTCGACGTTCAGGCCACGCTCGGCGCCACGTACGCGCTGCCGCTGGGCTTCCGGGTCGGCGTGGAGGGCGTGGCCGCCGACCTCGAGGAGATCGCCGACGCGGGCGCGGAAGGTGGCACCTCCGCCTTTGCCGGCCCGACGCTGGGCTGGGAATGGGGCCGCTTCCAGATCGTCGCTGGACCTGCCTTCGGGGTGACGCCGGGCGCGATCTACGACCCGTTGCTCTTCCGGGCGGCGGCCGCGCTGCGCCTGTAAGACCGGTTCGATATCTCTTCTGGCGCGGCGCGGGTCGATCTATTCTCCGACCGTCCTTCCAAGGAGGCGACATGAAGACGATCGCTTCGATCCTGCTCGCGCTGGCCGCGGCCGCGATCGCGGGGTGCGGCAGCGACTACTGCGGCGGCGCGCAGACGTTCGAGCAGAACGCCGTGAACCGCCAGGGAAGCTGCAACGGCACCGTCGTATCGACGAACTTCTCGCACTCCGCCTGCGAGCAGGCCCTGTCCACGTGCAGCTCGCAGGATCAGAGCGAGCTGAACGCCTCGGTCGACTGCCTCAACGGCCTGCCGGCCTGCACGCCCTCGACCGAAGGCGCCTTCGTGGGCTCCGAGATCGACTGCGCGGGGAAGGCGTCGAGCGTGAGCGTCGGCTGCATCGCCGCCCTCGCGCAGGCCGACGTCCCGGCACTCGTGGGCGGCTTCACGTTCTCGACCTGCACCGACAGCGGCGGCGCCTGCAACAGCGGCAACGGCAGCGACTGCTGCTCCGGGACGTGCACCAACAAAGTCTGCCAGTGAGGCTCAGCCGCCGTCGGGCGGATACTCGGCGAGCAGCGCAGGAGTCAGACCGCCGTCGATGATGGCGGCGTAGACGCCGGGCGCAGGGGAGAGCGGCACGCGAGTCTCGTCGGTGGACGCGCTGGGCGCCCATGGACCGCCGTCTGATCCGGGGGGGAGACCGCCGTCCGGTCCCTTGAAACCCGCGACGTCGTAGAGACCGTAGCTCTGGTCGTAGCCCGACGCCCACTCGTAATCCCGATTCAGCGTCCAGTACGAGTAGCCGATCACGTTGACCCCGGCATCGAGGGCCTCGTGGAGGGCGAGCAGGTTCTGCACGAGGTAGGCGGCCTTGCCCGTACCGCTGGCACCACCGCCGCCGTTCTCGGTGACGAGGATGGGCAAGCCGTAACGCTGCGCGTAGTCGACGAGGACGGCGGTGAAGCCGGGGGCCTCCGGCAACCCCTGTGCCGGACAGCCGAGGTTCTGCAACACGCCAGGCAAGCCCTGCTCGAACGAGGGATCGCAAGGAACCGCGTTCAACGGAGCGAGAAAGCCATCCTGCGCGACCACCGCGTCGTGGTTGTAGTAGTTGACCCCGATGTAGTCGAGGGTCTGGGCCCAGTCCGCGTGCGCGACGCCCGCGTCTCCGGCCCCGACCAGACCCGTGTCGTAGACGCCCGTCGTGACCGCGTCCAGGTAGAGATGATCGTAGAGGGCCTGGACCCGCTGGGCAGCCTCGACGTTCCCGGTGTTCTGGGTGATCGGATCGAACGCAATCGTGTTGTGGGCGATGCTGACCATGGCGTTCGGCTCGGCGGCCTTGATGGCGTGGTAGGCGTCGGCGTGGCCGGCGATCATGTTCTGGATGACGCCCGAGATGCCGGCGTCGCCTGGGAGGGAGGGCTCGGTGAGGCTGATGTCGGAGAGGCCCGGGGGAAGGACGCCGGCGAGGTAGCCGCCGATGACGTCGACCTCGGGCTCGTTCTCCGTGAGCCAGTAGGTGACCTGCGTGCCGTAGGTTTGCGCCATGAGACCCGCGAACGCGCCGAAGGCCACCGCTGTCGCAGGATTCGTCCAGCCGCCGAGCGAGCTGTCGGTGAAGGCATTGACGCCGCCGTCATAGGCAGCTGGATTGTCCACCCACACCGGCAACGTGTAGTGCGTGAGGGTCACGAGGGGCGTGAGCCCGTGCTTCTGCAGCGAGGCCAACACGGCCTGGTAGTGCGCTACCGCGGTCTGGTCCATTTCCGCCGCGGTCGGGTGCGCCGGATCGGCGGGCGCCTTGGGGAAGAAGCGCGCCCACTCCAAGGTGAGGCGAAAGGCGTTGCAGCCCATCGACCGGGCCGTGGCGAAGTCTTCGTCGTAGAGATCGTACATGTCGTCGGCGAGGCCCACTGGCGGCACGCGGCCCATCCCTTCGAAGGCGTACCAGTCGTTGGTCGTGTTGTTGCCTTCCGACTGCTCAGCGGCCGTCGAGACGCTCCACAGGAAACCCTTCGGAAAGGTGATGGACACGCTCCTGGGGGCCGAGGTGCAAGAGACCAGCAGCGCGGCGAAGACGGACGCGGTGCGCGGTGGCGCCATGGGCGGCAGGATAGCCGAAGGGCGCTCCGGTCCGCCACGTTGACGCCGCGGCGGGCGGAGCGGTAGGGGTCGAGCGTGCGTGTGGCGCTGACCTTCGACGACGGGCCCGGCCCGGCGACGCCGCGGCTGCTCGACGTGCTCGCCGCCCATGGCGTGCGCGCGACCTTCTTCCTCCTCGGCGAGAACGTCGTCCGGTCGCGCGACGTCGCGGTGAGGCTCGCCCGCGACGGCCACCTGCTCGGCAACCACAGTTGGTCGCACCCGCGGCCCGAGGCGATCTCAGCGCGCGACTTCGCCGGGGAGATTCGGCGGACCGACGCGCTGCTCGCGGAGATCCGACGCGAGGCAGGGCTGGCACCGCTGCGCGGAGCGTTTCCGACCCGCCTTCCCTACGGCCCAGCCGCCGACGACCCGCGGCTGCGCGCGCTCGCCGCCCTGGACCGGACCCACGTGCACTGGACCGGCGACTTCAGCGACTGGGTGCAGCCGCCGCCCGAGCCGGCGGCGCTGGCGCTGCGCCTGCGCGAGCACGTGACGAGCCAGCACCTGGCCGGCCTTCCCGCGGTCCTGGATCTGCACGACTCGTCCAAGCGCTTCGAGGAGCGGTTCGCGACGGCCGAGGCCGTGGGCCTGTTCCTAGCCGCCGGAGACCTCGAGATCGAGACCGTGCCGGGCAGCGTTCCCTCGGCCTGAAAACGCTATACTGAGGCGTTGCCATGAATTCGCTTTCGACCATTCCCCCGGGGCTGATTCCTCAGAACCTTCGGGGCTACCACGTGGGGCTCCTGGTTCGAGGCGCGAAGTGGGCGCCGGGCGAGCCGCCCGCCGACTTGCTCAAGCGCCACCTCGAGTTCAACCGGCGAATGATCGAGGAGAAGAAGTTCGTCCTGGCGGGACCCACGCTGGACGACGGCCGACTGCTCGGGCTCGCGATCGTCGTGGCGAAGTCCACCGCCGAGGCCGAGCAGATCCTGGGCCAGGATCCCGACGTGCTGGAGGGGCGGGCCGCGATCGAGCTTCACCCGGCCCTCCTGCCGTCGCTCGACACGGTCTCGGTCAAGTACTGACGCGGCGCGAGAGGATGCGGCGTCCACCCCGCCAGATGCTGCGACTGGTCGTCAACGGCGAGGCCGTGGAGCTCGCGGTGCGGCCCCACGAGACGCTGCTCGAGGCGCTCCGCTACGGCCTGCGCCTCACCGGCAGCAAGCAGGGCTGCGACAAGGGCGACTGCGGCGCTTGCACCGTGCGGCTGGGTGGTGTGCCCACGCTCGCGTGCATCACGCTGGCCCTCGACGCCGCGGGGCGAAGCGTCACGACCATCGAAGGACTCGCGCGGGACGGCGTGCCGGACGCGGTGCAGGCGGCCTTCGATCGCTGCGGCGCGCTCCAGTGCGGCTTCTGCCAGAGCGGCATGATGGTCTCGGCCCGAGCGCTCCTCGACGAGAACCCGAAGCCGTCGCTCGCCGAGATCAAGCAGGCCCTGTCCGGCAACCTGTGCCGCTGCACGGGGTACACGAAGATCCTCGAGGCGGTGCAGGTGGCCGCCGGCCTTTGCCAGCCCGGCGAGGGTCCGGTGGGCGACGGCCTGGAGCGAAAGCCGTGAGCCGCGAGCGGAAGGCCACGCGCGTGATCGGCGGCCGCCACCGCAAGGTGGACAGCGGCGACAAGGCGACCGGCCGGGCGATCTACACGGACGACATCCAGCTCCCGCGCATGCTGCACGCGAAGATCCTCCGCTCCCCGCACCCCCACGCCCGGATCCGCGGCATCGATTTCGGGGAGGCGCTGAAGCTCCCCGGCGTGGTGGCCGTGCTCGAGGGCCAGGAGCTGCCGACCCGGTATGGCGTCATCCCCTGGACGGAAGACGAGCAGGCGCTGGCGGCCGACAAAGCTCGCTTCGTCGGCGACCCGGTGGCCTGCGTTGCGGCCATCGACGAGCTGACGGCGGAGGAAGCGCTGGAGCTGGTGCGGGTGGACTACGAGGTGCTGCCCGCGCTGCTCTCCGTGGACGAGGCGCGCGCGCGGCCGGACGTGAAGATCCACGATCGCAACAAGGATGGCAACGTGAGCAAGGCGGTCGATCTTGCCTTCGGGGACGTGGAGGGCTCGCTCGCCGGCGCCGCCGTTCTCGTGGACGAGCGCTTCTACTACGAGGGATCGACGCACGCGCCCATCGAGCCGCACTGCGCGGTGGCACAGGCGGACGGCGACGGCAACCTGACCGTCTGGTCATCCACCCAGATTCCGCACTACGTGCACCGCGCGCTCGCGAAGGTACTCGGGATCCCCGAGAAGAAGATCCGCGTGATCCAGCCCTTCCTCGGCGGCGCCTTCGGCGGCAAGAGCGATCCCTTCTGCCTGGAGTTCTGCGTCGCCAAGCTGGCGCTGAAGACCGGCCGGCCGGTCAAGATCCTCTTCACGCGCGAGGAGGTCTTCTACGCGCACCGCGGGCGCCACCCGATGCACATGCGGTACCGGGTGGGCACGGATCGCGAGGGCAAGATCACCGCGGTCGACGCCAAGATCGACATCGACGGCGGCGCCTACAGCTCGTTCGGTCTCGTGACCGCGTACTACGCCGGCCAACTCCTCACGGGGCCCTACCGCTTTCCGACATACCACTTCGATTCGACGCGCTGGTTCACCAACAAGCCCTGCTGCGGCCCGAAGCGGGGGCACGGCAGCGTGCAGCCCCGCTTCGCCTTCGAGGTGGCGCTGGACATGGCGGCCGAGAAGCTGGCGCTCGACCCCATCGAGATCCGGCGGCGCAACTTCATCGGCGAGGACGTGCAGACCGTCAACGGCCAGCGCATCACCTCGAACGGCTTCGTCCAGTGCCTCGACGCGGTGGAGCGCGCCTCGGGCTGGAAGGAGCGCTACGCGACGCTGCCGCGGGGGCGCGGCCTCGGCGTGGCGGGCAGCATGTACATCAGCGGAACCGCGTACCCCGTCTATCCGAACGACATGCCCCAGAGCGGCATCCAGGTGAAGCTCGACCGCAGCGGGCGCGTCACCGTGTTCAGCGGCGCGTCCGACATCGGGCAGGGGAGCAACAGCGTCCCGGCGTACATCCTCGCCGAGGAGCTGGGCTGCCTGCCGGAGGACGTGGTCTGCGTCGTCTCCGACACGGACCTCACACCGGTCGACCTGGGCGCTTACAGCTCGAGGGTGACCTTCATGATGGGGCTCGCCTGCATCGAGGCGGGACGCAAGCTGCGCGCACAGCTCGACGCGGCGGTCGCCGAGAAATGGGGCGTTGCGCCCGGCGACGTGACCGGGGAGCTCGGGACGTTCCGGGAGAAGGACGGCGCACGCAACCTGTCGTTCGTCGAGGCCGTGCGCCTGGCCGAGGCGAAGTTCGGCACGCTCGGCTCCACCGGCAGCTACCGCACGCAGAAGCTGGGCGGAGACTACCGGGGCGGGACGATCGGCGCCTCGCCCGCGTACTCGTTCACGGCCCACGTGGCGGAGGTGACCGTCGACGAGGAGACGGGAATCATCGAGGTGCCGAAGCTGTGGATCGCCCACGACTGTGGGCGCGCGCTGAACCCGGCGCTCGTGGAAGGGCAGATGGAAGGCTCCGCGTACATGGGCTACGCCGAGGCGCTTTTCGAGGAGCAGAGCTTCACGGACAGGGGCCTCCACAAGGGGCCATCGCTCCTGGACTACCGGATCCCGACCACGCTCGACACGCCCGACATGCAATCGCTCATCGTGGAGAGCATCGACCCGACAGGCCCCTACGGTGCGAAGGAGGCCGGGGAGGGGCCGCTCCATCCCTCCATCCCCGCCATCTCGAACGCCGTCTGGAAGGCCGTGGGCATCCGGCTCACCGAGCTCCCCTTCACGCCGGCGAAGGTGCTGCGGCTGCTGCACCAGAAGCGAGAAGGCGCCGCCAAGGTAGCCAGGGCGAGCTGACGGATGCTGACCCTCCCCCCCTTCGAGCACCACGCGCCCCGGACGCTCGCCGAGGCGCTGCGCATCCTGGGCGAGCACCGCGGCGACGCCCTGCCCATGGCCGGCGGCACCGACCTCGTGCCGAACCTCAAGCACCGGCTCTACGACGCGAGGCACGTGGTCTCGCTGCGGGGCCTGCCGGAACTCCGCGCCCTGCGCGAGGAGGCCGACGGGACGATCGTGCTAGGCGCGCTCACCGGCATCGCCGAGCTCACGCGCGCGCCGCTGGTCCGGGCGAAGCTGCCTTCGCTCGTGCAGGCGGCTGCCCAGGTGGCCGGGCCCCAGCTGCGCGAGATGGGCACGCTCGGGGGCAACCTCTGCCTCGACACCCGCTGCGTCTACATCAACCAGACGCACTTCTGGCGGCAGGCGCTCGGCTACTGCCTCAAGAAGGACGGCACGGCCTGCCACGTCGTCGCCGGCGGCAAGCGCTGCGTGGCGGCGGCCTCGAACGACACGGCGCCGGTGCTGCTCTCGCTCGGGGCGCGGGTGAAGCTCGCCTCGCCGCGCGGTGAACGCGTGCTCCCCCTCTCGGAGCTCTACGTCGCCGACGGCGTGCGCAACACCGTGCGCGAGCCCGACGAGATCCTCGTGGAGGCGAGGGTCCCGCCGCGCCCGGCCGGGCTCGCGGCGGGCTACGCCAAGCTGCGCGTCCGCGCAGCGATCGACTACCCGGCGCTCTCCGTCGCCGTGGCGCTGCTCCGCGAGGAAGAGCGGGTGACGAAGCTGTCAGTCGTGGTGAGCGCGCTCGCCGCGAGACCGCACGAGGTGCGGGGACTCGATCGCTTCCTGGGCAAGCGCTGGGGACGCGGGCTCGCGGACGAGATCGGCGCCCACGCGCAGAAGCAGTGCCATCCCCTCACCAACATCAACGTCGATCCCGATTGGCGGCGGCAGGTCCTGCCCGTGTACGTGCGCCGCGCCTTCGCGGCCGCGGGCGCCCTGGGCTAGCCAGGCTAGGCCAGTACGGGAAGCTTGTGTGTGGCGGGCTGCCGCGCCTTCCAGTCCTGGACCTTCGGGCAGCCGGGATCCGGTTGCCACCAGTCGCCGGCGGCCTGGGAAACGACGCGGCAGCCGCCCCGGCAGAGCGAGAGGTAACTGCACGACGCGCAGGGCTCCGGCGCGCGCTTCACGTAGTCGCGGAACGCGCCGAACCCATTCTCCCACACGCCCTTCTCATGGACGTCGCCCTCGTCGGGGCCGCCGAAGCTGCAGCCCATCCACTGGCCGTTCGGCATCACCGAGGCGAGGACGTCGCCGCCCACGCAGCCCATCACGCCGAAGAAGTCGACGAGCCGCTTCGGCGGATCGTGGGCGTAGACCATCGGGGAGAAGCTGCAATCGAGCTTGATGCGCATGCGGTAGCGGAGCGCGTACCAGAGCGCGCGCGGGTAGAGCTTGCGGGCCTGCCGGGGCGTGAGGTCGCGGTCCGCAAACACGCCGCCGCCCCGGCCGGCCGGCTTGAAGCGCAGAAGCTCGACCTCGGAGAGGCGGAGCCGCTTCGCGAAGGCCACGATGGGCGCCAGTCGGTCGGCGTTGTCGCGCGAGACCACGCAGTTGATGCCGACGTGGCGCGTGTGCGCGCGCAGCAGGCGGAGCGCGGCCTCGGCCCGCTCGAAGCCGTCGTAGCCCCGGGCGGCGCGGTAGTCGTCTCCGAGGCCGTCGAGGCTCACGTTGATCTGACCGAAGACGTCGGCGGCCTCCCGAGCGAACACTTCGTCCACCGGGAGCCCGCTCGTGGTGAGGTTCGGCACGAGGCCGCGCGCGCGGGCGTGGCGCGCGACGGGCAACAGGTAGGGGAGATCGACGGCTTCGCCGCCGCCCAGGGCCACGTGGAAGACGCCCATGTCGGCGAGTCGATCGATGGCGGCCTTGGCCTGCGCCTCGCTCAGCGCCGGGCCGTCGGGCGTGGCATCGACGTAACAGCCCGTGCAGCCGGCGGAGCAGCGCCGCGAGATGACGAGGTGAACCTCGGTGGGCGCAGAGAGGGGGCCGTCCCCGAGCGCCGCCTCCTGTTGCCACAGGGGGTCTTCCGCGAAGCCGAGGGACCGCGCGTAGTCGCGATCGACGTAGGCCAGACCGCGCGGCCGGTGAAGCGCGATGATGCCGCCGAACCGCTCGTACCGAAATCGCGGCTCCTGCTTCATCCGGGAGAAGGCCCCTCGGCCTTGGGAACCCCTCGGCTTCGCCAAGACCTCACCACCGCCGACACGATCAAGGTCGCCGCGGTGACCGCGACGGAGCCGAAGAGCAGAAAGCTCACGTCCACTCCGAGCGAGCTGGAGTTGGGGTTGTACCCTGGGACGACTCGCAGGATGCGGCCGCGCCGACGCGCGATCATCGATCGGCCCCTTGCTCGATCGTGGTGATCACGAGATCGGTCAACCCGCACGCGTCGATGGCGCAGAACGCCAGGCTGGCCGCGGCGCCCGCGCTGACCAGGACGTGAACGAGCCGGCGAAGCCCCCGCGGCGCGGAAGCCCGCAGGTAGACGCCTTGCAAGGTGGCCAGCAAGACCCCGCCGCCCGCGATGATCGAGACGGCCACGCCGACCCTCCGGCTCTCGACGAAGGTGAGCAGGGCCATCACGACGGCGATCGGGCCGAAGAGTCGGGCCTCGAACGGCAGGGGCCAGAACGGCGCATGGCGCCGGAGTATCCCGAGGGTCAAGGCGGCGAGCCAGCCGCCGAGCAGCACGAGGCCGCCGCGAAAGAGCCAGAACCAGAGCCTCAGGTTCCGTGCGACCCGGAGCTGCGCCCGGGCCAACTCGCGCGCCAGCGGGTCGTCGGAATCGACGTAGCGTTCGAAAGTGCTCATCGCCGCCGCAAATTGGTGCTGCGACACGGCGTCCTGCGCCAACGAGATGTCGGCCCGGTGCGCGTCGCCAGTCCCGGGATAGTCGTGCAGGACGACGCCCAGCCAGTGGGCCGCGCCGTCGAAGTCCTGCCGCTGCCGCAGGATGTTGGCCAGCCAGAAGCACGCCCGGGGACGGAGGGGAAAAGCCGGGTAGCGATCGATCACCTGAGACATCCGCGGAACCAGCTGAGCGCTCGGGTGACGTGCGAACTCTCCCAGGATGGCCTCGTATTCTGCCAGAGCCTGCGGGGCCGGCGTGCCATTGCGCACGAGATACTGCTGACGGTCTGCGGACAGACGCGCGTAGGGTCCCTGGGGGAACGCAGCGACGTAGTCGCCGTAGAGCTTGGCCGCAGACAACGGATCGCGCAGGTGCTCATCGGTGATGCGCGCGCGCTCGTAGAGGACCCGGCCGGACGACGCCGAGCCCGGGGGCTCGTGAGCGGAGGCGAGCGCGGCCAGTGCATCCGGTACCTTGCCCTGCCGCTCCAGCGCGAGCGCCACCTCGACTTCCGGCGGTGTCGCGGGTGGAATGAGACACAAGCCGAGCGCGAGGAGCGGGCCCACCGGCGCACTCTACCGCCATCGACCAAGCAGGAGAAGCCTGGCGCGCCGGGTTGACCTCGACGGCGGGCGGGAGCAGCATCATCGCGTGGCTTCCGTGCCCCCGAAAGCGCCTCACCTCACTCCCGTCCCGCCGCCGCGCGGTGAGGGGCGGGCCCGGGACGCGCTCCGGCGTGCGGTTTCCAAAGCGGCCGCGCTCCTCATCCTCGCGGGCGTCGGGGGCGCCGCCGGCGCTCTCCTGACACCGGGCCTCTCCGGGCAGCGGATCCCGTACGACGAGAAGAGCCTCGGGCAGATCGCCACCACCACGATCAAGGCGTCGCGCGACTACGACATTCCGGACGAGGAGACGACGAGACGCAAGCGCGACGAGGCGGTCGCGCAGGTGCGACCCGTCTACGACCTCGACGGCTCGGCGCTCTCCGAGGTGCAGAGCCGCATCCGCGACGGCTTCGCCTCGATGCGCGGGCGGCTGGGCGTGGCTCCGGATGCGACGGTTGCCTCTCCGGCCCCCCCTCCGGTGGACCCGGAGGCCCTACGCGCCGAGCTAGTAGCCAAGTTGCAGACCCCGATCGAGCCGCGGGACTTCGAGTTGCTGGCCAAAGAGGGCTTTTCCGAGAAGGCCGAGCAGGTGGAGCTGGAGTTGGTCGCCCGCGAGATGTCCGCCGGGCAGGACACTCCCCGGCCGCTGGTCAGCGATCGCGAGCTGCTCGGCACCGACCGGCAACTGGGGATCTTCATCCGCCCGCTACCGGAGGGGACTCCCGGTGGCGACGTCGTCACCGACTTCGACGCCGTACGGGATCTGGCCTCGGCGCGAGCTGACGTCGAACGGGCCGCAGTGGACTCCCACCCGGAGCTGGCGCTCCCTGTCCGGCGCGCGCTGGCCCACCTGGCCCGAGGCGCCCTCCGGCCCAACTTGACTTACGATTCGGCGGAGACCGAGCGCAGGCGCCTGGACGCTTACCAGGGCGTCAAGCCCGTCGTCATCCAGATCAAGAAGGGCGAGAAGATCGTCGGCGACGGCGAACGCATCGAGCAGCGGCACCTCCTCGAGCTCTCCGGGATGCGCTCGCAGGCGCGCCCCGGCCAGCTCGCGCAAGCACGGCTGGGGGGCGGGCTCTTTGCCGCGCTCCTGGTCTTTCTCTGTTACCGATTCGGCCGGAGGCAGCTGCGCGGGTTCGCGCCCCGCCGCAAGGATGCCTTGTTCGTAGGCATCTTGCTGGTCGGCAGCCTCGCGCTCGCGGCCGCCGCATCCTCGGCGGGCGAGGCTCTCCAGAACCGGGCGAGCTGGGTGCCGGTCGATGCCTTCGCTTACGCCATTCCCATGGCCGCCGGCGCGATGCTGGTTCGACTCTGTCTGGGGCCCGAGCTGGCCCTTCTTTATTCGGTCGTTGCGGCGGCCCTCTTCGGCCTCCTCGAAGGCAACTCGCTTTCGCTCGCCGTCTTCTGCCTCGGCGGTTCCGTGCTCGCCGCGGATCGGGTGGCCCGGGCGCAGAACCGGGCGGGCGTCTTACGCGCCGGCCTCTGGACC
>Ga0335073_10003860_pt1 | contig 20920 bp, 17 predicted proteins | sample Lox_Sample_22_FD_207093 | JGI IMG/M metagenome (GOLD analysis project Ga0335073, IMG submission 207093) | Soil microbial communities from Loxahatchee National Wildlife Refuge, Florida, United States - Lox_Sample_2.2 | ecosystem: Environmental > Terrestrial > Soil > Wetlands | place: USA...
AAAAGCAGATCCTTCGCTTCGCTCAGGATGACAGCTTTCATACCTGCTATAACTTTGTGAGTGATGAATCATTTGGGGCGTATTCGGACACTGCGTAAGCAGATGCAGTTGCAGGGGATTGAGTCTGTGCTGGTGACGCATTTGCCCGATGTTCGCTATCTTTGCGGATTTACCGGGTCGAATGCTGCGCTGGCTGTTACGGCGAAGCGCGCGGCCATGTTTACCGATGGGCGTTATACTTCTCAGTCCAAAGAGGAGACGCAGGGAGCTCGCGTCGTGATTGCCAAGAAGTCGGCGCTGCGCGAGGCTTGCGTCTGGCTGGAAGAGTCGGGCGTGGCGCGGGCATATTTCGAGCCGGAGCAGACTACGGTTGCTGCGCTCGATATGATGCGCGAGGCACTCAGCAAAGGAAAGCGGCGCGGGTTCTTTCAGCCTTTGAAGAAGCCGGTTGTTTCGGAACTACGCATGGTGAAGGATGCCGATGAGCTGCTGCTGATGGAGAAGGCGGCACTGCTCGGGTGCAATTTGTTTACGGTGGTGCTGCCGCATATTCAGGCTGGCGTTGCTGAGTCGGAGATTGCGGCTGACCTTGAATTTTTTGCGCGCAGCATGGGCGCAGAGGGCATGTCGTTTGAGACGATCGTGGCTTCGGGGAAGCGCTCGGCGCTTCCGCATGGGCGTGCGACGACGGCCAAGGTGCCGGGGCGCGGCTTCGTGACGCTCGACTTCGGTGTTATCCTCAATGGTTATTGTTCTGATATGACGCGCACTGTCCACATGGGCAAGCCGGGCAGCCCGGAGCAGTTCGCGTATGATGCCGTACTGGAGGCGCAGGAGGCTGCGGTGGCCGCAGTAAAGCCGGGCGCGACGTGCGGCGAAGTGGATGAGGCTGCGCGCAGTGTGCTGAGCAAGGCAAAGCTGGACAAGTACTTTACACATTCAACCGGGCACGGTGTTGGGATTGAGATTCACGAGCCGCCGCGGGTTGCGGCCGAGCAGAAGCAGGTGCTCGCTCCAGGCATGGTGATTACAATCGAGCCGGGCATTTATATCGAAGGGAAATTTGGTATTCGCATTGAGGACATGGTCGCGGTGACCCCGAGCGGCGGCAAAATTCTGACGCCAGCGCCGAAGGCGATGATCCAGTTGTAGCGAGACATTCAAAGATGAACCCAGAAGAGATGAAAGAACTCAAGGAACTGATTGAGTTCCTGAAAGAAAACAAGATTGGCGAATTTGACCTGGAGCGCGGCGACCTGAAGGTCCGCATCAAGTTTGCTCAGGAGGGTGCTACGGCAGACCTGGCGAGTTTGAGCCGTTTGCTGGCGGCTGCGCCTGCTGCCGCGGTTGCTGCTCCGGTGACGTTGCCTGCGGTGCAGGCTGCTGCTGCACCGCCGACTCCGGCGGCTGCTCCGGCTCCTGCTGCTGAAAGCGAAGACGCTTCGCTGCATATTGTGAAGTCGCCGATTGTGGGGACTTTTTATGAGTCGCCGTCGCCGGGGACTCCGGCCTTTGTGAAGATTGGCGATGTGGTGGAGCAGGGGCAGGTGCTCTGCATCATCGAGGCGATGAAGCTGATGAACGAGATCGAGTCGGATGCGTCGGGCGAGATCGTGAAGCGCTTTGTCCAGAACGGCCAGCCGGTGGAGTACGGCCAGCAACTCTTTGCGCTGCGTCCGCACTGAAATGTCTGTGAGAAGAACATATCCCTCGGGGGCTGAAGCCCCCGATACTTTTGACACTCACGGCACGGCTGAAGCCGTGCCCCTTCAAAGAAAGACTTTGCCGCAAGCGTCCGGGAAAATATGTTTCGTAAGGTTTTGATCGCCAATCGTGGCGAAATTGCGCTGCGTGTGATTTGTGCCTGCAAGGAACTGGGCATTCGCACGGTGGCTGTGTATTCCGAGGCGGACCGCAACTCGCTGCATGTGCGTTTTGCGGATGAGGCCATCTGCATTGGACCGCCGCGCTCGTCGGAGAGCTATCTCAACGTTCCTGCTGTGATCAGTGCGGCTGAGATTGCCGATGTTGAGGCGATTCATCCGGGTTACGGGCTGCTGAGCGAGAACGCCAACTTCGCAGAAGTGTGCCGCGCTTCGAACATCAAGTTCATTGGGCCGACGCCGGAAGTGACGCGGCTGATGGGCGAGAAGGAAAAAGCGCGCCAGGCGATGAAGAAGGCCAAGGTGCCGATTCTGCCCGGTTCAGATGGCGTGATCCAGAGCGAAGACGAGGCGCAGGAATGGGCGAAGACGGTCGGTTTTCCGGTGATCCTGAAAGCGACTGCGGGCGGCGGCGGGCGCGGTATGCGCGTTGTGCGCTCGGCGGAAGAACTGCCGGGGCTTTTTCAGGCGGCGAGCAGCGAGGCGACGAATGCCTTCGGCAACGGATCGCTCTACATGGAGAAATTCATCGAGCGTCCGCGGCACATTGAGTTTCAGATTCTGGCCGATGAGCATGGTAATGTGCTCTCGCTGGGCGAGCGCGAGTGCTCGATTCAGCGACGGCATCAGAAGCTGATTGAGGAAGCTCCGTCTTTGCAGGTGACGCAGAAGATGCGCGACGACATCGGCAAGACGCTGAAGAAGTCGCTTGAGCACGTTGGCTATCAGAATGCGGGCACGATTGAATTCCTGATGGATGAAGACGGGAAGCTCTACTTCATCGAGATGAACACGCGCATTCAGGTCGAGCATCCGGTGACAGAGATGGTGACGGGTATCGATCTGGTGAAGGCGCAGCTGCGCATTGCTGCGGGCGAGAAGCTTTCGAGCATTCTGCCGGAGCCGACGACGATTCGCGGGCATGCGATCGAGTGCCGCATCAACGCGGAGCATCCGGGAAAATTCACGCCTTCGGCGGGCAAGATTACGGTCTTCAATATCCCCGGCGGCAATGGTATTCGCGTGGATACGGCGCAGTATGCGGAAGGCATCGTGCCTCCTTATTATGATTCGCTGATTGCCAAGCTGATTGCACATGGTAAGGACCGAGATGAGGCAATGGCGCGGATGCGGCGCGCGCTGGATATGTTTGTGGTTGAAGGGATTTATACGTCGATTCCGCTGCATCGCGGGATTTTCGATGATGAAGAGTTCCGCGAGGGTAAATTCGACACCAAATTTATGGAGCGATATTTCGAGCGCGAAAAAGAGCGCAAGGAAGCGGACGGGATTCAGCAGGATTCAGCGCTTCCGTAGCGAATACGACGCTATTCATCTTCCGCTTCACTTTGGCTCCCGGCTCCATGCGGCGAGCGATGCTGGATCTGCGTGACGCACATCACCGAATAAGAACGGGCCGGGATCTAGGATGATAGCCGTTCGTGAAGAGAGGAGATTTCGAATGACTATCCCAAAGACTATGAAAGCAGCGGTCGTCGAGAAATTCGGCGCGCCTCTGGTGGTTCGAGAAGTTCCCGTCCCGACGCCCGGGCCGGGGCAGGCCTTAGTGGAAATCTACGCAAGCGGAGTCTGCCACACCGATTTGCACGCGGCCGACGGCGATTGGCCGGTGAAGCCGACGGTTCCATTCATACCCGGCCACGAAGGCGCCGGGCGGGTGGTCGCGCTGGGGCCCGATGTCACGCATTTGAAAGTAGGCGACAGAGTCGGAATCGCGTGGCTGCACAGCGCCTGCGGACATTGCGATTTTTGTTTCTCCGGTTGGGAAACGCTGTGCCCGCAGCAGGAGAACTCGGGATATTCGGTGAACGGAAGTTTCGCTGAGTATGCACTGGGGCAAGCTGATTATCTGGGACGAATCCCCGAGAGCCTTTCGTACGTGGACGCGGCCCCGATCCTCTGTGCCGGCGTGACCACCTACAAGGGCCTGAAACAGACTGCCACCCGGCCCGGCGACTGGGTCGTGATCTCTGGAGTCGGCGGCCTGGGCCATGTGGCGATTCAGTACGCGAAGGCCATGGGGCTGCACGTCGCGGCGGTAGACCTGGGACCGGAAAAAATGGCGCTGGCGCAGGCTCTTGGCGCCGAGATTACGATCGATGCGAAAACCCAGAACCCGCCGGCTGAGATTCAAAAGCAGATTGGCGGGGCGGAGGGAGTTCTGGTGACGGCGGTTTCAACTATTGCCTTCAAGCAGGCGATCGGCATGCTGCGCCGCGGCGGAACATGCGTGCTGAATGGTCTGCCTCCGGGCGAATTTCCTGTTTCTATTTTCGACATGGTGCTGAACGGCTACACCCTTCGCGGATCGATCGTGGGGACGCGCCTGGATCTGGAGGAAGCGCTCATGTTCGCCGCCGAAGGCAAAGTAAAGGCGACCATCGAAACGCTGCCGCTCGAGTCCATCAATGACACGTTTGACCGGCTCAAGGCGGGGAAGGTCAACGGCCGCGTGGTTCTGGGAATTGGGAAGCAGGCTGTTGAGAGAACGGAAAAAGAGCTTATGACCGTGGCGTGAACAGGGGGGCATGATTTCATCGGCATTGCATGGCTTGCCCGCTCGATGGAATCTTCACAACGCACGAAAGGGGACTGCTGACCGATCCAGCGTGACTTCGGCCGGGAGTCCTCAGCCGTGCGGCGCTGTCAGCTGCGTGATCTCATTCTGGAGTGATGCCCAGGACGAAGCGGAGGTGATCAGCAACATACGGTCGTTTCCCTCAAGCAGGGTATCTGGATGCGGCAGCAGCAGATGCTCTCTTCGCATCACCACTACAATCTCCAGATCGTCCTGCCCCAATTCATTGTAGAAATTGGTGATGGACTTTCCAGCGAACCGGCTTTCCGGCCGCAGCAGGCACAGTTGCAATTGTTTTCCGCCGGGCAGGTCGAACCTTACCTTCGACCGCAGCAAGCGGAGAAGATCCAAATGTCCAATCCTGTCCGTTGCAGGAGCATTTCTTCTTCCCAGCAGTGTGAGGGCTACGCGGATTTGCTCTACATGGTGCGCCGGGGAATCTTCCCGCAACGGCACCTGCGCCTCGTACAGGCTGTCGTAGCGCAGGCCCTGTGACAACCACATCTGCACCAGATAGCTCAGCATCACGGCCGCAGCGGCCGGTACCAGCAACTGGTATCCGCCAGCCATCTCCGTCACCATCAAGAGCGTGGCAATGGGAACGCGGGCTGCCGCACCAAAGACGGCCGCCATACCCACCACCACGAAGACGCCTGGCGGCTGATGAAACATGACGGCGCAGGCCCCGCCAAGCATTGATCCGACAAATAGCGAGGGCGCAAAAACCCCGCCCGATCCTCCCGAGGAAACGGTTAGAGCAAACGCCACCAGTTTGGCTCCCATCAGGACCAGCAGCAGCCGCAGCGCAAGCGCTCCATTCATGGCCAGCTGAATCCATCCATACCCTCCGCCCAGCACCTGCGGCAGTTTCAATGCCAGCAGACCCAGGCCGAGTCCGCCCAGTGCCGGCTTGGTCCACGCTGGAACGGGAAGTTTACGGAAGGCATCCCGCGTTCGGTAGAAAACTTCCGGCAGAATCGTCGCCACCAGGCCTGCAAGAGCGCCCAGGGCCAGGTACCAGCCATATTCCGAGAGGTGCGGGGTCCGCGGCGCTGTCAGCTTAAACAGAGGCTGCCAGCCAACAAAGAATCCATTGACCGCGTAAGCCACGGCCGACGAGAGCATCGTGTACAACAAGGCGCTGGTCTCAAACTCCATGCCTCCGTACAGAACTTCGATGGCAAATACACCAGTCCCTATCGGCGTGCGAAAGATGGCCGAAAGTCCCGCGGCCATGCCCGCCAGCAGTAGAATCCGCCGCTCTTCCTCGGAGCGTTTCATCAGCGTCGCATACAGCGACCCGACGCCGGCGCTGATCAATGCAGTCGGTCCCTCGCGTCCCGCCGCCCCGCCTGAGCCGATTGTGATGGCTGAGGCAACCAGCTTGACCGGCGCTACGCGCGCGCGAATGAATCCTCCTGCGCGATGAAACGCGGCGACGGCCGCATCCGTGCCGTGGCCTTCTGCCTCCGGCGCGAGGGCGTATACCAGGATGCCGGACAGGAGTCCACCCAATGTTGTTGCGAGCGGAATCAGCCACAGTCCATGCGGCCCGATCACGGCCTGGAGGCTGCCGCCTTCGCTGGATACGCCCGGCGGTTGGTATCCCGCCATCCGCTTCAGAAAAAAGGATTCGCAGACGTGCAGCATCCAGGTGAACAGCCGCGCCGCCAGCGCGCCAACGATTCCCAGGCCAATGGCTTCCGCAAGCAGCCGCGGCTTGTCCTGCCTCCAATTGACTACTTCTCCGCGCAATGGTTTGCTCGCTCCACCGTCGTTGACATTAACTTGGAAGCTGAAACTCTCCGTCCATTTGCTTGTACATAAATCAGCGAGGTCCGGCGGCTGCGCTGTCTCGTTGCTTCACCAGGGCATAAATCTCCTGAAGAACGTCTCGCACCTGATCTGAGCTGGAGACCCGATAGCGGGCTGCTGTCGGCCCGTCTCCAACCTTAATTGAGATCGAGGCGGGCAACGCACGGAAGATGTCTTCATCGGTTTTGTCGTCTCCGATACAAACAGGAAGAATGCCTTCGTCGCCCAATTGCCGCAGAATCCATTGCGCGGCCGTCCCTTTGTTCCATTTCACATTTGGCCGGACTTCAAATACTTTCTTGCCGTGGTGAAGTTCAACAAGATGGGCATAGGGAGCGCACGCTGATTCAACTGCGCTCAGAATAACCGGAATACTGGACGGAGCTGCTCTGCGGTAATGGATGCTCAGCGAGGCGCCTTTGTTCTCGATGAGCACACCGTCAACGGATTGCAAGCGGACTGCGAGATCAGAAGCTGCTTTGTCAAGAGCAAGCCTGGCGTGCGACAGGTCGGGAGCTTGAAAGTGCAGTCCGGGGCCTTCGATCTCCAGGCCATGATTGCCTGCATAGATTAGATCGAGGCCAATGCGTTGCCGCAAATCAGATAATGCTCGCCCGCTGATGATCGCTACGGTAACGCGCGGTTCCTGGTTTAGCTTTATGATGAGTGACCGGGTTTGCTCCGGAAGTTTCGCCAGCCCTGGCGATTCGACGATGGGCGCCAGTGTTCCGTCGAAATCGAGGAGCAGAAGAATCCGGCGAGCGTTGCCTGCGGTTTGTCTGATTTCATCGAGATGCTCAAGGATCAGGCGAGTTGAGGTTGGCGCTGTCACAATGTCCTATCGCTGATCTCAGGCTCGTCCTCAGAGACTGAAGTGGAAAGGTCAAATCTCAAGAGCACAGAGAGGATCTTGGTTGCCCAGTCGTAGATGTTATTCTCAGAAACTGCGCGCCGCATGCGGCGCATGCGCTTGCTCCTTTCCTCGGGGCCCATTTTAACCGCGGCAGCGATCGCATCTGTGATCTCGCCAATTGCAAACGGGTTCACAAGCAGAGCGTCCTGCAGCTCGCGCGCAGAACCTGTAAATCTGCTTAGAATCAGGACGCCGTCGTCATCGAATCGGCTGGCGACATACTCTTTCGCCACCAGGTTCATGCCGTCATGCAATGAGGTAACGACGCAGAAATTCGCCAATCGATGGAGCGCCATAAGCTGGCGGGGATTGAAGTACTGCTTGAAGAAAACGACGGGCTTCCACGAGTTGGTCGACCATTTCGCGTTTATGCTGTGGATCAGTCGGTCCAATTCGGTATTCAGTGCCTGATACTCGTCGATCTGGATCCTGCTGGGTACGCCAATCTGAACAAATTGCACTCTCCCGCAATATTCAGGGTATTGTTCGAGAAACGAATCGAAAGCCAGCAGCCGATCCGGAATTCCCTTGGTATAGTCGATGCGGTCGATTCCGATGCCGAGAAATTCTACGCGGGAATGGGATAGTTGCAACGTTTCACGCCACCATGCCATTCCAGACCCGACCTCCCTGCCGGTTGCGGTCTGCACATGAGCATCGAAATCGATGCTGATAGGAAACGGACGAACCAACGTGGTTTTGCCGTTGCGAAAGACGCTGAAGTGTTCTGTGCTCACCAGTGCCTCGATGTTTCGATCCACCGTTTCCAGGAAATTTGAGCAGTGGTAGCGCAGCTGGAATCCCAAAAGATCGTTGCCTAACAAGCCGTCCAAAAGCTCTTCCTTCCATGGAAAAGCACGAAAGGCCTCGCGGTTGGGCCAGGGGATATGCCAGAACTGCGCGACGATGAGCTTCGCGTTGCGGTCCTTGAGCATGCGCGGCAACAAGCCGAAGTGATAGTCCTGAATGAAGACGAAAGCCGGGGCGCTGCCGGCTTCATCCAACACCGCCTCGGCAAATAATTGATTGGCCTTCCGATAGCTCGCCCAGTCCTGAGGGCGAAAAATGGGGCGCGTGAACGAGACGTGGCAAAGAGGCCAAAGACCTTCGTTTGCAAGCCCATAGTAGAACTCCCGCTGCAAGCGCTCGTCGAGCCAGACCCGGCGCAACTTATACGAAGGGTTTTCCGGAGGCACAGCGATGCGGTCAAACTCGTCGACCGTTTCACGATCGGCGTTGCCGGAGCCGTGTGCGATCCACACGCCATCGGATGCGCGCATGATCGGGTCAATCGCTGTGGCCAGCCCGCCCGCGGGCCGAGCACAGGTGATGACACCATTCTCCCAAGTATGGATATAGGGCTCGCGGTTGGAAACGACAATAAACTTGACGCCCTGGAGTTCCGTCTGGATCAGCTCATGCAATTTCTTCTGTGTCGACATATGAAGACTTGTTCGTCCCTGTCGGGACTGCCCTCAAGTAACTCCCGCTCGAACAAAACCGGCGCGTAAAAATCAGCAATACATCCTCTGTTGGATTCCGGGGTTCGCATGCGGGTAGCCCAGTCAGGTCAGCTTCCAGATTCAGGTGCTTAAGGAAAGGATCGAAGAGCTCGCAGCGGGCACTGCCAACCACTGGCTTCGACTCGAAGCTGGCAGTGGACAATGCAACGGTCAACGGGCACCGACAAATCAGGTGTTTCAGCGCCTGCCCCGGCTGAACTTCGCCGCGACCTGAGAAGCGCACAGGAATTTTGAGACATTCCAGTCAGCCTTTGATCTTCTTGCTCTCTACCTCAGGAATAGTGCCGCGCCAATTTTGCAGCCCATGGAAGCCGGCCTGGTGTCGAGATATTTCTCAGTCGGCGTGGATAAAAAGGGCCGTATTGTTTCCGTTCGCGGTTGTTGCAATCACTTGTATCTGATCTCCCTTTTCAGGATCAAACTTAGAGGCCGGTACGGCTCCTACCGAAGTCTCAGCCACTGTTTTGGCCTCAATATGGAAGGGCTCTTTGGCGCCTGAGGGGGTCATGATTGTCACCAGGTGCCCATGTTTATCGAACTTGACCACTGTTCCGCTTTTCTTTTCAAGTGGCCCGGGTCCAAGATCCTGCAATGCAATGGCTGTCCGGGGCAAGTAGCTGCCACCGAAATAGAAGACGATAACTTCGTCCCCCTTTTTCGTGAACGAGTCCGCAGGAGTTGCATCGGCTCGGAGATCTTTATTGAAGTCGAAGGAGACGTTGGACTTCGTCAAGACCTGGAAGACCCCTTCGGAGCCATCGTCGGTGTCGATCTCAATCGTTTTTGCCGCCGGATCGATGGAACTAACCGTTCCGGACATGGCATGAACCACCTCTTGAGAAGTTGCTGCAAATGTGGCCAAAGAAAAACATCCTGCGAGCAGACAAACATTGAATGTCCTTCTCAGCATGGGCTTTCTCTTATCCTCCTCAGGGTCGCTGTTCTTAACAGCCTTCAAGTAAAAGTACTATTTGGGGACGCGGCCAGTATAACGCGATTGAGAGACCTCGCAACCTGGAATGTAATTGGTGCGAGGCGCACAATATCAAGAATTGATTCAAGCGACCTTCGATCAACATGGCCCGAAGGCCGGCCGATTGCCTAGCCGGCCTGTGGATTGCGGACAATGAAAACGGAGCAGGTGGCATGCCTGGCAACAGAGTCGGAGACACTTCCGAGCAGGAATTTCCGCAATCCCTTTTCGCCATGCGACCCGAGCACGATCAAATCTGCTCCCCATTCCGCCGCGGCATCGAGAATGCCGGACCGAATCTCCGCTTCGACGACCCGCGAATCTGCTTTGAAGCCCGCTGTCCGCAAAGCTTCCGCAGTGCGAGCCACGGATTCTCTGGCATCCTTGAACAAGCTCTGGAGCTGTTCCTCCATTTCCGGAGCATAGCCCGCGGCCATCTGCGGAGGAGTGGAAAATACTGGTGGTTCCACGATCTGGAGGACGAGCACTTCAGAATCCTGCGCGCGGAATAGCGAAATCATTGTCTGGGTTGCTACTTCTGTGAACCTGGAACCATCGGTGGCCAGCAGAACTTTCACACTTTCCTCCCTGTATTGGCTATCAACGGACGTTAATTCAGTGAACGACATCATATCTTGATATGGTCGAGATCACATCTCCTAATTAGCGGGAGGAGGTGCCGTGGATCAACTACGCTCCTCCTTTTATTGGCAATGGGGTTCACGCCCCACGTGATGTGAGTCACATCGAAGCCTTCTCCTTCAGAGATAGAGTCTTCGTAGTGCTGACGGATCTCGATCTGACCATCGGCAAGAGCACATGGAGGTGCATGATGACACAAACCGCAGTGGGTCTATTCAAAAACTCAGGCATGGCAGAGGAAGCGGTCAAGGAAATCAAGACTGCAGGAGTTGCGGCGAACGACGTGCGCATTCTTGCGGAGCCACGACGTATGCCGGTTACCGGGATTTTCAGCACTCCGGACAATGACTTCTGCGCGGCGTTGCGCCGGAATCTCAAGGCAATGGGTGCATCCGATGTGGAAGCACAAGCATACATCGAAGGCGTGCGAAGAGGTGAGGTTCTGGTGTTTGCCAGTGGTTCGACGGAGCAGGTTGAGGGATCGGCGGAGATTATGAACCGCCATCAGGCATCCGGTGTCGGAGAACTCACCGGCTCAGAAGCTAGTCTTCCCGGCGTGGTTCGTGAGGGCGCAAACCCGGCACGCGATTTCACCCAGGCGGGAAGAGCACGCTATTCCGGCAGCGGCGCCCGCATCTTTGTGTGGTAGGCGCGCCGGGGAAGCGGGAGCATTGGGCACAAGCTCCCCGGTTCGAGGCCTCGCTGAATGGAGCGAATATCGGTGGGCACGGGGGGCTTGCTATATGATGCCTCTGGTCTGATGTTTGTCTCGCCAGCCAATCCGCAGCCTTTCCTGCTGTCCGAAGTCATCAAAATCGTTCTTACGCTTTTTCTGGCTTCGCTGATCGGCCTCGAGCGGGAAGAACATAAGGCGAGCGGTGACAAGTACGTTTTTGGCGGCATACGAACCTATCCGCTGATCGGGTTGCTGGGTTACGCCATGGCGTTGCTCTCGGGGCCCGAACTGGTTCCACTGATGATCGGGTTTGCCGGAGTTGCTTCGCTTCTCTGGCTTTCGTATCAACATAAGCTCCAGAGGATTGAGACGGCCAGCATCGCGACCGAGTTATCCGGCCTGACCACCTATGTGGTGGGCGCTCTCGTCTCGCGGGAACATTTTTGGATTGCGGCGACCCTGAGTGTGCTAAGCGCTTTGCTGCTCGAATTGAAGTATCTTCTTGAGGGTCTTTCGCAGCGGATTCCGGCCGGGGAAATTCTTACCTTCACCAAGTTCCTGCTTTTGACGATCGTGATCCTGCCGGTCGTGCCGAACAGGAATATTGGTCCATACCACATCAATCTCTTCAAAACGTGGCTGGCGATCACGGCAGTCAGCGCCATTTCTTACGCCAGCTATCTTTTGCAAACTCTGACCAAGGGCAGGAGTGGGATCATCCTTTCCGCACTGCTCGGAGGAGCGTATTCGTCTACTCTGACAACCATCGTATTGGCCAAGCGGGCAAAAGAAGGAAATGGCTCCGCGGCTCTTTTTTCCGGCGGGATTTTGATGGCTTCGGGAATCATGTATCTACGGCTGGCTGTCCTGATCGGCATCTTCAATCGTCAGCTGCTGGAGAGGACTGCTGTGCCATTGCTCGTTCTTGGGGTCATTGGCATAGCCGCAGGAGGGATTTGGAGCCGCCGCGGCAGCGAGGGCGCCACGGGAATGGGAAAAGAATATGCGCCGCGTAACCCGCTTGAGCTGTGGGCAGCTTTTCTATTTGGCGGCATCTTCATTGCGATGCTTGTTTTAACAGGCCTGACTGTGACTTATCTGGGGCGCAACGGCGTTTTTGCCCTCGCTGCTGTTATGGGCGTTACCGATGTCGATCCCTTTGTATTGAGCCTGACCCAGTCTGCTGGTCCAATCACCTCGATCACATCTGCGGCAGCTGGAATTCTGATTGCTGCCGCGAGCAACGATGCGGTGAAGGCGTTCTATGCTTTCGGATTTGCGGATCGTAAGACGGGTATCCAGAGCTTGTGTCTTTTGCTTAGTTTCTCCGTACTTGGACTTGTTCCGTTGATATGGGTATTCGCTTGAGTTGCGCCTGGCCACTGACTTGCAGGCGGTGAAATTCCTGCAAGACAGCCAAGCGGGACCGTGACAGACGGCACAGCATGGAACACGATGCGTGCGCTAGGCTGGATGTGTCGCGGAGGCTGGAAATGCGATCTCAAATCAAATTAGGCCATATCTTTGGCATACAAATTGGCTTGCACTATAGCTGGTTCCTGATTGCATTTCTGATCGTGTATTCGCTGGCCAGCGGATATCACGGCTCTCACCCGCAATGGTCGGCCGGCATGATCGTGATTCTGGCGGCGACAACCGCACTGCTTTTCTTCGTCTCCCTGCTGTTACACGAGCTTTCACATTCGCTCGTGGCTAAGAAGCACGGGCTGCCGGTACATGAAATTACCTTGTTTGCGTTGGGTGGCGTATCTCAGATCGAAGGAGAAGCTACAAGCGCAGGCACCGAATTCCTCATCGCCATTGTTGGTCCGCTGAGCAGCGCGGTTATCGGCGTTCTTTGCCTGGGAGCGGTGAGTGCGCTGGGCGCCAGCCATGCAACACCGGGTCCATTCACGGCGATGCTGTCGTGGCTTGGTTATATCAATCTCGGGCTTGCGCTGTTCAACATGATTCCCGGCTATCCAATGGACGGCGGACGCATTCTGCGCGCGCTTATCTGGTGGAAGACGCAGGATATGGATCGCGCAACCAGAGACGCTACAAGGGCCGGCCAGGTAATCGCGATGATCTTCATCCTGATCGGCATTTTCAGTTTTTTCAGAGGGGGTGGGCTGAGCGGTTTGTGGATCGCCTTTATCGGCTGGTTCCTGTTGCAGGCGGCGCGAGAAAGTTATGTTGAGATGGCATTGCGAAATTCCTTGACGGGGATCAAGGTCAGCGATCTTATGGTGCGGGACTATCCCACTGTGGACGGACGCGAGAGCATTCAGGATTTTGTAGATCATACGCTGCTCCGGACCGGTGGGCGCTCCTTTTTCGTTAATGAAGACGGTACTCCGGTCGGGTTCATCACTCCGCATGAGATCAAGCACGTCGATCGCGCGAAATGGCGGGGGACTGCACTCGATCGTGTAATGCGCCCATTGGAAGACGCTCGCACCATAACGCCTGACGCGCCTATGCTGAAAGCGCTTGAAATCATGGGGCGCGAGGATGTCAGCCAGCTCCCTGTGATCTCCGACGGCCGTCTGCGTGGAGTGTTGCCCCGCGAAAAGCTTCTTGAGTATGTCCAGACCGTCATGGATTTGCAACAACGTGCTGGAAATGGCGGGCGTTGAATGGTATGCTGGCGGCCATCGGTTGCACCCACCTGGAGTGCCCGGTAGAGACACTACATTTTGCCGAAAGTGTCATCAGCAGTGTGCATTGTTTACGGTAGAAATTGGCGCCGAGCTGAAAATTTTGCTTGCGTGTGATGCTCGTCACAAAGAAATTGGCAAATATCATTCTATCTTTGGGCTGAACAGATTCACACGGCTTCTCAAAATGTCGAGAGCTGATCGTCGGAAACGTAAGGTTGTTTCGATCCTGCATCAGGGAGAGACAGATGAGACGGATGCTCTTCTACGTGACGGTCTTCGTGCTGGTGTCCGGATTCTGGAACGCCGTATGGGTGAGCGCTGCAGGCGGCGATAAGCAGCAGGCCAACGCGAACCAGAAGACCAGCGCGGTGAATCCCGCCGATTTTGTCGGCGCAGATACCTGCCAGACCTGCCATGCGGACATCTTTACGAAATTTGCGGAGAATCCCCATTCCCGTCTTGCTTTGATGCACGGCGGCAAGGGAGTGACCTGCGAGAGCTGCCATGGACCGGGTAAAGCCCATGTGGAATCAGGCGGCGACGCAACGAAAATTTTCCAGTTCACCAAGGCCACACCCAAGGCAGTGGATGAGAAGTGCCTCGGCTGCCATGCAGCAGCGCACCCGAACTTTGAGCGCTCTGCGCATGGAGAAGCAGGGGTAAGCTGCACCAGTTGCCATAGCATCCATAAATTTGAAAGCGAGGAAAGCCTTCTCAAGATCTCGCAGCCACATCTCTGCTACACCTGCCACACCGACATTAAAGCGGCCTTTGCGCAGCCGTTCCATCACAAAGTGCCCGAAGGCCTGCTGAAATGCAGCGACTGTCATGACCCGCACGGCACGTTTCAGGGTAAGCAGCTTCGCTCAACCGCCGACCAAAACCTGATCTGCACCAAGTGCCACATTGAAACGGCGGGTCCTTTCGTCTACGAACATCCTGTGGTCAAGACCGAGGGCTGCACCGCCTGCCACTCGCCGCACGGCTCTCCGAATCCGCGGCTGCTGAACATCGGCAACGTGAACACGCTTTGCCTGCAGTGCCATTCCGCAACGAATATGACTGCATTTCCGCATGCGGTTTCGCCGCTTGGCCCGGTGCACAATCAGGCCGCGCAGTATGTGGCCTGCACGAACTGCCACACGCAAATCCACGGCTCGAATGCCAGTGACGTTTTCTTCAAGTAAGACGGAGGAGTCATGATGCACCATTGGTCACATGAAGCGACAGATCAGACTCCCCTCCGCTCGATAGCGAAGCCTGCTATCTGCGGCTTCGCTTTCATGGCTGTGCTGTCGGCGGCGACTGCCGCGGCCCAGAGCCCGGACGTGCCAAAAGAAACGATCAAGGACGGGTATGCCATCCATCAGTCCATCGATCTTGGCGGGCGCATCGTCGACCAATATGGCAGCGGCGCGATGTACGACACGTTGGTCAATCTACGGAGCGGCCCTCGGATCCTGAGCGAGTTCACGGAAATGCATGCCGTCGGGAAGACGAAGTATCCATTCTTCGACCACCTCATGACCAGCAGCGTGGGCTATGGGGGCGACCCGATCAACGTCACTACTTTTCGCATGTCGAAGGGAAAGATATATGACTTCCAGGGACTCTTCCGGCGCGACCGCCAGTACTTCGATTACAACCTGCTCGGCAACCCGCTGGTGCCGCAAGGGCTGACCTCCAATGGATATACTTTTCCCCAAGTAGAGAGTTCGCCGAACCTGTTCAACACCGTGCGGCGAATGACAGACGTCAACCTGACCATTCTGCCAATCTCCAAGGTCAGCTTCCGGACTGGATACTCGCAAAACATCAATCAGGGACCGACTTACAGCTCCGTCCACTTTGGAACAGAGGGGCTGCTGCTGCAGAACTGGCGAGTCAGTACCGACAATTGGCTGGGCGCAGTTGACTGGAAGCCGTTTTCCAAAACTACTCTCACCTATGAGGAGTACATCACTCACTACAAGGGCAATACCACCTGGCAGCTTACCGGCCTCAACCTGCAGCTATCGAACGGGGCGCCAGTATCTTTAGGTTTCGACAACGTTACGGTGCCCAGTTGCACCGGCGGCCCGCCCATCGTCACCAGCATGACGAACCCGCCGACGGCCAACCCCAAGTGCAACGGGTATCTCGACTACTCGCGGTATCAGCCAACGCGTGTGCTGTTCCCAACCGAGGAGTTCCGCTTCCAGAGCGCCGATCTCAAGAATATACAGATGAATGGGCGGGTCCGTTATACCGGGGCCAACATGAATCTGCCCAACTACTTCGAATATTTCAATGGGTACGAGAGTAGGACGGCACTACGTGCGTCTACCGTCACCGGCTTCTCGAAGGCCCAGAGGATTAACGTGTCGGCAGACTTCGGCATTGTTTGGGAAGTCTCCGACAGGATTACCCTGTCCGACCAGTACGACTTCTGGGACTTCCGCCAGCCCGGGGTGAATACTCTGTCCGAAGTGGATCAGCCTGGCAGTTCGATGCTCATATCTCCGGGCGCGCCATCCGCGCCGAGTATCACCACGGCCCAGACCTTCCTCGGCCAGAAAACGGAGACCAACACGCTGAGCGCCGCCTGGCAAGCTTCTTCATGGGCCAATATTTCCCTTGGTTATCGATACCGCTATCGCTTGATCAATGTTAATCCGAGCGCAAATCCATACTCGCTCGACATCCATCAGAATGGAGGGCTGCTCGGGGTTTCGTTGCGCCCGACTCGTCAGTGGAGGGTCAACGGGAACATCGAAATTGCGTATGCTGACAGGACGTATGTCCAGATTAGTCCGCGGGCGATGCAGCATTATCTGATTCGAACCACATACAAACCGCGGGAGTGGGCAACAATCTCCGGGACTTTCAATGACCTTGAACAACGGGACAACGTCACTCTGGTGAATTATTTAAGTCACAGCCGGAGCGTGAGCGTCGGCGCTTCTTTAATGCCGAACGCGCACTACGGGGTAGACCTCAACTATGGATATCTCGATGTCTTTTCCACAACTAACATCTGCTACACCGCCACCCCGGCGCCGCCGGGCGCGGTGCCTGTGCCTGCGGGGACGGGTTGCGGCACGAACAATTACCTGGGCAACGCCTACTACGATGCCCCCACACAATATGGATCGTTCGGCATTACTCTTGCCCCGATCAAACCATTACGGTCCAGCATCGGTTACCGGATGAGCTCCGTGAGCGGTACGACAGTAGCCCTCAATCCTTTGCAGGTTCCCGGTTCACTCCGGTCCCAATACCAGTCTCCTTATGCGAATGTCGCATGGACGCTCGGACCGGGATGGGCATTTAAAGGGGACTGGAATTACTATGGCTACGGAGAAGCCTCGCCCATTGGACCGACAGCGCCTCGGGCTTTCCACGCTAGTAACTATACGCTGGCGATCCACTACGAATTTTGAAGAGACGTGATCGGATCAAGCAGGACCAAACCAAGAGGGGGATTCAGTTCATGAAGAAGCAACTCTCCATCGCAGTCGCCGGTATCATCGCGGCTGCCGCGTTCACAACAGCCTACGCGCAGGATTCCGGAGCCGCCACTTACAAAGCCAAATGCCAGATGTGCCATGCGGCTGACGGCAGTGGCGACACGCCTGCCGGCAAGGCCATGAAGGCTTTGTCGTTCGAGCGGCCAGAGGCCATCAAAACGTCAGATGCCGATCTGACCGCCATCGTTAAGAATGGAAAGGGTAAGATGCCGGCCTACTCCGGCAAGCTCAGCGATGCGCAAATTACCGAAGTCGTCGCCTATATCCGTACGTTGCAGAAGAAGTAAAAGGGGACGACGCCCGGAGCGAGATATATGGTGACTGCATCAGGCGGGTTCAAAGAGAACTGGCTGCAACCCTTCCTGTTCCTGGGGAGAAACCGTCTTAGTCTTCTAGGCGGGGCACTCACGAGCGCTTCGGCGCTTGTGTTGATAGGCTTCTGGATCGTAGATGTCATTGGCCATGGGGGTGCAACCAATCCCTATATCGGCATTATTGTCGACCTCTGCCTGCCGGCGCTTTTTATCCTGGGACTGATTCTCATCCCCATCGGTATCTGGCTTCGGCGGCGGCGCCTCGCAGCGGCTGGAGAACTACCCTCGGTGTATCCGAGGATTGATTTTCGCGACCCGGTCTTCCGCCACGCACTCGACTTCGTCGTCATTGCTACCTTTATTAATTTCGTCATTGTAGGCACGGCCAGCTATCGCGGCATTGCGTATATGGACACGCCGTCATTCTGCGGGCAGTCCTGTCATGTGATGGCCCCGGAGTGGACGGCGTATCACGTTTCTTCCCATGCGGGCGTAGCCTGTACGGACTGTCATATCGCCTCCGGAATATCGGGCTATGTGCATGCCAAGGTAAATGGGACCAAGCAGCTCCTGTTGGTCATGTTTCACAAATACCCGCGGCCCATCATGGCAGACGACAAGATTCCTCTTGCGCGGGCAACCTGTCTCAACTGCCATAATCGAGACAAGTACATCGGCGACAAACTTGTGGTCGGGAGTTCCTACGGCGATGATGAAAAGAACTCCATGACGCGTTCCCTTGTGCTGATGCATGTCGGAGGCCGGGATCAGTTCGGGCGGCTGAGTGGAATCCACGGAGCGCATCTGGCCCATATCGAATACATTGCCACGGACTCGACACATCAGACCATTCATTGGATAGGCAAAACAAATGACGATGGTTCGGTCACGGAGTTTACGGACACGAAGGGGCCGATTACCGGTCAAAAACGCGTCATGGATTGCATCGATTGCCACAACCGCGCCGCCCATTCTTTCCAGACGCCTGAAGATGCTCTGAACCAGGCCATGTCACAGGGCAGTCCCAGCGCGTCCCTTCCATTCATTCATAAAGAAGGCCTCAGCCTCATGAAAGCCGACTATGCATCTCAGGCGGATGCTGCTTCAAAGATCAGCGCTGGCCTGGAGGAGTTCTATCGCTCCCAATACCCGGCGATCTGGGAGCAGCAGCGCGCTCAGATTGGCCAGGCGGCAAGAGCGCTTACCACCCTCTATGAGGAGAATGTCTTTCCCTTCATGAAAGTGACGTGGGGAACGCACCCTAACAACATCGGCCACAATGCATATCCGGGATGTTTCCGCTGCCATGACGGCAGCCACAACGCAAAAAATGGGAACAGCATCACCAACGACTGTTCCGTCTGCCATAATTTACTGGCAGTCGACGACCCTAACCCAAAACAATTGTCCGACCTGGGGCTTCAATAAACAGCCAACTTAGAAAGGCTGAGGTGTAGTTCGCGTCATAATAGATTTCTATGAGTCCTCTGGTTACACCCTCCTGGCTGGCCAAGCATCTCAGCGATCCCGGGATTGCCATTCTGGATGCCACGCTCCCTCCTGTCGGAATCACGCCACCGATTGATACCCGTGCTCGATACCTGGCAAAACATATTCCGGGAGCGGTATTTTTTGATATCGACGAGCTCTCAGATCATTCCACCCCGCTGCCCCACATGCTGCCTACGCCTGAAGCGTTTTCTCGCAGCATGTCGGCCCTCGGCGTCGGCGATCAAATGCCGATCGTCGTCTATGAGCAGGAAGGCGTCTTTTCCGCGCCTCGGGCATGGTGGATGCTTCGCACCTTCGGAGCACGCGAGGTCTACATTCTCGATGGAGGTTTTCGCGCCTGGATCGAAGCCGATCTGCCCACCGACTCTGGTCAGGTTGATCGAGCACCGGCCACCTTTCATGCCACGTTCGACGAAGACGCTGTCAGAGACTTCGCCCAGATCAATCAGTTGATCGCTGAGCAGGCACAGATTCTGGATGCGCGATCTTCGGGTCGCTTTACCGGTGTCTTGTCGGAGCCGCGGCCGGGCATAAGCTCCGGCCACATGCCTGGCGCCATCAACGTGCCTTTCACCGATTTGCTCGACGATGGCCGGTTGGAGTCTGTCACCAAACTCCGCGAATACTTCGTTGCAAAAGGCGTGAACATGGAGCAGCCGATTACCACCACATGTGGCTCGGGCGTAACAGCCGCGGTCGTTGCGCTCGGTCTTCAAATCGCGGGTGCAAAGGATGTCAGCTTATATGACGGCTCATGGGCTGAGTATGCGCAGCAACCGGGAGCCGTAATTGAGAAAGGCAGCTAGTTAGCGATCAGGCGGAAGCTTATGACGCGGAGAAAATGCTAATTTTCGCGCGGACGAAGAGCTTCAGGGAGATTACTTCAGACCGTGGCTTTCGCGGCTTCCGCTGGAGATACCACCGTCGACGAGGACCAGTGCGACTTTTCCCGATAGGTCAAATAATGACTCTGTCGTGTAGAAATATCCTTCTGTCCGGCGTGGATTACGAGGGTTGAAGAACTACTTTTAAGAGCCCGGCTTCATGGTCGTGCAAACGCTTAAACCATATGGCTCCATCTTCGAGTGGTGCGACGGCGGAAATAAGAGGATCGACGCGAATGGCGCCTTTCGACATCAGGGAGATGCATGTCGGATATTCTCCAGCCGATGCGCAGGAGCCCTGTAAACGAATCTGGCGGGTGACGGTGGATTGCAATCCCAATTCGATTGTGGGTGCGATATTGCCGACCAGGGTAACGACGCCACCTTTGCGAACATGATCGAGCGCCAATTTTACGGTCGCCGATGTGCCAACGCACTCGAATGCTGCATCGGCGCCACGTCCATCGGTGAGTTGATACAGCTCGGAGATGGCAGTCCCGTTTCTGGAGTTGAAAGTATTAGTTGCGCCGAGACTCCGCGCAAGTTCGAGACGGCTGTCATCCACGTCGATTACGACTGTTCTTCCGGCACCGGCCAGCATCGCGGCCTGAAGAGTGAGCAGGCCGATCATGCCCGCTCCGATGATGAGAACCGTATCGTCAAGCGCAAGAGGAGTCAGCGACACCGCATGAACTGCAACGGAGGCTGCTTCAATCAGCGCAGCGTGTGTGAAAGGCAGATTGTCAGGCAGATGATAGGCTGTTCGTTCAGGTACAGCGACATACTCTGCAAAGGCGCCCATGCGGCGAAAGGCAGGTGTAGAAACGCCGATGACTTCGCGCCGATCGCAGAGATTCACCTGTCCGCGAAGGCAAAAAAAGCAGTTGCCGCAGAAGACAGTTGAATCGAAGGTGGCGCGATCGCCAGGGCGAAACGCAGAGACCTTGCTGCCAACCGCTTCCACGACTCCAGCAGCTTCATGACCCATGACAATGGGAGGAATTCGGCGGCCTG